>Ga0066256_1001609_pt1 | contig 19386 bp, 20 predicted proteins | sample ThiBio_1000_biof_FD_87107 | JGI IMG/M metagenome (GOLD analysis project Ga0066256, IMG submission 87107) | Wastewater bioreactor microbial communities from Cape Town, South Africa - Thiocy_expt_1000_biof (version 2) | ecosystem: Engineered > Bioreactor > Thiocyanate-remediating >... | reverse complement strand
CAAAACCTTACACCCCAAAACGCGCCAAACTGGTTAGCTTTTTACAACGTTATACATCATTGTAATTTAATATTAAAGTACGCACCTGGCATTAGCTTTAGTCAGGAGGCCACACGTAACCGCATACTTGCCCAAACTAAATTTATACGGGCACATATATATTTTACATTGTTAAGATCGTGGGGAAATGTGCCTGTGGTAACAGAACCTACTGAAAGCGCGGAAAGAGAAATGCCGGCGCGCTCAAAATCAGCAGATGTAATGCAGTTTATTTTAACTGATATTAATGAGGCTATTACTTTATTTCCCGAAGATGGGTTTCGCGATAAAGACCTCGCTTCAAAACAGGCAGCTTATGCGCTAAAAGCTGATGTATTGTTGTGGAAGGCAAAAGTATTGGGCGGCAACAACGATGATCTTACCGAAGCAATTGCCTCGGCCGATAAAGCTGCTGCAGGCCTTGCACTGGAAGATGATTTCGCAAAAATTTTCGCAACAGATAGCAAAAACGGTAAAGAAATTATTTTTTCGCTCCACTTCGCTAAAGACGAAAAATCTGATCAATACAGCAGACAATTAAAACCGCGCGACCTGTTTGTACAAACGGCAGTAAATAAAAATGATATTGCATTTGCAGTAAGTGGCGCCCGCAGCCAGTATGCTCCAAGCGCTAAATTAGAGCAGGCTTTTTTAGCCAATGTTAACGATAAGCGTTTAAAAGCATCCATTATAAAAGCAGTTGATGCAGGCAATAAACTGTTAGGAGTTTTTGATAATAAAATGAGGGGCACCCTGTACCCTGATAATCGTTACTACGATAACGATATTACGGTTTACCGCCTGGCCGAAATGATTCTTTTTAAAGCAGAAGCTTTAGCTGCATTAGATAGAACAGCAGAGGCAATTACCGAATTAAACAAGATAAGGGTAAGGGCAGGTATCGCAAATTATAATGGGGCAACTGATAAAAAAACTGTAGAAAAGGAAATTTTAAACGAGCGGTTCCGGGAGCTTTATCTGGAGCTAAAACGCTGGCCAGATCTTTTACGTTTTCATTTTGGAGGTACGATTGATGTACGTGCTGAAGTAGAAAATATGACCCAGGCAATTCCCTTGTATTTCCCCATTCCCCAGGCGCAGATAGATATAAACAATAACCTTGTTCAAACCGAAGGGTATTAAAATAATTTAAACATGATTAAGAAGTGTATTTATTCATTATTTCTGATTTTTACTGTGTTTACAATGGTGGCCTGCAAAAAGCAGGGGCTGGTTGGTTTTGACGCGCTTAATCCAAACGCGCAGGGCCTTGTTGACTCAAACCGGTTTATAAAATTGTACGAAAGAAATTATAAAGGCTATGCATTATTTCGCATTCCGGCATTAGTTAAATCAAAAAAAGGAACATTACTGGCATTTGCCGAAGGCAGAATGTGTGGCACCTGTGGCGATGGCGGTGATATTAACCTGGTGGTGAAACGCAGCACTGACGGTGGCAAAACCTGGGGAGATATGATTGTAATTTGGGATGATGCGGGAAATACCTGCGGCAACCCTGTTCCCATTGTTGATAATGAAACAGGCGTTATTCATTTACTAATGAGCTGGAACAATACCCGGGCTTTTGTAACCAGCTCGGCTGATGATGGCCTCACCTGGGCAACGCCTGCGGAAATTACAAACACCGTAAAAGGCGTGGGGTGGAGCTGGTATGGCACGGGGCCGGTGCATGGTATACAAGTATCTGAAGGTGTGAATAAAGGCAGGTTACTGGCGCCCACTTATGCAAGTGTTAACGTAAATGGAGTTGTAAAAAGTTATTCGTTTTCTGTTTACTCTGACGATCATGGTAAAACCTGGAATAAAGGCGCACTTACCAAACAGGGAGATGTGGGAGAGTGCGCGGTAGCCGAAACAAATAACGGCTTGCTGTTAAACATGCGTTCTGCAGCCGTAAATGCAAGGGTTTTGGCCACAAGTACAGATGGGGGTATAAACTGGAGTGATGTGGTGATTAAGCCCGAACTTACTGATCCCAAATGCCAGGCATCCATGATCAGTTTTAAACAAAACAACTCGTGGACGCTGCTGCAATCAAATGCGGCCAGCCAAACACGTACAAATATGACCATCAAAATGTCAGCCGATGATGGTGAAACCTGGCCCAAATCATATAATGTATTTTATGGGGCCTCCGCTTATTCAGATATGGCATTGCTGGATGATGAGAATGTTGGGCTGATTTTTGAAAACGGGGATAAATCTCCTTACGACCGTATTTATTTTAAACGTATTCCTTTAAAAAATATTCAATAGTTTAATAATGAGAACGCACTATTTCATTGCTGCATTTTTTTTATTGATAGCTGTATGTAGTTGTAAAAAAAATGATGTTGGCAACCCTATAAATATTGATTTTACTGCCAGCAGCCTTAGCCCGAAAGCCGGCGACAGTATTACTTTTAAAGATTTGTCAACAGGAACCATTTCTAACTGGCAATGGGAGTTTGAAGGTGGCGCACCAGCCAACTCAAACCTTTCGGGGCCGGTAGTTACTTATCAAACTCCCGGTGTTTATACGGTAAAATTAAGCCTGAAAAATGCTGACAACGAAGTAATGCTTACAAAAGAGAAAATGATCACGGTTGGTTATAATAATGTAAAAGCTGCTACAGGTTATTTTAAAACGATCATTCTGCAAAACGAATCGCTCACTTTTAAAGATTCCAGTACAGGATTGCCTTCAAAGTGGAAATGGGAATTTGAAAATGTTACATCAGGAAAAATATTAAGCTCAACTGATCAGCATCCTCAAATGAGCTTTGCTGACACGGGATATTATAATCTCAAACTTATAGCACCCACCCTTTCTTTAAAGGACATGTAAATACCGCGGGTGGTTTTTTAGTGAGGCGATCCGTTTTTATTGCTGGCCGGTTTTGGTTAAGATGCAAAATCCATTTACGAAGAACAAGGGGTGAATTTTATTGATCAGTAATTGGGCTTTAAAAAAAAGGGGGGGGGGGGGGGGAAAGGGGGCAAAAATATTGTAACCGCCACAGGGAAAACACCCGGCATAAAAATTAATAAGGCGGGTATATATTCAGTTACGCTTACTGTTAAAAATGATCTTAGTTCAAGCACAAAAACGGTTCAAAAATATTTAAAGGTAATCCCCGGTCAGGACCTGGTGGGTTATTTCCCCTTCGATTTATCTACCGAAGATAAAGGCCCGCTGAATATGGGCGTTACTGAACGGGGAAAGGTAAATCTTCTTACCTCTCAAAGATCAGGTAATAGTGAAGGTGTGAGTTCTTTTGATGGCAGCTCTGGAATTATAGTAGCAGATAACAGCAGTTTTAATATGGGTACGGGCGATTTTACCATATCCGTATGGCTTCAAACTTCCAGCATATTAAATAATTCCGTAACCCAGTACACTGGGTTCAATACTGAAGATGAAAACGGTGGATCGTTCCTGGGTGTTGCCGAAGCGGGCAACCTGGCAAATGGTAACTGGAACCATTTGGTAACAGTGCGTTCGGGCCTGGTAACAAAAATTTACCTGAACGGTTCTTTACTGGCGCAAAGAACTTCAACCACAGGTATTAAAAATGTTTCAAATGCAGGCAACTTTAAAATAGGTATGCAGGAAGGTACAGGCGGCTTTAACAATTACTACATGGGTAATTTGGATGACTTGATTATTTATAAAAGAGCGCTTACTGATGCTGAAGTGAAAGACTTGTATAATTATTAATACAAAATTTGAGCACTTCAGAAAATAATCATATCAATATTTTTTTAATTAACGATTCAAAAATGAGTTTTACGATGATTAGAATTTCAATAATCATTTTGCTGATAGCTTGCAATTCTGTAATTTATTGCCAGGAAAAAAAATTTAACGGACTTGATATGTCCATGGGTCAGCTCTCCAGGTTGTCCGATGCGGAAACCCGTTCTATCAGCCCCGAAAATTTTACCGGTGAAAAAGGCAGAGGTGGCATGGCAGACCCGGTAACTGACAAAAATCTGCCTAATAGGGCTAACTCGGCAGATGCGGCAAGGGATTTAGGAAAAGGATGGAAAGTAAATCCGTTTGTAGTTATTCAACCGGGTAGCACTTTTGTACTGGCAGAAATTAATGGTTCAGGCGCCATTCAGCACATTTGGATGACACCCACCGGAAATTATAATTTATCAATACTTCGGTTTTATTGGGATGATGAAAAAGAACCTTCTGTCGAAGTACCTGTAGGTGCATTTTTTGGTACTGGGTGGAATCAATATGCCCATCTCAATTCCCTGGCAATGACTGTAAACCCGGGTAGTGCGTTTAATAGTTATTGGAAGATGCCATTTAGAAAAAAATGTAAGATTACTATGGAGAATAAGGATCTCACGCAAATGAGGCTTTATTACCAGGTAGATTATACGCTAACAAACGTTCCGGCGGATGAGGCCTATTTTCACGCTCAATACAGGCGAAGTAAACCCAATATCACCTCTTTACACACCATTCTCGATGGTGTAAAGGGTATGGGGCACTATGTGGGCACATATATGGGTGTAGGCGTAAATAATAATGGTTGGTGGGGTGAAGGTGAAATAAAGTTTTTTCTTGATGGTGATAAAGATTATGCAACTATTGTTGGCACAGGTACAGAAGATTATTTCTGCGGCTCTTATAATTTTGAAAATAAAAAAACAAAACAATACGAAGAGTTTTCAACGGCATACGCAGGCCTTCACCAAGTGATACGCCCTGATGGTGTTTATAATTCTCAACAAAGATTTGGTATGTACAGGTGGCATATTATGGATCCGGTGCGGTTTAAATCAGATTTAAAAGTTACCATTCAGGATTTAGGATGGAAGTCCGGAAGAAGATATCTTCCTCAAAATTCTGATATAATAACGGTGGCCTATTGGTATCAGGCTGAACCACATAATAAATTTCCAAAACTTCCTGAGCCGGAAATTCTTGAAGTTAATTAATCCGATCTTTTGTATTACAGCTGGCAACTAAGCCGTTATTTTTCACTTAAAAAAAATTACCGGAAGTAATATGGGTTTCATTAAAACATTTTTAGGCGTTGCTTTATTTTTCTTTACAGCAACCTGTTTTGCGCAGCAAATAAGTATTGCTTCTAAATATTACACCATTCCTGTTTTAAAAAATAAAGATAATAATACCCTTGTAAGGCTAAAAATAGATTTACCGCAAAACCCACGCGAGTTTTTTATGACCCGGCTGTCGCTCGATTTTAGCGGAACGACAGATTTGAACGATATAAAATCCGTCTCTGTTTTTTGCAATACTGATAGTTTATTTTTAAACGCCGAAAAAATTTTTCAGGCGGGGAGTTTTGCTTTATATAACCGTCCCGTTTTAAAGCATTCATTACAATTACAGGGTAATTTAAGGTTCGATAAAAATAAAATAAATTACTTGTGGGTAACAATATCTTTAAACGAAACTGCAAAACTTCAAAACCGGATAAGTGTTGCAGTAACCGGCATCATCGTTAACAGCCAATCCTTTAAAATAAATTATGCGGATGTTGTTGCAAACCGGGTAGGAACGGCCGTGCGGCAGTTTATGCAGGATAATGTTCATACATCCCGCATTCCGGGAATTGCCACCGCGGCCAACGGCGATTTACTGGCTGTTTATGATGCCCGCTATGATTCGCGCCGCGATTTGCAGGGCGATATTGATATTGCACTTAACAGAAGTACAGACAGGGGTAATACCTGGCTGCCAATGCAGGTTATTATTGATAAAGGTTCCTGGGGCAATTTGCCTGAAAAATTTAATGGAGTGTCCGACGCTTGTATACTGGTTGATAAAAACACACGCGATATTTTTGTGGCCGGTTTATGGATGCACGGCATTCTTGATTCGTCAGGTGCCTGGATAACCGGCCTTACTGATACCAGCAGTGGCTGGAACCATCAATGGCGCAACAAAGGCTCACAGCCTGGCTTCAGCCCTAAACAAACTTCACAGTTTTTAATTGTAAAAAGCACTGACAATGGCAAAACCTGGAGCGAACCTGTTAACATAACAAAAATGTGTAAAAAAGAAGACTGGTGGTTGTTTGCCCCTGCACCTGGCAGTGGTATAACACTTGCTGACGGTACATTGGTTTTCCCTACCCAGGGCCGTGATGAAGAGGGCCATCCTTTTTCAAATATAACATACAGCAAGGATAATGGTAAAACATGGGTAACAACTAATGCTGCTGTTAAAGAAGCTACAAGTGAACATATGGTTGTTCAGTTGCAGGATGGATCAATTATGGCGAACATGCGCACTAATGCCAATAAAGGTTTAACAGTTAAAGGCAATGGCCGTGCAATAGCGGTTACTTACGATATGGGTAAAACATGGAAGGAGCATGCAACCTCCCGCAACGCCTTACCCGAACCCGTGTGTATGGCCAGCCTTTATAAACACGAATATTATAAAAGCGGCAAAAAGCAATCAGTATTATTTTTCTTAAATCCAAACTCTGCTACGCACAGAAAAAATATAACACTAAAAGTTAGTTACGATGACGGTAAAACCTGGCCGCAGGAAGAGTTTATTCTTCTTGATGAACTTTCGGGAAATGGTTATTCGTGCATTACCACTATTGATAGTGACACTATAGGTGTTTTATATGAAAGCAGCCAGGCGCAGTTGGTTTTTCAGCAAATTAATATAAAAGATACAATTAAATAAAAATGAATATAAAAAAGACAAAAGGATTATTGGCTGCAACCTTCAGCACGTTTAGTGAAAACGGGGACCTGGATATTGAATTAATATCACAGGTTGTTGAAAAATTGATTTCGAATGGGGTTACAGGTGTATTTGTAGGTGGCACAAACGGGGAGGGCCTTAACATGACACTTGAAGAACGTATGAAGATAACAGAAGCTTATATTAAAGCTGCTGATAAACGGATATTGGTTTTTATTCATGTAGGTCATAACTCTATCCGCGAAGCAAAAAAACTCGCAGCACATGCGCAAAGTTGCGGGGCTGATGCAATATCTTCTGCCGCCACGTTTTATTTTAAACCATCATCGGCGCAGGTACTTGCAAATTGCATGGCTGAAATTGCCGCCGCTGCACCGGGCCTGCCATTTTATTATTACCACATGCCTGCCGCAACAGGGGTACATATAAACGTGCTGGAATTTTTAAAGTTAGCAGAAAAGCAAATACCCAATTTAGCCGGCGTAAAATACACGGCAAATACCCTGCACGAATATCAAAGCTGTTTGGAATATGCCAATCATAAGTTTGATGTACTTTTCGGGTACGATGAATTATTGCTGTCTGCGTTAGCGGTAGGCGCCAAAGGAGCTATCGGCAGTACGTATACTTTTGCTGCCCCAATATATACTGAAATTATAAAAGCTTTTGAAAATAAAGACCTGGATCGAGCGCGGCAATTACAATCGCTGGCAATACAAATGATCTCCTGCTTGCCAAAATACGGCTCTATTCCGGCACAAAAAGCTATCCTCTCTTTATTAGGTACCGACTTGGGCCCCTGCCGCTTACCGCTGGTAACATTAAAAGATGCTGAAAAAACTGCGATAAAAGAGTTTCTGCAATCATTCGGTTTTTTTGAAAAATTAGAAGCGCTTTCACAGGAAAAAGTGGAAAGCGAAATATAAAACCAGCTTAACTATCAAATTAAATATTATTGCCGGCATTTAAAATATGAAACAGCTTGCCATCATATTTACCATTTTTTATTTTATGTTTAATATACTCAATGCACAGGAGTTAGTAGTTAAAGAACTCAATCCAATTCCCGATGCAACCGGGTTTGCAGGTTCTTTTGCAGGTATTATTAATGGTAACCTTGTTGTGGCAGGTGGAAGCAATTTTCCTAACGGTGGCGCTCCATGGAAAGGAGATGCTAAGGTTTGGTACGATAAAGTTTTTTTATTGAATAATGAAAACTGCAACTGGCAGCAAATAGGTAAACTGCCACATGCTGCCGGTTATGGCGTATCAATCTCTGTTCCTCAGGGGCTTATATGTATTGGCGGCAGCAGTAAAGAAGAGCATTACAATGATGTTTTCTTATTAACAATTAAAGGCAACAGGTTATCTGTTGATACATTAGCATCGTTACCTGTGCCTTTGGCCAACATGTGCGGGGCATTGGCAGAAAATGTAATTTATATTGCCGGCGGTATTACCAGGCCTGATGCTGATACGACAGAAGCGCTTTTCTTTTCAATGGATATTTCTAAAGGATTGCATGAGGCAAAGTGGCAACAACTACCTGCCTGGCCAGGCCCTACGCGTATGCTTTCGGCTTGTGTAACTGTGAAAAATTCTTTTTATTTATTGAGTGGCGCAGAACTTAAAAGCAGCGCAAGAAATTATTTGAAAGATGCGTACAGGTATTCGCCATTAACCGGTTGGGAGCAAATTGCAGATTTACCGGTGGCAACTGTAGCCGCCCCTGGGCCTCTATTGCATACAGATGAATATTTATATTTAATAGGAGGTGATGACGGATCAAACGCAACAAAAAACCTTCAATTGCAGCACCCGGGATTTTTATCAACTGTTTACAGGTATGATTTGGCCAATGATAACTGGGAAAAAATAGCTGACTTAAAAAAATCAAAAAAAGAATTATTAATTCCCGTTACCACCACTTCAGTTTTTTGGAAAGGTAAATGGATCATCCCGGGCGGTGAAATAAAACCCGGAGTAAGAACCTCAAAAGTATTTGCGATAAGTCTTAAAAAATAAAATTCATGAAGCAAATAGAACTATCGGCAAAAAGCAGCCAAAACGATTATTACAAATGGGTTGTGGTTGCTTTGTTATGGGTAGTTGCCTTGCTTAATTATTTAGACCGGCAAATGCTGTCGACCATGAAGCCTGCCATGGAAATTGATATCGTTGAATTGCAAAGCGCAACCAATTTTGGGCGGTTGATGGCTATTTTTTTATGGGTGTATGGGTTTATGTCGCCCATATCGGGAATCATTGCCGACCGCCTCAACCGTAAATGGCTGATTGCCGGAAGTTTGTTTGTATGGTCGATGGTTACACTCTTAATGGGCTATGCAACCACTTTTCATCAAATGTATTGGTTAAGGGCAATCATGGGCGTTAGCGAAGCATTATACATTCCTGCAGCGCTTGCATTAATAGCCGATTATCACAGTTCAAAAACCCGGTCGCTTGCAGTAGGCATACACATGATAGGTTTATATGCCGGCCAGGCATTAGGCGGTTTTGGCGATACAGTAGCACAGCATTTTTCCTGGCAAGCCACGTTTCACAGTTTTGGCCTCATCGGCATGTGCTATTCCATTGTGTTAATTATATTTTTAAAGGAATATCGCGGTACCAATCATACACAAACTACCACTGTTGCTAAGCCTGCATCTGTATTTACAAGCCTTAAAATATTGTTTACAAATCCTGCATTTTTAGTATTGCTTTTTTATTTTGCTATACCCAGCCTGCCTGGTTGGGCTATAAAAAACTGGCTGCCCACAATGTTTTCAGATCATCTTAAAATTGATATGAGCATTGCAGGCCCAATTGCCACAATAACCATTGCCGGCTCATCTTTATTGGGAGTTATTACCGGTGGGTTGTTATCTGACAAATGGGTGCAAACAAATTTAAAAGGGCGGGTATACATCAGCGCGATGGGTGTGTTTTTAGCTGCTATAGCACTTTTTCTTTTAAGCCGGGGTAATACCATGTTTTATCTTACAGGTGCTGCATTTTGCTTTGGGTTTGGCTTCGGTATGTTTGATGCTAATAATATGCCGATATTGTGCCAGTTTGTATCGCCAAAATACCGGGCAACGGCATATGGGCTAATGAACATGACGGGGGTTTTCTTTGGCGCTTTTATTACTGATTTTTTAGGCAGATCAGTTGATAAAGGCAACCTACAGCGGGATTTTGCAGTATTGGCTGTTCTTGTATTGATCGTCTTAATTGTACAATTGAAGGTACTAAAGCCCAAAACTGTTGATTATTTGGACGAGGCTCCTTAAGGCATAGAAACTAGGTATTATTTGTTTTTTTCTTATTTCGTTACTTCGTCGCGCCCGGCTTAGTTTCAATTGAAAAGTAGTACCTCTTGTTATTTGAGTATACGTTTGTCTATAAATTAATTATAGCAGAGTTTCAGGCTTAGTCTTAGCCAAACGAAGCAGCTTTCTGTCCCTTCATGTCATATACATTCCATTCTGAACAATGCTTATTACTGCAAGCTAACGTTCATCCGGCCATCTGAGTCATCCCCAATTCTTCATTTTCATACGCTGATCATTCCACAAACCCCCGTCCCCTCTAAAAATTTCCGTGCAGCGTAGGATTATGTCTGGCCAAGCCCGCAGAGCGAGGTTAACATCAACCCTAAACTGGGGGCAATAATTTTTTGTGATGCCAGCTTATGAATATATGGCAACTTCGTTGAGTCACAATCCACATTACTTCGGAGGGGTGCGCCCGCGTTTTTAAATATATGGCAACTTCGTTGAGTCACAATCCGTTCACGGTTTTGCCATATATCGTCCAATATAAGTGGATCGGAAACATTTTTTTTGAATAATTCTTTAAAGCAAATTCAAACATGATTAAAAAATTACATTTGATTCTTGTTATTACGTTTGTTATTTTCTTGTTTAATGTAAGCACAGCTCAAATAAAACGCGGGTTGGCACAAACACCACCGATGGGTTGGAATAGCTGGAATTTTTTTGGCAAGCAGGATATTAATGAAAAAATTGTTTATGAGGTTATTGATGCGATGGTTTCAACCGGGCTGCGTGATGCGGGATATAATTACGTGGTAATTGATGGAGGATGGCGCGATACAGCACTTGCCGCGGATGGAAGTTTGCTGTCGCATCCGCTTAAATTTCCTAATGGAATTAAACCTTTAGCAGATTATGCGCATTCAAAAGGTTTGAAATTCGGGTTGCACACCGTCCCAGGCACACACGATTGTGGTGGTAATCCTGTTGGCAACTATAGCCACGAAGAATTGCATGTAAAACAGTTTGTTGAATGGGGCCTTGATTTTGTAAAATTGGATTGTTGCCGAATGTTGGGCGATCCTTGCTCCTCTTCCCCGACAGGCAGAACCGGGTGGAGAGAAGAAAGTACAAAGGATCTTTATTTGAAATGGCGCAAGGAATTTTTTTACGAATATTATTGGGAAGATGCTTTTCCGCAAACACCTACACAATTTGCCGTGAGAACAGACAGATATAAATTTATCCGCGCTATTGGTGTTTTGGATACTGACCAATTATATGATCTACAAACCGATCCATATGAAGTGAACAACCTCATTCGCAAGCCCGAATACCAAACCCTGGGTAAAGAATTGAATGCTAAATTATGGCAGTGGCTGGATGATACGAAGGGTTTGTACATTCCTTTAAAACCGATACTTGAAAAGAAGAAAGATCATTTGTATAAAGGTACTTGGTAGGGCGGTTGTGTAAAACCGCCATAATAATAAAATGATTCTAAAATTTGTCGATTGTAAATAGAGAACATATCTTTAACCAAGTTTTTTGGAATTTCAAAGGTCGTTGAACTAATCGTTGAATGATTATCTCAGAAAACGCGAAACACAATACTGGTAAGGGTTTTGAAGGATTGAAAAAGTCCCGCCCTCACCGCAATACAAAGGACTTAGTTAGTTGTTTATCAATTAGTTAAGTCTTTTTTTTATTGGCATGTAGTGCTTAATGTAGTGCTTATTTGAGGGTTTGGGCGTTAAATTCGGTTATCTTTGCCCCTGTTACCATAAGTAACATAATTGTAACGGGCTGTATATTTATACGGCCTTTTTTTTAAGCGCTGTTTATGGAAATAGAAGTATCATTCAATTACCTGGGTAAAACCTATAAAGGCAAATTAAAAGTTTACTTTGAGACTAAGAAAAGTATAGATTGCTATTTCTATTTACAAAATGGCAAAGGCGAATATGTCAGGTATGGCGATTTTCTTTATAGTACGATAACTTGCCGTTTAATGACTGATAAAGGTATGTTTCCTGAAATAGCTGAACAGTTAAAAAAGCAAGTACCTTATAGTTTCCCCGATGAGAGGTGGTTTCTACATCAAATTCTATAATCTGCGTGAGGGTAGATGCTTCTTTCGTAGTAATAACAAATAAATCTCAAGTTTTATCAAGTTTTTGATACTAACTTTTGCTAAGTTACCGGGGCCCTAAATCAGCCTTTTTAAGGCCGTATTTTGCCGTATTTAACGGGCGTTTCCCGTTAATTACCCGTTAATTGAAAAAAACATGATTAATCAAAATAGCCGCATTTAGCCGCATAATTTACGAACCAATCGTAAAAACTTTGCATGTCCTTTACCACAAGGTAAATGCCGCCAGCCGCTTCAATCCGGGCCCGTTCCCGGTGTTGCGCTTCGCTCATTTTATCAGCGCCGATTTTTATTTCAATCTTTACAGGTTTGCCGTTTATTATACTGTCTATGTCCGCCGTGCCTTTATTGGTTGTGCTTTTCGTCCATACGGTGCGCCCGTTAATATTGCGGGGCATCCCGGTTGTGTTTATCCGGTTCGCATAACATCCGCTATACTTCAAAAAATCAAGGATGCAGGCGGTTAAAGCGTTCGCCGTTCGGTCGCTGTATCGTTTGGCAGGTACGCCGAAATCTTTACAGGCTTGATAGTGTTCGGTCATGTATCGGGCCCGTGCTTCGTTTATTGCTTGTTTCCAGTTCATAGGTTATAGTATTTTATAAATTTCGCCCTTAGTTTTATGTCCTTTAATGACGCCCGGTAATAGTCCATAAACCACAAAACAAGGTATCCGGCTTTGTGGGCCGTTTGTTTGTTAGCTTTCCAATGGTTGTATAGCCTTGCGGCCCTTGTTAATTGTTCGTTTGTTGGTTTCAGTTTTTTCATACGTTAGATTTTGTCCGGCATCGGGTTCGCTTTGCCAGCTTCAAAACATACCCTTGCACATTCTTTATATTTATCGTGATCGCCTGTAAAGGCTGTGTTATTCTCTATTGCCTGCAATAAAGCGCTTAGCCCTTCATGTGCATCTAATCCACGCCAAACCCGACCGCCTAATGTGTAAGCTGCACTTTGTACCGTGTGCCAACGATGCCCAATTTGTGCGCCTGCAATGTTCTTTATTTGTGATTGAATTAAAGCGCCGTGATTGCCGTTAAAATTGGTTTGCTTTGGCTTTGTATCAATTGCCCTATATTGCCCTATTTTATGGCGAAAATGCCTAATGCGTAAGGGATCGACTTCATCACGTTCTAACCAATTCGCATCATAAGAAACATAACGTAAATCTGAATAATTTTTGCCTTTGCCGGTATCTACTTTGATACCGTTTTTAATCAAAATATTATGTACATGTTCTGTGTACGCTGCCAGTTTATCCGGTTCAGCAATGGCCATGATTGCAAAAATTCCATCGCCCGAACATGATACAGATACAAAACATGTGAACGGAAAAGAAAAAATAAATCGTTTCAGTTCGTCAATGTCAAACCCTTGTGCCTCTACATGGTCAATGTCAATTTGCGTTAAACCTGTTTTTTTTATTATTCTGTCCTTTTCCGGTGTTTCTTTTTGCCTTGTAGATAGCAGCGCCGCCGTTGTATGGCATTGTAAACGCTTTTTGATTTTCTTTTTTTCGGTGTCATAATCGGCGGCGTTCCTGTCCAGTTTGCGCAGTGCGACAATGTCCGAAATATTATCACCAAAATCAGAAAATAGTCCCTCTCTTAGTGTTCGCACCCTGCCTGCTTCGCCCCACTTCGTCCCGCCGTTGTGATCGCCGTATAAATTAACCTGTAATTGTTGCCAGTTCATAGGTAAAAAATTAAAAAAGGTGAATGAAGTGAACGAAGTGAAGGGACTACTATATTTATTAATTTTTTTTAAATAAAAAATATAATATAAGAAAACGTACACTTTATTCACTTCGTACACTTTATCAGGCTAAAAAAGTGCGTCAACGAAAACGACAAGGCCGTAATTGCGCCGCTCGACTTCAAAACCCGCTGATTTTAGTCTTTTGGAAAAATTCTTTGTAGATACCTGTTTAAACCCATTTTCTAAACAGTATTGCCGGTATTGGTCGTAAAGCTCTTTGTATTGCATTGGCTTCGTTCCCGGTTCGTGGCCCACATCTTCAACCCACGATGCTACATTATCACTTTCTTTGCGATAGGTGGCCGTGGCATTACTCACCGCTTCGCATGTTGTCATTTTGCCATTAGCCAGCAACCGGGCCAGCCCTTCCAGCATCCAATTAAAAACCCCTGCCAGTTCATCGGTTATTATCTTTGTAGCCAGTGATAAATCCCGTTCGGGTTCGGGTATTGTTACATCAAACTCAATAATCAAAAACCGCCTAAAAAACCCTTCGCTTTGTTCGGTATTCTTTGGCAAAACGTTGCAATTAAATGCCAACCGTGCGTAATCTGTCATCATAAAAGGGTCACGGTATAACCGTTTAACTCCCTGGGGTTCGCCGGTGGTTATTGCTTTAAACCGCTCTATGTCCACGTTGCCGTTGAACTCCGGTGCGTAGTTCAATAGCTTATCTTGAAGTAAATGCAGGCTTTGGCTATTAGTTGCGCATAGTTCGCCAATACCGTAACCGCTCACATTATCGTCACCTAACATGGCACGCATCACGTCTGAAAAAACGCTTTTCCCGTTGGCTCCGTCCCCATACAAAACCAATGCTTTTTCCAGCTTCATTTTTCGCTTGCTTATAAAAATGCTTGCGATAAATTCCTGTAATACTTTTTGTTTGCCAATGTCCGGTAAAACATGGTTTAAATATTTCATAAAGGCCGGACAGTCTGCCATCGTATCATAATCAAAAGGCAATTGATACTTTAGAAAATCTTGCGCCCTAAAATCCTGTAAATTTTGGCCGTCATCATTAATGCGATACGTGCCATTTTTCAGATTAATAAGCGTGTCACCGTCCCGGCGCTTCGGTGGTGGCATGTATGCGGATGCGTAGAACTGTTTTAATAGTTCGTCCTGTATCTTGTGATACTGTGCTACGTTAGGCTCAACCCCTGATTTTAGGGCTGCTTTTGACAGGAAATGTTTTAACTGGTCATCCGCTAACGGTCGCCAATATTCGCCATTGTACAAATAAACCTGTTTATCTTGGTAGGCTAATTGCCAGCCTTTCGCCTCCGCTATTGCCAGTATTTCGTCAATAACTAAAACGATGTAATCCGTCCGTTTGACAGGCTTAAATCCGTTGCGCTCATAGAAATTGACTTGCTCCAAATCGTCCAGTAACCTGTCCAGTATTACGTCATGCTCCGGTGCTTCGTTTATTATTTTGGCCAGTACATCTTCCGGTCTTGGTAATGGCTTTTTAATTACTTCGCTCATAGTCCAGGCCCTCCTTCGCCAAATAGGTTTAACTGTGATCGTTTGGGAAACAGATCCGGGGTACATGTTAGTTGCCATGCCCAATGTTTTGTAATAGGGCAAATGACTTTTTTCACCTGTCTTAGTTTATCTACCTTTTCAAGTGTACGCTTGCGCCTGCATAGATTAGGACGGTATATTTTCAATGCGACCGATACTTGCGTAGCTGTGGCAGGTCGTTTAAATAAGTAATTGTAAACCGCTCGTGATTCGGTATCTTTGGGGTGCGCTCCTTCAAACGCTTTCCCCGTATTATGTTTATTCATTTTCGGGGATTTTTATTTGTTAGATAATGCTTTCATTACGAGGGGCCAACTATACCGATACTGTCCGTTTGCCATCAGATAGGGTAGCTTTCCACGCTTACGCATGTCTATTTCCGTAGGGCGGCTAATCTGCAACCGCTTGCGAAGTTCTTCGCCCGTTATAGGGCTTTCGTTAATTGGCTGTGATGCCTGTAATTGTTCTACTTTTTTGGTTAGCTCATTGATACATGCCAGCATCGTTTGCAATGCTTGCGGCATTTGTTCAAATGTAATTGTACTCATTTTACAACGTCTTTAAAAGTTTTGTTTTTCTGGAAAAACTTTATAAAAATTGTTTACGCTGTAAAGATGTAAATAATGTAAACCCCTAACAAATGGCAGTTACTTAAACAAGTTAAAACGGGTTATGCTATTTTTATTTAACTACTTTTTTGTTTCTATCTGTCAAACCTTGCAAGGTTGTTTTTATTTTGGCTGCGATAGTCGGCTGTCCAATTGAAGTAAAAAAAGATTCAACTTTATTAAGTCTTTTTATTAGGTTCTGATACTTTGTTTCCCGTGTGTCAATGAAAGGCGCTGTTAAATAATTTTCAAGTGATTTTTTTGTTTGTGAATATTCAGAATAAAACCCGCCGGGGGTTATTTGTTCACCTGTTTTTTTGTTTGTATAGCCATTGATTTTTATAATTTGGGCCTTGTTTGTTTCAGTTACCTTCCCGTGGGCGAAATAGTGGGCCAATGCCTTTTCGGCGCTGCTATACGTCCCGTCCATTGGTATTAAATAACGTTCGCTTAGTTCTGTTTCTGTTTCTGCCTGAACGGCTTTTTGAGCCTTTAAAGGGTTATCATTTAGGGCCCGATAATAGTTTTCTATTTCCTTAGCGTGCAGGTAACATTTGATAAGGTAAATATTTAATTGCTGTTTACTGAAATCATAGTCAACGCCATTAAGAAAAGCATTTACTAAGGCATTTATCCAAAGGTCATAATCCTGTACATCGTACGGGTACAAATATTCCGTATAGTCGGAAAGTCTGTTAATCCTGAATTTATCTTTTACCCTGTCAAGTTCCTGCTTTACTGCATTGTGTTTATTCATTGCCCGGTTCGCCTGTTCCCGGAATTGGTTTAATGCTTCGGCTGAATTAAAGGGCTTGTAACTGTAATCAATTAACCAATGTTTCCTATTTGGCAGGCCTTGCACAAAGTCAAGTAAATACAGGTTAAATGCTTCCCTTTGTTCGGGGTTGCTTGGTTGTAAATTAATTTCAACTTTCTTGCCGGAAAGATGTAACGGAATAGCGCTGTCCCCACTTGCAATAAATTCTGTCCATGCGGTACTATCCAAATAAAGTTCATCAATTCTTATTTCACCTTTAATGTGTTCAAAAAACGCTCTCAACTTTTCTGTATAAGTCGTTTTACTGTTCAAAATTTTAGTAATCCTGTTGAGTTCCTTTTGTCTTTCATCTAAGTAAATCGCAAATTCTTTCGTTCCCGGTTGGTATTCAAAAAATACTCGACCGTCGCCGCCCATTGAGCCTTTTTTACCATGTATGTGTAACTGTGAACCGTAATTGTAAAACGCAAGGCTGCAAATGTTTTCGTTATAGTATTGTAGTTGCTTTCTTAACCCTTTGATGCTTTGCAGTTTTGTGCCATGCTTTTTTAATTCATCACAAGGCCCCGGTATTTGGCCATACGCTCCGGTTGGTCTATTCAAGTCAATCATTATACCGCTTTAAAATTAATTTCGGGTGTTCATTTTCACCCATGCCTAAATAAAAAAAGGTTATACCTTTTCTAATAAAAAATTCCCGTCAATATTTAGTTTTTGATGTACTGCTTTTAAAAACGGTATATCAGGTTTGCGTTTACCGTTTAATATTTGCGAAAGTTTAGCCGTGCCTATGTTTAGCATTTCAGCAAGTTTAGCCTGTGTTATTTTGCGTTCAAACATTTTCAATTCAACAATACCGGTAATGCTTTCGGGCATAGGGAAGGGGTAGTGCTTTTGTTCATAAGCCTGTATTTGTAAGGCTTTGGCACGTATTTTTTCTGCTTCGGCATCTGTAATATTATCTTCGCCTTTACTCATTTGTTTATACACGTCTTTTAGTGCTTGCTGGTATTGCTTTTCTGTTGTAATTGCTTCCATGTTTTTATATTAAAGTGTTGAAATGTTTAATCTATCATATTCGCTGTGCGTTCCCACAAAACGAATAAAAACCGTGCGGGCTTTAAACAAAATACGGGCGACTAACCTGCAATCATTGCCTTTTATATTAAATACAAACAGCCCGTTGCCTACGGCATCCACACTATTAAAGCTGGTTTTTATTTCCGAAAAGCTGCCCCAGTTTGCCTGTTCTGCAATTTGATACCAACGTTCCAAAGCCTCTTTGTGTGCTGGGTATTTTAGCGCATATTCTCTAATAGCTTTGTGGGAAATAACAACCATTTTTACAAATTTACAAACTTTCTGAATATTAAATATAATTTCATTTATCTAAACTATATTATACCGCTTTCATTTGGCTTTCTTTAGGCTCTATTTCGCCCCAAACGTTCATGGCTTTTTGTTTTTGTGCTTTGCCTATGCTTACATACCGCCTGAATGATGCCATTTTCTTATGGCCTGTAAGGCTCATTACATCCTGCATTGCGCCGCCCTTCGCAAGTGTTAGACTGGTAAAAATTCGCCTGCCCATGTGCATACTCATTAACTCATACTTTGGATATATCCTGCTATTTGTATTTGCACCTGTTTTTGTGCCTATCTCAACCTTTTTATTTATCCCTGCTAACCGCCCCAACACCTTTATATAGTCATTTGCCTTTTGGTTTGATATTTCGGGCAAGGGCTTTAGCTGCCCTTCGTACAGGCTTAGAATATAGCTGCTTATAGCATTTAACGGTATTTCTATTTTAAATACCTTACCGCCTTTAACCTGCTTTTTTTCTATCCAGTCGCCCTGAATATGTTCACGTTTCAGGTCGGCAATATCTGAAAACCTGAACCCAGTAACGCAACTGAAAATAAAGAGGTTACGTACTTTGTCTAAAGTTTTATACGATACTGTTAAATTGTTTTCAACCCCTTTAATTGTTTTGGTGTACGGTACTCGCTTCGTGTAGTCGGTCAGGTCAAAGTCCAGTATAGCGTTAAACTCGTCCTGCTCTAAAATGATAACATCCGGTTCGCTGTTTGAACGGCTTAATATTTTTGGGTTGTACTCCCTGAACGCTTGGTTTGCCTCTAAGTCTTTTATTTCAGCAATTGCTAAACGTATCAATTTTTTCAGATTGCTGAAATGTTTTGATGTGGTGCTGTTGTTATAACCTTTGTTTACGTAATGCCTTAACAGGCTATCCAGTTTGGCCTTGTCGAGGTTAGCGAAGGTTATTTTATCCTGTTTCTTTTGCGCAAATTCTTTTAATTGGTGGGATAATGCTACGTAGGTTTGTAACGTGCCTGCATGTACTATCCCTGCGTTTCTTTTTACATAGTCGTCTATGATGGATATTTCACTACATAGTATACCATTTATTTCACACCAACGGGTACCAGTTGTTTCACTGTAAAGGGTACCACTTTGAGAGGCGTTAGTTTTGATTTATTTCACTGCAAAGTATACCACAGGTTG
>Ga0066256_1002189_pt1 | contig 19389 bp, 18 predicted proteins | sample ThiBio_1000_biof_FD_87107 | JGI IMG/M metagenome (GOLD analysis project Ga0066256, IMG submission 87107) | Wastewater bioreactor microbial communities from Cape Town, South Africa - Thiocy_expt_1000_biof (version 2) | ecosystem: Engineered > Bioreactor > Thiocyanate-remediating >... | reverse complement strand
AGCGATAGGCGGCAAGATACCAATGCCCCGGCGGCTTTTTGCCATCGTGATAGTCGCGGCCGGGTTCGCCGCTACGCGGCAGTTGCGGCAGGATGACGAGACGGCCGAGGCGCAGGCGCGGAATGACGAAGAAGCGTTCGCCATTCTCCTCGATCAATCCTTCATACCGTTCCGGTGGTCCCCATGCCTCGACGATGTCCTGTCTGCGCTCCGCCGGTAGACGGTTGAACCAAGCTTGGTAGGCGGCGAGGGGAAAGCGTTCCGCGAGATCGTTGGCCAGCAGGCCCTGTAAGCGCTCGCGATGATAGATGGCGCCCAACAGGCTCTGCGCCGCTTCGATCAACGCAGGTTCGGTCGAGGCCGGCACGCGATAACCCGCCGCTGCCAGGGCCGCCGTCAGTTGGGCCAGGCTGCGCGGCACGTTGAGATTGGAGGCGGACAGGTTTTCCCCGCCCGGCGGATATTCCCAAAACACCAGCGCGAGCTGCTTGCCGGCATTCGCCCGCGTTTTGAGACCCGCCAGCCGCCAGGCTTTCCCCACCAGCAGATCGATCTGCTCGCTGAGCGGCGTCGGTTCGCCTTTCTCGACGGCGTCGGTGACGATCGGATCGCTGACGCCCCAGGTTTCGGGAACCGCCAGGAAAGGCGCGACGAGCGGCATGGCCATGCCCTGCTGCTTGGTCCGCCAATCGGCGATCGATCCATCGCGATGGGAGATCGCCTGCATCACGGGCATGTTGAGCCTGGCGAATTCGGCCGCGCGGGCCGGGCCGTTCTGCAGATGCGTGGCGATGATGAGCGCCGTGGCCCGCGCCGGCTTCAGCACCTTTTCCAAGCCTGCTGGATCGGCGGCATCGAACCAGAAGACGATGGGTGCCAGGCTCCGCGCCGTGGCCGTCTCGATCATTGCATCGACGACCTTCGTCTCCATGGCCGCGATCAATCCGGAATGGATGGCGATGCCGATCCGTGGTGCATCGCGTGGCCCGTTGTCGTCGAGCCAGCGCAGATAGTCATCCACGTGAGCGAAAAGATGCGGCGCCTTCGGGTGATAGAAACCGGTTGCTGGCAGCGGTCGCGGCGCGGGAATTGTCGATACGTCGCCACCCCGCAACATGGCTGCCGCATAGGCGAAGAAATTCTTGAGATTGGCCTCGCCACCACTGGCATAATAGGTGATCAGCCGCCGCGCATGTTCGGGCGCCAGATTGCCGAAGATCGGCGGCCCGCCGCCCACCCGCAGCCACGGCACGCGCGTCGTCTTCAGCTCGCCCGCCAGCCGCGTTTGCAGCTTCGCCATATCCATGGGGCGCGGCGTATCGAGAATGACGAGATCGGCGCCCTCCATCAATGCGGCGGGCGCCGGCGGCGCCGTTTCCACATAGGCGTGATCGAGCGTCTGGCCGACCGATTGGGCGAGCGCATTCAGTCGTTCGAATTTGCCAGGCAGAACGAAATCGACCGTCAGCACCCGGACGCGCGCGGGCGGCTTCTCTTGCGCACAAAGAGGCCAGGCGCCGAGCACGGCAGCCAGGCAGAAGGCCAGCATCCGCTGACACGCGGTAAGCGGTTGCATGTCAGAACCTCACCGTCATGCCGGCATAGATGGCGCGGCCCTCGCCGGGGCGCACCTGCGGCGACGTGCTGCGCACCAGCGCCGGTCCTTGTTGCGTCACCGGCACGGTCGGCGTGGCCGAGAATTCTGACACATAGGCCACGTTCGTCAGGTTGCGGCCTTCGATATAGAAGGACCACGTTTTATCGGGCGATCGCCAGCCGATCTTGGCACCGAGCAGGCTATAGGCGGGGATAAGAAAAGCCGGTCCGCCTGAGCCGTCGAAGGTGGAGAGCCGTGCGCTTTGATGGCGCAGGTTGACCGAAGCGTAATAGCCAAGCGGATGTTCATAGCCGACTTCGCCAAACAGCGTGTGCCGCGGAATGACGGGCAGCCGGTTGTTGCCGAAGCGCCGATCGTTGTCGAAACGAAAGTCGGAAAAGTTCCACACCAGGTTGGCGAACACGCGATCATCGGGCTGCAACAGATCGACGAAGGGAATCGTCTTGAGGCCGATTTCCAATCCGTTGTGAACGGTGCGATCGGCATTGAAGGCGATCGTCGTCGTGCAGGCGGCCGCGATCTCGCTGGCGCAACGCGTCAGGATCTCGTTGCGCAGACGCATGTGATAGGCGGTGATGTCATATTTGAAGCGCTCCCAGCCGCCGCGAATGCCGGCTTCCCAGGTCCAGGCGGATTGCGGTTGCACCGGCGGCAGGGCGATACCCGTTCGCCCCTGCGCTTCCAGGACATTGCTGAGATCGGCGCCGCCGGGCACTTCGAAACTGCGCGAGACATTGGCGAAGAGGAAATGATCGGGCCGATATTCCCAATTGATGCCGATCTTCGGATTGGCCGCTTGATAGGAGCGGTCGTAGTTGAGCAGGCCGGCAACGCGGCCCGGTTGCGGGCCACCGGGCGACGTCGGCCCGAGCGCCGCAACCGCGCCGCCGCGATAGTCGTCGCGCAGCGTGCGCGTCGTGAACACGCCCTGCAAACCGGTGAACACGCGCACCTTCGGCAGCACTTCGACGGCCGCTTCGCCATAGCTTTCGACGAGCCAGGACGAGAACGCCCAATCGTAGATCTGCCGCGCCTTGGTCGTGCCGGCATTGGCGTGGCGATAGCGGTCGAACCGGCCGCTCGCATAGCCGACGCGCACACCGCCAACGAATTCGGTCGGCAATCCGGCGAGATCGGTCTTGTGTTCGACGCGCCCGGACAGGCCGCCTTCCTGCCATTTGTAGTCGATGATCCCGGCGAAGGGCGAAGGCAGATGATCGAGCGCCGTGTTGAGGAAATGCGCGCCGAATTCGTAGTTGGTGTCGCCACGCCGGATGGTCGTGCGGTTGGCGATGCGCTGATAGGTGAAATTCAATCGCTCGTTGAAGAGATAGGAGTTGGCCGGCGCCATGCGGCGGTTTTGGCGCAATTGGTTCAGCGGAATGGGTTCGGCGAGATCGCGATCTGTGCGGCCCATGGCGAAGAAGGTGCGTGAGTCCACATCTTCGCTCGGCCGCCAGCCGACATTGCCGCTGAACCGATAGTTGCCTTCATGCGTATGCTGCCGGAAGCCGTCGCTCTTGAAGACATTGCCTTGCAGATACCAATCGAGATTGTCCTTGCTGGCGCCGGTCTCGAACTGGGTTTGCAGCGTGCCGAAACTGCCGCCCATCACGCTGATGGCCTGTCCCGGCGCCGTGCGGCCGGTCTTGGAGACGAAGTTCATCGCACCGCCCGTGGCGATCGCGCCATAACGCAGGCTGTTTCCGCCGCGGTAGAGCTCAATGTAATCGGTGGCCAGGAGATCGATCAGCGGATTGGTGAAACCGGCCTCCGTCCGCCCCAACGGGAAGCCATCGATAAAGGCGCGGACGCCGCGACCGTTGCGCGAACCGTCCGTCGAAATGTCGCTGCCGCGGATCGAAATGAAACTGCCGTTGTCGCTCATGAAGACGCCGGGCGTGCGCACCAGAACGTCGCCGAGATCGGCCTTCTTGCCGGTGGTTTGATCGGCGACGGACACGACCGCTTCCGCGCCGGGTCGCCGCAGGAAGCGTTGCTGCTGCACGAAGAAGGGCTGACCGGCTATGCCGTGCTGGAGGAAGGCCATGAGGCCGGATGGTTCGCCGAGCATCGCGAGCTCGTTTTCAGCGGCGTGGCGGGCCTGCTGTTGCTGGCCGGCCGGCTGACCCGCCGCGCCGGCGGGGCCAGTGCCCGTCACCACAATGGGGTCCAGCAGCACCGTTTCATCGCTGGACTGCGCGACGGCATCGCCAATGGCGAAAACCTGCAATAAGACCGCCGAGAAGAGACCTATTCCGCTGATTTTATTGAATTCTGCTTGCTTTACCCCAGCCATTTTCGCCCCGGAATGTAAATTCGCCTCACGAATGATATGTTATATAGTTACATCAAATTCGCGAAGTCAACGCGGAGAGGGGGTGATTTGCCGTCGCTTCAAAAGGGAGGCGCGGGCGGCGCCGTGGTCATGAATCCCGACCGTACTTTGGCCGTGAAACGCAGCACCAAAATTCACGCCGCCGATTTGATCTATCCGAAATCTGAATTTGCCTGCCGTGCCCGACGGCGGCACCAATCTGTCAACGGCGTGGCAGGGCGCCGCCTCGAACATGCGGCGACAGCCGTCAGGCGAGGAAGACAGAGGGGGGACGCCGGTGAGCGCTCAAGATCAGGTTTCGGTCCACTATCAATCGACGCCTGTGCCATCCAAGGCACGGCGCTCGGTGGCCATCGCCAGTCTCGGCAATATTCTCGAATGGTATGACTTCACGGTCTACGGCTTCGTCGTCGCCTATATCGCCAAGAATTTCTTTCCTTCGACCCATGAGACGGCGGCCCTGCTCGCCACCTTCGCTGCCTTTGGCGCGGGCTTCGTCGCGCGCCCGCTCGGCGCTGTTATTTTCGGTCGCATGGCTGACGTGAAGGGCCGGCGTTTCGTCTTGCTGTTCGCCATGTTCCTGATGGCGGGGGCGTCCGTTCTGATCGGCATCTCGCCGACCTATGCCGCGATCGGCCTCGCCGCGCCGGCCATCATTCTGTTGGCGCGCCTGGCGCAAGGCCTGTCGGCTGGCGCTGAATTCGGCGGCGCCGCCGCCTATCTGATCGAATGGGCGCCGGAGTCCAAGCGTGGCCTGTTCGCCAGCTTTCATCAGGTCGGCACCTATGGCGGCCTCCTGCTTGGCGTGGCGACGGTGGCGATCATCTCCTCCGTTCTGACACCGGCGCAGATGGAAGCGTGGGGCTGGCGCGTTCCCTTCCTGCTGGGCGGTTTGCTCGCGGTCGTGGCGCTCTACATGCGTCGCAATGTGGAAGAGACGCCGAAGTTCAAGAATTCCCATCAAGGCACTGCGCCGCAGGCGGCGGCAAACCAAAGCTCGTCTCTCTTCGCCGCCTTCCAATCGGTGGGTGTCGTGGCCTTGTGGTCGGTCACCAGCTTCGCCGTGATGGTCTATATGACCACCTATACGCAGCGCTATGGCGGCCTTTCCGCCCGCGAAGCCCTATGGTCGACATCAATCAGCACGATGGTCGGCGTATTTCTGATTCCGATCTTCGGTGCGATTTCCGATCGATTGGGTCGCCGCCCGGTGTTCGGCATGGGCGCGGCGGCGTTCATTCTGCTGCCCATTCCCTTCTATGGCATCATCGCCAGCGCACCTGGGTTCCAGACCATCGTTCTCTTGCAGATCGTCATGTCGGTCTTCACAGCGATGATCGCCGGCGTCGGCCCCGCCATCATTTCGGAACTGTTTCCGACCGAGCGGCGCGCCACCATGGTCGGCATATCCTCGGCGATTGCGGTGACGGTGTTCGGCGGCTTCGCGCCGTTCATCTCGACGATCCTCATCGATAAGACGGGCTCGTCCACGGCGCCGGCCTATTATGTCGTCGCCATCGCTCTGTTCACCACGGCGACGGTGCTCTCGCTGCGCGAGACGTCGCGTGGGCGTTTACAATAGCGATGATGTCATGGGCCGATCGCCCAGGGCGGTCGGCTATCCGTTCACGTTGATGGCGCGCAGCTTGTCGCGAACCCAGATATGACCCTTGTCGCCATCCTGGCGCTTGTGCCAGCCCATGAACAATTGCGTGATCTCGGTTTCAAACGACAGATAGGCCCAGGTCAGCGCGCCGCTGCGGCACAGGCTCGTCACCGCCGGCTGTGGCACCGTCGCCACCAGTTCTGTGTCCGGCAGCAGGCCGGAGAGCACCGACGTATGCGGAATAGTGAGCGCGATCCGGCGTCGCGCGGCATCGCGGCCAAGCGCCGGCGCGATCGGATTGGCCGTCGCGCCGCGTGGCATCACATCGACATGGGCGAAATCCAGGAAAGTGTCATAGGGAATGGTGCTGCCCTGTTTGATGCCGTGCTTGCGCGCATAGGTGCTGCACATGACGGCCACATAGATGCAGGACCCGATCAGCTCGCAACGAAAGGAATCGCTGATCTTGAAGCGGCCGAGGGCGAAGTCGGCTTTGCCGCTGTCGAGCAGCTTTTCATATTCCTCGCGCGAAGCTTCCATGACTTCGAGGTCGATATGCGGCGCTTCCTGTCGCAAGAGGCGCAGAAGCTGCGCCACATAGGTGAGTTCGCCGACGTCGGTGGTGATGATGGTGAAATTGCGCTGCGATATCGCCGGATCGAACACAAGGCCTTCCGACAGCGCCGAGCGGATCGACGCCAGCCCATGTTCGATCGGGTCATAGAGGGCCAGGGCCACGGGCGTTGGTTCCATGCCGTTGCGCGTGCGCACGAACAACTGGTCCTCGAACACGGCGCGCAACCGGTTGAGCGCATTGGAAACGGCCGGTTGGGTGAGATTAAGCCGTTCGGCCGCCAGCGAGACGTTCTGCTCGCGCATCAGGGCTTCGAACACTCGCAACAGGTTGAGGTCGAGCATGTTCATGTTGCGCATGGGGCAGCCTCATATTCGCGCCGGAAATAATAATCAACATGAACATAAATTTGCAACGCTATCGGCCGGGCGGCACAGTCAGGCGTTCCGCGGCCTGGCTCAAGGCGCACGTGGGATAAAGGGAGAGAAACATGCTCAGCCTTGATGCGTCGCAGATCGCCGAACGCGCCGCACCCTTCGATTATTCGGAACAGATCCATTGGGCGGGTGGTGCTGCGGCGCGGCACAACTGGCAGATGATGCTCGCCCACACCAGCGCCGAATGGTCCGGCGATCTCGCCGGTACGATGGAGACCATGACGCGCAATGATCCGTTTCAGATCATGTATGCGACAGGCCTCGAAGTGCGCGGCTACGAAGCCATGCGTGAATTTTATCGCGTGCGGCTGACGACCTTTCAGGGCCAGGGCTTTTTCCCGCACCGTTGGGTGGTGTCGGACGATCTCATGGTGGGCAACGGCTATTTCTACGGCACGCCCACGGGCACGTTCTTCGGCATGCCGACGTCGGGCAAGACATTGTGCCTGCCGATGACGGTGTGGATCTATTTCGAGGACGGTCTCATCAAGGGCGAGGTTGCCTATCTCGATGGTCACGAGCTGCGGCAGCAGATGGTGCATGGCACCAGCCGCCGTCCGACCGATCCGGTGCTTTGAGCGACAGGGGCAGAGCCATGAATACAGCCAATGCTGCAAGCAAGCCCGATGCATCACGCAGCTATGATGTGGCGATTATTGGCGCCGGCCTTGGCGGCCTCATCACCGCCGCGAAGCTGAAACAGGCCGGTATCGATCGCATCGTCGTGTTCGAGCGCGCCGACGATCTCGGCGGCGTCTGGCGCGCCAATCGCTATCCCAACGTGGCCTGCGACACGCCGATCGATCTTTATGCCATTTCCTTCTTTCTCGGCCGCAACTGGTCGACGAATTTCGCGCCCGGTAACGAGATCTGGGCCTATCTCAACGAATTCGCCGATCATTACGACGTGCGACCGTCGATCGAATTCCGCACCGAGGTCGCCAGCGCCATCTGGGATGACGACAAGGCGCTCTGGGCCATCGAAACCAAGGACGGCCGCGCCTATACCAGCCGCTTCCTGGTCTGGGCCGGCGGGCTACTGTCGCGGCCGGTCGTACCCAACGTGCTGGGCAAGGATCTGTTCAAAGGCGAAATGCTGCACACGACCGCGTGGTCGGACAAGATAAGCCTGGAAGGCAAATCTGTTGCCGTCGTCGGCGGAGGTGCCACCGCGATCCAGGTGACGCCCTATGCCGCCGGGCACGCCAAGAAAGCTTATGTCTTCGTGCGTACCCCCTCCTATGTGCTGCCGCGGCCCGATCTGTTCTTTGCGGTCGAGGATCGCGAGAGCCCCGAATTCGCCGCCGGGCAGAACGAGCGCCGCGAGGAATGGTTCCGTCTGTTCGAGAAAATCGCCGAAGCCCGCTTTCCGATGAACAGCGAATTGATCGCCCAGCAGGAAGGCGAATGGCGCAAGCATTTCGACAAGGAAATCCACGATCCCAGCCTGCGCGAGATTCTGACACCGAACTATCGCTTCGGTTGCAAACGGCCGCTGTTCAGCAACGATTATTATCCGGCCATGCGTCGGCCCAATGTCGAGGTGATCGGCAGCGGCGTCACAGCTCTCACGGAAAGCGGCATCGTCGATCAAGACGGCAAGTCCTATCCGGTCGATGCCATCATCTGGGCGACGGGCTTCGACACCGCGCATATGCTGGGCGGGCTTGAGATCGCCGGGCGCGGCGGCCAAACGCTCGAGGTATTCTGGCGCGAACTGCCGCAAGCCTATTACGGCACCCTCGTCAAAGGCTTTCCCAATCTCTTTCTCATCAACGGGCCGAATGTCAGCGGCGCCTCGGCGACGGATTTCATCGAAGGCCAGGTCACTTTGATCGTCGAAGCCATCACCTCCATGGCCGAGAGTGGCGCGCGCACCGTCGAGGTGTCGGATGAGATATACGACGCCTACAATCGGGACATTCAGCGCCGCGCCAGCGATAGCGTGTTGGTGCTCGGCAATTGCTCGTCCTGGTATCGTGCCGGTGGCGATGGCGCCGTGTTCACCCATTGGCCCGGTACCATCGAATTGTTCCGCGCCAAGATCAAAGGCGATGCCCGCGCGGGGTTGGCTTTCGATGTAAATGAAAAGGCTACGGAGGAAACCTCATGACGGATATCGCCATAGTGACGGGCGGGACGGGCGCGATTGGCGCGGCGATCGCCGCCGAATTGCAGTCGCGTGGCTGGCACGTGGTGGCGGCCGATCTGGATGCCAAGCCGGTTGCAGCCGGCCAGTCGTTCTTCGCATGCGATGTTACCGATCCGGCAAGTCTGAAGGCCTTGTTCGCCCATGCGGAGGCGCTCGGCACGGTGCGCTGCGTCATCGCCGCCCATGGCATTCTCATGGAAACACCGGCCGGCGCCGCCGATCCAGCTGCGGTTGCCAAGGTTCTCGATATCAATCTGAATGGCGTCGCCTATCTCTGCGATCTGGCGGGTTCGCATTTGGGGCGCGATACCTCAGTGCTCCTTGTCAGCAGCGTCACGGCGTTCATGGGCCGCGCCAAGAACGCCTATGCCTATCAGGCGAGCAAGGCCGGTGTTGAATCGCTGACGCGCACTTTCGCCGTCGCCTATGGACCGCAGGGCATCCGGGTCAATTGCATCGCGCCGGGCTTCATGGCCGTTCCCATGAAGGGTGCCGGTGCCAAACTGCGCCAGCGCCAGGGTGGCAGTGACACGGTCGGCAAGGCGGCGCCCTTGGGCCAGGTGATCGCGCCACAGGAGATCGCGAAGGCCGCAGCCTTCCTGTGTTCGAAGGATGCGGCGGCGATCACCGGCGCCGTTCTGCCGGTAGATGGCGGCTTCGGGGCGCTTTAACGCTGAAAGCTATGAGGCCTGGGTCCACGGCGCTTCCTTCACCGTGGTCTTCACCAGGCTGGAAAATTCGCGGGCCGCGCGGCTTTCCGGGCGGTCCTTGCGGCGAACGAGGCAGCGATTGACGAAGAGGCCGGGAATAGGCCGGCCTTTCAATTGCAGCCGATGGGTCTTGCCGATCAGGCTGAACTTCGGCGCGATGGCATAGCCGATGCCGGCCTCGATCAGATCTTCGTTCAACTGCGTCGAATCGGTTTCGACGACCGGCGTCAGGGCTATGCCGGCCTGCGAGGCATAGCCGTCGAGCAGATCGCGGGTGGCATTGCTGCGCCGCGCCGCCAGCAACGGCACCGACGACAGAAATTTCGGCGTGATGCGGCTCGGCAGATAAGAGTCCTTCGAGGTGAAAATCCAGATCTCCTCCTTGAAAAGACGCTCCGCCAGCAAATGCGCCGGCGCGCTGATCAGGCTGGCGATAGCGATATCCAAGGCGTCGGTGAAGACATCGCGCGCCAGTTGATCGCTGATGCCTTCGCGCACTTCGATGCTGATTCTGGGATAGAGCTTCAAGAAAGATCGCACCGGGCCGGAAAGAAGGCGGCCGGTCAAAGCCGGCGGGCAGCCGATGCGCAGTCGCCCCGAGGGGATCAGCGAGCGGGCGACGATGTCTTCCTGCATCTGATCGAAACTACGGATCTGCAATTCGGCCCGCTCCAGCAGCAGCTTGCCGAAATCGGTCAGTTCGACACCTTTCTGATGGCGCACGAAAAGCGTGCCGTCGAGTTCGTCTTCCAGAAGGCGGATGTGGCGCGTCAGCGCCGGCTGCGCCACATGCAGCTCCACCGCGGCCCGGCTGAAGCTGCGATTGCGCGCGATGGCGACGAAATATCTGAGCTGCGTCAGGTTCATTCTGGCCTCCCAGAGCAAATCACGTTTCGATAGAAACGTGATTTGCTTAAGTCTCCTGTTTTGACGCGCCTTCTTTGCTTTTGATGAGTCCATCAAAAGCAGAAGCGCTATTGCCACCATATCATTTTGCTATGGAGGGGCAAAAAATCTGTATTTGGCGGATAGCCGGGCGACGTGCTTCATCGCGCCATCTGAAGAGGAAACGCCGATGATCATCGAGTGGCACACCCACGTTTATCCGCCTGAAGAAGCCGCCGCAGATAGCCGTGCCTGGGAGGGCAAGAATTTGGGGCCGGCGTGGGACGGCCGCTGCCCGATGACGATTGACAATGTCATGGACGCGCATCGCCGCTCAGGTGTGGCACTCAGCGTGATCAGCAATGCCGCTCACTATATTCGCTACAAAAGCGAAGCTGACGAACTCAAGGCGGTGCAGCGCTGGTCGGATTACGCGGCCGAGCTGCAAACCAAACATGCCGGCGAAGTGCTGGGCTTCGCGACGATCCTGCCGGCGGCGGGCCCGGCAATGATCAAGGAGGCCGAACGTGCCATTCGCCAGCTGGGTCTGCGCGGTTTCTTCATCCACTCGAACCACAAGGGCATCTATCCTGACAATGATGCGGCGCGACCGTTCTGGGAATTGGCTGAAGATCTCGACGTACCGGTTTTTATCCATCCGCCCCATGCCGGGATCGGCGAGGAATTCGTCGGCGAATATCGGCTGGCCTCAAGCATTGGCCGCCCGGCCGATCTCTGCCTCGCCATTTCCAGGCTGATCGTGCGCGGCATCCTGGAGGATTTCCCGCGCCTCAAGCTCGTCGGTTCCCATGGCGGCGGCGGCATCTGTGAAGTCATCGGCCGCATGAACTACGCCTATGAGCTGCAGGACGAGGCTTATTTTCTGGGTTCCTATGCGCCCATGAAGATCAAGCACGAGCCGGGATATTATTTGAAGAAAATGTATTTCGACTCGGTGACCTATCATATGCCGGCGGCGCGCATGGTTCTCGATTCCGTCGGGCCCGACCATTTCATCTACGGCAGCGACGCGCCGCCGCTCACGGTGCTGAAGCCGCGCGCCATTCAGATGGTCAAGGACATGCATTTGCCGCCGGATCAGGAAGAGAAGGTCTTCTGGCGCAATGCGGCCAAACTCTTGAAGCTGAGCGACAACGAGCTCGCCAAACTGCACGCCAAGCAGTCGGAGCCCGCATAACGAAGCGCGGCTCCGCCGCGTTCAAGCAATAGACAGGTCATCGGGAGGGACCATGTTGAGTGCCAAAGCCATCCGCATTTTCGGACTGATCGCTTGGTCCATGCTTGCCTCGGCCGGCATTGTATCGCCGGTCCTCGCGCAGACCTATCCAAACAAGCCGATCCGGGTCATCTCCGGTGTCGGCGTCGGCGGAACGTTCGATATTTTCCTGCGGGCGCTGGCCGAGGAACTGACCCGCAAATGGGGCCAGGCCCTCGTCATCGAGCCTCGGCCGGGCGGTAATTTCATCACCGCCGCGCGCGCCTGCGCCGATGCGGCGCCGGACGGTTACACGTTATGCTCGCTCTCCGGCGACAATCTCGTCTATCCGGAGTTTCTGTTTCGCGATCTCGGCTTCGACATCCGCAACGGCTTGAAGCCGATCGTCAATCTGTTCTTCAATCCGCAAATGCTGGTGGTGACGTCGAGCCTCAAGGCGCGCACCCTCGAAGACGTTGCCGTCGCCGCGCGGCAGCGGCCCAAAACCCTGGCCTATATGGCGCCGGCGCCGCCGAGCCGCCTGTTCATGGAATATTTCAATCGCCAGTATGGGCTCGATATCGTCGGCGTACCGTTTCGTGGCGGCAGTGACGCGCTGAGCAATCTGATGAGCGGATCGATCCATTTCGTGTTTACGGGCGCCGCCAATTTTTCAAGCCTGATCGACGATGGACAGATCTATCCGCTCGTCATCGATACGCCGCAACGCTTGCCGCAATATCCAGACGTGCCGACTATGATCGAGGCCGGCTATAAAGGCGCTTTGGTCCGCAACTATCTCGGTCTCGTCGGGCCGGGCCAGTTACCGGACGCCCTGGTCACGCAGATCAATGCGGCCGTGAACGACATCATGAACGATCCCGCCTTCCGCAAGCGCCATCTGTTCGATCGCGGCTTGCAGCCGGCGAACGGCAGCACCGCCGAGTTTGAAGCTTTCCTAACTCAGGATCGCGTGGAATCGGCAAAAGTGGTGCAGGAAGCGCATCTGCCGGTTCAATAGAGGCGTTTAGGCGAAGCCAAACAGCTTGGTCGGATTGTCGACGAGAATGCGCCGGCGGGTTTTCTCGTCGGGCGCAATTTCGCCCAGAAGATCGACGAGATCGCCATCGTCAGGCATCGGGCCATGCAGATTGACATGCGGCCAGTCGCTGCCCCAGACGACGCGTTCGGGCGCATGGCGCACCAGCCTTGCCGGGATCGCCAGGGCATCGCGATAGGGCGGTCCCTTGATCGACAGGCGGTCGGCGCCGCTGATCTTCACCCAGACATGGCCGCGATCGAGGAGCTTGCGCAACGCCTGGATCGCCGGCCCTTCTGGGCCCTCGGCCAGGGGCGGGCGCCCCATATGGTCGATCACCACGGTGGCGTCGATCTCGCCGATGAAAGGCGCATATTGGACGATGTCATGCCCGGCAACATGGATGGCGATATGCCAGCCGAAGGGTTTGACGCGGGCGATCACCTCGCGCACCGCAGCCAAATCTGGTGCGCCGCCGAGATGGGCGAGGAAGCTGAAGCGCACGCCGCAAAAGCCGGCCGCATCATAGTCGGCTAATGTCTCGTCGCTATCGGTGCGACGGATCAGCGCCACGCCGCGATAGCGCCCGGCGCCGTCGCGCAGGGCTTGCAGCACCGCTCTGTGATCGAAGCCGTGCCCCTGGCTCTGCACGATGACCGCGCGCGAAAAGCCGAGATGATCGTGGAGCTGCCGCAACGCGGTTTCCGGCGCTTCATTGGGCGTGAAGCTGCGGTTGTCGGGCAAGGCGAAGCGCGCGAATGGCCCGAAGATATGGCAATGGCTGTCGCAGGCCTGGGCCGGCAGAGCGATGCTGGGCTGGCGGGGATGGAGAAGCGGTGGCGGGCCGTCGGCGGTCAGAGTCACAACAGATCCTTTAATCGCAGCGGGCGGTCATGCCGCCATCGACGATGATTTCAGTGCCGGTGATGAAGCGCGCTTCATCGCTGGCGAGGAAGAGGGCGGCATAGGCCGTGTCGCGACCGTCGCCCATGAAGCCAAGAGGTATGCGCGCCTGACGCGCCGCGAGCAGCGTCTCGATATCGCCGCCGGTCCGCTGCTTCGCCAAGCGCGTCTCGACCATCGGCGTGTGCATCTGGCCGGGCACGACCGTGTTCACGCGGATGCGCTTGGGCGCATATTCCACCGCCGTCACCCGCGAAAACTGGATGATGGCGGCTTTCGTCGAGGCATAGGCGACTTGCGCCGATCCGGTCCAGCGCAGGCCTGACGTCGAGGCCGTATTGACGATAGCACCGCCGCCGGCCGCTTCCATCACCGGGATCACATGTTTGCAGGTGAGGAAGACGCTGGTCAGGTTGAAGTCGAGCTGTGCGCGCCAACGCTCCTCGCTCAAGGCCACGGCGCCGCCCGGCGCCGAGCCGCCGATATTGTTGACGAGAATGTCGATGGTGCCGAAGCGTTCGCGGCAAGCCTGCACCGCCGCTTCGATCTGCGCGCTGTCGGTGGCATCGCACAGATGCGTGGCGATCGTGCCGCCGTCTTCCTCCACGCGTGCCACGGTCTCGATCATCGTCTCCGCTTTGAGATCGAGCGCGAACACCTCAGCCCCTTCGCGGGCGAACAGCACGGCAGCCGCTCGACCGTTGCCCCAGCCGGAGCCGACACAGCCGGCGCCGGTGATGAAGGCGACCTTGCCGGCAAGTCTTCCGGTTTTTTGTCGTCCGCGTTTTTCTTGAACGCTCATATCAATTGGCTTTCACGCCGGCCGATTTCACCACCTCGGCCCATTTGTCGATTTCGCTGCGGATATAGGCGGCGAATTCGTCCGGCTTGTTGGCCACGACAATGGCGCCTTGCAGCCCCAGCTTCTCCTTCGTCTCCGGCGCATTGAGCGCTTCGACGAGAATGGCATGAAGGCGGTCGACGATCGGCTGCGGTGTCGCCGGCGGCGCGACGATGCCATACCAATTGTCGGCGACCACCTGCGGCAGACCGAGTTCCGCCGTCGTTTGCAGATCAGGCAAGCTCGGCGAACGTTTGGCGCTGCCGATCGCCACCGCGCGCATCGTGCCGGCCTGCACATGCGGCAGCAGCACGGCGATATCCATGAACATCAGATCGACCTGGCCGCTCAACAGATCGTTCACGGCAGGCGCCGCGCCCCGATAGGGCACATGGGTCATTTCAATCTTGCCGTATTGCTTCAACAGTTCGCCGGCGAGATGCGGCATGCTGCCGGGGCCGGAAGAGGCAAAGTTGAGCGTGTTAGGTTTGGCCTTCGCCAGCGCGATCAGCTCCGGCAGCGTCTTAGCGGGTACGGCCTTGCCGACCACCAGCAGCTCGGGCACGCTCGCCGCCAAAGTCAGCGCCCGCAGATCCTTGCGCGGATCATAGCCGATCGCCTCCTGCATGCTGACGCTGATGGCGAGCGCGCCCGCCGTGCTGATGCCGATTGTGTAGCCGTCCGGATCGGCCTGGGCGACGGCGCGCGTGCCGACCGCACCTCCAGCGCCAGCCCGGTTATCGATCACCACGGGCTGTCCGACATTGGCCTGCATCTTTTCCGCGATCACCCGGGCGATCGTGTCGGCCGGGCCGCCGGCCGCGAAGGGCGCGATGAAACGGATGGGCTTGTTCGGAAATGTTTGGGCCGAAGCGGCCGTCGCGCCGCCCAAAGCGGCGGCGAGCACCAGGCCGCGAACCAAAAAATGCATGACGTCCCCCTCCCAGGAGCCAGGCTCTGGCGCCGGCTCGCGCGCGACTGTCCCAGCCAATGCCGGGGAGGACAAAAACCGTCTTGCGATGCTATATCATGCCGTTTTGGCATATCTCTTTGGCTTTCATGCTGGATGGGCAGGAGCGATGGATTCCAGAAAATTGCGCTATTTCGCCGTCACGGCGCGGCTCGGCAGTTTCACCCGCGCCGCCGAGGAATTGCGCATCGCCCAACCGGCGCTGAGCCGGCGCATCCGCGAAATCGAGGAGGAGCTGGGGCAGGAATTGCTGGTGCGCCATGGCCGGGGCGTTCGGCTGACGCCGATCGGCGCCGCCGTTCTGCAGCGCGCCGAGGAAATCGAGCATCTGATGGGTCTCATCAAGCACGAGGCCAATCAGGATCGGCCGGCGCTGCGCGGCAAGATTTCCATCGGCATGCCGCCGGCGGCCGCTTTGCGGATCGGCGCGCGCCTGGCGGCACGCATGGCGCAGGCGCATCCGCACGTCACCTTGCACCTGCGCGACGGCGTCAGCTCGCTCATTCATGAATGGGTGATCGAAAAGCGCATCGATCTCGGCCTCGCCTATAATGCCACGCCCATCGATGGATTGGAGAACGTGCCGCTGTTGCGCGAGCGCGCCGTTCTCGTCGGTCCGCCCGATCAGGCGGCCGTGACGGCGGTGAACGAGCCGATCCGTTTGCGCGACATCGCCGGCCTGCCCTTGATCATGCCGAGCCTGCCGCACAACAACCGCCGCGTTCTCGAAGAAGCCGCCGCGCGCCATGGCGTGCGCCTGGTCATTCGCACCGAGGTCGACAGCGTCGCGCTCACCAAGGCCATGGTGCGTGAAGGCCAGGGCTATACGATCCTGTCACACGCTTCTGTCGACGACGAGGTTAAGCAGGGCGAACTCAGCCGCCGTGTCATCGACAATCCGCCGGTGTTCGCCGATCTTTTTCTCATCGCCGATCGTTCCGCCAAGAGCGAATCGTTGAAGCAGCAGGTCATGCAGGAAATACAGGCCCTGGTGTTTGACCTCTGCGACAGCGGCGCCTGGCCCGAGGCCATTGGCGCCAAGCGGTGAATGCTTATGCGACGAAGGCCGCGAGATTTTCGAGTGTCGATCTCAGCCCTTCGTCATGATCTTCAGGCCGGATGCCGTCGGGCACGTTCTGACACAGAATGGTCACGCGCGTCCCTTCAGGTATGGCGTCGAAGCGCCACGTCATGGTCATGGTGCCGGCAAAGGCCGGATCGTTAGATGCGAATTCAACCTGCCAGACGATCTTCTTGTCGGGGATCAGTTCGATAAATCGCCCTTGCACGACGTCGGCATCTTCGGATGTCTTGCCTGGTGTTGCATGGTCCAGGCTCTCGTAACGTAGAACCATGCGATAGGCGCCGCCGGCGCGCGGCTCGAACGCTTGAATTTCGCAGCTCATGCCTTGCGGCGGTAGCCATGTCTTCAAGGCATCTGCGGTTACGAACGCCTGATAGAGAGTGTGCGGCGTAGCCTGAATGCTTCTTGAAGCTGTGTCCGTTCGCCTGCCCATCACCCACCCTCAATCGGGATGATCCACGCTCGGAACATGCAGGCCGCGCCGCACGAGCGAGGCCCATCCATCCTCCGCGGTCTCGGCGAATTCGATCAGCTTAAGGTCCTCGGCCGCGATCATGCCCTCTTCGATCAGCGCGTCGAAATTGATGATCTTGCGCCAATAGCTCTCGCCAAACAGCACGATGGGCGCGTGCGGCGCCTTGCGCGTCTGCTGCAAGGTCAGCACTTCGAACAATTCATCCAATGTGCCGAAGCCGCCGGGGAAGACCGCGAGCGCATTGGCCCGCATCGCCAGATGCATCTTGCGCATGGCGAAATAGTGGAAGCGAAAACTGAGCTCCGGCGTGATGTAGGGGTTGGGCGTCTGCTCATGCGGCAGCGTGATGTTGAATCCCACAGTCGGCGCGCCGGCATCGACGGCGCCGCGATTGGCCGCTTCCATAATGCCCGGACCGCCGCCGGTGGCGATGACATTGTCGCGCCAGCGGTTGCGCGGCGCGAGCGCGCCGCCACGCAACGAGGCGATATGAGCGAACTCACGCGCGATCCGATAGAATGCGGCGCGCCGCTGCATGATCTCGGCGAGCTGTTTCTCGACGTCGGTTTGCGCTTTCTCGGCCATGGTCGATGCCTGTTCGGGCGAAGGAATACGCGCACTGCCGAAGACGATGATCGTCGAGCGAATGCCCCAGTCACGCAGCGACAATTCGGCTTTGCTGTATTCAAGCGCGAAGCGAATGGCGCGCAGCTCGTCGCGCAGCAGAAATTCGGTGTCCTCCACGGCGAGCAGTGTGCTGCGCGAGCCGTTTGGCGTGGTCGAATCATTCATGTTGGCATCATCCCATTTTTTCGCCGAGTCTGGCGGATACGCAGGGAGAGCGCAAACCACGAATGCGACAGAGCAACGCTTGTCGCGGCAATGCCATCAGATGTTGGAAGGGGCCTGAGCCGGGTGCCTGTCTCAATCAACGCGTGGTGCGTCGTTCAGGCAGAGTGGTCGCAAAGCGACCGGGCATGCATCGCATGAAGAGAAGCGGAGGGCAGGCGAACCCGCCCTCCGGAATTGTCTTACCAGCAGCCGTAGTAGCCGCAGCGGTAGCCATACGGACGGCTGGCAGCCGCGCCGAGCACCGCACCACCGATGACGCCGGCAGCCACGGCCGCGGTCGCAGCGTTGGCAGCGTCCTGCGACTGTGCGCGGTTGGTCTGGTAGGTGGCAGCGACGCAACGGCGATAACGCTCGCTGCCCGGGCGCAGGCCCTGGGCATCGCAGGTCATCTGCGCGCTGGCAGCGGATTCCTGGGTGGTCTGGCAACCAGCAAGGGGGATCGCGAACAGGATGCCGGCGATCGCAGCTTTAAAACGCATTTGCACAGTTTCCCTCCATAGTGGGAATAAATGGAATTAAGGCACGGCCTCTTGCTACGTCGATCGCTTGATTTGTGCAACTAGGGACCCATCGTGATCGACGGATAAATGCTGCGATCCGGGGATAAATCCCGCATTGCGACAGAGATTCAACAGAGATTCCGCTTGACAGGTGCCTGCTCATGGTTAAGGCGCGTTGCGTCGCAATATTTTGCGCGCAACGCGCCATAATGTCGGCGGCTCAGGCCGCGACGGGCGGCGCGGTCCCTTCGATCTGCACGCGGAATCCCGAGCGCACGTTCGGCCAATAATCCCAGATCGCCTTGTGATGGGTGCAGCGATTGTCCCAGAAGGCGATCGAATGCGGCCGCCAGCGGAAACGGCAGGGCCATTCCGGCTTGTTGCAGTGGTCGACCAGGAACTGCAGGATCCGGGCGACTTCGAGGCGCGGCAGTTCGTTGATATGCGATGTGAAGTCGGTGGTGACGTAAAGCACCGCGCGGCCCGTCACCGGATGGCGGATGATCACCGGATGGACGGTGACCGGCGTACCGGGACCGAAGACGCGGGTGCCATCGTGGGTGGCGGTGAGGCCCTTCAGAAAGACCTTCATCCGCGGCGACAGCGCTTCATAAGCCGCATACATGCTGGCGAACATGGTATCGCCACCGCCATCCGGCGGCACCGTGTGATTGTAGAGCATGCTGCCCAGAGGCGGCACCGCGGCGCAGGATTGATCGGAGTGAAAATTCTCGCCGGAAATCTGTTTCGACGTTTCGTCGTAGTGGAACTTGCGCACCAGATCGTTGTCGGTGCTCTTGCTGATCGTCGAAGCGCCGACATGCTTGCCGAGCGGCCCGAAATAACCGGCCAGGCGGATTTGATCCTCGAAGCTGATGCGCTGATCGCGGAAGAAGATCACCTGATAGCGGGCGAAGGCATCGTGCAGTTCTTCGACCTGCTTGTTGCTGAGCGGCTTGGTGAGATCGATGTCGCCGATCTCGGCGCCGATATGCGGGCTCGAAGGCGTGGCGGTGGTCGTTTCATAACTGGGGCCGGCGGCCTGGGGAGGGGTCTTTGCGGTCTGAGGGAGATGGGGGGGTCCACTCATATGCGGTTTTCCTGATGTTTGTTCTGTTTTCTCGCCGCATCATGCGGGTTTGCTGTGTTGGTAAATGCTTTGCATCAAGGGGAGCAGCTGGGGGTGGGC
>Ga0066256_1002609_pt1 | contig 19427 bp, 16 predicted proteins | sample ThiBio_1000_biof_FD_87107 | JGI IMG/M metagenome (GOLD analysis project Ga0066256, IMG submission 87107) | Wastewater bioreactor microbial communities from Cape Town, South Africa - Thiocy_expt_1000_biof (version 2) | ecosystem: Engineered > Bioreactor > Thiocyanate-remediating >... | reverse complement strand
GCCCCGCCGCCGCGCGCCCCGCGTGGTGACCGCGGGGTGCCACGCGGGCGCGGCCCGCTGCGCCGCGGGGGGGGCCGGGCCGCCGGTTTTCCAGTCCGCCCGCTCCGAGCGCCATGCCGCGGTCGCGGCCGAGCTGCTCGCCAAGGGCCATGCCTATCGCTGCTACCTGACGCCCGAGGAGCTCGCCGCCCGCCGCGCCGCCGCCCAGGCCGAGAAGCGCCCCTTCCGCCTCGCCAGCGAATGGCGCGACCGCGCTCCCGCCGAAGCACCGGAGGGCGCGCCCTTCGTCGTCAGGATCAAGGCCCCGCGCGAGGGCGAGACGGTGATCGAGGACCAGGTCCAGGGCCGGGTCACGGTCAGCAACGCCGAGATCGACGATTTCGTCCTACTCCGCTCGGACGGCACCCCGACCTATATGCTGGCTGTAGTGGTCGACGACCACGACATGGGCGTGACCCACGTGATCCGCGGCGACGACCATCTCAACAACGCTTTCCGCCAGCTTGTGCTGATCCGGACCATGGGCTGGGAGGAGCCGACCTATGCCCATGTCCCGCTGATCCACGGCGCGGACGGGGCAAAGCTGTCCAAGCGCCACGGCGCGCTCGGCGTCGACGCCTACCGCGACGAGATGGGCATCCTGTCCGAAGCGCTGTTCAATTACCTGCTGCGCCTGGGCTGGGGCCACGGCGACGACGAGATCATCGCCCGCGACCAGGCGGTCGAATGGTTCGACATCGCCCATGTCGGCAAGGGCCCGTCGCGCTTCGACCTCGCCAAGCTGCAAAACCTCAACGGCCATTACCTGCGCGAGGCGGACGACGCACGCCTCGCCGGGCTGGTCGCGCCCCGGATCGCCGGGACGGTCGACCTCGCCCTGCTCGAACGGGCCATGCCCGTGCTCAAGGTCCGCGCGCGCGACCTCAACGAGCTTGCTTCCGGCGCCGCCTTCCTGTTCCGCCAGCGGCCCCTGCCGCTCGACGAGAAGGCCGCCGCCCTGCTGACCGCCGAGGCCCGCGCCCTGCTGGCCGGCATCCAGGCGCGGTTGGAGAGCCAAACCGTCTGGACAACCGACGATCTGGAGGCCACTCTCAAGGCCATGGCCGAGGACCTGGGGCTGGGCCTCGGCAAGCTGGCCCAACCGCTGCGGGCGGCGCTGACGGGTCAGACGACCTCGCCGGGAATTTTTGACGTACTCGTCCTGCTCGGTCGCGACGAAAGCCTGGCGCGCATCGCAGCGCAGGCCATGTCGCCAGAGCAGGCGCAAGGATAGAAGGAGAACACAGTGGGCGATTCTGCGAAACTCAACGCGGCCGGCAAGGACTTCGAATATCCGGTGCTGAAGGGCAGCGTCGGTCCCGACGTGATCGACATCCGCAAGCTCTACGGCCAGACCGGGATGTTCACCTACGATCCCGGCTTCACTTCGACCGCGAGCTGCGAGAGCGCGCTGACCTACATCGACGGCGACGAGGGCGTCCTGCTCCATCGCGGCTACCCGATCGGCCAGCTCGCCGAGCATTCGAGCTTCATGGAAGTCTGCTACCTGCTGCTGAACGGGGAGCTTCCCAGCGGCGGCGAGCTGGAGACCTTCACGAACACGATCAGCCGCCACACGATGCTGCACGAGCAGCTCGCCACCTTCTACAAGGGCTTCCGCCGCGACGCGCACCCGATGGCGATCATGTGCGGCGTGGTCGGCGCCCTGTCGGCGTTCTATCACGACAGCACCGACATCGCCGATCCCGAGCATCGCAAGATCAGCTCGCATCGCCTGATCGCCAAGATGCCGACGATCGCCGCGATGGCCTACAAGTATTCGGTCGGCCAGCCCTTCCTCTACCCGGACAACAAGCTGTCCTACGCGGGCAACTTCCTGCGCATGACCTTCGGCGTCCCGGCCGAGGAATACGAGGTGGTCCCGGCGGTCGAGAAGGCGATGGACCGGATCTTCATCCTCCACGCCGACCACGAGCAGAACGCCTCGACCTCAACGGTGCGTCTCGCCGGCTCGTCGGGCGCGAACCCCTTCGCCTGCATCGCGGCGGGCATCGCCTGCCTGTGGGGCCCGGCCCACGGCGGCGCGAACGAGGCCGCGCTCAACATGCTCAAGGAGATCGGCACGCCCGACAAGATCCCGCACTACATCGAGCGGGCCAAGGACAAGAACGATCCGTTCCGCCTGATGGGCTTCGGCCACCGCGTCTACAAGAACTACGATCCGCGCGCGACGGTCATGCAGAAGACCGTGCGCGAGGTGTTCGACGCGCTCAAGGTCAACGATCCGCTGTTCGAGACCGCGCTGCGGCTCGAGGAGATCGCGCTGAGCGATCCCTACTTCATCGAGAAGAAGCTGTTCCCGAACGTCGACTTCTACTCGGGCATCATCCTCTCGGCGATCGGCTTCCCGACCACGATGTTCACCGCGCTGTTCGCCCTCGCCCGCACCGTGGGCTGGGTCGCGCAGTGGAACGAGATGATCTCCGACCCCGGCCAGAAGATCGGCCGTCCGCGCCAGCTCTACACGGGCCCGACGCAGCGCGACTACGTGCCGCTCGACAAGCGCTGATCGCGCAGGGATCGATAAACAGGAAGGCGCGTCCCGCGGGGCGCGCCTTTTCCTTTTGGGGCATGGGATTGCGAAGATCGCGCCGCCTCCCCCTTCCAGGGGAGCCGTCTTGCCTCAAGGCCCCGCCGGCACTTCAAGGATGAACCGCGCGCCCTGGCCCGGCGCGCTTTCCACGGTCAGGTCGCCGCCCATCGCCCGCGCCAGGCGGCGCGAGATGTAGAGCCCAAGGCCCGAGCCGCCGTCGCCGCTGCGCCCCAGGCGCTCGAACTTCTCGAAGACCCGCGCCTGGTCCTCGGCGGAGAGGCCCGCGCCCTGGTCGGCGACGATCACCCGGGCACGGTCGCCCTCGCGCTCCAGCCTGACCCAGACCTGCGAATTCTCCGGCGTGTAGCGGATCGCATTGCCGATGAGGTTGAGCAGAACCTGCAATACCCGGCGGAACTCGGCGACGGCGGGCATCAGGTCCCCGACGCGCGGCGCGTCGATCGTGATCCCGCGCTCCCGCGCCTTGACCCCGAGGATGCCCGCGGCGCGGCGGGCGACGTCGCCGAGGTCGATCTCGTCGGGCATGGTCGTGAAGCCCTCGGCTTCGACCACCTCCAGATCGGCCATGTCGTCGATCAGGGCGAGCAGGTGCTGCCCGGCCGAGGCGATGTCCGCGGCATAGGCGCTATAGGCGTCGTCGAGCGGTCCGGCCATGCGGGTGCGGATCGTCTCGGCCGTGGCGATGATCCGCGAGATCGGCTGCCGCAGCACGGGGGCGAGGTCCATGCCGATCAGGCGCTGGCCCGATGCGCTCGCGGCCACGGGCGCCTCCGCTTCGGCCAGCGGCGTTTCCGGCACCAGGTAAAGCTCGAAGCCGGACGGCTCCTCGCCCGGCGTCTCGACCGGGACCAGCGCGGCCTTCCACCGGCGCGCCGAGCCTTCGATGCCCAGCTCCGCCCCGTCGAGCAGCCGCCAATGCATCGGCTGCTTGTGGCCGTCGCCCTCGATCCGGACGAATTCGGTCCAGGGACGGCCGATCCCGCCGCGCATCGCGGTGAGCAACCCGGCGAGGTCGGACGCCGCACTCTCTACAGCGAGCAGGCATTGGCGGGCATCGAGCCGCGCGGTCAGCTCGGCCAGGGTGCGGTCGATCTCGGTGCGGCGGCGGATCGCCAGGTCGGCGTCGTCGGGCGGCAGCGGCGCGGTGCGCCAGTTGCGGACCACGATCGAGCAAGGCGCGTCCTCCCCGGCGCCCGGCTCGACCTCGATCCAGGCGGTGACGGCCTCCGTCCCGTCCTGCGCGGTGATCGGCCGGGCGAGCTTGAGCCCGAAGCGGCGCGCCTTGCGGACCGTATCGAGCAGGGCGGGAATGGCGATGGTTCCGGGCAGCTCGCCGCCGCAGCGGAGCTGGAGTCCGGCCAGCGGTTCGTCGGCCGAGAGTAGCCGGTCGTCCCGATCGCTCAGCCCCCGGGCCAGCACGACGCCCCCCGCCACGACTCAGGCCCCCACCGGCGGCAGGGCGGCCGCCAGGATTTCGGCGGCGCGGTCGGGGCCGACACGGTCCCAGTCCGGCGGCAGCGGCGCGTCGGGGTGCAGGATGAGGAGCTGCTCGGCGATGGCCTCCTGCTTCAGGCCCGCGGCGCGCAGGGCCAGGGCGAGGCGCAAGGACTGGCCTTCGCCGGTCGCGAGCAGCACGGTGTCGCGGTCCTGCCAGGCGGCCATGCCGAGCGCGGTCGCGAAGATCGCGACGCCGGCATGGGCGAGCGACAGCGCGGCGATCGCGCCTCCGCCCATCCCTGTGACCAGGCGCGCGGCGAGCGCCAGGCGGCTGCGGCCCTCGTCGTAGCCGGCGCGGATGGCCGCCTCGGCCCCGGCCTGCGCCGCATCGTCGTCGACCGCGCGCAGGGCCTCGAGCGCGCCATGGAGCAGGTCGGCCGGCAATTCGCCCAACGGGAGCTGCATCCGGCGCTGGGCCTGGGCGAACCGGGCCTGGGCGGCGAGCAGGTTCATCGCCAGGGCCGAGGTCGCCGGATCGTTCGAGGCGAGCAGCGCCTGGAGCAAGGGCGGCAGAACCGGGTCCAGCGCGAGGCGCCGTTGCAGGCGCTCGGTCAATTGCCATTCCAGGGCTAGGGCATGGACGTGCCCGAGCAGTCCCGGGACCTCGGCCAGCGCCGCGACCAGGGCCTCGGTCAGGGCCGGGTCGTGGTTCCCCGGCTCGCCGTCCCCCGTCCTGGCGTCGAGCAACTGGCGTGCGATGTCGCCCATCGCGCCGCGCACCCCCGCGACGATCTCGTCCCCGAACATCGCATGACGCGCGCCCGACAGCAGGTGCCGCATGATCGGCGCGGCCGACCGCAGCACGGCGTCGCCCTGCGCGAGGCGTTCGCGCAAGGCGGCGTCCACCGTCTCTTCGCTGGGCGTGGCGGCGCTGTGGCTCATCCCGTTTCCATAGCGCGGCTTGGTTAAGCTCGCGTTAGGCGCGATGGCCGGTTGGGCCAGGCGACGCCGAGCGCGGCCAGGGCCACAGCCAGCGCGGGCAGCAGGCCGCCGGGCATCCCGCCCGCGACGCCCGCGACCACGGCCAGGGCCAGGGCGACGAGCCCGCGGTCCTCTAGCCAGCGCGCCCATCCCGCATCGATCAGTTGCGGGAGCAGGCGGAGCATGGCGACCAGCATGACCGCCGGGAAGGCGTGGACGAAGGCCCCCTCGCCCGGCGCGGCGGCCTGGCTCCAGCTCAGGATCAGGACCAGCGCAAGGTCGTAGCCCCAACCGAACAGCAGTTCGCGCGGCAAGGCAGAGCGCGGCAGGTTTAGCGAATGGCGCTCGATCCGCAGCAGGATGCTCGCCGCCCGGCGCAGCACGTCGGCCGCGGCGCAGAGCACCAGCGCCGTCGCCGCATACTGGAACCACCCGGCGCCTAGCGCGAGCAGGACCGCTGCGAGGGCGAGGAAACCCACCGCATTGCCGCCGCTGCCAGAATGGAGCAGCGCCGGTCCGACCGAGCGGACCGCGAGGCGCGCGCCCATCTCGCTGGCCGAGCCGGCCCCGGCGGTGCCGGTGTGCTGGCGGAACCATTCGCCCTCGGCCAGTTGCGCCTCGCCCTCGTCGCGGACCAGGCGCCAGGCACCGCCCTCGCGAAGACCGCCGGGCAGCATCCGCTGGGCGACGCCCGCCTGGAGCCCGATCCGCTGGAGCGAGGAGGCCGCGTCGCAGTCGGCCGCCAGGGCGGCTGGTCGCGCGACCGGGCGGCCGGGCGGGCGCACCGCCCCGGCGGCGGCGTGGTTGAGGTGGATCCCCTCGAGGCCCGCAGGCTGGCCCGGCCCGATCGGCTGCCCCAGCACGCCCTGCCCCGCCTCCAGCAAGGTCAGGGCGTCGGGCAAGCCGACGAGCAGGCCGTCGGCGAGCACGATCAGCTCGTCATTGGCCGTGACCAGCCCGACCAGGCCGCGCGGCCCCGAAACGACGTGGAACCGCGTCCCGTGGTCCTCAGCGACGTGCTGAAGCTCGACCAGCTCGGGCCGCAGCCCGCGCGCGATGCAGACGATCCGCTCACAGCCGAGCGCCAGGGCCAGGCCGAGCTGATGCCGGGCGAGCGAGATCCCACCCACGCGCAGGAAGGCGCGCGGCAGCGCGGGCTCGGGCCCGGCGGGCTCCATCATTGTCAGCAGCGCGACGCGCAGGATGCTTCTCCCGGCAGGTTCGCGGCGTTCTAGAGGGTCTGGATCGGAGTGCCAAGCCGCCGCGGTCAGGCCGCGGACAACTCGTCGAGGAAGGCCTGCATCCGCCGGACCACGCCCGGCTCGCCCGGCGCGCATTCCAGCGCCTCGTCGGCCAGGACAACCAGCGGCTCGGCGTGAAAGGAGACCGCCAGGCCCTTCAGCCGCATCGCCGCAACCTGCCAGTTGCCGTCGCAGCGGGCGCGGCGCAGCAGGTCGATCTGGCGTGAAAGACTGTCGACGAACGCGGCGCGCAGCTCCGCGAACAGCGCGGCATCGTCGCCGGCGGCGGCGGCGAGCGTGGCATCGAGGGCACCTGCTTCATAGGCCATTCCCCACGCTTAGGCGCATAACCTTAATCCGGGGTTTATTGCCGGGCGAGGCCTATGGTATCCTGACGCCATGGTAGGGGGATCGCGCATCATCGCCTTCGGCTCGGGCTCCGAGGAGCCTCAACCGGAACCGCAGCATTCCGAGCCCGCGGGGGAGGAATACCCGCCGGCCGACGAGTCGTGGGAGGATGAAGCCCCGCGCCGACTGCGAGGCAATCTGATCCCGGCCGCGCTAGCCCTGGCCGCGATCCTGGGCTGGACCGCTTTCTTCATCTGGGCGAATTGGGGCGCCCTCGCCGCGGGCATCGCCCCGCAGCAGGCCATCGCCCTGGTTTCCGCCTGGGCGCCGCCGGTGCTGGTCGTCTGCGTCCTGTGGCTCGTCGCCCTGCGCACCAGCACGCGCGAGGCGGCCCGCTTCAACGACGCCGCCCGCCAGCTCCGCGGTGAGGCCGACCATCTGGAGCAGCGCCTCTCGGTGGTGAACCGCGAGCTCAGCCTCGCCCGGGAATTCATCGCCGCGCAGAACCGCGACCTCGAATCGCTGGGCCGGCTCGCAGTCGAGCGGATCACCCAGCACGCCGACCGGCTCGACGGCCTGATCAAGTCGAACGGCGCGCAGATCGACGCGATCGCCTCGGTCAGCGAATCGGCGCTCGACAACATGGAGCGGCTGCGCGGCAACCTGCCGGTGATCGTCAGCTCCGCCAAGGACGTCACCAACAATATCGGCAATGCCGGCCGCTCGGCCCAGGGCCAGTTGCAGGAGCTGATCGCCGGCTTCCACAAGCTCAACGAGTTCGGCCAGGCGAGCGAGCGCCAGGTCCAGTCGCTCCAGACCCGGGTCGACGAGACCCTCGCGCTGTTCCGGCACCAGTCGGAGACGGTCGAGCAGGCGCTGACCACCCGCTTCGCCGCGCTGGAACAGCAGAGCCAGACGCTTCGCAGCCAGCTCGACAGCCGCGAGGTCGAGGCCCTCGCCGCGATCCGCAACCGCGCCGCCGCCCTGACCGAGGAGCTGGAGGCGACCCGCCGCCAGCTCGACGAGCACGAGGGCGAGAGCCTGACCTCGCTGCGCGCGCGCCTCTCGGCCCTGCGCGACGAAACGAGCGCGGTCGCCCGCGCCCTGCGCGACGGCGAAGGCAGCGCGCTCGCCGGATGGCAGGAGGCGCTCGCCCGGATCGAGAGCGACATGGAAGCCATGAGCGCGAAGCTCGCCGAGGCGGATCGCCAGGCGGCCGAGACCGCCGAGGCCCGCTTCGCCCGCTTCTCCGCCGACGCGCAGCGGCTCGACACAGCCTATGCCCAGCGCCACGCCGAAGCCGAGGAGGCCAACGCCCGCGCCCTGGCGGCAATGCGGGCGCACCTGACCGCCTTCGACGAGGAGGTCGCCCAGCGCCATGCCGCGCATGAGGCGCACGCGCAGCGCCTGGTCGACCACAGCGAGCGGGTAGCCGCACGGCTGACCGACTTCGCCGACAAGATGCACCAGATCGCCGCCCACGGCGAGAGCGCGGAGGCGACGATCGCAGCCAGCCTCCAGACGCTGACGACGCAGCTTGCCGAGAGCCGCTCGGCGCTCGGCGGCACCGACGCGGCGGTGGCCGCGCTGACCGACAGCAGCGTCCGCCTGCTGGAGCTGATCCAGGCCAGCGCCACCCATGCCAAGGTCGAACTGCCGCTCGCCATCCAGGCGGGCGAGGAGCGGCTCGAAGCGGCCGAGACCCGGGCCTTCCTGCTGCGCGACCTCGCCACCGAGGCCTCGATCCAGGGGGAGGCCCTGTCGAACCACGTCCTCCTCACCCAGCACACCCTGACCGAGGCGGTGAAGGGGCTCGGCACCCTGCACCACGCGATCGACGACCAGGCCGAGACCCATTCCGCCAAGCTGGCCGAGCTCCAGCACGCGCTGGACCGGCTCCAGGGGGGCAGCGCGGCGCTGGCCGAGCAGGCCCAGGGCGCGCTCAGCCAGGCGATCGCCGAGCTGGCCGAGGCGGCGCAGGGCGCCGTCGCCGGGATCGAGCAGAACAGCGCCGAGGCCGTCTCCGCCCTCGCCCGGCGACTCGGCGAGGAAAGCGCCGCCGCGCTCGACCGGGTGGTGCGGACCCGCGCCGCCGAGGCGGCCGGGCAGCTCGAACAGGCGGCCGCCCACGCCGCCGGGGTCAGCCGCGAGGCGGCGATCCAGCTCCGCGACCAGCTTGCCAAGGTCAACGAGCTGGCCGGCAACCTCGAACGCCGCGTCGCCCACGCCCGTCAGCGCGCCGAGGAGCAGGTCGACAACGACTTCGCCCGCCGCAGCGCGCTGATCACCGAGGCGCTCAACTCGAACGCGATCGACATCGCCAAGGCACTCGACAGCGACGTGTCGGACACGGCCTGGGCGGCCTATCTCAAGGGCGACCGCGGCATCTTCACTCGCCGCGCGGTGCGCCTGCTGGAAACCGGCGAGGCGCGCTCGATCGTCCAGCTCTACGACGCCGACCGCGACTTCCGCAGCCACGTCAGCCGCTACATCCACGATTTCGAGGCCATGTTGCGGCAGATGCTCTCGACCCGCGACGGCCACGCCCTGGGCGTGACCCTGCTGTCATCGGACATGGGCAAGCTCTACGTCGCCCTCGCCCAGTCTATCGAGCGGCTGCGGGACTGAGCGGTCTCCCGAGACCCTCCCCATTTTTGCGCAGCGCAAATGGGGAAGGGGGAACCGCCAATTGCTTGCGCCCTCCTCCCATCTCCGTCCCGTCACCCCGGACTTGATCCGGGCCCCGCTTCTTCTGCGCGACGCCGGAAAAGGGAAGCGGGACCCCGGATCAAGTCCGGGGTGACGAGGGGCGATGATGACGGGCGCTTCCTGCTCGGAAACCGAAATTCACACCAAGCGCACGCCCGGTTTCCCCTAATGGCTGCCGTCGTAGTTCGGCGCATCGCCGAAGAAGTCGAGGTTCTTCGTGGTCAGCCAGCCCTCGACGTAATTGGCGTAGTAGAGCCCGCAGAGCACCGCCGCGAGGATCGTGGCGCGCAGGGCCACGCGCTTCGGCTTGAACTCGGCCGGGGCGCTGTCGGCCTGGCCGGGGATCTTCTCCACGCCCGCTTCCTCGTGGGTGCGGACGCCGAAGGGCAGGACGAGGAAGGCGCTGAACACCCAGAACAGGGTGTAGATCGCAACGATCGAAGTCCACTTCATGCCGCGATCTCCCCGAGCAGCATCCTCGGCTCCTGGGGTTTCTTGCCCGCCCAGCGCTGGGCGGGGCGGCGGGCGGCGAGGGGGGCTGCCTCGGTCTCGGCGGCGGGGTTCTGGCGGGCCCGTCCGTTGAGCTTGCCGATCGCTTCGGCCACGTCGCCCTCCGCCTCCTCGACGAAATCGCCGTAGTCCTCGTCGAGCGGCAGGCCGACGCCGGACACGCGCACCGCCCCGCTCTCGCCCACCGCGACGACCACCAGGCCGTTATAGGCGAGCCGGCGGCGCATGACCATCGCCTCGCCGTCGGCGGGCGCGATGATGTCGCCGTCGAGCACCAGGCGCCCGGCCCGGACCTCGCCGAACTTGCCGGGCTTGCCCGGCGCGAGGCGGACAAGGTCGCCGTTCTTCTGGACCACGGCCTTGGGAATGCCGGCGGCGAGGCCGAGCCGCGCCTGCTCCTGCATGTGGCGCATCTCGCCGTGGACCGGCAGCAGGATCTCCGGGCGCAGCCAGCCATAGAGCGCCTCGAGCTCGGGGCGGCCGGGATGGCCGGAGACGTGGATCGGGCTCTGCCGGTCGGTGACGAGGGCGATCCCGTCCCCGGCGAGCTTGTTCTGGATGCGGCCGATGGCGATCTCGTTGCCGGGAATCTGGCGGCTGGAGAACAACACGACGTCGCCGCGCTCCAGCTTGATCGGGTGGCTCCCTTCGGCGATCCGCGACAGGGCGGCGCGCGGCTCGCCCTGCCCGCCGGTAGCGACGATCAGCACCTCGCCGCGCGGCAGGTCCATCGCCGAGTCCATGCCGATCACCTTGGGCAGCTCGCCGAGATAGCCGCTCGCCTGGCCGGTCTCGATGATCCGGTCGAGCGAGCGCCCGGCGACGCAGAGCTGCCGTCCGGTCGCCTCGGCCACGGCGCCCAGCGTCTGGAGCCGCGCGACGTTGGAGGCGAAGGTCGTGACCAGCACGCGCTTGCCCTTGTGCTTCTTCACCTCGGCCAGCAGCCCGCGCAGGACCTCGCCCTCCGAGCCCGAGGGCTCGGGGTTGAAGACGTTGGTCGAATCGCAGACCAGGGCGAGCACGCCCTCGTCGCCGATCGCGGTCAGCTCCTCGGCCGTGGTCGGCTCGCCGATCTGGGGCTCGTCGTCGAGCTTCCAGTCGCCGGTGTGGAAGATCCGGCCGTAGGGCGTGTCGATCAGCAGGGCGTTGCCCTCGGCGATCGGGTGGGCCAGCGGCAGGTAGGAAACGGTGAACGGGCCGAGCTGGAAGGGATCGAGGTGGTCGATGACCCGGAGGTCGACCTTGCCGGCGATCCCCGCCTCCTCCAGCTTGGCGCGCACCAGCCTGGCGGTGAACGGCGTCGCATAGAGCGGCACGCCGAGTTCCTGCGCGAAATAGGGCACGGCGCCGATATGGTCCTCGTGCGCGTGGGTCAGGACCACGCCGAGCAGGTCCTCGGTCCGCTCCTCGATGAATTCGAGATCGGCGAAGACCAGGTCGACGCCGGGATATTCGTTGCCGCTGAAGGTCATGCCGAGGTCGACCATCAGCCACTTGCCGTCGCAGCCGTAGAGATTGACGTTCATGCCGATCTCGCCCGACCCGCCGAGCGCGCAGAACAGCAGTTCCTTACCGGGTTTCAAATTTTCGAGCCTTCATGTCTGCCTGTCCACCCCGTTCGCGTCGAGCGAAGTCGAGACGCCGTGCGCGGTGCTCCGGAGCGGCGGCGGGTGATTGGGTTGCGCCTATCTAGGATGCCTTGGCCCGTTCCGCCAGCAGGGCCAGCCCGTCGAGCGTCAGGTCGGGGTCGACCGCATCGAAGATGTCGGTCGCCTCGTCGAACAGGACGGCCAGCCCGCCGGTGGCGACGACGCGGGCCGGGCGGCCGATCTCGGCGCGGATGCGGGCGATCAGGCCCTCCATCATCGCGACGTAGCCCAGAACACGCCGATCAGCATGGCGTCCTCGGTGTTGCGGCCGATGACGCTGGCGTCCTTGGGCACCTCGATCGCGATGCGCGGCAGCTTGGCGGTGTTGCCGACCAGCGCGTCGAGCGAGAGGTTGATGCCCGGGGCGATGATGCCACCCTTGTAAGCGCCGTTGAAGTCGACCACGTCGAAGGTCGTCGCCGTGCCGAAGTCGACCACGATCAGGTCGCCGGGATGCTTGGCATGGGCGGCGATGGCGTTGACCAGGCGGTCGGCGCCGACCGTGCGCGGCTCCTCGACGTCGATGTCGATGTGGAACGCCGCCGCGCCCTCCCCGGCCACCAGCGGCTCGAGGAAGAAGTAGTTGCTCGCCAGCACCTCGATATTGTGCAGGGCGCGGGGAACGACGGTCGAGATGATGATCCGCTTGACGTCCTCGCGCGCGACGCCGCGGATGGCGAGGAGCTGCATCAGCCAGACCGCGTACTCGTCGCCGGTGCGGCGCGGGTCGGTGGCGATGCGCCAGCGCGCCTTCATCTGCCGGCCTTCGAACAGGGCGAAGACGACGTTGGTGTTGCCGATGTCGATGGCTAGCAGCATGTCACGCGATCCTGACCTCGCCCGCGTGAATGACACGCAGCGAGCCGTCCGCCAAGCGGAGTTGCAAAGCGCCGCCCTCGGTCAGGCCGGCGAAGGCGCCCGATAGGCGGTCATCGCCGTCGTCGGCCTCCAACGCCATGCCCGGGGGATGGCCGGCGGCGCTCCAGCGGCGGACGATCGGCCCAAGGCCGTAGCCCCGCCAGCGATCGAGGTCGGCGGCGAACTGGCGGGCGAGATCGGCGGCGAAGGCGTCCCGCTCCACCTCGGCGCCGAGCGCCGCGAGGGAGACGGTCGGGCGGTCGGCCACGGTCGGGGCCTGGGCCAGGTTGACGCCGATCCCGACGATCACCGCGTCGCCTGCCCGCTCCAGCAGGATGCCGGCGAGCTTGGCCCCGGCAACGAGCACGTCGTTGGGCCACTTGAGCATGACCGCTGCGCGCACCTTCGGCGCGACGACCTCGTGCAGGGCAAGGCCGGCGACCAACGCCAGGGTCTCGGGCGCAGGGTCGCCGGGCCGGAGGTGGACCACGGTCGAGCCCATGAAGTTGCCCGCGCCGTCACGCCATTCGCGCCCCTGGCGGCCGCGTCCGGCGGTCTGGCGGTCGGCGACGAGCCAATCGCCCTCGGCCATGCGGTCGCCCCGGCCGAGCCTTACGGCGAGATCGGCGCTGGTCGAGCCGGTTTCTCGGACGGTTTCGATCAACGGCTCAGACAGCGTGGAACAGGGCCGCCGCGGCGGCGTCGGCCAGGCCGCCGAGCCACCTGGTCAGCAGGTAGCCGAGCGGCGAGAGGAACAGCGCCGAAAGCGCGAGCAGGAGCCCGTGGGTCCATTCGCTGCGGCCGGTGATCGTGCCGGTCGGCTCGTCGAAATACATGACCTTGACGATCTTCAGGTAGTAGAACGCGGCGATCACGCTGCCGGCGATGCCGAGCGCGGCCAGCGGCAGCAGGTTCGCCTCGACCGCGGCCTGGAAGACCACGAACTTGCCCCAGAAGCCGAACAGCGGCGGGATGCCGGCCAGGCTGAACATGATCATCGCGAAGGCCCCGGCGAGCAGCGGACGGGTGCGCGACAGGCCGGCGAGCTGGGCGATCTCCTCGACCTGGTTGCCCTCGCCGTCCTTGAGCATCAGCACCGCGACGAAGCTGCCGATCGACATGACGCAGTAGATCGCGAGATAGACCAGCATCCCCGAGGCGCCGCGCGGCGTGGCGGCGGCCAGGCCGACGAGGATGAAGCCGACGTTGTTGATCGCCGAATAGGCCAGCATCCGCTTGATGTTCGGCTGCCCGATCGCGCCGAGCGCGCCGACCACGATCGAGGCGAGCGCGACGAAGACCACGATCGGCTGCCAGGCGCCCACCTGGTGGCCGAAGGGATCGAGCGCGACGCGCATCAGCAGGGCCATGGCGGCGATGTTCGGGGACGTGGCGAAGAAGGCCGTCACCGGCGTCGGCGCGCCCTCGTAAACGTCCGGCGTCCACATGTGGAACGGCACCGCGGCGATCTTGAAGGCGAGGCCGGCGAGGACGAAGACCAGGCCGAACATCGCGCCGTGCGAGAGGTGTCCGCTCAGCGCCGCCTGGATGCCGGTGAAGCTGGTCGTCCCGGTGAAGCCGTAGACCAGGCTCACGCCGAACAGCAGGATGCCGCTGGCGAGCGCGCCGAGCACGAAATACTTGAGACCCGCTTCGGCCGAGCGCTCGTCCGTCCGCAGGAAGGCGGCGAGGACATAGGCGGCGAGCGAGTTCAGCTCGAGCCCGATGTAGAGCGTCAGCAGATCACCGGCCGAGACCATCAGCCCCATGCCGACCACGGCGAAGAGGATCAGCACCGGGTATTCGGCGCGCATCGCCTTGAGCCGGCCGAAGAAGGCCGGGGCGATGATCAGTGCCGCACCCGCGCCGGCATAGGTCAGCAGCTTGGCGAAGGCGGCGAAGGCGTCGGCGCGGTACTGGCCGCCGAAGGCGATCGTGTCGGGCCCGGCGGCGCCGGAGCAGGCGATCGGCGCGACCAGCACGGCGCAGACGGCGAGGACCACGACCGAGGCGATCGAGATCGCCCGGCTCGCCTTGTCGCCCGCCCAGGCGGCGACGAGCAGCAGGACGAGGCCCGCGACGCTCAGCAGTTCTTCCGGCGCGACGAGGCGCAGCGAGTGGGACCAGTCCATCAGTGCGCCCCCTCATGCGCTACAGGTGCTTCTTCATGGTGGGCGCCGTGCTCCTCCCTGGGAGCGGCAGGCTTGCCGGCGGCGAGCCGGGCATCGCCCTCGGGCTTGGCGCGGGCGAGCCGGGCGTCGAGCGCGGCGATGTCCTTGCGGATCGGCGCGAGGAAGCTCTCGGGATAGACGCCCATCCACAGCACGGCCGCGGCGAGCGGGACCATCATCAGCCACTCGCGCGCCGACAGGTCGGGCATGGCCGCGGCATCGGCGTTCTTCTGCTCACCGAACGCCACCCGGCGGTAGAGGTAGAGCATGTAGGCCGCGCCGAGGATGATCCCCGTGGTCGAGATCAGCGCCACCCAGCTCGACACCTGGTAGATGCCGGCCAGCGAGAGGAACTCGCCGACGAAGCCCGAGGTGCCCGGCAGGCCGACCGAGGCCATGGTGAACAGCATCAGGAACAGCGCGTAATAGGGCATGTTGACCGAGAGCCCGCCGTAGCGGTCGATCTCGCGGGTGTGCAGCCGGTCGTAGATCACGCCGACCGCGAGGAACAGCGCGCCCGAGACGAGGCCGTGGCTCAGCATCACGATCATCGAGCCTTCGAGACCCTGCGGGTTGAAGGCGAACAGGCCGACCGTGACGATCGCCATGTGCGCGACCGACGAATAGGCGATCAGCTTCTTCATGTCGTGCTGGACCAGCGCGATCAGCGAGGTGATGACCACGGCGGCCATCGACAGGCCGTAGATCAGCCAGGCGAACTGGGCGCTCGCCTCCGGGAACATCGGCAGCGAGAAGCGGATGAAGCCGTAGCCGCCCATCTTGAGCAGGACGCCGGCCAGGATCACCGAGCCCGCGGTCGGCGCCTGGACGTGGGCGTCGGGCAGCCAGGTATGGACCGGCCACATCGGCATCTTCACCGCAAAGCTGGCGAAGAAGGCCAGCCACAGCCAGGTCTGCGCCTGCGGCGGGAAATCGTACTGCATCAGCGCCGGGATGTCGGTCGTCCCCGCCTCGTGCACCATCCACAGCATAGCGATCAGCATCAGGACCGAGCCGAGCAGGGTGTAGAGGAAGAACTTGTACGAGGCGTAGATGCGGTCCGCCCCGCCCCAGATGCCGATGATCAGGTACATCGGGATCAGGCCGGCCTCGAACATGATGTAGAACAGGAACAGGTCCTGCGCCGCGAAGACGCCGATCATCAGCGTTTCCATCAGCAGGAAGGCGGCCATGTACTCGCCGACGCGCTTCTCGATCGAGGTCCAGCTCGCGCCGATGCAGATCGGCATGAGGAAGACCGAGAGCACGATCAGCATCAGGGCGATGCCGTCGATGCCGAGCGCCCAGGAGAAGCCGGCGAACAGCGGCACCTTCTCGACGAACTGCCACTGCGCGCCGCCCACGTCGTAGTTCGCCCAGAGGACGATCCCGAGCGCGAGGTCGATCAGCGTCGCGGCGAGCGCGATCACCCGCGCGGCCTTGGCCTCGGCGAAGAGGCAGGCCAGCGCGCCCGCGAAGGGCACGAGCAGCATCAGGGAGAGGATGGGAAAACCGTTCATTGCCTTAACCCACCATCACCCAGCTCACGACCCCGATGAGGCCGAGGAGCATGACCAGCGCATAGCTGTAGAGATAACCCGACTGCACCTTGTGCGCGACGCGCGAGCCCTGGACGACCATCCAGGCGGCGCCGTTCGGGCCGAAGCGGTCGATGATCCCGACGTCGCCCTGCTTCCAGAACAGGCGGCCGAACCAGAAGGCCGGGCGCACGAAGAGGAAGTTGTACAGCTCGTCGAAGTACCACATGTTGTAGACGAAGTCGTCGAGGACGCCGATCTGCTGGACGAAGGCCGCCGGCAGCTTCGGGTTGCGCAGGTAGGCCTGCACCGCGACCAGGAAGCCGATCGCCATCACCGTGAAGGGCGCCCACTTCACCCAGGTCGGCACGCCGTGCATGGCGTGGATCAGGTGCTCGTCGAAGGCCAGCGAGCCCTTCCAGAACTCGCCGCCGCCTTCGCTGATGAAGTGGTGCGAGAACAGGAAGCCGGCGAACACCGCGCCGAGGCTGAGCACGGCGAGCGGGATCAGCATCGAGAACGGGCTCTCGTGCGGGTGATAGCCGCCGGTGCCCTCGCCATGGTGCGGGTCGACCGCATGGTGGTGGACGTCGTGGCCGGCGTCCTCGGCGGCGGGCGCGTCATCGTGGTGACCATGGCCGTGCGCGTCGTGGACGGCGTGCTGGATATGCTCGGAGGCGGCCCAGCGCGGCTTGCCGAAGAAGGTCAGGAAGATCAGGCGCCACGAGTAGAAGCTCGTCAGCAGCGCGGCGATCACGCCCGCCCAGAAGGCGAACCGGCCGATGTCCCTGCCGCTCGCATAGGCCGCCTCGAGGATCGAATCCTTCGAATAGAACCCGGCGAAGCCGAACACGTCGGCGATCCCGACGCCGGTGATCGCCAGGGTCCCCGCCATCATCGCCCAGAAGGTCAGCGGGATCTCCTTACGCAGCGCGCCGTAGTAGCGCATGTCCTGCTCGTGGTGCATCGCGTGGATGACCGAGCCCGCGCCGAGGAACAGCAGCGCCTTGAAGAAGGCGTGGGTGAACAGGTGGAACATCGCCGCGCCATAGGCGCCGACGCCGGCCGCGAAGAACATGTAGCCGAGCTGCGAGCAGGTCGAATAGGCGATGACCCGCTTGATGTCCCACTGCGTGGTGCCGACCGTCGCCGCGAAGAAGCAGGTCGCCGCGCCGATGAAGGTGACGAAGTGCAGCGCGGTCTGGCTGGTCTCGAACAGCGGCGAGAGGCGGCAGACCATGAAGACGCCGGCCGTGACCATGGTCGCGGCGTGGATCAGCGCCGAGACCGGGGTCGGGCCCTCCATCGCGTCGGGCAGCCAGGTGTGGAGCCCGAGCTGCGCCGACTTGCCCATCGCGCCGATGAACAGGAGGATGCACAGCACCGTCATCGTATCGAAGCGATGGCCGAGGAAGCCGATGGTCGAGCCCGCCATGGTCGGCGCGGCGGCGAGGATCTCGGGGATCGAGACCGTGCCGAACACCAGGAACACGCCGAAGATGCCGAGCATGAAGCCGAGGTCGCCGACGCGGTTGACCACGAAGGCCTTGATCGCCGCCGCTCCTGCGCTCGGCTTCTTGAACCAGAAGCCGATCAGCAGGTAGGAGGCGAGGCCCACCCCTTCCCATCCGAAGAACATCTGGACGAGGTTGTCGGCCGTCACCAGCATCAGCATGGCGAAGGTGAACAGCGAGAGGTAGGCGAAGAACCGCGGCTGATCCGGGTCCTCGTCCATGTAGCCCCACGAATAGAGGTGGACCAGCGCCGAGACCGTGGTGATCACCACCAGCATGACCGCGGTCAGGGTGTCGACGCGCAGCGCCCAGTCGAAGGTCAGCGCGCCCGACTGCACCCAGTGCAGGACCGGGGTGACGCTCGCCTCGGCATGGCCGCCGAGAAAGCTCAGGAAGATCGGCCAGGACAGCCCGCACGAGACGAACAGGGCGCCCGTCGTCAGCGACTTGACCACCGTGTTGCCGAGCATCCGGTTGCCGAGGCCGCCGACGATCGCGGCGAGCAGCGGCAGGAAGACGATGAAGAGGATCGAGTTCAAGGGATCAGCCCTTCATCCGGTTGACGTCGTCGACCGCGATCGAGCCGCGGCTGCGGAAGTAGATGACCAGGATCGCGAGGCCGATGGCGGCTTCGCCCGCGGCCACGGTCAGCACGAACATCGCGAAGATCTGGCCGGTCAGGTCGTGCAGGAAGGCGCTGAACGCGACGAGGTTGAGGTTCACCGCGAGCAGGATCAGCTCGATCGCCATCAGGATGATGATGACGTTCTTGCGGTTGAGGAAGATCCCGAGCACGCCGAGCACGAACAGGATCGAGCTGACGATGACGTAGTGTTCGATGCCGATCACAGCGAAACCCCCCTCATAGCTGAACCCCTTGGCCGACTTCCGGCTTGACGTTGCGCGTGGCCTCCTCAGGCCGGCGCGCGTTCTGGCGGGAGACGTTCTGGTAGCGGGCGTCCTTGCGCTGGCGGTGGGTCAGCACGATCGCGCCGATCATCGCCACCAGCAGGATGATGCCCGCAGCCTCGAACAGGAACAGGTAGCGCCCATAGAGCAGCGCGCCGATCGCCTCGATGTTGCTCGCGCCGAGCGCCGTCGCCGCGCTGCCGTCCGGCGTGCCGAGCCGGATCGCGCCGACGCGGTAGGCGCCGAGGCCGAGGACCAGCTCCGCCAGCAGGACCAGCGCCATGGCCATGCCGATGGGGAAGTTGCGGATGAACCCGGCGCGCAGCTCGGCGAAGTCGATGTCGAGCATCATCACGACGAACAGGAACAGCACCGCGACCGCGCCGACATAGACGATGACCAGCAGCATCGCGATGAACTCGGCCCCGACCAGGACCATCAGCCCCGCCGCGTTGAAGAACGCCAGGATCAGCCAGAGCACAGAGTGCACCGGATTGCGCGCCAGGATCGTCAGCGCGCCGCTGGCGAGCAGCAGCGCGGCAAACAAGTAGAAGGCGAGAGCTTGGATCATGATCGCGCCGCGCCCCTATCGATACGGCGCGTCGGCTTCAAGGTTCGCGGCGATGGCCCGCTCCCACTTGTCCCCGTTCGCCAGCAGCTTGGTCTTGTCGTAGAGCAGTTCCTCGCGCGTCTCGGTCGCGAATTCGAAGTTCGGCCCCTCGACCACGGCGTCCACCGGGCAGGCTTCCTGGCAGAAGCCGCAGTAGATGCACTTGGTCATGTCGATGTCGTAGCGCGTGGTGCGGCGCGAGCCGTCGTCGCGCGGCTCGGCCTCGATGGTGATAGCCTGGGCCGGGCAGACCGCCTCGCACAGCTTGCAGGCGATGCAGCGCTCCTCGCCGATGGGATAGCGGCGCAGCGCGTGCTCGCCGCGGCAGCGGGGCGACA
>Ga0066256_1002607_pt1 | contig 19445 bp, 20 predicted proteins | sample ThiBio_1000_biof_FD_87107 | JGI IMG/M metagenome (GOLD analysis project Ga0066256, IMG submission 87107) | Wastewater bioreactor microbial communities from Cape Town, South Africa - Thiocy_expt_1000_biof (version 2) | ecosystem: Engineered > Bioreactor > Thiocyanate-remediating >... | reverse complement strand
GCGGGCGGCGGCGGGCGGCGGAGGACCCCGGCCGGATGGAGAAGCGGAAGCAGCCCGGGAAGAGGGAGGCTGACCCGGAAGGCCGGGATGAACTGCACCCCCGGGTCGAAATAACCGCCCATCGCGGGCGGGGCTCCCGGCGACAGCCCGCCCGCCGTGCCTTCGAAGCCGAGAAACCACTTGAACGCCGTGGGCATCACCACGAAATAGGCGAGCGATGCGCCTGCCGCGAAAAGCACCGGCGTAGCGACGAGGAAGGGCAGGAACGCCTTCTTCTCCCGCGCGTAGAGCCCCGGCGCGACGAAGGCCCAGAGCTGGTTGGCGATGATCGGAAAGCTGACGAAGAAGGCCGCGAACAGCGCCACCTTGATCTCCACGAAGAACGCTTCGTAAAGCTTGGTGTAGATCAGCTTGCCCTGGCCATCGGGGAAGGCGCCGGCGAGCGGGCGCACCAGGATGCCGAAGATGTCGTCGGCGAAATAGATGCACACCGCAAAGGCGATCGCCAGCGCGACGACGCAGCGCATCAGCCGCGTGCGCAGCTCGATCAGATGGTCGAGCAGCGGGGCTTGCGTGTCGTCGATATCCTTGACCTTGAAGACCATCGCTCAGGCTCTGCTCAGGGCGGGGGCGGCGGGCCGCCCGGCGGCGATTCCGCTTCCTTCGGCTCCGCTTCGGCGTTCGCCGCAGGCTCGGCGCGTGCTTCGGCTTCGGCATCCGGATAGCGGTCCATGATCGTCTCGTTCTGTTCGCGCCACTTCTTCTCCATTTCCTCCAGCTCCGCCTCGCGGATCATGGTTTCGATCCCGGCGCGGAAATGGTTCGAGATGCGGCGGATCTTGCCGATCCAGCGCCCCGCCGTGCGCATCGCGAGCGGCATGTCCTTGGGGCCGATGACGACGATTGCCACCACCGCGATCAGCAACAACTCGGATGCGCCGACATCGAACATGGCCCGTCTTGCCGCCTCTCCGACCTCAGCCCGGCGTGCCGGAGCTGTCGCGGGCCTTGGCCTCGGCAGCTTCGCCCGCAGGCCGGTCGTCGATCCGCGGCGCGGCGCGCGCGGAGATGTCGCCATCATCGTCGAGCCCCTTGCGGAAGCTCTTCACGCCCTTGCCGATGTCACCCATCATCGACGATATCCGGCCGCGCCCGAACAGGACGAGCAGGACAAGCGCGATGATCAGGATCTGGAAAGGTCCGATGCTCACTTGATGTTTTCTCCGAAGGTCGGCGGCGAACGTTAGCCGAGTTCTTCGGGCTTATCCAGCGCGGCGGCGTCTTCGTGGGCTTCGGCCGTCGCCGTTGCGGCCCGGTCCGCGGCATCCGCTTCTTCCCCATCCTCCGGGCCTCCGGCGGTGAGCGCTTCATAAGCGTCATCCACCGGGTCGAGCAGGCCGGCGGCGCGCAATTCCTCGATCCCAGGCAGGTCGCGGCGCGACTTGAGGCCGAAGTGATTGAGGAACTCCGGCGTCGTTGCATAGATCACCGGCCGGCCGGGCACCTCGCGGCGGCCCGCGACCCGCACCCAGCCCGCTTCGAGCAGCACGTCGAGCGTGCCCCGGGCGGTCTGCACGCCGCGGATCGCCTCGATCTCCGCGCGGCTGACCGGCTCGTGATAGGCGACGATGGCGAGTACCTCGGTGGCCGCGCGTGAGAGGCGGCGGGCCTGCTCGTGCTCCCGCCGGAGCAGATGGGCGAGATCGGGCGCGGTCGGGACCTGCCGGCGCTCCCCGCGTTCGCCCGGGCGGATGCCGCGCGCGGCGTAATGCGCCCCAAGCTCGGCCAGCGCGTCGCGCACATCCGCCCCGCCGAGATGGGTGGAGATCGCTTCGGCGGTCATTGGCTCTTCGGCGGCGAACAGCGTCGCCTCCACCGCGCGGACCAGTTCGTCCGCCTCGCTCCTCATGCCTTGACCCGCCTGAGATGCATCGGCCCGAAGATTTCCTCCTGCCGGATTTCTGCCTTGCCCAGCCGCGCCAGCTCCAGCGCGGCGACGAAGCTGGAAGCGAGCGCCGAGCGCCGCAGCCGCGCATCCGCATGCGGGGGCAGGAATTCCTCCAGCCGCATCCAGTCCAGCGTCACGCCGAGCATGGCCGAGACCCGATCGAGCGCGGAATCGAGCGTCATCACCATCCGGTCGCGCACCATGTGCACGGCGGGCGCGGCGCGGGCCTTGACCTGCCCATAGGCCTGCACCAGCGAGAACCAGTCGCACTGCCAGGCGTTGATGCGATCCACCCGCAATCCCTCGGGCGCGCCGCGCGGAAAGATGTCGCGCCCCAGCCGGTCGCGCGCCATCAGCCGTGCCGCCGCCTCGCGCATGGCGCCGAGCCGTTGGAGCCGCAGCTGCAGCCTCAACGCCAGCTCTTCGGGGCTGGGGTCCTCCTGCTCCTCGCGCGGGAGCAGCAGGGCGGATTTGAGATAGGCCAGCCACGCCGCCATCACGAGGTAATCGGCTGCCAGTTCCAGCCGCAGCGCCTCGGCCCGTTCGATATAGGCAATATATTGATCCACCAGCGCGAGGATCGAGATGTTCTTGAGATCGACCTTCTGCCTGCGCGCGAGGTCGAGCAGCAGGTCGAGCGGCCCTTCCCACCCGTCGAGCTCCAGATAGAGCGCCGCGTCCTCGGCCGCGGCGGCGGGCAGGGCCTCCCAGCCATCCTCCGCTTCGCCGGACGCGTCGAAGATCAGGCCGTCCTCGGTCATGCGGCCCCCGTCAACGCCAGCAGGCTGTCGCGCCGGGCGACGAGCTCGGCCTGGTCCTTCTCCTCGCCCGCCCCGGTGGCGGCCAGCGCTCGCTCCAGCCTTTGCGCCGTCGCGGCCGACATCGCCGGCAGGGCGGCGGCGATCCCCACCATGTCGTCCATCTTCGCCCAGCAATTGAGCGCGATGTCGCAGCCCGCCTCCACCGAGCGCAAGGCGCGTTCCGGCACCGTGCCCGAAAGCGCCTGCATGTCGAGATCGTCGCTCAGCAGCAGCCCACTGAAGCCGATTGTCCCGCGGATGACCTCTCCGATCACGAAAGGCGATTGCGTGGCCGGGTTCTCCCCGTCCCACGCGGTGTAGCGGATATGCGCGGTCATCCCCACCGGCGCATCGGCCAGCGCGGCGAAGGGGGCGATGTCGGTTTCCAGTTCCTCGGCACTGGCCTCCACCACAGGCAGCAGCTTGTGGCTGTCCACCAGCGCGCGGCCATGGCCCGGCATGTGCTTGACGCAGCCGGCGACGCCCGCGCGCGCCAGCCCGTCGAGGATCGCCCGGCCCAGCGCGGCCACCCGCAGCGGCTCGCTGCCCAGGGCGCGGTCACCGATCGCGTCGCTCGCGCCCGGCTGGCGCACGTCGAGCGAGGGATGGCAATCGATGGTGATCCCGGCCTCCGCCAGGTCCATCCCCAGCGCCTGCGCATTGCTGCGCGCCGCCTCGATCGCGCTGGCGGGTGCGATGTCGTAAAGCCGGTCGAACGCTTCCCCGGGCGGGAAGGCCAGCCATTGCGGTGGCTGCATCCGGGAAACGCGCCCGCCTTCCTGGTCGATGCAGACGAACAGCTTCTCCCGCCCATGGATCGTGCGCAGATCGTCGGTCAGGGCGCGCAGTTGCGCGCGGTTTTCCACGTTGCGGCCGAACAGAATGTAGCCCGCCGGATCGCAATCGCGGAAGAACGCCCGTTCATCGGCGGTGAGCACGGTTCCCGAAAGGCCGAAAATGGCTGGCGTCATGGAAAGGAAGCTCGCAGCAATCGGGCATCGCTGCAAGGATTCGGGCGGCCGGATGTGTGGAAATCGACGGGGTGCGGGTGCCGCTCCCCTAAGGCTTGACCTGGCACGCTCCGCCGGCCGAACGCAGCGCGGCGCACAGGCTGTTCGCCCCGGCGAGGTCGCCCGCCACCGCCTGCAGGCGATAGACGGTGCCGATATCGGCGCGCCCTTCCACCACGCGATGCTTCACGCCCTGCAAGGGGGAGAACTGCCCCTGCAGCGTGGCCCAGCCCTTTTCCGCCGCGGCGCGGCTGGAATAGGCGCCGACCTGCACGCCGACCCCGGCGGCCTGTGCGGCCTCGGTGGCGGCGGGCGCTGCCGTGGGGGAAGCCGTCTCCGCTGGCTTGCGCGGCGCCTGATCCACGATCTTGCCTTCGCGGCTCTGCCCTTCGGCAACCGCGAAGCTGGTGTTGCCCGTGCCTTCGAAGGTCTTGCCGCCGGGCTTTTCGGGCTTCGTCTTGTAAGGGCCTTCGGGCGCTTCGATGGTCGAGCCGTCGGCCACCACCTCGCCGCTCCTGTGGCCGTTCGTTGCCCACCAGATCGCGCCTACCAGCAGGCCGACCACCAGCAGGCCGACCACCGCGAAGCCCGCGATGCGGCCGGTGTCGATGCCCCGTTCTTCGTAATCGTCGTCGGATTCCAGCCAGGGAAGGCTCTCGTCGCCATCGTCGAAGGCCAGTTCGGCATTGCCGGGCGCGCCGTCCGCCTGGACGTCCTCCCCGCCTGCCTGTTCCCCTTCGTTCCCGACAATCGCCATCGCTCAAAGCTCCTCGACCGCTTCCACCCCCAGAAGGTTGAGGCCGTTCCTGACAACCTGCCCGATTTGAGCCGCGAGGAAAAGCCTCGCGCCGGTCAATTCGGGGTTCTGTGCAAGAATGAACCGCTTTGAAGGATCGTCGTTACCGAGGTTCCAATAAGCGTGGAAATCGGCCGCGAGGTCGTAGAGGAAGAAAGCGATGCGGTGCGGCTCCCGCGCGGCGGCGGCGGCTTCCACCAGGCGCGGAAACTGCGCGGCGTGTTTGACCAGCGCCAGTTCTTCCGCCCCCAGCAGGTCGAGCGCGGTATCGGACGGAAACAGCCCTTCGGCTTGCGCCTTGCGCAGGGTGGAGCGGATCCGCGCATGGGCATATTGCACGTAGAATACGGGATTATCCTTAGTCGCCTCGACCACCTTGGCGAAGTCGAAATCCATCTGCGCCTCGGGCTTGCGGGTCAGCATGGTGAAGCGCACCACGTCCTTGCCCACTTCGTCCACCATGTCGGCGATGGTGATGAAATTGCCCGAGCGTTTGGACATCTTGGCCGGCTCGCCATCGCGCAGCAGCTGCACCATCTGCACCAGCTTGACGTCGAACGGGATCGCCTTGCCTTCCCCTTCCGAAAGTGCGGCCACGGCGGCCTTGATCCGCTTGACCGTGCCGGCGTGATCCGCGCCCCAGATGTCGATCAGCGCATCGGCGCTCTCTGCCTTCTGCATGTGATAGGCGAGGTCCGCGCCGAAATAGGTCCACTTCCCGTCGGACTTCCTGATTGGCCGGTCCTGATCGTCGCCGAAGCGGGTGGAGCGGAACAGCGGCAGCTCCACCGGCTCCCAGTCTGAGCCCAATTCTTCCGGTGTCTTGCCCTTCGGCGCTTCGAGGATGCCGTCATAAACGAGGTCGTGCGCGCGTAGCCATTTCTCCGCCGCTTCGGGCTTGCCGGCGGCCTGCAGCTCGGCCTCGGAAGAGAACACGTCGTGATGGATGCCCAGCAGGGCCAGGTCGCCCCGGATCGTCTCCATCATCGCCGCCACGGCGCGGGCGCGGAACAGCTCCAGCCATTCGCTTTCGGGCGCGTTCGCGAAGCGGTCGCCCAGTTCCGCCGCCAGCTTCTCACCCACCGGCTTGAGATAGTCGCCGGGATAGAGCCCATCTGGAATTGCGCCGATATCCTCGCCCAGCGCCTCGCGATAACGCAGCCAGGCGGAACGGGCGAGCACGTCCACCTGCCCGCCGGCATCGTTGACGTAATATTCCCGAATCACCTTGCTGCCGGCGAATTTCAGCAGGCTCGCCAGCGCATCGCCCACCACAGCACCCCGGCAATGGCCCATATGCATCGGCCCGGTGGGGTTCGCGGAAACGTATTCGACGTTCACCGTTTCGCCGCCGCCCATGGTTGAGCGCCCGTAATCCGCGCCGAGCGCCGCGATCGCCGCCAGCTCGCCGCGCCAGACCTCGTCCGCCAGGCGCAGGTTGATGAAGCCCGGCCCGGCGATTTCCGCCCCGGTCACGCCGGGAAGCTGTGCCAGCTTCGCGGCGATCGCTTCGGCCAGCACGCGCGGATTGGTTCCGGCGGGCTTGGCCAGCACCATCGCGGCATTGGTGGCAAGGTCGCCATGCGCGGGATCGCGCGGCGGTTCCGCCGTCACATTCGCGCGGGGCAAGCCGGCGGGCAGGGCACCTTCGGCCTCCAGCGCAGCGAGCACATCGGCGATATGGGCCGCATAAGCGGCATGAATGGTCTTGGTTCCGGACATGGCAGCGCCGTTAGCGGGTTTGGGCCGAAGTGGAAATGCCGATTGCCGGTGGTGGCTATTCCCCCAGCTACTCCTTCGCCGCTTCGGCCAGCTTCTTCGCCCGCTCGCGCAGCTTGCCCGGCATCCAGCGGGCGGCGAAGCGCATCTTGCGGGCCGTCTTGCCCACCGCGTAATGCGTTTTGCTGCCGTGGACGGCCTGCCAGGCGGCTTCGGCCACATCCTCGACGGGCGTGAACTCCAGCCCGGCCTGCACCACCACTTCGCGGATGGTCACGTTGCGCCGGGCGTTGGGCTGGGCGGAAAGCAACGGCGTGTCGATGAAGCTGGGCATCAGCGAGCAGACCCTGATCCCGTCCTCCGCCCATTCGCCGTCGAGCGTCTCGGTGAGCGAACGCAGGCCGGCCTTGGTCGCGGCGTAGATGCTCTGGTTCGGCATGCCGTAGAAGGCGGCGGCGCTGGCGGTGTTGAGCAGGCAGCTTCCCGGTGCGGCCTGCTTCAACCAGGGCCAGGCGGCCTGCGCGCCGTAGATCGCGCCGCGCAGGTTGATGTCCAGCGTGCGGTCGATCTCTTCGGTCGAAAGCTCGGCCAGCGTGCCCGCCAGCGGCACGCCCGCATTGTTGGCCAGCACGTCGATCCGCCCGCCAGCCGCGGTGGCGAAGTTGCGCAGCGCCGTGTCCCAGCCCGCCCGGTCGCGCACGTCGAAGGCGTGGCTGTAGGTGAAGCTGCTGGTGAGCAGCGCGGCGGTCTCTTGCATCCCCGCCTCGTTCACGTCGCCAAGGCCGACGAACCAGCCTTCGCGGGCGAAACGCAAGGCGATGGCGCGCCCGATGCCCGATCCGCCCCCGGTGATGAAGATCGTGCGCCGTCCGGCCATGTGTCGCTTCCCCCTAAGGCGCGGAGTTGTTGTAGCCCAGCCGCGCTATAGCGCGGCATTGTTGTAGCAATGCCAGGTGAAGATCGCGATTGCACCGCGATGGGGCCGCCATGGCTCGGCCAGCAGGCGGGGTTCTTTTTCGCTCGGCCGTTCGGCATGTCCGAGGATCTTGCCGTCGCCCGCTCGCCCGGCAAGCGTGGCGGCGGGCAGGATGTCGGGCCGCCCTTCGGCGAAGGCCAGGTAGACCGCGGCGGCGCAGCGGCCGGTGCCCTTGTTCCGGGTGAGCTCGGCGATCGCTTCTTCGTCCTCTTCGGGCGGGGCGTCGAAACCGAGCCCGCCGCTCGCCACCAACTCGCAAAGCGAGCGGATGTAGGACTGCTTCTGGCGCGAAAGGCCGCAGGCGCGCAGTTCCTCGAATTCCGCCGCCAGCAGCGCCTCGGGCGGCAGGTCCTCTCCGATCAGCGCCTCCACCCGGCTCCAGATGGTGCTCGCCGCCGCCACGCTGACCTGCTGGCCGACAATGGTGCGCAGCATGGTGCGGTAGCCGGTCGGGCGGACGCGCGGTTCGGGATAGCCCGTAAGGTCAAGGGTTCGGGCAAGCGCCGGTTCGCGCGCGGCGACCCAGTCCACGCCGGTCCTGATCTGCTCCGCGCTCAACCCCATGGGACAGTCCGCCGCCTTCGATTGCTTGCAAAAACCGGAACCAGCCCCTAGCAGCCCGCGCGTATGGCCTCTAGGGCCAAACCGAACAGAGCGATTCACAGGGAAGTCTGTCAAATGCCCAAACTGATCGTGGTCAATCGCGAAGGCGAGGAAAAGACCGTTGAAGCGAGCGCCGGCCTGTCGGTGATGGAAGCCATCCGCGACAACGGTTTCGACGAATTGCTGGCGCTGTGCGGCGGCTGCTGCAGCTGCGCCACTTGCCATGTCCACATCGATCCGGCCTTCAAGGACCTGCTCCCGCCGATGAGCGAGGACGAGAACGACCTGCTCGACAGCTCCGACCATCGCGACGAGAACTCGCGCCTTTCCTGCCAGGTTGCGCTGACCGACGAGCTTGACGGGCTCCGCGTCACGATCGCCGAGGAAGACTGAGCGGAATGCAAGCGCCTCTTCTCCCGCCGAAAGCGCATTTGCGTTGCGGCGGCAACGTGGGGGCCTTAACCACTCAGCCATGACCGGAGCGACTGCCAGCAACACGCTCGAACTGATCGGCAACACCCCGCTCGTCCTCCTCAAGGGGCCCAGCGAAGCGGCGGGTTGCGAGATCTGGGGCAAATGCGAATTCCTCAATCCCGGGGCCTCGGTGAAGGACCGGGCGGCGCTGTGGATCGTGCGCGACGCCGCAGCGCGCGGCGAACTGAAGCCGGGCGGTACGATCGTGGAAGGCACGGCCGGCAATACCGGCATCGGGCTGGCGCTGGTGGGCAACGCGCTGGGTTACAAGACGATCATCGTCATGCCCGAGACCCAGAGCCGCGAGAAGATGGACACCTTGCGCGCCTTGGGCGCGGAACTGGTGCTGGTGCCGGCGGCGCCTTATTCCAACCCCGGCCATTTCGTCCACACCAGCCGCCGCCTGGCGGAGGAGACTGATGGGGCGGTTTGGGCGAACCAATTCGACAACACTGCCAACCGTAAAGCACATATAGAAGGCACCGCGCCGGAGATCTGGCGGCAGATGGACGGGCGGATCGACGGCTTCACCTGCAGCGCCGGCACCGGCGGCACGATCGCGGGCGTGGGGTTGGGACTCAAGGAATTCGACGAGAAGGTGACGATCGCGCTGACCGATCCGTTCGGCGCGGCGCTTTACAACTATTACGCGCATGGCGAGCTCAAGGCGGAAGGCTCCTCGGTCGCCGAAGGGATCGGGCAGGGCCGGATCACCGCCAATCTCGAAGGCGCGCCGATCGACACCCAGTTCCGCATCGCCGATTCGGAAGGGCTCGAATGGGTGGCGCGCCTGCTGATCGAGGAAGGGCTGTGCCTGGGCCTGTCCACGGGCATCAACGTGGCGGGCGCGGTCGCGCGGGGCAGGCAGCTGTGCAAGGGATGGCGCGTCGTCACGATCCTGTGCGACACGGGCTTCCGCTATCTCTCGACGCTCTACAACCGCGAATGGCTGGAGGCGAAGGGCCTGCCGGTGTTCGACTGGCTGAAATAGCCTTTCGCTTGGATGCCCCGCCGCGATGGGGTAGCATCGGGCCATGCCGACCGACTTCTCTCTCGATCCCCAGGAAGAGGATGACGGCCCTTCCGTGCCGCTGGGCGGGACGCGGGCCGAGGCGATTCATCGCCTGCAGGTGGGCCTGCTGGGCCTGGGCGCGATCGTGCTGATGGTGGGGCTGGCCAATGTGGTGATGGAACGGGCGAAGGAGTCCGAGGCGTCCACCGTTCCGCAATCCTCCGCCACCGTCGCCGCCCAGGGCACCGCCGCGCCCAACAAGGATCCGCTGGCCGATGCCGGGGTGGTTCCCGACCTTCCCGCGCAGACGCCCCGGCCGGCGGTTTCTGCGGCGGGCTCCCGGGGTGATCGGGGTGGTTCGGCCGCGCAGCCTTAATATCCTGCTGGGGGGCCTGGCGGTGCTCGCCGCGGGTTTCGCGGTCTGGGCGATGGCGCCCGGCCCGGCGGCGGATGGCGGACGCGCCCGGCCCGCGCTCGCGCTGTTTTCCACCTTGCCGCTCTATTGGGGCGAAGCGGCGGACCTTCCGGCCATGGTCAACGGCAGGCAGGAGCCGCATTGGGCGCGCGCCCTGATCGAAGAGAAGCGCCCGCTGACGCCGGTCGACGTGTTGTCGGGCGACAGCCTCGCTCCCTTCGCGGACCTGCTGATGGCGCAGCCGCGCGCGCTCGCCCCGGCGGAAAACGTCGCGCTGGACGATTGGGTGCGCGGCGGGGGGCATCTGCTGCTTTTCGCCGATCCGATGCTCACCGCCCATTCCGCCTTCGCGATCGGCGACCGCCGCCGCCCGCAGGATGTCGTCCTGCTCTCCCCCATCCTCGGGCGCTGGGGGCTGCGGCTGGAATTCGACCAGGACCAGCCTTTGGGCGAGCGCAAGGTGGAGCTTCTGGATGTCCCGGTGCCGGTCGACCTGCCCGGCCGCTTCTCGCTCGCCGCAACCGCGCCGGACGCGCCCGCCGCCTGCAAGCTGCTCGGCGGTGGCGTCGCGGCGGATTGCCGGATCGGAACGGGCAGGGCGTTCATCCTGGCCGATGCGGCGCTGCTGGACGGGGAAGGAAGCGATTCGGCCACGCGCGAGGCGGCGCTTTCGCGCATCCTGGCCGAGGCTTACCGCGCCGACTGAGGCCGTCGCCCGGCTCGGGGATTTTACGGGAATGGCTGGACCGCTTATGCAGATTCGCGGGCAAACCGTTGATTTTCAATCGAACATTTCAGGAACATTGCCGGGCTACCGGTAGTGGGAGGCATAAGAAAATCTCTATGAATCATTGATTTAATTCTAAATCCCCAAAAATCCCGCGATTTTCCCTTTAATCCCCGCTTCTTGCGGGGTAAACAATGCCTCCATCGGGCAGATTCCCTTGTTGCATCCTTCCTTGAGGGATGGGCGGGCCGCGATCTCTTGCGGCCTGGGAGGGGAAAGTTCGTGCGGTTTCATGGGGTTTCTAGCCCGAGGATGGGGCAGGGCAGGTGTCGGGAGAACAGCAGGTCATTTACAGCGGCACGGGCTTTTCGCTGAGGGGCGAAAAGGGCCGCTTCGTCCTGCCTCCGGCCTTCAGGAAGGCCGTTGCCGAAGCGAGCGACGGCAAGATCCTCTGTCTCGACAAGCATGAGCGCTGGCCTTGCCTCACCGGCTTCGGCCTCTCCCGCAAGGATGCGCTCGAAGCGCAGATCGAACGCGAGGAGGAACGCGCGCTTCGCCTGGGCCGCGATTTCGACTTCGACCTGCGCCGCCACCAGCTTTTCGGCTTTTCCGAAATCCCCTTCGATTCCTCCGGCCGGTTCGTGATGCCCGAACACCTTGCCGAACTGGGCCGGCTCGACGGGGGCGTGTTCTTCCAGGGCGCGGGAAGCTTCTTCACCCTGTGGAATCCCGAAGAGCTCTATCGCATGGGCGAGGGTTGGGAAGGCGCACAGGCCGCCTGCCGCGCGCTTTCCGCCGATGCCGGCGGGAAAGGCAGGAAGGGATGAGCGCGCCCGGCTCCCCCCACGTTCCCGTCCTGCTGGAGGAAGCGATCGCCGCGCTCGACCCGAGGCCCGGCGACGTGATCGTGGACGCGACCTTCGGCGCCGGCGGCTATACCCGCCGGCTGCTTGACGCCGGGGCCACGGTGCATGCGTTCGATCGCGATCCGGACGCGATCCGTGCGGGCAGCGCGTGGGCGGAAACGCGCGAGCAGCCGCCGCGCCTGGTGCTGCATCCGCGCCGCTTTTCCGAAATGCTCGGCGCGATGGCGGAAGCCGGCGTTGCCGCGGTGGATGGCGTGGTGATGGATATCGGCGTCTCCTCGATGCAGCTCGATCAGGCGGATCGGGGCTTCGCTTTCGCGGCGGACGGCCCGCTCGACATGCGCATGAGCCGGGAAGGGGCCAGCGCGGCCGATTTCCTCAACACCGCGCCCGAAGGCGATATCGCCGATGTGCTGTTCCGTTACGGGGAAGAGCGGCAATCGCGCCGGGTGGCGCGGGCGATCGTTGCCGCGCGTCCGCTGTCCACCACCGGCGATCTCGCCCGCGTGGTGCGCAAGGCGCTGGGGCACAAGCCCGGCGCGCCCAAGGATCCCGCGACGCGCAGCTTCCAGGCGGTTCGCATTCACGTGAACGCGGAGCTGGACGAGCTGGAGGCCGCGCTCCATGCCGCCGAATGCCTGCTGCGCGAAGGTGGGCGGCTTGCCGTGGTCAGCTTCCACAGCCTGGAGGACAGGATCGTCAAGCACTTCCTGCGCGATGCCGCCAATGCCGGCGCGCGCGGATCGCGCCACCTGCCCGCCGCCAATGACGGCGCGCCTGCCACCTTCACCGGGCTTTCCAGGCCCGTCCGCCCTTCTCCTGCGGAACTGGAGCGCAATCCGCGCGCCCGTTCCGCCACTCTGCGCGCGGCCGTCCGCACCGCCGCGCCCGCCCGGGAGGCCGCATGATGACCGGTAGCCGCATGCGCAATATCGGCTGGGTCGCGGTGCTGGTGGTCTGCACCGCGCTTTATCTCGGGCTTCACTTCAAGGTGAACTCGGTCAAGAGCCAGGTGCGCCAGGCCGAACGCAAGATCGTGGCGCTGGAAGCGGAGAAGGTGCTGCTGGAAACCGAGTTCGAGACCCGCTCCAACCAGCAGCAGCTGGCGACCTGGAACGATGTAGAGTTCGGCTACAAGGCGCCCACGCCGGGGCAGTTCCTCGAAGGGGAACGGCAGCTCGCCCAATTCGGCACGCCGCCCGCCAAGGGGGCTCCGGCTCCGATCCGCGTCGCCCGCGCGCCCTCGGCGGAAGAGGAGGTTTCGTCCTTCCCGGCGATGGTTTCCCCCATCACGGGCCAGGCGATCGCCGCCGAGATGCCGAAGAGCGCCCCGCCCGCGCAGGCAGCGCGTGAGGATCTTTCGGCGCGTCTCAGCCGCGGCACCGAGCTGGTGGCGATCGAAGACGTGATCGGGGGCAGCAGGTGACCGCACTGGCGATCAGCACGGCGATTCCCACCGGCCGTGTCGAACTGGTCAATGTCCGGCAGCGCTCGCTCCTCACCGCCAGGCTGCGCCTGCTGCTCGTCCTCGGCATCTTCGCCGTGCTTGCGGTGCTGGCGATCCTGCGCATCGGATGGCTGGGCGTGGTCCAGCCCGGGCCGCGCCAGACCTCCATGGCCGAAGCGCTGCTGCCGCCGCGCGGCGAGATCACCGACCGCAACGGGGCGCCGCTCGCGCGCGCCTTTCCCGCCTATGCCCTGTGGTTCAATCCGCAGGCCCTGGGCGATGGCGGTGCGCCGCTGGTGAAATCGCCCCGGGAAGTGGCGCTGGAGCTTGCGGCGATCTTTCCCGATCTCGATGTCGCGGGATTGACCCGCCGGCTTGAGAATGGCGAAGCGGGCTATCTGCGCCGGCGCGTGCTGCCGGAAGAAGCGAACCGGGTGCATTCCATCGGCGAGCTCGCGCTGGAGCTCCCGCGCGAGACGGACCGGCAATATCCGCAAGGCTCGATGGCGGCCCATGTGCTCGGCTATGTCGGGGCGGACGGGCATGGCCGCGTCGGCATGGAGGCGGTGCTCGACAAGCAGTTGCTCGATCCCATGCTGCGAGGCAAGCCGTCGGCCCTTTCCATCGACCTGCGCGTGCAGGGGGCGCTGGAGGACGAATTGCGGCGCGGCATGCTGTCGGTCGATGCGGTGGGCGCCGCCGGCATCGTGCTCGACGTCAATACGGGCGAAGTCCTCGCCCTCGCTTCGCTGCCCGAATTCGATCCGAACAAGATCGACGCCCGGGGCGAGAAGCTGATGTTCAACCGCGTGACCAACCAGGTCTACGAACTGGGCTCCACCTTCAAGCCGCTGACCATCGCCGCGGCGATCGACAATGGCGTGGTGACCAGCCTCGCGCGGCGTTATCAGGCGAACCGGCCGCTCGAGATCAGCGGTTTCAAAATTCGCGACAGCCACACGATCGGCGCCTCGCTCAACGTTCCGGAAACGCTGATCCATTCCTCCAACATCGTGACGGCGCAGATCGCCGACGAATTGGGCGGCAAGGCGCTGCAGCGCACGATGGCCGATCTCGGCATGCACGAGCGGCCCTATATCGAACTGCCGGCGCGCGGCTTTCCGATCTGGCAGAAGGGGGAATGGTCGCGCCTGCGGACGATGACGGTCAGCTACGGCCACGGCATCGCCGTCACCCCGCTGCACCTTGCCAGCGCCTATGCCACCATGGTCAATGGCGGGATCTGGCGGCCCGCCACGCTGCACAAGATCGAACCGGGCCATGCGCCCAAGGGCCGCCGCGTGTTCAAGGCGAGCACCAGCGCGCGGATGAACCAGCTTCTGCGGATGATCGCGGTCTACGGCACCGGCCGCAACGCCGATGCCCCGGGCTATCGCGTGGGCGGGAAGACGGGATCGGCCGAAAAGCCGGGCAATGGCGGCTATCGCCGGTCCTCGCTGGTCTCCACCTTTGCGGCCGTCTTCCCGATGGACGATCCGCGCTATGTCGTGATCGCCATGCTGGACGAGCCCAAGGGCACGGCGGCCAGTTCCTATCAGCGCACGGCGGCCTGGAACGCCGCGCCGATCGTCGGCCGGCTGGTGCCGCGGATCGGCCCGCTGCTCGGCGTCATGCCCGACGCCACCCGCGACATCGACCTTTCGGACCTCAAGCCGCTGGTGGGGGGAGGGGCCTGATGAACCTCTCCGGGCTGGCCGGCGCGGCGGGGCTCCCGCTCGAAGCGCAATCGGCGGCCTGGGCCGATCGGCCCGTCACGGGCTTCGCGATCGATCATCGCAAGGTCGCGCCCGGAACGGTCTTCGGGGCGTTCCGGGGCGCGCGCTTCAATGGCGAGGATTTCATTCCCGCCGCGGTCGCGGCCGGGGCGATCGCCGTAGTCGCCGCGCCCGGCGCAAGGGTGGAAGGCGCCGCGCATGTCGCCGATGCGGAGCCGCGCCGCGCCTTTGCGCGCCTGGCCGCGCAATTCTTCCGCCCGGTGCCGCAGACCGTGGTCGCGGTGACCGGCACCAACGGCAAGACCTCCACGGTCGAGATGACGCGCCAGCTCTGGCGCATGGCGGGCCAGCGGGCGGCCTCGATCGGCACGCTGGGCGTCACCACGCCGGACGAATCCGTCTCCACCGGCCTCACCACGCCCGATATCGTCACCTTCCTCTCGAACATGACCGGCCTTGCGCGCGAAGGGGTCACGCATGTCGCCTATGAGGCGTCTAGCCACGGCCTTTCGCAGTTCCGCAACGAAGGCCTGCCGGTGGCGGCGGGAGCGTTCACCAATCTCAGCCGGGATCACCTCGATTCCCTGCCGTTGATGGGGGCCTACCAGGCCGCCAGCGCGCGGGTGGCGGGGGGGCTGGTGCTGGCGACGGGCGGCGATGCCCGGGCCACTTTCGATGCGCTGGCGCGGCTGCAGCCGGTGCGCGGGCGGCTGGAGCGCGCCGCCATCACCGCCGCGGGCGCGCCGGTCTATGTCGATTACGCCCACACGCCCGATGCGCTGGGCGCGGCTATCGCAGCCTTGCGGCCCCATGTGGCCGGCCGGCTGATCGTGGTGTTCGGCGCGGGCGGCGACCGCGACCGGGGCAAGCGCAGGCCGATGGGCGAAGTCGCCGCGGCGCAGGCGGATCTGGCGATCGTCACCGACGACAATCCGCGCGGCGAAGACCCGGCGGCGATCCGCGCCATGGTGATGGAAGGGGCGCAAGGCGCGCGCGAGATCGGCGACCGGCGCGAAGCGATCGCCGCGGCCGTCGCGCAGGCCGGCCCCGGCGACATCGTCCTGATCGCGGGCAAGGGGCACGAACAGGGCCAGATAATCGGTGCGGGAGAGGATATGCGGATACTTCCCTTCGACGATGTCACCGTGGCGCGCGAATGCGCCGCGCCGGCGATGGCGGGGAAGGCATGATGGCGGCCCGCACCATCCCGCTCGACTGGACCAGGCTGCCAGCGGACGAGCTTCCGCTGGCCTTGTGGGATGCCGCCTCGATCGCGCAGGCGACCGGCGGCACGGCCAGCGGCGATTTCCAGGTTTCGGGCGTGGAGATCGATTCCCGCGACGTGGTGCCGGGGGACCTGTTCTTCGCGCTCAGGGGCGAGGAGACCGACGGCCACCGCTTCCTCGACAAAGCCTTCGCCAACGGCGCCGCCGCGGCGGTGGTGGACCGGCCGATAGAGGCACCCCACATACTCGTCGAAAACACGTCGGCCGCGCTCGTCCTCCTGGCCGACGCCGCCCGCAATCGCGCCGATGCGACGATCGTGGGCGTCACCGGATCGGTCGGGAAGACGGGGGTGAAGGAAGCGATCTTCGCCGCGCTCGACCGTTCGAGCCGGGGCGCCGCGCATCGCTCCGTCCGCAGTTACAACAACCATGTCGGCGTCCCGCTCAGCCTGGCGCGGATGAATGCGCGCAGCCGCTTCGGGATCTTCGAGATGGGCATGAACCATGCGGGCGAGATCGCGGCCCTGGCGGCGCTGGTGCGCCCGCATGTCGCGGTGATCACCACGATCGCGCCCGCCCATATCGAGATGCTCGGCAGTGAAGAAGCGATCGCGGACGCCAAGGCGGAAATCTTCCAGGGCCTGGAACCGGGCGGCACGGCGGTCATCCCCGCCGACGGCCCGCATTTCGCCCGGCTGCGCGATGCCGCGCTGGCGGCAAAGGCGAAAGTGGTTTCCTTCGGCCGGGCAAGTCATGCGGATGTGCGCCTGCTCGATGCCATCGCCCAGGCCAATGGCGGCTCGCTCGTGACGGCCGATCTGGGGGACCGGCGGCTGTGCTACACCGTGGCCGAGCCGGGCGAGCATTGGGTGGCGAACTCGCTCGCCGTGATGGCGGCGGTCCGCGCGGCGGGGGGCGATCTCGGCGCGGCCGGGCTCGCCCTGGCCGCGATGGGCGGGCTCAAGGGGCGCGGGGCGCGCCACAGGTTGCCCGTTGCGGGCGGGCAGGCCCTGCTTATCGACGAAAGCTACAACGCGAACCCCGCCTCGATGCGGGCGACGCTTGCCCAGCTGGGGGCGACGCCCGCCAGCCGGCGGATCGCCGTGCTGGGCGCCATGAAGGAGCTGGGCGATTTCGGGCCGGCCTTCCATGCCGGCCTCGCCGAGCCGCTGGCCGCCGCCGAAGTCGATTTCGCGCTGCTGGTGGGCGAAGAGATGGACGCGCTCGCGCGCGAACTGGGGAAAGGCGCAAGCGGCACGCTTGGCAAGGCGATTCCCTTTGCCCATTGCGGCAATCCGGAAGAAGCCATAGCGGCGCTGGAAGAGCTGGGCCTTGCAAGCGGCGATGCGGTGCTCGTCAAAGGTTCGAACTCGGTCGGCCTCGCGCGGCTGGTCGCCCATTTCACCGGCCCGGAAAGCGGCCGCCAGGAAGGCTGAATGCTGTATCTCATCGCACAATGGCTGGAGTTCGAAGGCCCCGCCAATCTCGTGCGCTACCAAACCTTCCGTGCGGGCGCGGTGCTGCTCACCGCGCTGCTCATCGGCCTGGTGATCGGGCCGAAATTCATTTCCATGCTGCGCGTGCGGCAGGGCAAGGGGCAGCCGATCCGCGAGGATGGGCCGCAGACCCATCTGGCCAAGCGCGGCACGCCGACCATGGGCGGGCTGATGATCCTGGTTTCGCTCGTCCTGGCGATGCTGCTATGGATGGATTTGCGCAGCCCGTTCGTCTGGGCCTGCCTGGCGGTGACGCTCGGCTTCGGGCTGATCGGCTTCCTCGACGATTACGACAAGGTGACCAAGCGCAGCCACAAGGGCGTCTCGGGCAAGGTCAGGCTGCTGGCGGAATTCGTGGTGGCGGGCATCGCTTCATGGATCATCGTCAGCCAGATCAACACCGATCTCTACGTGCCGTTCTTTTCGGACCGGGTCGTGCCGCTGGGGCCGGTATACTGCCTTTTCGCCGCGACATTCATCGTCGGCTTCGGCAATGCGGTGAACCTCACCGGCGGGCTGGACGGGCTGGCGACCATGCCGGTGATCGTCTCTGCCGGCACGTTCGCGATCATCTGCTATCTGGCCGGGCGCGTGGACTATTCGCAATATCTCGGCATTCCCTACGTGCCCGGCGCCGGCGAACTGGCGATCCTGTGCGCGGCGATCATGGGGGCGGGCCTTGCCTTCCTGTGGTTCAACGCGCCGCCCGCTGCCGTGTTCATGGGCGATACGGGGAGCCTTGCCCTGGGCGGGGCGCTGGGCGCGATCGCGGTCGCCGCGCATCACGAGATCGTGCTGCTGATCGTGGGCGGGCTGTTCGTGCTGGAAACCGCCTCGGTCATCATCCAGGTCTTCTGGTTCAAGCGCACCGGCAGGCGGATATTCCGCATGGCGCCGATCCATCATCATTTCGAGCAGCTCGGCTGGGCCGAATCCACCGTGGTAATCCGCTTCTGGATCATTTCGATCGTGCTGGCGCTGCTCGGCCTCGCCACGTTGAAGGTCAGGTGATTACCTCCTCCGCCTTCTCCGGGAAGCGCTATGCCGTGCTCGGCCTTGCGCGCTCCGGGCTGGCGGCGGCCGAGACGCTGCTGGCCAGAGGGGCGGATGTGGTGGCGTGGGACCGGCAGGACAATGCCCGCGCGGCGCTGGGAGGCAGGGCCCGGCTGGCCGATCCGCTGGGGGTCGACCTCACCGGCTTTGCCGGCGTGGTCGTTTCCCCCGGCGTGCCGCTCAACACCCACCCGATCGCGGATCGTGCCCGGGCAGCCGGCGTGCCGGTGATCGGGGATATCGAGCTGTTCGCCCTCGCGCGCGGCGACCTGCCGCCGCACAAGGTGATCGGCATCACCGGCACGAACGGGAAATCCACCACCACCGCGCTCGTCCGCCACCTGCTGGAAAGCGCGGGGGTCCCGGCGCTGATGGGCGGCAATATCGGCCTGCCGATCCTGGCGCAGGAGCCGCTGCCCGCGGGCGGCGTCTATGTGCTGGAACTGTCGAGCTATCAGATCGATCTGACTGTCAGCCTCGCCTGCGACGCGGCGGCGCTCACCAATATCACGCCCGATCATCTGGACCGTTACACCGGCTTCGAAGGCTATGCCGCGTCCAAGGCGCGGTTGTTCGCGATGCAGCAACCGGGCCAGTTCGCCGTCTTCGGCTGTGCCGACGAGCCGACCTGCGCCGTCCAGCGAGAAGAGGCCGCACGGCGCGCGCCGGGCCGGGCCGTCTGCATGGACACTGCCGCCTGGGTGGGCGGGCAGCCCGGATGGCTTTCGCTGCAGGGGCCGCACAATCTGCAGAACGTCGCGATCGCAGCGGCGCTGGTTGCGGAGATCGGCCTTGATCGCGATCAGGTGCTGGCCGGGCTCGCTTCCTTCAAGGGGCTGGCCCACCGGATGGAGCCGCTGGGCGAGCATGGCGGGGTGCTGTTCATCAATGACAGCAAGGCCACCAATCCGGCGTCTACCGCGCCTGCCCTTGCGGCCTTTCCGCCGGCTCCGGACAAGCGCGTGCACTGGATCTGCGGCGGGCTGCCCAAGGGCGACGGGCTGGAGGAGTGCGAGCCTTTCTTCGGTAATGTCGCGGCTGCCTACACGATCGGGGAAGCCGGCCCGCGCTTTGCGGAGCTGCTCGAGCCCGCCATGCGTGTCGAACGGTGCGAGATGCTGTGCGAGGCGGTCCAGCGTGC
>Ga0066256_1002606_pt1 | contig 19454 bp, 20 predicted proteins | sample ThiBio_1000_biof_FD_87107 | JGI IMG/M metagenome (GOLD analysis project Ga0066256, IMG submission 87107) | Wastewater bioreactor microbial communities from Cape Town, South Africa - Thiocy_expt_1000_biof (version 2) | ecosystem: Engineered > Bioreactor > Thiocyanate-remediating >... | reverse complement strand
ACTCGTCCTCGTCGTCGATAAGCACGCCTTGTTCCAGGCAGGCGTTCTTGAACGTGCCGGAAAGCCAGGGATCGGGCAGGGTCAGCCAGACGAAAGGCAGATTGTCGTGCGCCCTGAATGCAAAGCCGGCCAGTCTCTCGCGCACGATGGCGATGCGCGCGCCGATTTCCGCGAGGCTGCGCCTGCGCAATTCCGCGGCCTGGCCCGACAGCACCAGGCGTGAGCCGACCTCCGCGAGCAGGAAGGGCAGGCCCCCTGTCATCATCTTGTGCGCGACACGAATGCGGTGGCGGTAGGCCGGCGGGCAGGAAAGCCAGCCGCCGCGCACGCCAGCGGCGACCGATTTGGAGAGGCCGCCGGCAACGATGGTTCGTTCCGGCGCGTATTCGGCCAGCAAGGGCGTGGGGTCGTCCGTCAGATGGCCGTAGAGGTCATCCTCGACCAGCACGACATTGTACTGCCGCGCGACACGAGCGATGGCCGCGCGGCGCTCCGCCGAAAGGATCGCCAGCGTCGGGTTCTGGCCGGTCGGCATCAGGAAAACCATTTTCGGATGCTTCTGGGCACAGACGCGCTCGAAGTCATCGGGATCGATGCCTTCGCTGTCCGAAAGCACGAGGGCGGTGCGGCGGCCGACCAGGCCGGCGCTGCGAGAGATCTGCGAATAGGTGAGGTGCTCGAATGCGATGGTGTCGCCCGGCATAGTCAGCGCGGCGATCGCGGCCATCACCGCGGCATGGGTGCCAAGCGTGGGCACGATCGCGTCGACCTCGGGACGAAACGCGTTGCGCGCCAGCCAGCGCACGCCGGCTTCATGCCAGCGGTCCGGGAAGTCGCGCGTGTAGCTCGCTATCTCGTGCGGGTGGTCCCGCGCGGTTTGCGCGAGCAATTCGGCGATGACGGCACCTTGGCCGATGTCGGGCGCGGCGGTGCTGTCGAAACGCAGCTTGCCGCGGGGGGGCTCCGCGGAGCGCGTGCCGGTGTCTTCCGCCGGCGCGAGATCGGCCTTGCCGGGTTCCGGCCGGCGCGCCAGCACATAGGTACCGCGCCCGACCTCTCCGGAGACCAGGCCGCGTTCGCGCAGCAACTGATAGGCCCTGCCGACCGTGCCGACGGTCGTGCCGATGTCATAGGCGAGGTCGCGCTGCGGCGGCAGCTTCGCGCCGGCGTCGATCACGCCCTTGTCGATGTCGGATTCGATCGTGTCGGCCAGGCGCTGATACAGCGGGCCGGCACCCTCGGTGAGGTCGGGTAGCCAATTTGTCATGGTGACAATTTCTTATATTGCACCGTTTTTCGAGTCAATACATATGGAATGCGCGGTGAAAAGGGCAGAAATAGTAGCAATTGGCAGGATGAAAATGAGTGCAATAGGGACAATCCGTCGAGACGCCGAGCGCATGCAGCGCTCGTTCGGCCGGGAAACCCATGTTCGCCGGTTTTCTCGCGCAGTGGTGTCGTTCTTCGTCTGGATCAATGCAGTGCTCGACCGGCGTCGCAGCCGGCTTGCCCTGCTGGAAATGACCGACGAGCAGCTCAAGGATATCGGGATTTCGCGCTGCGATGCCCATCGCGAGGGCATCAGGCCTCTCTGGGAATGATGGCAGCTTCGACGGGCCGTGGCGCGTTGCCCCGGTCCGGTCAGCCAACGTGCCGGGGAGCGCGTATGCGGGCAATGCCGTTGTCGGCGAGCACGGCGACGACGCTCAGCACCAGGAAAACCGCGGTGACGCCAAGCGTCGAGACGGCGACGCTTCCGACACTGTTCTTCGTGAGGTCGAGGAACGGGTAGGGCACTTCGCCGGCGAATGGTGCACGCGCCAGCACGTAGGCGAGATAGGCCAGGGGATAAAGCATCCACCAGGAGATGTCGCTCCAGCGTGTGCGCCCGTCGGCGCCGGCGACCAGCCACCACAGAACGAAAAGCGCCGGCGTCACATAGTGCAGCAACACGTCGCAAAGCAGGAAAAGCCCCTGCGGGTTCGACAGATGCGCCAGAAGCGTGACGTAGACGATATGGACCACCGCAATCGAAACCACCATCGCTCCACGCATCCGATAGCCGGCGAAGCCGGGCAGCCAGGCATAGGAACTGGCTGACAGCAGGGAAGCGTACACCAGGACGACGCCGATGTTGGTCAGGATGGTGAAGAAGCTGAAATAGAAGACGATCGAGCCGAACAGGCCGCGACCGACCGTCATGGACGCCGGGACGGTGATGCAGAATTGCAGGACCAGCGCAAACAGGCCGACAGCCAGTCCCGCGATCTGCAGGAGGCGGCCCATCCTGGCCTCAGGCGGCGGCGCCGCAGGCGGTGTTGCCCGCCTGCCAACGCGCTATATCCGCGCCGATGCGCGCGCCCAGCGGTTCGGCCATCAGCGGGCCGAACACTTCCACCCGGCTCGAGTTGCCGCGCGCCTGCACGACCAGCAGCGGCTTGCCGCCATAATGCTTGGCCGGCACCAGCAGGAAGCGTGGCGTCCCGCTGAAGGAATTCAGCTCATTGGCCATCTGGTAGGCCTTGAAGGCGGGGTCCTTGCTGGCGATCCAGCATTTGTGGGCGGAGATCGCCACCTGCTCCATGGCGAGCAGCGCCGCGCCGGTCAGAAACAGAAAGCTGATGCCGCGCGCCGATTCATGCAGGCCCAGATCGCGATAGCGGTCGAGTTGGACGCGCATCTCCTGCGGCGCGATGCGCCACCACAAAAGCCAGTTGAGCGGGGCCGTCATGGCGCCAGACTAGCGTCCGGTGCTGAAGGCTTTGCTAGCGGCGTTGGTTACCGCGCCCCTAGCGGGCCAGTTCCACCACATCCAGCAGCGACTCCTGCACGGCGGGGATTTCCAGCCGCAGGTGATTGTTGCCGATGCCGGTCAGCAGGCCGATCTGGTCGTCCGGCGTCACCGAAGCTCCGATGGAGGGGGTGCGTCCCGAATAGGGATTGAGGTCTTCGCCGCGCACCGCCGAGGACCCCAGATACACCCAGGCGCCGTTATCGGGATAGAGGAAGCCCGCCATGCGCTGGCTGCCGTTGAGCTTTTCCAGCACCAGGCCGCCGTTATAGGGACGGATGCGGCAGTGGAACCACTGGTCGTAGACCATATAGGGCGCCATGCGGCCCAGCTTCATCTGGCGGCAGCGCCAGTTGCCCAGCATGGCGCGGGCCGGAACCGAGCGGCCCTCGGCATTCATCACCCGGGCCATGGCGCGCCAGTCGCCGCGCCCGCCCACGCCGGATTGCGCCTCGGCAATGGCGCGGTCGCGGATCTGCGGCAACTGCACCAGGCGGTCGATATCGGCGGGAGAGGCTTGTTGCTGCCAGTTGGCGAAAGCCGGTGGAGCGGCCAGCGTCAGCGCGACCGCAAGAAATACGTCATGAATCCGCACGCCCATCGGGATGCTCCTGGCCATTGTCCCGTGGTGTCCACCCGTTCAGATCCGCGGTCGGCGGCATACCGACCACGTTGAAACCGGCATCGACGAAATGAATTTCGCCGGTGACACCACCTGCCAGGTCACTAAGCAAATACAGTGCCGCGCCGCCGACATGGTTAAGCTCCACGGTTTTCTTGAGCGGCGCATGAGCCTTGTTCCATTTGAAGACGGTGCGGGCGTCGCCCACCGCCGCGCCCGCCAGGGTGCGCATCGGACCGGCGGAAATGGCGTTGACGCGGATGCCGTCGCGGCCCAGATCGGCCGCCAGATAGCGCACACTGGCTTCCAGCGCCGCCTTGGCCACGCCCATCACATTGTAGTTGGGCATGACGCGCTGCGCCCCCAGATAGGTCAGCGTCACCAGCGCCCCGCCCCCGGTCATCAGCGCGGCGGCGCGCTGGGCGACCGCCGTGAAGGAATAACACGAGATTTCCAGGCTCTTGGTGAAGTTGGCGCGGCTGGTATCGACATAGCGGCCCTTCAGTTCCTCGCGGTCGGAAAAGGCCAGGGAATGCACCAGGAAATCCAGGCCGCCCCATTCCTTCTTCAGATGCGCGAAGACCGCGTCCAGCTGCTCGTCGCTTTCCACATCGGCGGGCAGCACGATCCCGCTGCCGATGGAAGCGGCCAGCGGCGCCAGGCGCTTTTTCTGGGCGTCGCCCTGATAGGTGAAGGCGACCTCCGCGCCATTGGCGGCCAGTGTCTGGGCGATGCCCCAGGCGATGGAATGGTCGTTGGCGACGCCCATCACCAGGCCTTTTTTGCCCTTCATCAGCCCGCCGGGCTGGGCCATGTGTCCCGTTTTCGTCTCAGCCAAGATGTCCTCGCGGGGCGTGTTCTGTTTCATGATGGGACATCACTGTTCGAAACGCTGGAACACCAGCGAGGCATTGGTGCCGCCAAAGCCGAAGCTGTTGGACAGCGCGGTGTTGATCCGCGCATTGTCGATGCGCTGGCGCACGATGTTGGCGCCCGCCACCGCCGGGTCCAGTTCCACGATATTGGCGCTTTCGCAGATGAAGCCGTTCTGCATCATCAGCAGGGTATAGATCGCCTCATGCACGCCCGCCGCGCCCTGACTGTGGCCGGTGAGCGACTTGGTGGCGCTGATCGCGGGGGTTTTGTCGCCGAACACCGCCTTGATGGCGTTGATTTCGGGAATGTCGCCCACCGGCGTGGAGGTGGCGTGGGGATTGATGTAATCCACCGGCCCCTTCACATCCTTCAGCGCCATCCGCATACAGCGCACCGCGCCTTCGCCCGAGGGGGCCACCATGTCGGCGCCGTCGGCGGTGGCGCCATAGCCCACGATCTCGGCATAGATCTTCGCGCCCCGCGCGCGCGCGTGCTCCAGTTCTTCCAGCACCAGGATGCCGCCGCCACCGGAAATCACGAAGCCGTCGCGGTTCAGGTCATAGGCGCGCGAGGCGCTTTCGGGCGAGGCGTTATACTTGGACGACATGGCGCCCATCGCGTCGAACAGTTCCGACAGGGTCCAGTCCAGCTCCTCGCCGCCGCCCGCGAACATGATGTCCTGCTTGCCCCACTGAATCAGCTCATAGGCGTTGCCGATGCAGTTGGCCGAGGTCGAACAGGCGCTGGAGATCGAATAATTATAGCCCTTGGTCTTGAACCAGGTGGACAGGTTGGCGCTGACCGTGGAGGACATCGCCTTGGGCACCGCGAAGGGGCCCACGCGCTTGGGCGAATTGTTCTGGCGGGTGATGTCGGCGGCGGCCACGATAGCCTTGGTCGAAGGCCCGCCCGAGCCCGCGATCAGTCCGGTGCGCGGATGGGACACCAGATCCTCGCCCAGCCCCGCATCGGCGATGGCCTGGTTCATCGCCACCCAGCAATAACCGGCGCCGTCGCCCTGGAATCGGCGGGCGCGGCGGTCCACCACCTCGTCGAGATTGATCTTCAGGCTGCCATGCACCTGGCTGCGGAAGCCCAGGCGGATGTAATCCTCCGCCGCGACGATGCCCGAACGCGCGTTGCGAAGGCTGTCGGTGACCTCCCCGGCATTGTTGCCGATGGAGGAAACAATGCCCAGGCCGGTGACGACCACTCTTCTCATGCGATCCTCAAGTCCTGATCAGGCGGAAGCAGGCGCCGTGCCGTCGGCAAGGGCGTCGGTGAACAGGCCGACGCGCAGCCCCTTGGCTTCATAGATGACCTTGCCGTCCACCTTCATGATGCCGTCGGCGATGCCCAGCACCAGCTTGCGCATGATCACGCGCTTGAGGTTGACGATGTAGGTCACCTTCTTGGCGGTGGGCAGCACCATGCCGGTGAATTTCACTTCATCCACGCCCAGGGCGCGGCCGCGGCCCGGCCCCCCCATCCAGCCCAGGAAAAAGCCGACCATCTGCCACAGCGCATCCACGCCCAGGCAGCCGGGCATCACCGGATCGCCCTCGAAATGGCATTTGAAGAACCACAGATCGGGATGGATATCGAATTCGGCGATCACCTCGCCCTTGCCGTCGCTGCCGCCATCCTCGGTGATGGAGGAGATGCGGTCGAACATCAGCATGGGCGGCATCGGCAACTGGGCGTTGCCGGGCCCAAACAGTTCACCCTTGGCGCAGGCGATCAGGCCGTCCCTGTCAAAACTGGATTTCCGCAAGGGCTTGTCCACTGTTCTTCTTCCTTGAAAACTCAGGCGTTTCCTTGCCGGTTCCCTAGCGGAAAAGCCCGGTTGGGGGAACCCGTAAACGCCGCCCTTCTTGCTTTAGAAGGGTTCTAACGTATATCATGCACCAGTTTAGCAGGGTGAGCCCCCGGGCCCAACCCGTATGAGGATCCGTCCATGGTCAAAAGCGCTCGCGACTCCGTGGCCGACCAGGCCACACTGCGCCTGCGTCAGCATGGCCTGCGCCCCACCCGGCAGCGGGTGGAACTGGCCGGCATCCTGTTCCGCGATTGTGACCGGCATGTCACCGCCGAAAGCCTGCATGATGAAGTCAGCGGCGCGGGCGTGAAAGTGTCGCTGGCCACGGTCTACCACACCCTGCACCAGTTCACCGAGGCGGGCCTGCTGCGCCAGGGGATCGTGGACGCCAGCCGCTGCTATTTCGACACCAATACCGGCAACCACCAGCATTTCTTCGTCGAGAAGGAAGGGCTGCTGATCGACATTCCGGGCGAGGCGATCGAAGTCGCCGGAGTGCCCGCGCCGCCCGACGGCCTGTCGGTGGACCGGGTGGATGTGGTCGTGCGCGTCCGCCGCGGCTGATAGTCATTCTCATAGTTTAGAATTATTCTAAATTGAGTTGACAGCCTCTGTCGGCAGGACGACTGTTTGCGCGGATGTATCCACTCTTGATCCACGCAAGGAGGCGCCGATGCCCGCACTGAAGAACACCAAGACCTGGGAAAACCTCAAGGAAGCCTTCGCCGGCGAAAGCCAGGCGAACCGCCGCTATCTGTATTTCGCGCAGAAGGCCGACGTCGAAGGTCATAACGATGTCGCCGCCGTGTTCCGCTCGACCGCGGAAGGCGAGACCGGCCATGCCCACGGCCATCTGGAATATCTGGAGGAAGTGGGCGATCCGGCCACCGGCGAGCCGATCGGCGCCACCGACGCCAACCTCAAGGCGTCCATCGCCGGCGAGACGCACGAATATACCGACATGTATCCCGGCATGGCCAAGACCGCCCGCACGGAAGGCTTTGACGAGATCGCCGACTGGTTCGAGACCCTGGCCAAGGCTGAAAAGTCCCATGCCGGCCGCTTCCAGAAGGCGCTGGATAGTCTCGGTCAATAAGTAACCCCGTCCGGTTTCAGCTTTCGCTCGCCTCCCAAAAGGTCGGCTTCGCACGCTGAAACCACCTCCCCCTCCTTGGCGCTCCGCGCCGAGGGGGAGGAAGGGTCTGTGTCTTCTTGGAGCAACACATGACCGGTGGAGGCGTTCGAGACCCACCGCCCCGCCAGATCATCGCCTGGACCAATCGGGATTTCGCCGATCCGGTGAAGCGGGACGGGGAGAGGCGGCGGGTCTTCGACATCTGTCATGGCTGCCGCCGCTGCTCCAACCTGTGCGATTCCTTCCCCCGCCTGTTCGATCTGATCGACAACAGCCCGCAGGAAGATGTCGAGCATCTGGACAGCGCAGATTTCACGCCGGTGGTGGAGGCCTGCACCCTCTGCGACATGTGCTTCATGACCAAATGCCCCTATGTGCCGCCGCATCCCTTCATGCTGGATTTCCCGCATCTGATGCTGCGCCACCGCTTCGTCGAAGCCAAACAGGGCAAGACCGATTTCGTGCAGCGCCAGCTGGCCGAGATGGACCGCAACGGCAAGGCCGCCCGCTTCGCCGCGCCGCTGGTCAACTGGGCATCCGACACCGGCAACACGCTGACGCGCGGGGTGATGGACAAGGCCGCGCATATCGACCCCAAGGCGCCGCTGCCCAAATTCCACGCCCGCACCTTTGTCAGCGCCGCCCGGCAGCAGGACAATGACGTCAACACCGCCGCCCCCGCCCATGGCAAGCGCAAGGCGGCGCTCTATGCCACCTGCTTCGTCAACTACAACAAGCCCGATACCGGCATGGACGCCCGCGCCGTGCTGAACCATCTGGGCGTCGAGACGACGGTGGCCTATCCGGGCTGTTGCGGCATGCCCTTCCTGGAACAGGCCGAGCTGGCGCGCGTCGCCGACAATGCCCGCAAGGTGTCGGCCGAACTGGTGAAGCTGATCGACCAGGGCTATGACATCGTCGCCCTCACCGCCTCCTGCGGCCTGATGCTGAAATTCGAATGGGCGCTGATCGTGCCCGACGACGCCAATGTGAAGCGCGTCGCCGAAAACGTCTTCGACATCGACGAGTATGTGGTGGATGTGGCGAAGAAAGAGGGCCTGCCGCCGGGCCTCAATCCCCTGCCCGAAGGCGTCACCGTGCACCTGGCCTGCCATGCCCGCGCCCAGAATATGGGCCCCAAGGCGGCCGAGATGCTCAAGATGATCCCCGACACGCCGGTGGATGTGATCGAGCGTTGCAGCGGACATGGCGGCACCTTCGGCGTGGTGCGGCCGACCCATGATGTGGCGGTCAAGGTGGGCCGCCCGGTGTACCGCGCCGCCAACACCCAGGCGCGCGGCCATATCGTGTCGGACTGCCCGCTGGCCGCCCAGCACATCCTGGCCCATACCGAAACGCCCGCGCGGACGCCCGAACATCCCATCCAGATCATGGCCCGCGCCTACAGGCTGAAGGAGTGACTGCTGAAGGATCGCGTTATCGCCTCATGCTTCGACAGGCTCGGCATGAGGATTTGTGAGTTCCCTCACCCTGAGCCTGTCGAAGGGTGAGCTTCAAGGACACCGCCATGCCCGCATCGGAACGCCGGATCACCCCCGCCGACATCCTGCCCATCGCCGAATACGACCGGCAGCGCAAGGCGCTGAAGACCGGGATGCTTCCGGTCAAGAAGCTGCGCCGGGTCGAGGTCGGCCCCTTCGCCACCTTCTATTTCGAGAATTACACCACCATGTGGCTGCAGGTGCAGGAGATGCTGCGGATCGAAAAAGGCGGCGCCGAACAGATCGCAGGCGAACTGGCCGCCTACAATCCGCTGATCCCGCAAGGCCGCGAACTGATCGCCACCCTGATGCTGGAGATCGAGGACAGCGAGCGCCGCCATGCCACCCTGCTGACCCTGGGCGGGATCGAGGAAACCGTCTTCCTGGAGATCGGCGGCGACACCATCAAGGCCACCCCCACCGAATATGACGACCGCACCACGCCCGACGGCAAGACCAGCTCGGTCCACTGGCTGCGCTTTTCCCTGACCCCGGACCAGATCGCCCGCTTCCGCGACGGCCCGGACAAGGTGGTGCTGGGCGTCGGCCACAAGAATTACGGCCATATGGCGGTGCTGAACGCAGACACGCGCGCCGCGCTGGCAAAAGACTTCGCCTGAGCCCGCCCCGATGTCATTCCCACCTTGTCATTCCCGGCGAGCAGCGCTGTCAGGCGCTGCGAGGGAAGGGAATCCAACTTCGGTCCTCTGTGAAAAAGTTGGATTCCCGCTTTCGCGGGAATGACAAGAGGAGGGGCGTAAAAGCAAGTTCACCCTTCGACAAACTCAGGGTGAGGAATTCCTCATGCTGAGCCTGTCGAAGCATGAGGTCGCGAACGCTGGAGTCCAACTTTTTCGCCACCGCTCACGGCTCCTCGAAGTTGGATCCCGACTCGCGCGGCTTCGCCACTTGGCCGGGAATGACAATCAGAACTTCACCCCGCCCGCCAGAATCCGCGCGTGCAGAGCGGGCGTCAGCGGCACATAATGGCCGCTGTCCGGATCCCGCACATAGAGCGGATCGGCCAGCGCCACCGGATCGAAGCCCTCGCGCACCAGTTCCACCTTGCGCTGCTTGAAGGTGCCGGTGACCTCAAGCGCGGGCGACAGACGCAGGAAGATCGGCCAGGCATAATGCGGCAGCCGCGCCTTCAACCGCGCCGGCAGGTCGTCCAGGCTGAAGTCGCCGTCCACCACCAGGGCCGCCATGCCGGCGCGCCCGTCCATGCCCGGCACGCTGACGCCATAGACATTGGCCTGGGAAATGCCGGGCGTGGCCAGCAGGACCTCGCCCACCTCGCCGGTGGAGACATTCTCGCCCTTCCAGCGGAAGGTGTCGCCGATGCGGTCCACGAAATAGAAATAGCCATGTTCGTCGCGCCGCATCAGGTCGCCGGTGCGGAACCAGACATCGCCCTTCTTGAAGACATCGCGGAGCATCTTGCGGTCGCTCTCGGCCTTGTTGGTATAGCCTTCGAATTCGCGCCCGGAGCGGGAGGACATCCCGCCCACCGTCTCGCCCACCTCGTCGGGGCCGCATTCGACGCACAGGCCGTCCGGCCCGCGCACCGGCATCTCCTTTTCCACATCGAAACGCACCACCCGCGTGGGCAGCAGGAATTCCAGATATTCCGGCACCCGCCCCACCGCGCCCAGCGTGCCGTCGTAATTCAGCATCGAGACATTGCTTTCGGTGGCGCCGTAAAACTCCACGATGCGGGGAATGCCGAAGCGCGCCTGGAACTCGGCCCAGATTTCCGGGCGCAGGCCGTTGCCGGTGATGACGCGCACCTGGTGGCCCCGGTCCAGCGGCGAGGGCGGCGCATTGAGCAGATAGCGGCAGATCTCGCCGATATATTCGAAGATGGTGGCCTGGTATTTGTGGATGTCGCTCCAGAATTCATGCACCGAAAAGCGCCGCTTGAGGATCAGCGCCGCGCCGGAGAAGAAGGCGATGCCCACGGCGCAGCCCCCGCCGGTGGAATGATAGAGCGGCAGCGGATCATAGATGCGGTCCGTCTCGCGCGGGCGCAGCGCCCCGACAAAGCCGCTCATCATGAACAGCATCCGCATGTGGCTGAAATTGGCCGCCTTGGGCAGGCCGGTGGTGCCGGAGGTATAGATGAAGAAGGCACGGTCCTTCAGGGTCACGCCCGCGCGCGCCGCCTTGCCGGGCGCGGTATCGGGCTGCCGCGCCAGGACCGGATCGAGATTGCCGCCCTCGCCCTGCACCCACAGGACCGGCGGCTTTTCAAACGGCGCGTCGCGGAAGACCTGCGCCAGTTCCGCGCCCACAATGGCGTGGGCGGCCCCGGAAATGCCGATGGAATGGGCCAGCGCCGCGCCGGTCAGGTTGGTGTTGATCAGCGCCACCGTGGCGCCCGCCTTGAACAGGCCCAGCCAGGCGCAGATGAAATCGGGCCGGTTCTCCATCAGCAGCGCCACGCAATCGCCGCGCCCCACGCCCTGGGCCAGCGCCCAATGGGCATAGGCGTTGGCGCGCGCATCCATCTGCGCATAGGTCATGGCGGTGTCGAGATAATAGATCGCGACATTGGCCGGGCGGCGGCGCACCTGCTCTTCGACGATATCCACAATGGTGCGGGTGGCATGCGGCTTGACCTTCCGCAGCAGCCACAAGGTCCGCACGATACTGGACAGGAATACAGCTTCGCGCCGGATCGCGCTTGCAAGCCCCATGACATTTTCTCCCACGGCCAGCTTGAGCCGCGGGCCTGTTCTAATCAAGATCGTGTCATGAATGAGACTTTGGACCTGCGCGGCCTGAAATGCCCGATGCCCGCCTTGCTGGCGCGCAAAGCCCTGGCGCGGCTGGCGCCGGGCGCATTACTGACCGTGCTGGCCGACGACCCGCTGGCGGTGGTGGATATTCCACATATGTGCAACCGCGAAGGCCATGCCGTGAACGGCGTGACCCGTCGCGAAGATCACAGCGAATTCCGTCTCACGGCCGGGCCGGCGGACGCTCATTCCGAGGCCCAGTCTTCGGCATGACCGCATCGGGCGAGATGCGGGCGATCACATCGGCCGCGTTCACCGCGCGCGGTTCCCGTGCCGCCTGGTCCGGCGTCAGCAGCACGATCTCGGCATAGGCGTCGAACTTGGTGCGGGTGACCACATCCATGGCGGGCTGGAAAGCGAAGCCATACCCGCCCCAATAGCCGAAGCCGCGGCGATAACCCCACCAGGGATCGGGGGCGGGATAATAGGGCACGGTCTGATAGGTGGTGTTGGCCTTGGTGTTGCGGGTGTCGAAGACAAAGCTCTGATACCCCGCCGCCCGCGTCACCTCGGCGGCGCGCAGCAGCAGATAGCTTTCCACCGTCTCGCGCGGCGTGACGGAGTTGCCGCTGAAGGTGATGCGGTAGCGATTGGGGGTCAGTTCGCGGTCGGTATAACCGCTGTCGCGGCCGGCGGTGCGCGGCGCATAAGGCGCGGGGGTCATACAGCCCGCCAGGGCCAGCAGCGCCGCACCGGCAGCGCCGATCTTCAAGCCAGAGCGGAGAAACGAGGCAGGGATCATGGCGAAATCTCCAAAGGGTCCGCCCCTCGCGGATACGGCATGTTTAATATGGTAACGGTCCGGGCCAAATCCCAGTTCCTGTAATGTACCCGTCGTCCTGGGGGACCGGATCCGGCCAGGACGGCCCGGTCTTAGCCATATGCTTGGATTTTATGGCCTTCTGCCCCCGGAAAGGGGCATTTTGCACCGCACCCTCTTGCTAAAGGGCGCGCGGCGGTGGAAGTTCGCCCGGGTCCGGCGGGCGTACCGTCGGCATAGGTCCGGAACGGGCCGGAATGCCTCGGTCACGGGGGCTGAAAACGACCTTTTTGGGGGCCTGAACGATCGCCATGCACGGTCTTTCGATATTCCTGCAGTGCGCCCTCTGTATCGTCCTGATTTCCGTCTGCACCTTGTCGGTTCAGCTCGCCACCCTGGCCTGGGTGCGCGTCTTCCGCAAAAGCCGCAGCCCGGCGCTGGCCGACCTGGCCGACAGCCAGCTGCCCCATGTGCTGGTGCAGCTTCCGGTCTGCAACGAAGGCCCCCTGGCCCTGCGCGTGGCCGCCGCCGCCGCCCAGTTGGACTGGCCCAGGGACCGGCTGACCATCCAGTTGCTCGATGACGGCGACAGCGACGCCCATGATGAACTGGCGCACCGGCTGCGCGCCGTGGTGCCCGCCGAGGTGGACTTCCAGATCCTGCATCGCGGCGACCGCAAGGGTTTCAAGGCGGGCAATCTCGCCTTCGGTCTGTCCCACTCCGACGCCCCCTATGTCGCGGTGCTGGATGCCGACTTCGTGCCGCCCGCCGACTTCCTGCGCCGCACGGTGCCCGCGCTGGTCGCCGATGACGGCCTGGCCTTCGTCCAGTCGCGCTGGGGCCATGCCAATCGCACCGCCAACTGGCTGACGCGGGTGCAGGGCCTGCTGCTGGATTCCCATTTCGCGGTGGAACAGGAAGCGCGCTACCGCGCGGGCCTGCCCATGTCGTTCAACGGCAGCGCCGGGGTGTGGAACCGGGCCGCGATCGATCAGTCCGGCGGCTGGACCGGCGATACCCTGACCGAAGATCTCGACCTGTCTATGCGCTGCATGATGCGCGGCTGGCGCGCCGCGATGGTGTCCGACCTGATGGTGCCGGGCGAACTGCCCCAGACCGCCGCCGCCTGGCGCGCCCAGCAGGCGCGCTGGACCAAGGGCCACGCCCAGTGCGCCCGCAAGCTGCTGCCGATGATCTGGACCAGCGCCATGCCGGTCTGGAAAAAGGCGGCGATGACGCTGCAGATGTGCCAGTTCGCCTTCTATACACTGGCTTTCTCCAGCGCGGCGATTTCGCTGACCCTGATGTATATGGGCGTGGTCTATATGCCGGGCGTGGCGATCCTGGGCCTGGTGGTGACGCTGCTGGGTCTGAGCTGTTCCATCGGCTATCTGTGGCTGGGCCAGCGGATGCTGGAGCGCCATCAGGAGGAAAAGCTGGTGCCGTCGCTGCTGCTGGCGGTGGTGTTCCCCTCGGGCCTGATCCTGGCCAACACCCGCGCCACCTTCGAGGCGTTCTTCTCCAGCCGCATGGATTTCAACCGCACCACCCGCGTGGGCGAGATCACCAAGGGCGGCTGGCGCGGCGTGCCCGAACTGGCGGCGGGCGTGACGCTGCCGCTGTTCGCCCTGGCCGAACAGCCGGTGGGCGCGCCCTTCTTCTTCTTCGCCGTGGCGGGCCTGGTCTCGATCGGCGCGATGGGCGCGGCAGGAGCGCCCAAGCCGGTACGCCAGCGCATCACGCCCGGCGAGTAAGCCCTTCTCAAGTAATCCCTTCTTCAGCAACGTAAACGCGGCATTAAGGTTTTCCGTGTTGAATCCCCGCCGGACTTTTCGGCGGCCCAAGCATGGATGCGATCTGGAAACTGGCGGCGGTGGCGGTGCTGGGAGCGGGCCTGTCGGCCTGCGCCGGCGGCGGCAGCCGCGAGGTCTATACCCAGATGCCCGTCCTCAAGGGCCGCAACCTGGCCGAGGATACCGGCGGCGCGCCCATGCAGTGCGTGCCCTATGCCCGCAACAACTCCAGGATAAAGCTTTTCGGCGACGCCTGGACCTGGTGGGACAAGGCGGCGGGCAAATACCCGCGCGGCAGCGCCCCCGAAACGGGCGCGGTGATGGTGCTGCATGACTATGCCGGGCCCGAACATGGCCACCTGGCGGTGGTGCGTAACATGATCAGCAGCCGCGAGATCCGCATCGATCACGCCAACTGGCTGAATGACGGCTCGGTCTTCATCAACAATCCGGTGCTGGACGTCAGCCAGGACAACAACTGGTCGATGGTCCGGGTCTGGAATATCCAGACCGGCGCCTGGGGCACCCGGATTTATCCGGTGAAAGGCTTCATCGGATCGCGCAACGAAACCGAGGATCGGGACCGGGACAGCCGCCCCGACCGGGTGGCCAGCGCCGCCCCGGATGGCCCGGCCCGGCAATTACACTAGCAATATCAGATGGTTGTCAGGGGGTGCGCCATTCTGCCTCGCCCCTCTTTGAGCCAAACACAGCCCAGCCTATCGTCCCGGCCCGCCCGGTGACGGGCAGCCCGAATCGCCCGATCTTTTTCTCGCGCGTTTCCTCCGCATGACCGGCGCATGATCAGTCCCAGGCACCCGTGACCGACGCACCTCTGCACAACCGCGGCGACGAACCGAAAACGGGCAAGCGCCGCACCCTGATGCTGATGCTGGGAGCGCTGGGCGTGGTGTTCGGCGACATCGGCACCAGCCCGCTTTACGCCTTGCGTGAAACCGTGGCCGAGGAGGCCACCAGCGCCTTCTCCAACCATGCCGCCGTGATGGGCTCGCTCTGCCTGATCTTCTGGGCGGTGGTGGTGGTGGTCACCCTGAAATACGTCACCCTGATCATGCGCGCCGACAATGACGGCGAAGGCGGCGTGCTGGCGCTGGCCGCGCTGGCGCACCGCTCGCCCGGCCTGTCGCGCGCCATCAAGGCCACCATCGGCGCGGGCGCGGGCATCGGCCTGGCGCTGTTCTATGGCGACGGCATCCTGACGCCCGCAATCACCGTGCTGTCGGCGGTGGAGGGGCTGGAAGTGGAAAACCCCGCCTTCAAGCCCCTGGTGCTGCCGCTGGCGCTGGTGATCCTGGTGGCGCTGTTCGCCATGCAGAGCCGCGGCACCGCCCGGATCGGCAAGATTTTCGGGCCCATCATGGTGCTGTGGTTCATCGCTTTGTCCGGCTTCGGCCTGGCGGCCATCATCAAGGCCCCGCAGATCCTGGGCGCGGTCAATCCCATGCACGGCCTGTCGCTGTTCATCCACGACCCCAAGGCGGCCTTCATCAGCCTGGGCGCGGTGGTGCTGGCGGTGACCGGATGCGAAGCGCTCTATGCCGATATGGGCCATTTCGGCAAGCGGCCCATCCAGTATGCCTGGTTCTTCGTCGCCCTGCCGGCGTTGCTGCTGAACTATTTCGGCCAGGGTGCGGGCCTGCTGATGAACCCCGGCGCCGCGCCCATCGCCTTCTACGCCATCATCCCGGACTGGGCGCACATGCCCATGGTCCTCATGGCGACCCTGGCGGCGGTGATCGCCAGCCAGGCGGTGATCACCGGCGTCTTCTCCATGACCCAGCAGGCGGTGCAGCTGGGCCGCCTGCCGCGCATGGAAATCCGCCACACCAGCGCCACCGACTATGGCCAGATCTATGTGCCGCGCATGAACCTGCTGCTGGCGGTGGGCGTGGTGCTGATCGTGCTGATCTTCAAGACCTCCGGCGCGCTGGCGGCCGCCTATGGCATCGCCGTCACCGGGGTGATGATCATCGACACCTTCAACGTCGCGCTGGTGGCCAAGCGGCAATGGTTCTGGAGCCCGCTGGTGGTGATCCCGCTGTTCGGCGCGCTGGCGGCCATCGACATCCTGTTCTTCGCCTCCAACAGCCTGAAGGTTCCGCAGGGCGGCTGGCTGCCGCTGGTGGTGGCGGCGGGCATCGTCATCATGATGGACACCTGGGTGCGCGGACGGCGTGTCCATATGGAGCGGGTCCGCAGCGAATCCCTGCCCTTGCCGCTGTTCCTGGACCGTGCCGACAAGAACACCACCCGCGTGGCGGGGCTGGGGGTCTTCCTGGCCTCGCGCACCGATGTGGTGCCCGGCGCGCTGCTGCACAATCTCAAGCACAACAAGGTGCTGCATGAGCGCGTGGTGATCGCCAATGTGGCGGTGGAAGACACCCCGCAAGTGCCGCTGGAAAAGCGCGTCGAGGTGGAAAAGCTGGGCAAGGGCTTTTTCGCGGTCCGCCTTCACTACGGCTTCTTCGAGACGCCCGACGTGCCCCGCGCCCTGGAAGAGGCCCGCCGCCTGGGCCTGGCGGTGGACATGGACACCGCGACCTTCTTCATCGGCCGCGAGACCCTGATTCCAGACAACCGTTCCGAACTGGGCCGCTGGCGCAACTGGCTCTATCGCGCCATGGCGGGGGCGTCGCTGTCGCCGGCGCGCTTCTACCGCCTGCCGCCCAACCGGGTGGTGGAGCTAGGCACGCAGGTGACTATTTAAGAACCCCCTCCGGCCTTCGCAACTTTGCCGTGGTGCTCGGCTAACGCCTGCGCGCCACGGCGTTGCTACGGCCACCTCCCCTTCCAGTGCGCTCGCGTGCACGAAGGGGAGGATGACCTGTGCTGTTCAGCCTTTATTCATCGCGCTTAACCCTTCTTAGCAATTAAGGCTAACGCCCGTTTACCGCGCCTTAGCTTCTCTGCGCTCACCATCGGGGCGCGCGAAAGGCGTCAGCCTACTCGCGCAGGACGAGAGGGATGTGCCGTGGCCTGCATCGATGTGGATTGCCTCGCGCAATACGAGCGCGACGCCAGGGAAGGGCGCGCCGAAGCTCTTTACAATCTGGGTCTGGCCTATTCGACCGGCCAGGGCGTGGGCGTGGACCTGATCGCCGCCCACAAATGGTTCAATCTGGCGGCGGTGCGCGGCGTCGAGGCGGCCAAGGGCTGGCGCAACCAGCTTGCCGCCGAAATGCAGCCCTCCCAGATCGCCCAGGCGCAGAAGCTGGCCCGCGAGTGGCTGAAAATCTTCAAATAGCCGCTACTTGATCGCCAGCACCGCCGTCGGCGGCGCCACCGGCGCATACAGATCGGTCAGCACCTTCAGCGGCACATCCTTGCCTGCCAGCCGGGCGCGATAGACCTGGGTGTTCTCGATCACCCGCTGCACATAGTTGCGGGTCTCCGCGAAGGGGATCTGCTCGATCCAGTCCACCGGGTCCACCGTGCCGCTGCGCGGATCGCCATAGGCCGCCAGCCATTTGCGCGCATTGCCCGGCCCCGCATTGTAGGACGCCGCCGCCAGCACCAGGCTGCCGCCGTAACGGTCCAGATGGACGCGATACTCGGTCATGCCCAGCTGCATGTTGTAGCTGGTGTCGGTCAAAAGCGCCTCGGGCCGGTAGGGCAGGTTCGCCTGCTTGGCCGCCGTCTTGGCGCTGGCGGGCATCATCTGCATCAGGCCCTGCGCCCCGGCGCTGGAGACGGCAAAGGCGTCGAACTCGGTTTCCTGCCGGATCAGGCCGTGCACCAGCGCCGGATCGGGGGCCGCGCCGGGCCCCGGATAGGCGGGCAGGGCGATCACCGGATAGCCGAATTGCGGCATCAGCATCCCGTCATAGCCCAGGCCCTTGGCCAGCCGCAGGGCGATCTCCGGATAGCCCCAGTCGGTCATGTTCATCATCACCCGCCGGATGAAGCGGGGCGCGGTGTTGGCCGCCACCTGCTGGTTGACGAAGCTGCGCAGGGTCGCCGCCTGCCCCAGTTCGGCCAGCACGCGGATTTCGTCGCTCAGGCTGGCCCGCTCCACCTCGCTGGGCGCGGCCGCCTCCACGATCACATCGGTCAGGTGCATCATGGGGGCCGCATCGGTGCGGGCCAGGGCCAGCTGGCCGTAGAAGGTCTCGGACAGCGTGCCCGCCTTGCGATAGGCGGTGACGGCGGCGGCATTGTCGCCCAGCGCCTCCTGGCTGCGCCCCTGCCAGTAGAGGGCGCGGCTTTTGCTGATGGGCATACGCACGCCCGCTTCCAGCGATTGGAACAGGGTCAGCGCGGCTTTGGGCTCCTTGAGGAAACGCAGGCTGATGAAGCCCGCCAGGAATTGCTGCTCGGCGAACGGATTGCCGGCCGTGAACCCGGCATGTTGCGTCAAGGCCAGCGCGGTGCGCGGATCGCCGTCCTTCAGGGCCTCGCGAGCCTGCAGGTTGCTTTCGTTCCACCAGCGGGTGGGCTGTGCCTTGACCAGCGGCGCGGCGGGCACCCGCAGCAGCATGGCGCGGGCCTCGGCGGCGCGCCCGGCCATCCGCAGCGCCCGCGACCAGTCGAACAGCAGGGCGGGATCGGTGGACCCGGCCACCTTGTCCAAGGCAGCTTGCGCCTTGTCGTAACCGGTATAGAGCGCCATGCGGGCATTGGCGATGTCGGCGGCGCGCCCGTCCACCCGCGCCAGCAGCCGCTTGGCCGCCGTCACCTGTCCGGCCCAGAGCAGGTTGTCCAGCCGGGCGCGGTCGGCCTCGGGCGTCAGCCAGGCGGCGTCCTTCTGCGCGATGTCGCGTTCGGTGGCGGTGTCGAAGCTGCCCTCGATCCAGCCCTGGCGGATCAGTGCCGCGCCGCGCTGGGTTTGACCGGTGGCCACCAGCGCCTCGCCCAGCCGGATTTTGCCGATGCTGGAATTGGGTTCGCGGTTGCCGAACCAGGACACGATGGCGGCCGGTCCCATGTCGGGCGTGATCGCGGCCTCGGCGCGGGCCTGCAAGGTGCCGCGCAGCGGCCAGGCGGCGGGCGCATCGCGCAGCACCGCGTCGATCTCGGCGAAGGTCGCGCCGCTGTTGCGGTCCAGCAGATAACGCCACTGGATGATGCGCCGCGCGATCGCGTCCTGCCCCCGCACGGCAAGGGCCTGCGCATCCTGCCAGTTGGTGCGGTCAGCTTCCTTGAAGGCACGCTCGAACAACGCATGGTCCGCCGCACTCAGGTAACGGACTTTGCTTTGCCGGGCCTCATCGGCCGGTGCGTGCCCGCTGAACGTGCTGAGAGCCAGGAAAATTGCGACGAAAATCCGGATTCGTTTCATCTACACAACTGCCGAATCATGATGTGACATCCCGGCCGACCATATCGGCAGGGGGC
>Ga0066256_1002604_pt1 | contig 19461 bp, 17 predicted proteins | sample ThiBio_1000_biof_FD_87107 | JGI IMG/M metagenome (GOLD analysis project Ga0066256, IMG submission 87107) | Wastewater bioreactor microbial communities from Cape Town, South Africa - Thiocy_expt_1000_biof (version 2) | ecosystem: Engineered > Bioreactor > Thiocyanate-remediating >... | reverse complement strand
GCCCCGCCATGTCCGACTGCACGACCAGCGTGCCCAGCAGCAAGAAGGCGGCGAGCGCCCGCGGGCCCTGGCCGACCGCGACGCGGCGAAGCGCCGCCATCCCCATCGGCCCGCCGGCCTGGTCGGCGCCCTTGGCCGCGCCCCAGGCCAGCAGCACCTGCACGAGCGCGAAGCCCGTCGCGAGCCACAGCGCGGCAAGGCCGGCTTCGGCGATCATTGCCACATCCTCATTGGGCTAGCGTCTTCGTCTCGTGCATGTTGCCGGCGGCCTGGGGCGGCATGTAGCGCTCGTCATGCTTGGCAAGAATATTGTCGGCGACGAAGCTGCCGTCCGGCTGGAATCGCCCTTCCGCCACCACGCCCGATTCCTCCTTGAACAGGTCCGGCGTCACTCCGCGGAACGCGACCGGGACCACCGCCTGGCCGTCGGTCACCGCGAACCGGATCGAAACGCCGTCGGCCGCACGCCGGATCGAACCCTTCTCGACCATGCCGCCCAGGCGGACATGCCGGTCGAGCGGCAGCGGCTTTCCCTTCACGTCGCCCGGCGCATAGAAGAACGCCGCCTGGTCGCGGAGCGCAGACATGGCGAGCGCCGACGCGCCGAGGATCGCGCCCAGCGCGAGCAGCACGAGCACCAGCCGCTGATGCTTGGGCTTCATTCGCGGCCGCCCCGCAGCGCCGCGGCCGCCGCCTCGGCGCGGCGCATCGCGGCATAGCTGAACGCCGCCAGCCCGCCGGTGCCGAGCAGCACCAGCAGATAGGCGGCAGTGATGAAGGGCCAATGGTTCATGCCGCCGCCATCCGCCGCAGCCGCGCCTCGACCTTCTGCGCCGCCAGGATAGCCCGCATCCGCATCAGCACCACCCCGGCGAAGACCAGGGTGAAGCCGCCCAGCGTGAAGAAGAGCGGCCAGAGGAGCGAGGGGTGGATCTTGCCCGCCAGCACGCTTTCGCCCTGGTGGAGCGTGTTCCACCAGATCACCGAATAATGGACGATGGGGAGCAGCGCGCTGCCCGCCACGCCGAACAGCGCCGGCACCCGCCCGTCGCCCGATCGCTCGGCGTCGGCGCGATCCAGCGCGATCCAGGCAATGTAGACGAAGAAGAGCAGCAGCATGCTCGTCAGCCGCCCGTCCCACTCCCACCAGGTGCCCCAGGTCGGACGCCCCCAGATCGAGCCGGTGAGCAGGCAGAGCGCCGCGAAAGTGGCCCCCGCCGGGGCGATCGCCCGCGCTGCGACGCTCGCCAGCGGATGCCGCCAGACGAGATAGCTCAGGCACGCGATCGCCAGCCCGCTCCACCCGCCCATGCCCAGCCAGGCGCTGGGCACATGGATGTAGAGGGTGCGCGCGCTTTCCTTCTGCACCGCGTCGGGTGGCGTAAGCGTGCGCCCGGCCCAGCAGCCGAACGCCACCAGCGCCACGCCGAGCCAGAACAGGATCGGCGTCAGCGGCCGCGCAATCTTGAGGAAGCGCGCGGGATTGGCAAAGGCATGCAAGACGGGCACGCGCGATGACTAGCGAGGTTCCGGGCGGGAATCCATGGCCTCGCGATATCCAGCGACAGGATCCCGCCGGCCGCGCGAGGGGTCGCAAATACCGCACCTGGAGCGGGATGGGATCGACCTAGTGCACCGCGCCCAGATGCCCCAGCTTGTCCGGGTTGCGCATCACATAGATGCCCGTGATCCGGCCGTCCTCGATCGCCAGCGCCGTCGTCTGGAGCACGCCGCCCGGCTCGATCGTGACGAAACCCGGCAGGCCGTTGATCCTGCCGTAGCGCACCACGCGCGACATCTCCTTGGCGAAGAAGCGTGCGAGCGAGCTGTGGAGCTTGATCATGTCCTCGATGCCATGGATCGGCTTCAGGCCCGCCGGCACCTTGCCGCCGCCATCCGACCAGAGCGACACATCGGCCGCCAGCAGGCCGCGCAGCGCCCCCATGTCGCCGCTGCGCGACGCGGCGAAGAAGGCGGCGGCGATCTCCAGCCCCTTCTCCTTCGGCAGATCGTAGCGCGGCCGGGCGGCGCGGACATGGGTGCGCGCCCGGCTGGCGAGCTGGCGCGCGGCGGCGGGATCCCGGCCGATCGTCTCGCCCACCTCGTCGAAATTCACGCCGAACACGTCGTGGAGCAGGAAGGCCGCGCGCTCCAGCGGCGAGAGGCGCTCCAGCGCCATCAGCAGCGGCAGCGTCACATCCTCCACTTCCTCCTCCGCCTCGACGACGGGTTCGGGCAGCCAGGGGCCGACATAGGTTTCACGCCGGGCACGGGCGGACTTGAGCTGATCGAGGCACAGGCGCGTCACCACGCGGCGCAGGAACGCCTCGGGCTCGCGGATCTCGTCGCGATCGGTGGCGAGCCAGCGCAGGAACGCATCCTGCACCACGTCTTCCGCGTCCGCGACCGAGCCGAGCATGCGATAGGCGATGCGCGCCAGCCGCGGACGCAGCGGATCGAAGCTCGCCGCTGCGTCCGCGCCGCTCACGCCGCCACCACCGCGGGCTTGCCCTCGTAGAAGAGGTTGAAGGCCACCGCGAGCCGGTTCCAGCCGTTGATCGCGTTGATCATCAAGGTCAACTGCACCTGCTCCTCCTCGTTGAATTCGAAGGCGAGCTCCCGATAGAGATCCTCGGGCGCCCGCGCCGTGGATACCAGCGTGAGCGCATCGGTCCATGCCAGCGCGGCGCGCTCGCGCGGCGTATAGCATGGCGCCTCATGCCAGGCGCTGAGCAGATAGATGCGCTGCTCGGTCTCGCCGGCCTTGCGCGCATCGGCAACGTGCATGTTGAGGCAATTGGCGCAGCCATTGATCTGAGAGGCCCGGATCTTCACCAGTTCGAGCAGGCCATGCTCGAGCTTGGGCGCGATCTTGAGCGACATCTCGTACCACGCCTTCATCTCGGCGGGGGCGGCGGCGAACAGGTCGAGTCGGGCAGTCATCATGCATCTCCTTGGTTGGACGCATGCATGACGAGACGGGCACTCCGGATGTGACATGCCCATGCTATTTTTCTGGCCCCGGGGGAAAATCATCCCGGCCGGACCGCGATCCGGGGGTTCGCCGAGGCGGCGGCTGGACCCGGATCAAAACCCGGCCCGGACCTCGATTTCCTTCGTCGTCCCCGCGCAGGCGAACATCCAGGGCCATGCGCGGAGCGGGCGTGGCACGTCACACCCGCTCCGGAAGGCGTTCGCGCGATGGCATCGCCTTCCCATATCGCCCCGGATCCCCGCCTGCGGGAACGCCGATATTCGCCGTCCGGGTTGTGCCCTTAGCGCCCGATCAGCCGCTGGGCGATGCGATCGGCCACTTCGCTCTGCGGGTCGCCGGTGCGGGCGCTCTCGTCCCACACTTCGACCAGGCGCTCGGGGATCTTCTCCACGCGCGCCATCACTTCGGCCATGTTGCCCTGCCCCAGATATTCGAGGCCGACATTGATGATGCCGCCCGCGTTGATCACATAATCGGGGGCATAGAGGATGCCGCGATCATGCAGCCGCTGGCCGTCCGCCCGCGTGGCGAGCTGGTTGTTCGCGCCGCCGGCCACCACGGTGGTCTTCAACGCCGCGATCGACTGTTCGGTGAAGATCGCGCCGAGCGCGTTGGGGCTGAGGATGTCGGTCTCGATACCGAGAATGTCCGCCGCGTCGATCGCCGTGCCGCCGAGTTCCGCCGCAAGCGCCTTGGCACGCTCGGCATTGACGTCGGCGAGGGTCAGCTTCGCTCCTTCCTTGGCGAGCAGCCGGGCGACGCCGCCGCCCACCGAGCCGACGCCCTGGATCGCCACGCGCACCCCGGCCATCGAATCGGCGCCGAGGCCGCGCTTCGCCGCCGCCTTCACGCCCAGATAGACGCCGCGCGCAGTGATCGGACCGGGATCGCCGCCTGCCCCGCCTTCCGCAACGGGCAGGCCGGAGACGTGGCGGGTCTGAGTCGCGACGACCTTCATCCGCGCCTCGGACATGCCGACATCCTCGGCAGTGACATAGCGGCCGCCCAGCGATTCGACCGCGCGACCGAACGCCTCGAGCTGCGCCGTGGTTACGGTCGCGCCCGGCTGGCTCGCCAGGATCACGCCCTTGCCGCCGCCGAGCGGCAGATTCGCCATCGCATTTTTGTAGCTCATGCCGCGCGACAGGCGCAGCGCGTCGGTGATCGCGGCGCGGGTGTCGGCATAATGCCAGAAACGCACCCCGCCGGCCGCGGGGCCAAGCTTGGTCGAGTGGACCGCAATGATTGCGCTCAGCCCCGACTGGCGGTCGGCGACGGGGGGGCCCCCGTCGGGGGCGCAGAGCGGGGGGACCCCCCGGGGGGTGCCCCCGCCCCACTCCCGGGGGGGGGGCCCCGCGCGTCTGGGCGCCGCGCGGGGGCGGGGGGGGAAAAGGGGGGGGGGGGGGGGGGCCTCACCCCCCCGCCCCCCGCCCCCAAAACCCGACGCTCAACCGAACCGAGCTACACCCGCCGTGAAGAAGGCGCGCTTAGCGGGGGCCGATGCGAAGCGCAAGATAATTGCGGGCAATTATCCGCGTGAAATTCGCACGGCCTCTTCCGGCGTGGTCAGCCCCTCGCGCACCAGCGCCCGCGCCGCCGATCCGAGGTTGGGCGCGCGCAGGAAGGCATGCCGCGCGAGAATGGCTTCGTCTCCGCCGTCGTTGATCAGCCGACGGATCGCGCCATCCGCGACGATGGCCTCGAACACGCCGGTCTCGCCCGCGAAGCCCGTACCCTCGCAGCTCTCGCAACCCACCGGCGCATAGACGATCGCGCCCGAATCGAAACCGAGCAGCGCCGAAACCGATCCCTGGGCCTGCACCGGGCGGCGGCAATCCGGGCAAAGCCGCTGCACCAGGCGCTGGGCGAGCACCGCGGCGACGGTGGAAGCGAGCCGGAACGGCTCGACGCGCCAGTCGCGCATCCGCCGGATCGCCGAAACGGCATCGGGCGCATCGATCGCAGCGAGGACGAGATGCCCGGCCTCCGCCGCTTCGGCCGCCGCGGCGGCGGCTTCGCGCCCGTCGAGGCCGTCGAGCGCGATCACATCCGGATCCTGCTCCAGCGCGGCGCGGATCGCGGCGGCGCCGGCGCACCCCTCGATGCGCGTCGCGCCTTCGACGGGCAAGGTGCCGATCGTCGCGATGTGGCGAGTCGAGCCCGAGAAATGCTTGAGCAACGTCGCGATCGTGGTGCTGCGGCCCGCCCCCGCCGGCCCCGCGACGAGCACCAGGCCGCCCCGGCGCAGTGCCGGCAGCAGCGTGTCGACGAGTGCGCGGCTCATCCCGATCGCCTCGAACGCCCGCTCGCGCCGCTCGCCGCCGTCCAGCCGCAGCACGAAGCGTTCCGCTTCGCCCTGCGCCAGCACCGACACCTCCGCAAGGCTGCGGAGCGCGGCGGCGAGCGTGCGATCGGCGTGATGGCGGCGCGGCTCGGTGAGTTGGCCGGCAACGCGCATGCGCACCGTGGCGCCGGCGGGACCGATCTCGAGATGGATGTGCGAGGCGCGGCGGCGGCGCCCCTCGGCGATCAGCGCTTCCGCCGGAGATTCGGCATGGGGGGCCGGAAAGACCGGCGGCTGGGGCGTATCCGCCACCGGCACCGGCGCTTCGGTTTCCATGTCCATAGGGTCCCCACTGCGAAGCGTCATGCGCTAGGCATATCATGTGACATGACGCTTGCGCTTTTATGACGATTTCGCGTCATACCGGCGCCAGGGCATGATACTGGCGCCGCGGCTTGATACTGGCGCCGCGGCATGGCTTTTGGCAGAAAGCCGCGATGCAAGATGCCGCCTCCCCGCTCCTCAATCTCGGCGCCGGCCACCCGTCCGAGCCGGTCGTCGAACATATCATGCGCTGGCCCGGCGTGCAGCGCGTGCCGCATCCCAAGATCGCGATGTTCATCGCCAAGAACTTCCTCGAACCCGAGCTCTGCCAGCTTCTCATGATCAAGATCGATGCGGAGCGGCGCCCTTCGACCATTGCCGACGCGAACGACGACTATGCCTTCCGCACCAGCGAGACCTGCGACTTCAATTCGAACGATCCGGTGGTGATGGAGCTGAAACGGCGCATGACGGCGTTCACCGGGCTCGATCCCACCCATGGCGAGCCGATGCAGGGCCAGCGCTACGACATCGGTCAGGAGTTCAAGGCGCACACCGACTATTTCGAGCCGCAGGGCCGCGATTTCGAGAAATATTGCGCGGTCGCCGGGCAGCGGACCTGGACGGTGATGCTCTATCTCAACGAAGTCGAAGCCGGCGGCGCAACGCGGTTCAAGGCAATCGACAAGATCATCCAGCCCGAGATCGGCAAGGTGATCGCCTGGAACAATCTGCGTCCGGACGGCACGCCCAACCCTTCCACTCTCCACCATGCGATGAAGGTGCGCGCGGGCCTGAAATATGTCGTCACCCAATGGTATCGCGAGCGCCCCTGGGGCTGGTGAGCCGCACGGCGCCGCGCTTCGAAGGGAGTCGAGAGACGCGGAGTGAAGAACGGCCGGCGGGGCTCGCACCCCGCCGGCCGCTTCGTTTCCGGATTTCGGATCAGAAGGTCGTGCTGACGCCGAGCGTGAAGACCCGGCCCAGATTGTAGCGATTCACCAGCACGACATTGCCGTTCGGGAACGTCTGCCGCTCGTCGAAGCGGGTGCGGGTAAGGTTGCGCCCCTCCAGCTTGAGCTCGAACTTGCCGCCGGCCAGTTCGAAGCCCTGACGCGCGACGATGTCTAGCCGGATGCCCGGACGCTCGATGATGTCGGGCTGGAACCCGTTGCCCGACAGGTTCGACGGGCCGCGATTGGTCACGCGGTCGCTCGCATAGTTGAACAGGAACGTAAGCTGCGACAGGCTCTGCGTGTCCTCGATGCCGAGCTGCAGGTTGACCAGATGGTCCGACTGGCCGGTGAGCGGCGCCCCGTCGCGGAACTGCAGGCTGGCCGGGCCAAAGCCGGTGGGGCAACCCGCCAGCGTCTGGTTCAGCACGTTGGGCGCGCAGCTGCTGTCGGCGGTGATCGACGAATGGGTATAGGTGTAGTTCGCGATCACCAGCGCGCGGCGGGTGCTGAAGAAGCCCCCCAGCGTATCGAGCGGGAAATATTTCTGCACCTCGACTTCGCCGCCATAGAGCTTCGCCTTGGGCAGGTTGGTGAAGCCGGTCTGCAAGCGATCGTCGGCGCCGGTGTAGAAACCCACCTGCTCGATCGGATTCGAGATCCGCTTGTAGAAGCCCGCCAGCGTGAAGCGCTGGTCGCGCGCGAAGAACCACTCGAAGCGCGTCTCGAAATTATAGAGTTCCGAGTCGCGCAGCAGCGGGTTGCCGAAGAAGAGGCGATCCGAGTCCGGATCGCGGAACTGCTGCGGCGCCAGTTCGCGGAACTGCGGGCGCGAGATGGTCTTCGAGAAGCTGTTGCGCAGCTGCATGTTCTCCGCGAAGTTCCAGGTGACCGTGATCGCCGGCAGGAAATAGTCGTTGTTCAGGCGCTTGCCGATCGTGCCGACCGGCGTGACGCTCTGCTCGGCCTTCTCGTAGCGGACGCCCGCCACTGCGCGCAGCCCGTCCAGCGCCTCGGTCTCGGCCTGGAAATAGCCCGCGTTGATGCGCAGCTTCGCATCATAGGCATAGGCGCCGAGCGGCGTGTTGAACTGCATCTCGATGGTGCAGGCGCCGCGGCCTACCTGCGGGCAGGCGTTGTTCACCACATCGGGGCTGAGCAGATAGTCCGGACGCAGCAGATTGTACGGATAGCCCGGCGCGGTGCCGCCACCGGCGCTGGTCTGGTAGTTGAACTGCAGGCGCCGCGAGAAGCGACTGGTATCCGAATAGAAATAACCCGCCGACAGGGTGAGCGGGATCGGATCGAGCTTGTAGACCAGGTCCGCCTGGCCGGTCCAAAGATCCTCGTTCAGATCCGAGAAGATGATCGAAGCGAAGGGCGAGAAGCGCTGCGTGACCTGGTACACGCCATCGCACTGGAAGCCGCCGATGCCATTGCCGCCGTCATATTTGGCCGGAGCCCCGGTCGTGGTCGTCGGCGAGCAGAGATAGTCGAACTGGCGCTCATAGGGCGCGTTCCGCTTCGAATTGGCATAGGCGCCGCGCAGATCGAGCCTGAGCGCGGGCGAGAAGCGAAGCTCGCCCACCAGCTGGCTCTCGAACAGCTGGCGTTCGAACCAGTTGGTGTTCTGCTGGAATCGCAGCCCGCTGGCATTGTTGTAGATCGTCGCCGCCGAGCCGCGGCCCTGCTTCAGCACGTCGCGGATATAGACGTTGGTCCAGCGGATCGTGCTGTCGCCGAACGAATAGCCGAGCCCGAGCAGCGCGTTGCCGATGATGCGATTGTCGGTGATCAACGTGTGGAAGTCGTTCCGGATCGCGCCATTCTCGGTCACGCTGTCCTGCTGGCGGATCGAACGGGTCCGGAAGGTATTGCTGTAGCCGACCGAGGTGATCACGCCGAGCCGGTCCGACCCCAGATCGAACGCCATGCCCGTGCTGATCTCCCCCGACCAATTGGCCGGAAGATGATCGTTGCGCTGGAGCAGCGTGGTCGAGGCATTGGAAAGCTGGAGCACCTGCCCGGCGGGGATCAGGCCCGAGCCGGCCGGGGCGTTGCGGATGAAATCGGGCACGCTGCGCGTGCCCTTGTCGAAGCCCAGCCAGTCGGTCTTGCTGCCGAAATAGGTATAGCCGAGTTCGCTCGTCGTCGCCGTGTCGGCCGAGATCGACCCGCCGATCGTCACGAAGTCCTTGTCGGGAATCGCCTTGGTGGTGAGGTTGATGACGCCGCCGCCGAATTCGCCCGGATAGTTGACCGAATAGGTCTTCTGGACGAGCGCGGACCCGACGATCGAGGTCGGGAAGATGTCGAGCGGCACCGAGCGGCGCAGCAGCTCGGGGGTCGGCAGGGCCGAACCGTTGAGCAGCGACGAGGAATAGCGATCGCCGAGGCCGCGGACATAGACGAAGCCGCCGCCCACGACGCTGAGGCCGGTGACGCGAGTCAGCGCGCCGGCGATATCGCCCTCGCCCGTGCGCGCGATGTCCTCGCTCGACAGCACCGACACCACTTGCGGGGTGGCGCGCACGACGTTCGGGATATGGCGCCCGACCACGACGATGTCGGTCACGTCCATGTCCACGCCCGGCGCGGAGACCTCGGGGGTCTTCTGCTCCGCCTGCGCATCGGTGGTGGACGGCGCGGGCGCCGTTTGCCCCGTCGTCTGGGCGAGCGCGGCCGGAGAGACGAGTTGAGACGTCAGGAGAAGAAGCGTGGCGTAAGCAAGGCGTCGCTGCATGGCCGTGTCACCCAGTAGAATTTATGAGCAATGTCGGGGCAGCGGATTTCGCCGCCCCGACAGTTTCCGCACGAGCTGCAGGGGCCTCAGCGGCCGTTGCAGCTGAAATAGACCGAGTTGAACACCGGCGGGCCCTGATCCTGGAGCGCCGGGTTGGCCGGGCGGATCGTCGAGCGATCGCTGGCGCTGGTCTCGCCCGCGACCATGTTGACGCAGGCCACGTTGGCCGGAGTCTTCACGATGCCGTTGACGAAGTTGAAGTCGGCGCCGCCGCGGATGCGGATGGCAGCCGGCGCCAGCGCGGTCTGGATGAAGGTGAAGTTGGCGTAGCGGCCCCAGGTGCGGGGCAGCAGGTCCTCGGCGCCGTTCGAGTCGATCTCGGTCGAGAAGGAGTCGGCGGTCGCGCCCGACACCTTCTGCGCGGCGATGATGAACTGCATGAAGCCGCGCCAGCCATTGTCGACGTCGAAGCCGTCGTCGTCGGCGCCGGTCACCGCGAAATATTTCAGGTTGGTGGTGCCGCCGAAGATCTCGACGCCGTCATCCGCCGAATTGTGGCTCTGGACATGGTCGATGATCGTGCCCGAGCCGGTGCCGCCCAGGGTCAGGCCCTGGAGCTCGTTGCCGTCGGAAATGGCGATGCCGGTATAGCGGATCTGGACAAAGGACATCTGGCCGCTGCTGTCGGCTTCGTTGGTGCCGCCATAGAAGCGGCCCGTCACGCCCTCGATCGCCTGCTGGCAGGGCGTGCCGCTGCTGCCGCCGGTGCCCGAGGCGCACACCGCGGTGGTCGAGCGGCCGAGCAGGATGATGCCGCCCCACTGGCCCTGGGTCACGTCGCTGACGCCGTTGTTGGCGAGGTTCTGCTGCGAGGTGAAGATGATCGGCTGGGTGACCGTGCCGACGGCCTGGATCTTCGAGCCGCGATTGACGAGCAGCAGGTCGTTGGTCGGCTCGGTCGAGTCGGCCGCGATGACGACGCCGGCCGCGATGGTGAGCGTCACGCCCGCGCCGCCGGTCGCGCCCTGATCGGTGCCGACTTCGGTCTGGCCGCGCAGGCGATAGACCACGCCGGCGATCTTCGGCAGCGTCAGATCGGTGGTGATCGCCTGGGGCAGGCGGCACAGGCGGAAGGTCTGGGTCAGGCCGTCATCGGTGGTGCCGGCCGGGCACACGGCGCTCGAGCCGCCGCTGCCGATCGCGGGAACGGCGGTGCAATTGGCGCTGGTCGCACCGAAATTGGCCGTGGTGGAGTTGCAGGTCCAGCCGTCGAACGCCGTGTCGGTCGGGCCGTTGAGCGCCCCGACATAATTGGTGCTGACGAAGAAGGGGTTGAGCGTAGCCGGGTTGAAGGCCGGCGTCAGCGACGTCGCGCTGACCGGGAAGATGCCGTTCAGCTGGTTGGTGCCGTTGACGTTGTTGTTCGAGCCCGCATTGACGATGTCGAGCTGCTCCTGCGCCGTGACGCTGAGGCCGTTCTGCGTCGTGACCGCCGCGAACTGGGCCGCGGTGATCGGCGCCGTCGGCGTCGGCGTGGGCGTCGCCGGCGGAGTCGGCGTCGGCGTCACGATGACGACGCTGCCGGCGCCCGGGGATGCCACATTGCCCGCGCCGTTACACGCGGAGAGTGCCGCAGAGGCGGCTGTCGTCATGAGAATGAGGCCGAAGCGCTTGAAGCTCGCCATCGCGCAAAAACTCCCGGTCGTATCGTTGCTGATCCGGGCGCGCGGCTATCGAAACGATTGCCCCCTTTGCGCCCGGGCCGGGGTTAGGCCGGGATAATGACACGTACATGAGTCATGAGCGTCTGTTTGATTACAGAAAAACGACAATAATATTACGACGTACCCGGCAATGCCGGCCAGGCGATGCGTCGAGGACCGAACGCTCGCACTTCCGTTTCATGAAGTGCCGATGAAAGCATCATGTCACTCGCCGGGCGCCCGGACAAGATGGCCGCGCTGCATCACCATGGCCACCCGTTCGAGCGCGCCGATGTCCCGGGCGGGATCGCCGGTGACGGCAACCAGATCGGCGATTCGCCCGGGGGCGATGGCGCCGATCTCGTCGCCCAGCCCGAGCAGCGCCGCGTTCCCGGCCGTCGCCGTCCAGAGCGCGTCGAGCGGCTTCATCCCCCATGCAGCCATCAGCGCGATCTCGCGCGCGTTTGCGCCGTGCGCGAACACGCCCGTGTCGCCTCCGACGCACATCCTCACGCCCGATTCGAGCGCGGCGGCATAGCTGGCGCGCTTGGCGCGGACCGGCTCGGGCTCGGGCGCGCCCCCGCTCCAGCCGCCATAACGGGCAATCGCGTCGGTGGCGGCAAGCGTGGGGCAAAAGGCCACATTGCGCGCCTTCATCAGGGCGAACACCGCCGGCGTGGCGTCATTGCCGTGCTCGATCGTGTCGGCCCCGGCCAGGATCGCGCGGCGCATTCCCTCGGGCGTGCTGGCATGCACCGCGACCTTGCGCCCGGCGTCGTGCGCGGCGGCGATGCCGGCCGCGAGTTCGTCGATGCTGAAGGTCGCGCGGCTGGGCTCGCCCGGGCCCCAGCGATAATCGGCGTAGAATTTCACCCAGTCCGCGCCATGCGCAATCTGCCGGCGGACCGCCGCGACTATCCCCTCTCCGCTCGCTTCCTCGGCGCCCTGCGGAACGTCATAGGCATAGCCCTTGGGGCCATAGGCGCCCGTGGCGACCAGCGCCCGACCGGCGATGAACAGGCGCGGGCCGGGCACGATCCCCTGCTGGATCGCCTGTTTGAGGCCGGCATCCGCCTCCCCCGCGCCTTCGGTGCCGAGATCCCGGACCGTGGTGAAGCCTGCCATCAGCGTCGCGCGGGCATGCGCGACGGCCCGGGCGGTGCGGAGCGCCAGCGGCTCCTTCATCACTTGGTCGTTCCAGCTCGTCTCGTCATACGGATGGAGGAAGAGATGGACGTGGAGATCGATCAGGCCGGGCAGCAGCGTCGTGCCGGGCAGCGCCCGCGTCTCGGCCCCGGCAGGCGCGGCGACATCGGGGCCGACCGCCACGATCCTGCCGTCGGCGACAAGGACCTTCCAGCCCTCATGCATCGCGCGATCGGTTGCCGTGAAGACGCGGTCGGGGACGAGCAGCACCGCCGCCTTCTGCGCGAAGGCAGTCCCGGGAACGAGCAGCAGAAGCGCGGCGAGCAGGCGGCAGGGCTTGGTCATGCCACGAGACTGGCAAAGGCGGCAGGCCCACGCCAGCCCTTCCTTCGGCCCTTCCCCGGAGAGGAGGGCCTTCAGTACATTGCCGTCATCGCCACGCCCGCGGTGATCAGGATCACGCCGAGCCCCTGACGCAGGCTCAGCGCCTCGCGAAACAGCCGGTGGCCGGCGGCCGCGGCGATGGGCATCTCGATCACGCCGAGCGCGCGCACCGCGGCGGCCGGCGCCAGATTGAGCGCGAGGAACCAACCCGAGGAGGCAAGCGCGCCGAACAGGCCGGCGCCCAGCGACCCGCGCCAGCCGGCGACCACCGCGACGAGCGCGGCCCGATCGCGCAGCGCGAGATAGGCCCCCAGCCCCGCCGCCTGCACCGCCTGGACGATCGCGACACAGGCCATCGCCGAGAAGAAGGGGTGATGCGGCTCCAGCCGCAGCCCGGCGTGGCGGAACGCGTTGAGCGCGAAACCGAACAACAGGCCCGAGGCGACGCCGAACGCAATGCCGAGCACCGGATGATGCGCGCCCTCGACTCGCTTCGGCCAGACCAGCACCGCGAGCCCCAGCGTCGTCACCGCCACGCCCGACCAGCCGAGCGCGGAAAGATTGTCGCCGAAGACGAGCAGGCCGACGGTGGCGGCAAGCGGGACCGAGCTTTGCTGTAGCGCGGTGCCCACCGCGAAGCCGGCATGGTGCATCGCGAGCAGCAGCGCGGCAGTGGCGATCACCTGCGCCAATGCCCCGGCGAGCGCCGGCCACCAGAACGCCCAGCCGAACTGGGGCGCGACATGCGGCGTGACCGCCACCGCGATCGCGGTGAAAGCGAGCGAGAAGGGCAGGCCGAACAGGAAACGCACGAGCGTCGCGCCCCAGGGGCCGGTGTTCGACATCATGCCGCGCTGAAGCGCGTTGCGGCCCACCTGAAATGCCGCCGCCGCCACCGTCGCCACCGCCCAGAGCACGCGCCTACTCCACCCGATCCCCTCGATTCGCGCCGCCTTACCCGCTTCCCGCACCCTCGCGAACCGCATTCTCGCCACGGCCGGGATGGCGATGGCGATGGCCTGCAAGCGGGGTCAGGTCTTCAGCCATCAATCCAGCCAATCGTTCTTCAAAAGAAATGATGGCTTGCGGGCACGCTGCCCGACGGATCATTTCGCCGGGCATCGAACCAAGGAGCCCAGGATGAAGCCGATCCATCTCGCCGCGCTCGCCCTGCTCGCCGCCGCGCCCGCGCCGCCGCAGCAGCAGAATCCCGCCGCCGCCGCCACGGTCGCCACTGCCCAAGGCAAGCGCCTGCCCCGCCCGGCCCGCTCGCTTCGTGCCGCCTCGCCCTCTCCCGTCGTCCTCGCAAGGGCCGGGATGGCAATGATCGGGAAATGGCTCCGAGCCTTCATCCATTAATCCAGCTAATGGCTCTTCCGAGAAATGGTGGTTTGCGCGCGCGGTGCCCGGCGGATCATTTCGCCGGGCATCAAACCAAGGAGCCCAGGATGAAGCCGATCCACCTCGCCGCGCTCGCCCTGCTCGCCGCCGCGCCCGCGCCGCAGCAGCAGGACGATCCCCTCACGCGCCCGATCGAACCCCAGGCCGCCGCCAAGTGGATCGGTCCGCAAGCGCCGATCCGGGTTCATGGCAACAGCTATCTGGTCGGCTTCCAGGGGATGAATGTCGGCCTGATCGACACCGGCAAGGGGCTGATCCTGATCGACGGCGCGGTGCCGCAATCGGTCCGTGCGATCGAGGCGAACCTGAAGACGCTCGGCTATCGTATCGAGGACGTGAAGCTGATCCTCAGCACCGAGCCGCATTTCGATCATGCCGGCGGGCTGGCCGCCCTGGCGCGCGACAGCGGCGCCACGATATTGGCGAGCGCCTGGGCCGCGGCATCGCTCAAGCGCGGCATGAGCAGCGCGGACGATCCGCAAGCGGCGTGGCTGGTGCCCTTCCCCGCCGTCTCCCGGATACGGGTGGTGAAGGATGGCGAGGCGATCCGGCTGGGCAACGTCACCGTCACCGCGCGCGCCACGCCGGGCCACACGCCGGGAAGCATGAGCTGGACCTGGCGAAGCTGCGAGGGCCGCGCGTGCAGGACGATGGTCTTCGCCGCAAGCCTCAACCCAGTCGCCGCCGACGGCTATCGCTTCACCCGCCATCCCGAAGTGGTCGCGAGCTTCCGCGCCTCTCAGGCCAGGTTCCGCGCCATGCCCTGCGACATCATGTTCAGCGCGCATCCCGACAATTCGGGCGGCGTCGAGAAATATGCGCGCTTCGCCAAGGGCGCGCGGCCGAACCCCTATATCGATCCCGGCGCCTGTCGCGCCTATGCCGCCCGATCGGAGACGGCGCTCGCCAAGCGGCTGGCCGACGAGAAGGCAGGGAAGGCACGCTAGCCGCCCGGTGCGCATGAAGGGGCCCGCCGGTCAGGTGACCAGCGGGCCCTCATGCAATATTCTCTGCGATCCTCGCGGATCACCTCACCAGATGCGCACCCGGTCCGCCGGTGCGACATATTGCTTCTGGTCCGGCCCGATCTTCCACGCCGCATACCAGGCATCGACGTTGCGCAACGGATTCACCGCGCGGATCTGGCCCGGGGAGTGCGGATCGCTGACCAGCTGCTGACGCAACGCCTCGGTGCGGAACAGCGTGCGCCAGACCTGGCCCCAGCCAAGGAAGAAGCGCTGGTCGCCGGTATAGCCGTCGATCAGCTTCGCCTTCTTCCCGCCCAGCGACTGGTGATAGGCATCGAGCGCGATCAGCACGCCGCCCAGATCGCCGATATTCTCGCCCATCGAGGCGCGGCCGTTGATATGGACGCCGGGGAGCCCGTCGAAGCTGTACGCTTCATATTGCGCGCCGAGCCGCGAGGCCTGCGCCTCGAACTTGGCGGCATCCTCCGCCGTCCACCAGTCGCGCAGCACGCCGTTGCCGTCGGACTTGCGGCCCTGATCGTCGAAACCGTGGCTGATCTCGTGGCCGATCACGCCGCCGATGCCGCCATAGTTCACCGCATCGTCGGCCTGGGGATCGAAGAAGGGCGCCTGCAGGATCGCGGCCGGGAAGACGATCTCGTTCATCCGCGGGTGGTAGTAGGCGTTGACGGTCTGCGGCGCCATCAGCCACTCGTTGCGGTCGACCGGCTTGCCCAGCTTCGCGAACTGGAAGTCCGACATCCACTCACCGGCGCGGCGGACGTTGCCCAGCAGGTCGGTCGGGTCGACCTCCAGTGCCGAGTAGTCCTTCCACTCGTCGGGGTAGCCGATCTTGGGGGTGAAGCGGCCCAGCTTCTCCAGCGCCCGCTCACGGGTCTCCGCGCTCATCCAGTCGAGCGACGAGATCGACTGCCGGTAGGCCTCGACCAGGTTGGCGACGAGCTCGACCATCCGCTCCTTGGCTGCGGGCGGGAAGTGTCGCTGCACGTACAGCTGCCCGACCGCCTCGCCCAGCGCGCCCTCGACGAGCCCGACGCCGCGCTTCCAGCGCTCCCGCAGCTCCGGGGTGCCCGACAGGGTCCGGCCGTAGAAGTCGAAGTCGGCCTCGACCAGCGCTTCGGTCAGGTAGTCGGCGCACGAGGACACCGTGCGGATCGCGAGCCACGCCTTCCACTGCTCCAGCGGACGGTCGCGCCACATCGCCGCCGCCACGGTGACGAACGTGGGCTGGCGGACGACGACCTCGTCGAACGCGTCGGCCGGGCCGCCCAGCGCCTCCTGCCAGACGTCCCACTCGAAGCCCGGCGCGTTGGCGGCCAGGGCCGCACCCGTCATCAGCGTGTAGGTCTTCTCGGCGTCCCGGTTGGTGACGCGGTCCCACGACACGGCCGCGAGCGCCGTCTCCAGCTCCATCACCCTGGCCGCCAGGGCCGCCGGCTCCTCCAGGCCTGCCAGCTCGGCGAGCCGCTCGAGGTGGGCGACGTACTTCTCCCGGATCTCGGCGTAGGAGTCCTCGCGGTAGTACGACTCGTCGGGCAGACCGAGACCGGACTGCGACAGGTGCACCAGGTAGCGCGACGAATCCTTCGCGTCGGTGCTGACGAACGCGCCGAACAGCCCCGCCCGGCCCTCCCGCTGCCGACGGCCCAGCACCGCCGCGAGCGCCGCCGTGTCGGCCGCGTCGGCGACCTCGGCGAGCAGGGGTTTCAGCGGCTCGGTGCCCAGCTTCTCGATGCGCTCGACGTCCATGAACGACGTGTAGAGGTCACCGACGCGGCGGGCCTCGGACCCGGGCGCCGCATCCGCCGCCGCGCACTCCTCGACGATCGTCCGCACGTCGGCCTCTGCGTTGTCGCGCAACGCGTGGAACGCCCCGTCCTGCGACCGGTCGGCCGGGATCTCGTGCGTGCGCAGCCACTGCCCGTTGAGGAAGCCGAACAGATCGTCCTGCGGGCGGATCCCGGTGTCGACCCAGCGCAGGTCGAGCCCGGACCGCTGTGAGGTCGGGGAGGACGGGGAGGTCGTCATGGCTGCATTCTGCCCCGGCCCCACGACATTCGGCAGCGATCGGCGTTCGCCTACGGTGGACGCATGGCCGAGGCGGAGGCAGGTCCGTCGGCACGTCCGGAGCCGGCGGGGCTGCAACGCCCCCTCGCGCTGCTCGTCGCCGGCGCGTTCTTCATGGAGATCCTCGACGGCACCGTCATCGCCCCGGCCGCCCCGCACATCGCGGCCGACCTCGGCGTCGCGGCCGTCGACGTCAACGTCGCCATCACCGGCTACCTGCTCACCCTCGCCGTGCTCATCCCGATCAGCGGGTGGCTCGCCGACCGGTTCGGTGCCCGCCGCGTCTTCACCGCCGCGCTCGTGATCTTCACCGTCGCCTCGGCGGGCTGCGCACTCGCGCCCACCCTGCCCGTCCTCACCGCGACCCGGGTCCTGCAGGGCGTCGGCGGCGCCATGATGGTGCCGGTCGGGCGGCTCGCCGTGCTGCGGACGACGCCCAAGCGGGACCTGGTGCGCGCCATCGCGTTCCTCACCTGGCCCGCGCTCGTCGCACCCGTCATCGCGCCGGCGCTGGGCGGGCTGCTCGCCAACTACGCGTCGGGGCGGTGGCTCGTCGCCACCACCGTGCCGCCGGGGGCCGCCGGGCCCGCCCCCGCCCTGGGTGTCGCCCCCGCCGGGCGCGGGCCCCGGCGCTCCCCGCCCGCCCGGCGCGGGTTCCGGCTCACCGCCGGTGGCGCGGCGGCGCTCGTCGTCGGCCTGGAGAGCATCGGCGCGGCCCGATGGGGGAGTGCCGTCACCGGGCTCGTCCTCGCCGCGGTGCTGCTCACCGTGGCCGTGCTCCACCTGCTGCGTGCCCGCCGCCCGCTGCTCGACCTGCGGGTCCTGCGCGTCGCCACGTACCGGCTCACCGCGGCCGGCGGCTCGGTCTACCGGATGGTCATCACCGCGATCCCGTTCCTGCTGCCGCTGCTGTTCCAGCTCGGCTTCGGCTGGTCGGCCGCACAGGCCGGGCTCGTGGTGATCGCGCTGTTCGTCGGCAACGTCGGCATCAAGCCCGCGACGACGCCGCTCATGCGCCGCTTCGGGATCCGCACCCTCGTGCTGTTCTCCGTCGCCGCGTCGGCGGCGTGCCTCGTGGGCATGGCGTTCCTGACCGAGGGCACGCCGCCGGCCGTCGTACTGTTACTGCTGCTGGCCAGCGGCATCGTCCGCTCGACCGGGTTCACCGCCTACAACAGCGTCGCCTACGCCGATGTCGAGTCCGACCGGATGACCGGCGCCAACACCCTGATGTCGACGCTGCAGGAGCTCGGCGCGGGCCTCGGCGTCGCGGTGGGCGCCCTGTTCGTGCGGCTCGGCGACCCCATCGGGCAGCTCACCGGCATGGCCGACGCCCCCGCCACGCCCTACCGCGTCGCCTTCCTGCTGCTCGTCCTCGTCCTGCTGGTCCCCGCGGTCGAGGCGCTGCGGCTGTCTCGCACCGCGGGCGACGCCGTCACCGGCCGCGCGTCAGCCCACTGAGCGCGCGAACGGCACCGCCGGGTCGGGCGCCGGGGTGTTGACGGCCAGGTGCACCGTCGGCACCTCGCCCGCGTTCCAGTTGCGGTGCGGCACACCGGCCGGGAACACCACGAGGCTGCCCGCGGGCGCGTCGAACTCCCGGCCGTCGACCTCGATGCTCATCGTGCCCTCGAGCACCCAGAACACCTGGTCGACCTCGTGCACGTGCAGCCCCGCCGGTGACCCGCCGCCCTGCGGCGTCCGGATCCAGTCGACGTGACACGTCGACGCGCCCGTCGCCCGCCCGATGAGGTTCTGGGAGAACCGGTCGCCCACACCGGTTGCGGCCAGCGCGTCGCCGTGGACGCGGCGGCGGTGGGGGTCCTCGGTCATCGCCGCGCCTCGCGGCCGCGCCCCCGCACCGGTGCGGGGGCCGCGTCCCCCCTCGCCCCCCGCGCCGCCCCGCCCGTGTGACGCCGGTCTCGGAGCGGGCGCCGCGGCGCCCGGTCCAGCGCTGGTTGGCCGACTCCTCCGCCGTCTTCAGCCACGCCCGCCACTGGTCGGCCTGCTCGCGGGCCTGCCGGGCCCGCTTCGCGTCGCCCACCGCCTCGGCCTTCTCCGCCTGGGACTCGAACTGCGCCACCCGGTCGCGGAACTGCGCGACCCGCGCCTCGGCCTCCGGGTCGGTGCGCCGCCACTGCCGGTCGACCGCCTCGCGAACCCGCTCCTCGACCGCACGCAGCGCCGACTCCAACGGCCGCATGTCGTCGCGCGGGACCTTGCCGATCGCCTCCCAGCGCTCCTGGATGTCGCGCAGCGCCGCGCGGGCCGAGTCGGCGTCGTCGGTGTCGATCTTCTCGGCCTCGACGAGCAGCGCCCGCTTCGCGTCGGCGTTCGCGCCGAACTCGGCGTCGCGCTCGTTGAACACCTGGGTGCGGCGGGAGAAGAACTGGTCCTGGGCGCCGCGGAACCGCTGCCACAGCGCGTCGTCGGCGTCCTTCTGGGCGCGGCCCGCCGCCTTCCACTCCGCCA
>Ga0066256_1002603_pt1 | contig 19465 bp, 15 predicted proteins | sample ThiBio_1000_biof_FD_87107 | JGI IMG/M metagenome (GOLD analysis project Ga0066256, IMG submission 87107) | Wastewater bioreactor microbial communities from Cape Town, South Africa - Thiocy_expt_1000_biof (version 2) | ecosystem: Engineered > Bioreactor > Thiocyanate-remediating >... | reverse complement strand
GGGGCGCGTGGGGGGGGCGGCGGGGCTCGGGGCGGGCGGCGTCGTCGCCGCGTGGGGGGACGACGTCCGGGGCGGGCCGGCGCGTCGCGACCACGGGCCCACCCCCGTCGAACGGGCCGCCGTGGTGGGCGCCGCCATGGCCGGCGGCGACCCCCCCGCCGCGAGCGTCCCGTACTTCTGGTCCGACCAGTTCGGACTCAAGGTTCAGCTGTTCGGGCGACCCGAACCCGCCACCCGGCACATCCCCCTGCACGGCGACGGACTCGACGGCGGCCCCGTCAAGGGCACCGTCGTCGGGCTCCTGCGCGACGACACGCTCGTCGCCGTCGCCGGGTTCGGCGCCGCACGCCGCGTCGCCCGCTACCGGGCGCTCGTCGGCGACGGCGCGGGCATCCGCGAGGTCGAGGAGATGGCCGCCTCGCTCGCCTGAGCCGGCTACCTGAACAGCGTGCGCAGCACCGCCAGCGCCACGATCGCACCCACTCCGATCACCGCATACTTGCTCTTCGGGTCCTCCAGCTTCGCCTGGACCTGCCCCTTGCCCTGATCGACGAACCGCTCCGGGCCCGCACGCTCGGCCAACGCGTCGCGGCCCTCGGGGGTCGCGCGCCACGACTCCTCCTCGGGATGCGGGGTGGCCGGGCTGCGGTCTGCAGTGCCTGCGAGGCAACACCGTAGATCACAGCCCCCGATCGCGTCGGACGGGCTCGCGCCGACCCCGCCCGAACCTGGAAGGATTCGCAGCCATGACGGAGCGACTCGCCGAGGGCGACCCGGCCCCCGACTTCACCCTGCCCGACGCCGACGGCAAGCCCGTGTCGCTGGCCGACTACCGCGGCCGGAAGGTGATCGTCTACTTCTACCCCGCCGCCTCCACCCCCGGCTGCACCAAGCAGGCCTGCGACTTCCGCGACAACCTCGCCGAGCTCGGCGACGCCGGGCTCGACGTCGTCGGCATCTCCCCCGACAAACCCGCCAAGCTCGCCAGGTTCCGCGACGCCGAGGGCCTCACCTTCCCCCTGCTCTCCGACCCCGAGCGCGAGACCCTGCAGGCCTGGGGCGCCTTCGGCGAGAAGAAGATGTACGGCAAGACCGTCACCGGCGCCATCCGCTCCACGTTCCTCGTCGACGAAGAGGGGAAGATCGAGAACGCGCCCCATCATGCCAGCACTGACGCTCCCGCTGCCGCCAGCCCCGCCCCCCCCACCGTCGCCCCCCCCGCGCCCCGCCCCGCTGCTGCCCTCCCCCCCCATGCTCCCCGCCATGCCCAGAGCGAGACCGTGGACCGACGAGCAGCTGATCGAGGCCGTTGCGGAGAGCGCGACGTTGGCGGAGGTGTCCAGGCGGCTGGGCATCCTTCCTGGCAAGTACGACAGCCTTCGAGCGCACATCGCCCGACTGGCCGTCGACGCGTCGCACATCCCGCTGTCCGGCGTAGGCACAGGCGGGACAACTCGCAGGCCGTGGACCGACGAGAAACTCGCACAGGTCGTTCGCGTGAGCGACTCGGTTTCAGAGGCAGCAGTGTGGACTCCGCGACTGGCAGGGCAGCCCTCTCCCGCTGCATCTGGACCATGTGAACGGTGACCACACCGACAACCGGCTCGCAAACCTCCGTATTCTGTGTCCGAACTGCCACGCGCTGACCAAGACCTGGTGCGGCGCGAACCGCCGGCGTAGCCCAACTGGCAGGAGGCGCGGCCCTTAGATGGCCGACAGTGCGGGTTCGAATCCCGTCGCGTCCACCAGACAAAGCAGAGAAGAGAACTGCCATGAAAAAGAAGAAAACCGGAGCCAACGCAGTATTGGAATACACGCCAAGCAATGCGCTGGAAGCCGCGACACAAGCGGCCTACAAAGCGTTTGCGCATTACCAAGCACCGGATCACCTGCTGGACGTGTGTACCGCCTGCTGCATGAATGCCGAGCTGGAGCGCGAGATGCGACACCTTCCTCTGCGCCAACTGACCCAGAGGCATTTCTACGAGTACAACGACTCGGCCAAGAGCCAGGTGCAGCCCGCGGATGAAATCAAATACCTGGCCCCACGGCTGCTGGAACTGCTGGCCGAAGGCGCCCGGCTGCACCACTCCACCGAGCTGCACCTGGACCGCTTGGGGCGGTGCGAGCCTGGTTCGTTTTCAGCGGCCGAACAATCTGCGCTGCAGGGCTTTGCGCTGGCGTACTTTGCACAAGGCTTGGAGCAATGGCCCGCAGCCAGCGATTCGCTCTTCCAGGGCGATAACGCCTTCTCCATCTTGCTCATGTGGGCCCGTGCCCGCGTGCCGCTGGAGCCCCTGCTGCAGCATTGGCTCGACTGCGATACCGACGCGTCGACCCTTAACTTTGTGGACGCATGCTATTGGGACTATGTGTGGTACTCCAAACAGATGGGCAATGCGTTTGCCACGGATGAGGTCGAATACAAACGCACCATGGAGGAATGGCTGAACAGACCCGCCACCAAAGCGCGTTGGACAGAAAAGCTCATGCGGCTGGTAGATGCGGGCCCCTCCAGTTCCTGGTTGCCAGCGGGGGCCTTGGACCACCATTGCTACCCGCTCCCAGAGCGGATCAGCGCGGTCTTTGACGCAATGGCTGCATAACGAATATCGCTGCAAAAAAGAAACACAACGAAGAAACAACGAGAACAGAACCATGAACTACGAACAACTCGAAATCCCGAACGGCGTGCCCGTGAAGATGTGGACGAACGGCGTGCCCGTGGAAGAAGACGCCAAGAACCAGCTGCGCAACATTGCGCGCTTGCCCATAGTGTTCAACCATGTGGCGGTGATGACCGACGTGCCCCTGGGGATTGGCGCCACCATCGGCTCGGTGGTGCCCACCCACAAGCCCATCACCCCCGCGGCGGGGGGGGGGGCCGGGGGGTGCGGAATGAGGGGGGGCAAGCCCCCGCTCCCGCCACGCGCCCTCCCGGCCACCCTGTCGGGGGTGCGCGCCGCCATTGAGCGAGCCGTGCCGGTGGGGATGCCCCCCAGGCGTTCCGGCCGCGACAAGGGAAGCGGGGATCCGCCGCCCGCCGAGACCGACCGCGCCTGGGCCGCGCTGGTGGATGAGTTCGACGAGATTTGCGAAGCGCACCCGCGCATCAAGAACACGAACAACTACAAGCACTTGGGAACGCTCGGAACGGGGAATCACTTCATCGAGATCTGCCTGGACGAACACCAGTCCGTGTGGGTGATGCTGCACTCGGGCTCGCGTGGGGTCGGGAACGCCATCGGCACCCATTTCATCGAGCTGGCCAAGAAGGACGCCGAGATGAACCAACGTAACCTGCCCGATAAAGACCTGGCGTACTTTGAAGAAGGCGCGCAGTACTTTGGCGACTACGTGAAGGCCGTGGGGTGGGCGCAAAAGTTTGCCGCCGCCAACCGCGAAGTGATGATGGGCCGCGTGACTGCCGCGTTACGCAAGGTGATCACTAAGCCGTTCGAGACGCACATTGAGGCGGTGAACTGCCACCACAACTACGTGCAGCGCGAAACGCACTTCGGGCAAGACGTGTTCGTGACCCGCAAGGGCGCGGTGAGCGCCGAGCAAGGCAAGCTGGGGATCATCCCGGGAAGCATGGGGGCCAAGAGCTTCATCGTGCGCGGAAAGGGCAACCCCGAGAGCTTCAACAGCTGCAGCCACGGCGCAGGGCGAACCATGAGCCGCACCAAGGCCAAGAAGCTGTTCACCGTGGAAGACCAGATCAAGGCCACCGAGGGCGTGGAATGCCGGAAGGACGCGGATGTGATCGACGAGATTCCGATGGCGTACAAGAACATCGACGCGGTGATGGCGGCGCAGGAAGACCTGGTGGAGGTGGTTTACACGCTCAAGCAGGTGGTGTGTGTTAAGGGGTAACTCAAATGCAAAGACAAGCGGTCAACTTGAGAGACGGTAGCTGCGCATTCCTTTTTCAATCGGTTGACGGGCATTGGGCCTGTCCGGTGTGCGGAAATTTTGGGCTGATCAATCCACCCTATCTGAATGACGGAGGAGCCTCATTCGAAATGTGCCAGTGCGGATTCGAGTTTGGGTACGACGACGATCCCGGGGCGTCGAAATTGGCTGTATCAGAGGTGCAGGCAAATTGGGCGGCGTGGAGAGATCGGCTACTCGCGCGCACTTCGGGTGGGGAGCGCTCCCAACTCGTACGCAATCTCCAATTGATTGGTATTCAAGTGACAGCTTGACGTCCAACTCAACCTCCAGCTTGCCCGAAGCGAGCTGTTTATGAAAATTCATAGCTAGTAGCGCTTACTCAGCAAGCGCTAAAGCCCATTTTTATGCATACAACAGAACAAAAAGAAATGCTGCGCTCCGCCCACCCGGTGGAGCCCCACATGCGCACGCAGGTGCTGGAGGTCCTGCGCGACATCGAAGCGCGCCACGACGTGACCGTGCTGTTCGCCTGCGAATCCGGCAGCCGGGGCTGGGGCTTTGCCTCGCCCGACAGCGACTACGACGTGCGCTTTATCTACGTAAACCGCCTGCCCTGGTACCTGACCGTCACGCCCGGCCGCGACGTGATCGAGCTACCGATCAGCGGCGACCTGGATGTGAACGGCTGGGACCTGCGCAAAGCCCTGGGCTTGCTGCGCGAGTCCAACCCCACGCTGCTGGAGTGGCTGGGCTCGCCCATCGTCTACCGCGAAGAGACCGACACCATGGCGCAGTTCCGCGCGCTGGCGGCCCAGGTGTTCTCCAACGCCAAGGGCTGGCACCACTATGCGTCTATGGCGAAGAAGAATTTTCGCGAGCACCTGCAGGCCAACGACGTGCGCTACAAAAAGTACCTGTACGTGCTGCGCCCGCTGCTGGCCGCGCGCTGGATACGCGCACGACCCGGTGTGCCGCCCATGCGCTTTGCCGAGCTGGCCCAGCACACACTGCACCCCGTGCACGATGCAGCACTGGTCGCCGAGATCAACGCCCTGCTGGAGGTGAAGATGCGCGCGGGCGAAGCCGCCACCAGCCCGCGCTGGCCTGGCATCCATGCGTTCATCGAAGCCGAGCTGGCGCGCAATGCGGCAGAGCCGGTGCAGCCGCTGCCCGTGCCTGGGCATGCCGCGCTGGATGCGCTGTTGCATGACACAGTGCTGCGGTTCAGCAAGCGCCCCAAGGGTGCGGCGGAGGCGTCGCCATGACAGAACGCGCTGTCACCCCCTTCACCCTCGACGGCTCCACCGGCGAAGGCGGCGGGCAAATCCTGCGCACGGGCCTGGCCCTGTCCATGGTCACCGGCCGCCCGCTGCACATCTCGCGCATCCGCGCCGGGCGGCCCAAGCCGGGCCTTATGCGCCAGCACCTGGCCTGCACGCAGGCAGCGGTCGCCGTGTGCGGCGGGCAGGCCGAGGGCGCGGAGCTGAATTCGCAAACGCTGGTGTTCACACCCGGCAACGTGCGTGCAGGCGACTACCGTTTTCAGATCGCCACCGCAGGCAGTTGCCTGCTGGTGCTGCAGACGGTGCTGCCCGCGCTGATGCTGGCCGATGGCCCGAGCAAGGTCGAGCTGGCGGGCGGCACACACAACCCGATGGCGCCGCCGTTTGATTTTCTGGAACGCGCCTTTGCGCCGCTCGTGCGGCGGCTAGGGGTGGGGCTGGAGCTGCAATTGCAGCGACGGGGCTTTTACCCCGCCGGGGGCGGCGAGCTGGTGGCGCACATCACGCCCGCCACACCCAACCGACCTCTGGCGCCGGTGGATGTGCTGGAGCGCGGCCCGTTGCACAACGGCTGGGGCGAGGCACTGGCACCCAGCCTGGCTCGCCACATCGCGACGCGGGAGCTGGAGGCGCTGGGCCAGCGCATGGGCTGGACGTTTGAGGGCGGGCAACTGCGCCAGCCGCCCACACGCCAGAACGAAGGGCCGGGCAATGCGCTGATCGCCACGCTGGAGTACGCGCAGGTGACAGAGGTGTTCTGCCAGTTGGGCGAACGCAGCCTGTCGGCCGAGCAGGTGGCCAAGCGGCTGGTGGACGAAGTGCGTGCCTACCAGCGCAGCACCGGCGCGCTGGGCCCGCACCTGGCGGACCAGTGGATGCTGCCGCTGGCCCTGGCGGTGTGGCGCAGCGGGCAGGCTGCCAGCTACACCTGCAGCGAGGTGACGCAGCACACGGACACCAACGCGCAGACCATTGCGATGGGCCTGCCGGTCCGGGTGCAGATCACACCTGCAGCGGGCGCCATGCGCGTGGAGGTATCGCCCCTGCCGTGATGGGCGTTGCGGCGGCCCGCCCCATACCCTGGCTATATCCATATGGCCAGAGCCGTAGAACAAGTGGTTCAGAATGCGCCCCACAGACCTTCCACTTTGTGTCCAACCCAACGCTTCACAGGAGACGCCATGAAAGTTGACAACATTCTGCAAACCATCGGCAAAACGCCCCACGTGCGCATCAATCGCCTGTTTGGCCCTGGCGCCAATGTGTGGGTGAAGTCGGAGCGCAGCAACCCTGGCGGCTCCATCAAGGACCGCATTGCGCTGGCGATGGTGGAAGACGCGGAAAAGTCTGGTGCGCTCCAACCCGGCGGCACCATCATCGAGCCCACCAGCGGCAACACCGGCATCGGCCTGGCGCTGGTAGCGGCCGTCAAGGGCTATAGGCTGATCCTCGTGATGCCCGACAGCATGAGCATCGAGCGCCGCCGCCTGATGCTGGCCTATGGCGCGCAGTTTGACCTGACCCCGCGCGAGAAGGGCATGAAGGGCGCGATTGCCCGTGCCCAAGAGCTGGAGGCGCAGACGCCCGGCTCGTGGATTCCGCAGCAGTTCGAGAACCCGGCCAACATCGACATCCATGTGCGCACCACGGCGCAAGAAATCCTGGCCGACTTCCCCGACGGGCTGGACGCCATCATCACCGGCGTGGGCACAGGCGGCCACCTGACAGGCACGGCCCGCGTGCTCAAGGCGAAATTTCCGCAGCTCAAGGTGTTTGCGGTGGAGCCCACGGCCTCGCCCGTCATCTCGGGCGGCGCGCCCTCGCCCCACCCCATCCAGGGCATTGGCGCGGGCTTCATCCCCAAGAATCTGGACACCAGTGTGCTCGACGGCGTGATCCAGGTCGATGCCGAGCCCGCCCGCGAATACGCCCGCCGCTCTGCGCGCGAAGAGGGCCTGCTGGTCGGCATCTCGTCCGGCGCCACCTTGGCCGCCATTGCCCAGAAGCTGCCCGAGCTGCCCGCAGGCGCCAAGGTGCTGGGCTTCAACTACGACACGGGCGAGCGCTACCTGTCGGTGGAAGGCTTCCTGCCGGCCTGATGGCCGCCGACGCGCCCTGCGCTGTCACCAGGGCCCTTCGGGGCCCTTTTTTTTGGGCTGCGCAGCACAAGGCTACGGCCCGCCGTCCTACCGCGGCACCGCGCTGCGACCAGAACCATCAGGCCCCGCCCGGCCGCACCTGTGCGGTGATTTCGCCGGAGCCCCTTCCAACGATTGCAACTGCCCATGGCCCCGAACTCCGCGACAGACTCCCAGCCTATTGCGTTCAAGGTGCTCACCGTGAACGTGCACAAGGGCTTCACCACCTTCAACCGGCGCTTCATGCTGCATGAGCTGCGCGAGGCCGTGCGCGACGTGGCGGCGGACTTGGTGTTCTTGCAAGAAGTGCTGGGCACGCACCACCGGCACGCCAGCCGTCTGGCCAACTTTCCGCAGGTGCCGCACTACGAGTTTCTGGCCGACTCCCTCTGGTCGCAGTACGCCTACGGGCGCAATGCGGTGTACGACAACGGCCACCATGGCAACGCGCTGTTGTCCAAGTTTCCGATCACGCACTACGAGAACCACGACATTTCGGTGAGCGGGCCCGAACGGCGCGGCATGCTGCACTGTGTGCTGCAGCCCCCTGGGCACCACCTGCCCGTGCATGCCGTTTGTGTGCACCTGGGCCTGCAGGAGTCGCACCGGCAGCACCAGCTGCGCCGCGTGTGCGATCTGGTCAACAGCTTTCCCGCCAATGAGGCTGTGGTGCTGGCCGGCGATTTCAACGACTGGCGCCACCGTGCACACGACATCCTGCACCGCGAAGCAGGCTTGCAAGAGGTGTTCGTGCAGGCCTTTGGCAGGGCGGTGCGCACGTTTCCCGCGGCGATGCCGCTGCTGGCGCTCGACCGCATTTATGTGCGCAACGCCACCGTGCACTCGCCGCTGACGCTGCCCAAGAAGCCTTGGGACAAGCTCTCGGACCATGCGCCCCTGGCTGCGGAGATCCTGCTATGAAACGCCCAGCCTTCAGCACGCCCCGCGCCCTGCGCGCACCCCGGTCCTCGCGCTGGGTGCCCGGCAACCATTTTGAGTTGCTGGAAAACGGCGAGGAGTTCTTTCCCCGCGTATTCCAGGCCATTGCCGACGCCCGGCGCGAGGTGATGCTGGAGACCTTCATCCTGTTCGAGGACAAGATCGGCCAGCAATTGCACGCCGCGCTGCTGGCGGCCGCCCAGCGTGGCGTGGAGGTGCATGTGCTGGTGGACGGCTTTGGCTCGCCCGATCTGTCGGACCGGTTTGTCGGCAGCCTGGTGGAGGCGGGCGTGCACTTTCGCATCTTTGACCCGGGCCGCCGCTTCCTGGGCCAGCGGCTGAACATGCTGCGCCGCATGCACCGCAAGATCGTGGTGGTGGACGGGCACCTGGGGTTCATTGGCGGCATCAACTACTCGGCCGACCATGTGGCCGACTTTGGCCCCGAGGCGAAGCAGGACTACGCCGTGCAGGTGCGCGGACCCATCGTGGCGCAGATGCACCACTTCACCCGCGAGGCCGTGCTCAGCCGCCAGGAGCGCAAGCGCCACCAGGCCGCAGGCATCACGGGGCGCCCGCACGCGGGCACAGCGCACGCCATGTTCGTGACACGCGACAACCAGCAGCACACCAACGACATCGAGCGCCACTACCGCGTGGCCCTGCGCGCAGCGCGCAGCCGGGTGGTGATTGCGAATGCCTACTTCTTCCCCGGCTACCGCTTCATCCGAGAGATGCGGCGCGCCGCAAAACGGGGGGTGGATGTGCGCATCATTCTGCAAGGCCAGCCTGACATGCCCATCGTCAAGACGGCAGCCAGCCTGCTGTATGACCACCTGCAGCGCGCAGGGGTGCGGGTGTACGAATACTGCGACCGCCCGCTGCACGGCAAGGTGGCGCTGGTGGACGAGGACTGGTCCACCGTGGGCTCCAGCAACCTCGACCCGCTGAGCCTGTCGCTGAACCTGGAGGCCAACGTCATCATCCAGGACCGCGCCTTCAACGCCCACCTGCACAGGCGCCTGTCGCACCTGATGGAGCACAGCTGCAAGCAGGTCGAAGCCACCGCGCCCAGCCGCTGGAACGGCCTGCGCCTGCTGCGCAGCTACGCGGTGTTCCACCTGCTGCGCTGGTTCCCCGCCTGGGCGGGCTGGCTGCCCCGGCACGAGCCCCACATCACGCTCGCCAACCCGGGTGCCGCAGAGCCCGCAGGCAGCCCCGCCACCTGAACGGGCAGGCACACACCATGGCCACCCCCACGCTGCACGCGGACACCCAGGTGGGCAGCAACCGGCAAACCACCAGCGGCTGGCGCCACTGGCCGCAGCAGGCCTGGTGGCCCTGGCTCACGCGGAGTGTTGCCATCGCCTTCTTTGCGGTGGTGGCCGCTCTGATCTTTCGGCAGGCGCGCACGGTGGACTGGCCCGCCGTGCTGCAGGCGCTGCGCGACCTGCCCACCGCCGCACTGGCGCTGGGCGGCGCAGTGGCGCTGCTGAGCCACTTCACCTACGGCAGCTTTGACTGGGTGGGCCGCCATTGCAGCGGCCACCGCCTGCCGCGCGGCACCACCCTGGCCATTGCCATGACGAGCTACCCGTTCACGCTCAACCTGGGCTCGCTGATCGGGGGCGTGGGCGTGCGCTACCGGCTGTACGCCCGGCGCGGCGTGGACCCCGGCACCATCGGCCAGGTGGTGGGCACCAGCATCGTGACCAACTGGGTGGGCTACCTGCTGCTGGCCGGGGTACTGGCCTGGTTGTGGCAGCCGCCTGCAGTGGCCGGGTGGACGGTAGCGCCCTGGCAGTGGCGCCTGGGCGGCACGGTGCTGGGCTGCTTGCCGCTGGTTTACCTGGCACTGTGCGCGGTGCGCAAGGGCCGCGCGCTGACGCTGCGGGGCCACGCTTTTCCGCTGCCGCGCTGGCCGGTGGCGCTGTGGCAGATCGCGGCATCGGCCACCAACTGGATGCTGATGGGCGCCGCCCTGTGGACGGTGCTGCAACACCAGGTGCCCTACCCCGCCGCCCTGGCCACGGTGCTGCTGGGCGCCGTGGCCGGGCTGGTGCTGCGCGTGCCTGCAGGCCTGGGTGTGCTGGAGGCCGTGGGCGTGGCGCTGCTGGCCACCGCCGCATTGGGGCAGGAACAGGTGCTGGCGGCACTGCTGGCCTACAGGGCGCTGTACTACTTTGGGCCGCTGGTGCTGGCGGCCGTGGCACTGGGTGTGGCCGAGCTGCGCCGGCGCCAGCGGCCTGCCCAGGACGCCTAAACACGTCCTGACAACAAAAAAATCAGCCAAAACTGCCGCATGCGCTAGTGCAACATGCCTTGATTGCTATGATTTTTATATAGCCAGCGCCTCCCACACCCCGGTCACGTAGGCCGACGGGGTTCCGCCCGCTGCGCAGACCCCGTATCATCCCGGCCCCACGCCATTGCTTTTCGCCCGATCGACACGGGCCCGCAAGACCATGATCCGACTCTCCGAAATCCGGCTGCCGTTCACCACTGCCGAAGCTCCCGAGGCGCCCCTGCGCGCCGCTGTCACCCACATCCTGGGTATCTCCAACGCCGACATCGCCCACCTGCACGTCTTCAAGCGCAGCTTTGACGCCCGCAAGGCCGACCTGCTGGCGGTGTACATCGTGGACATCACGCTGGCCCAGCCTGAACGCGAAGCGGCGCTGCTGGCCCAGTTTGCAGGCAACCCGCACATCCAGCCCACACCCGACATGGCCTGGCACCCCGTGGGCCAGGCACCTGCCGACCTGCCCCTGCGCCCGGTGGTGGTGGGTTTTGGCCCCTGCGGCATTTTTGCGGCACTGGTGCTGGCGCAAATGGGCTTCAAGCCCATCGTGCTGGAGCGCGGCAAGACCGTGCGCGAGCGCACCAAAGACACCTGGGGCCTGTGGCGCAAGCGCGAGCTGCATGCCGAAAGCAATGTGCAGTTTGGCGAAGGCGGCGCTGGCACCTTTAGCGACGGCAAGCTCTACAGCCAGATCAAAGACCCGCGCCACCTGGGCCGCAAGGTGATGAACGAGTTCGTCAAAGCCGGTGCGCCCGAAGAAATCCTGTACGTCGCCCACCCGCACATCGGCACCTTCAAGCTGGTGAAGGTGGTGGAAAACCTGCGCGAGCAGATCATTGCGCTGGGCGGCGAGATCCGCTTCGAGCATCGCGTGACGGACGTGATCGTGGAAGGCACTGGAGATAAACGCCACCTGCGCGGCCTGAAGGTGCTGAACCAGGCCACGGGCGAAACCACCGAGCTGCGGGCCGACCACGTGGTGATGGCGCTGGGCCACAGCTCGCGCGATACGTTTGCCATGCTGTACCAGCGCGGCGTGGCCATGGAGGCCAAGCCGTTCTCCATCGGCTTCCGCATCGAGCACCCTCAAGGAGTGATCGACCGCGCCCGCTGGGGCCGCCACGCAGGCCACCCGCTGCTGGGCGCAGCCGACTACAAGCTGGTGCACCACGCGCAGAACGGCCGCGCGGTGTACAGCTTCTGCATGTGCCCCGGCGGCACCGTGGTGGCCGCCACCAGCGAGCCCAACCGCGTGGTGACCAACGGCATGAGCCAGTATTCGCGCAACGAGCGCAATGCCAACGCGGGCATGGTGGTGGGCATCGACCCGCGCGACTACCCGCAGGACGCGCAGGCGTTTGAAACCCACCTGGGCCAGACCTACGGCGTGGAAGCATTGCCCGCCGGGCAGTTCCACCCGCTGTCGGGCAGCGTGCTGCAGCGCCAGCTGGAATCCAACGCCTTTGTGCTGGGCGGGCGCGACTACAGCGCGCCGGGCCAACTGGTGGGCGAGTTCATTGCCGGCAAGCCTTCGACCCAGCTGGGCAGCGTGGAGCCCTCGTACAAGCCCGGCGTGGCCCTGGGCGATTTGCACGCCGCTCTGCCCGGCTACGCCATTGAGGCGCTGCGCGAGGCCTTGCCTGTGTTCGGCCGCAAGATCAAGGGCTTTGACATGCACGACGCCGTGCTGACGGGCGTGGAGACCCGCACCTCGTCGCCGCTCAAGATCGGGCGCGGCGAGAACCTGCAAAGCCTGAACACGCCGGGCCTGTACCCGGCGGGCGAAGGCGCCAGCTACGCGGGCGGCATTCTGTCGGCGGGCGTGGATGGCATCAAGGTCGGTGAAGCCGTGGCGCGCAGCCTGCTCGGCGCGGCTGCATGATGCGGGCGCCCAGCCTGCCGCAGTTTGCAGCGGCGGCCCTGGCCATGGCCGCCGTGGTGCTGGCGTCCAACATCCTGGTCCAATTCCCCCTCAATGACTGGCTCACCTGGGGTGCCATCACTTACCCGGTGGCCTTTCTGGTCAGCGAGCTGGTCAACCGCGCCCACGGCCCGCAGCAGGCGCGGCGGGTGGCGTGGGTGGGGTTTGCGGTGGCCGTGACGGCCTCGCTGGTGCTGGCGCCGGTGCGCATTGCCATCGCGTCGGCACCGCGTTTTTGCTCTCGCAGTGGCTGGACATCAGCGTGTTCGACCGGTTGCGCCACGGCACCTGGTGGCGCGCGCCGCTGGTGGCCACGCTGCTCGCAGCGGTGCTGGACACCGCCGTTTTCTGGAGCATTGCGTTTGCAGGCACCAGCGACCCGTGGATCACCTGGGCGCTGGGTGACCTGGGTGTGAAGCTAGGGCTGGGGGTGGCGCTGCTGCTGCCGTTTCGACTGCTCATCGGCCGCCAGCTGGCAACGCACCACCGCGCGGTCTGAACCGCGCGGCGCCCCTCTTCTTTTCGCTGCTTATTTGCGCTGCAAAAAGTCCACGGCCAGAGCGGCCAGGCTGCGTGCGCCGGTGGGCAGCTGGTCTTCGTCGATGTCGAACAGCGCAGAGTGGTTGGGCGGGGCCTTGGCAAATTCCTTGCCCTTGGGCGGCGCGCCCAGAAAGTAGAAGAAGCCCGGCACAACCTTCTGGAACTCCGAGAAGTCCTCCGACCCTGCGACCTTGGGGATCACCATGGTCTTGCCGCCCATGGCCAGGTTCAGCGCGGGCAACGAGGCCTGCGTGAGTTGCGCGGGGTTGGTGGTCACGGGGTAGGCCACAGGGCCAAAACGCACACTGGCCTTGGCGCCGCTGGCGGCGGCGATCGACTCGGCCGTGGTGGTGATGCGCTTGAGCGCTTCCTGGCGCATGTCCTCGTCAAAGGTGCGCAGCGTGCCCATCATCTCCACCTTGTCGGGGATGATGTTGTAGCGCGTGCCGCCCTGGATCTGGCCGATGGTGACCACCGCCGGTTCCTGGCTGATGTTGAGCTGGCGGCTCACCACGGTCTGCAGGCCCATCACCACCTGGCTGGCGGCCACGATGGGGTCGATGGTGGCCCAGGGTGACGAGCCATGGCCGCCGCGCCCTTCCACGTGGATGGTGATGTTGTCCGACCCGGCCATCAGCGGGCCGCTGCGGTAGCCCACCACGCCGCCAGGCAGGTTGGAGGTGATGTGCAGGCCGTAGATGGCCTGCACGTCCTTGAGCGCACCGGCTTCGATCATGGCCTTGGCGCCGAAGCTGGGCACCTTGCCGCTGGCGTCGGGCTCCACCGGCGCGCCCTCTTCGGCGGGCTGGAAGATGAACTTGATCGTGCCGGGCAGCTGGGCCTTCATGCCCGCCAACACCTCGGCCGCGCCCATCAGCATGGCGGTGTGGGCGTCGTGGCCGCAGGCATGCATCACGGGCACTTCCTTGCCCAGATAGTTGGCCTTGGCCTTGCTGGCAAACGGCAGGCCGGTGTTCTCCAGCACGGGCAGCGCGTCCATGTCGGCGCGCAGGGCCACCACCTTGCCGGGCAGGCCGCCCTTGAGCGTGCCCACCACGCCGGTGCCGCCCACGCCGGTCTGCACTTCCATGCCCAGCTTCTTCAGGTGCTCGGCCACCAGCTTGGCGGTGCGCACTTCCTGGCCCGAGAGTTCGGGGTGGGAATGGATGTCGCGGCGCCAGTTGACCATCTTGGGCGCCACGGCCGTCACGGCGGCGTCGATGGCCTGCAGGCCGGCGGCATCCAGGGCCTGGGCCTGGGCGGACGATGCGAACGTGAGCCCGCTAAGAAGCAGGCCGGTGGCCAGCGAGATGGCAGAGAGGGGTTTGTGCATGAGGCAGATCCGTGCAGGAAGTGAAAACAAAAGGGAACGCAGCAAAAAAAACGCACGTTCATGCTAAGAGTCCACCCCACGCTGCAGTCAAGCGAAAATGGCCATCCACAGAGCCAATATCGCCATGCCCCGTTCTTCTGTCCTGTCTGCGACGGCACCGGTTTTTCGCATCGACATCCCGCTGCTGCCCGAATCAGCGGTGGGCAACGCACTGCAGTTCATCGACCTCTTGCGCGGCGCCAACCTGCTGGCCGGCCTGCGAGGTGGTGCAGGCTCGCCCCGCCTGGCCTGGCGGCTGCTGGATGCCCAGGGCCAGCCCCTGCCGCACCAGCCGGGCCCGCTGGCGGCCTACACGCAGCCCACGGCGGCGCCGGCCGACGGCCCCGCACAGGCCTGGCTCATCCCCTCGTTCCACGCGGCCGACATCCCGGCCATCCGCGATGTGGCGGCGCGCCATCGAGCCCTCTCGCGCCAGATCGGCATTGCGCTGGACGCCGGGCACAAGGTGCTTACCGTGGGCAATGGTGCCTGGCTAGCGGCGCAGAGCGGGCGCCTGCAGGGCCGCCGCGGCTGCCTGCCATGGTTCTACCTGGCCGGGTTTGAGCGAGACTTTCCCGAGGTGGTGCTGGACGCTGGCCACGACCTGAGCGATGACGGCCTCTGGCTCAGCTGCGCGCTGCCCCACAGCCTGGGTGAGATGGCGATTGCCCTGGTGCGCCATGCGCTGGGCGATGCGCTGGCCCAGACCTGCGCCAGCGTGCCGCGGCCCGACCACCACCGCGGCCGCGCCGCGCTGCAGGCCACCGCGCAGCAACACATCCCCGCCACGCGCGACAGCACCCTGGCCCGTGCCATGGCCTGGATGGAGAACCATCTGGACGAGCCGTACTCGCTAGCCCGGCTGGCGGAGGCAGCGGCGGTGAGCCCGCGCACCTTGCTGCGGCACTTTCAGCAGGAGCTGTCGCAGTCGCCGCTGGACCACCTGCACAGCCTGCGCTGTGCACGCGCCAAAGTGCTGCTGGAGGTGACGCTGGAGAGTGTGCCGAGCATTGCGGTGGCCTGCGGCTATGCCGACCCGGCTGCGTTCCGCCGCATCTTTGTGCGCTACACCGGCATGGCACCGGGGGAGTACCGCAAGCGCCACGCCTTGCGCGCGCCGCGCAGGCGCTGGCGGGTGGATGTGGGGGCATGAGACGCAGCAGCCTCTCCGCCCCGCTGCGAACGCGGCCCCACCACCGTTCCTCCTTGACCTGAATCAACACCCGCAGCGGACAGCGCGCAACACTGGAAGCCCTTGGGCCGGCCATGCATTCGCACGCGCGGCGCAAGGGTTCGCGCCCAGCGCGTCTTCACCGGAGCCACCCAATGTCCACTGCCGCACCGACCACATCCCCGGCCCCTGCCCCTGCATCGGCGAGCCTCGCCAAGCGGCTCGGCCTGCTCGGCGCCCTGGTGGCGCTGCTGGCCGTGCTGGCCTTGCCCACCCCGGCCGGCTTGCCCGTAGCGGGGCAGACCATGCTGGCCATCCTCGCGTTCGCGGTGATCGTCTGGATGACCGAAGCGCTCGAATACTCGGTGAGTGCGGTGGTGATCGCCGCGCTGATTGTGTTCTTGCTGGCCTACGCACCCAGCGTGGCCAAACCCGATGGCGCGGACATGGGCACGGGCGCGGCGCTGAACCTCGCACTCTCGGGCTTTGCCAACAGCGCCGTGGCGCTGGTCGCTGCCGCGTGTTTCATTGCGTCGGCGATGACCGCCACGGGGCTCGACCGGCGCATCGCGCTCACGGTGCTGTCCAAGGTCGGCGCCCAAACCCACCACATCGTGATCGGGGCCATGGTGGTGGGCTTTCTGCTGTCGTTCATCGTGCCCAGCACCACGGCGCGCGTGGCCTGCCTGATGCCGATCATGATGGGCTTTGTGCTGGCCTTCAAGGTAGACCGCAAGAGCCGCTTTGCCGCGCTGCTGGTCATCACCACGGCGCAGACAGCCAGCATCTGGAACGTGGGCGTCAAGACCGCCGCCGCGCAGAACATGGTGGCCATCGGCTTCATCGAAAAGCAGCTCGGTGCGCAGATCACCTGGGGCGAATGGTTTGTGGCAGCCGCCCCGTTTGCAGCCCTGATGACGGTGGCGCTGTTCTTCATCATGACCCGCATGATGAAGCCCGAGATGAAGGAAATTGCGGGCGGGCAGGAGACCATTCGGCAGCAGCTGGCCGAACTGGGCCCGATGACGCTGAACCAGTGGAAGCTGCTGGCCGTGGTGCTGGTGCTGCTGGGGTTCTGGTCCACCGAGAAAGTGCTGCACGACTTTGACACCACCTCCACCACCCTTGCGGCCGTGGCATTGATGCTGTTTCCGCGCATCGGCGTGATGGACTGGAAGCAGTCGCAAAAGGGTTTTCCGTGGGGCACGGTGGTGCTGTTCGCGGTGGGCATCAGCGTGGGCTCTGCGCTGCTGCAGACCAAGGCGGCGGGATGGCTGGCCCAGCTCATCGTGGGCCACCTGGGCCTGCAGATGGCATCGGCCTTTGCCATCCTGATGCTGCTGTCCGCGTTCCTGATCGTCATTCACCTGGGCTTTGCCAGCGCCACGGCGCTGGCGTCCACCATGATTCCCATCGTCATCAGCGTGCTGTCCACCGTGCAGACGCCTGGCATCAACATCGTGGGCATGACGATGATCCTGCAGTTCGTGGTGAGCTTTGGTTTCATCCTGCCGGTGAACGCGCCGCAGAACATGATCGCCTACGGCACCGACACCTTTGACGCGCACGACTTCGTGCGCACCGGCATCGTGATCACGCTGACCGGGGTGGTCCTGCTGGTGGTTTTTGCGGTGACCTACTGGCCGTGGCTGGGGCTGATGGTGACACGCACCTGACCGGCAGGCTTACCGCAACGCCTTCTGGCCCCCAGCGGCTGCAGGCAGGCGGAACGCCTCCACCAGCTCGGCCAGTTGCTGCGCCTGCACGCGCAGGCCTTGCGCGGCGGCGGACGACTCTTCCACCAGCGCGGCGTTCTGCTGAGTCATCTGGTCGAGCTGCGAGACCGCCTCGCCCACCTGGCTCAGGCCCGTGGTCTGCTCGCGGGCGGCAGTGCTGATCTCGCCAATGATGGTGGCCACCTGCTGCACGGACTGGACGATCTCGCCCATGGTGCCCCCAGCGGCGTGGACCAGCTGCGTGCCCTCGTCCACCTGCCGCACGCTGTCGCTGATCAGCCCGCCGATCTCCTTGGCCGCCGTGGCCGAGCGCTGGGCCAGGCTGCGCACTTCGCTGGCCACCACTGCAAAGCCCCGGCCCTGCTCGCCCGCACGGGCGGCTTCTACGGCCGCGTTCAGTGCCAGGATGTTGGTCTGGAACGCAATGCCATCGATCACGCTGGTGATGTCGGCAATGCGGCGTGACGACAGGGCAATGCCGTCCATGGTGCCCACCACACGGTCCACTGCCTCGCGCCCGCGCTGGGCCACGCTGCTGGCACCGGCGGCCAGGGTGCTGGCCTGCGCAGCGTCTTCTCCAGTGGGGGGGGCGTTGGGTCGGGGGCGGTCCAGGGGGCGGTTGGGCCCCGCCGAAGTCTCGCTGCGGGCCCGGGCCACCGACGTGCTGGCCTGGCGCGGGCCCACCCCCAGCTCGGCCAGCCGCGCCTGCATGCCGCCCGGGCGCGCCAGCGGCGCTTGCAGTGCGTCGCGGTTCCCCGCCTGCGGCGCGGGCACGGGGGAGGTGAGGTCACCTTCGGCAATGCGGTCAGTCACTTCGGACGCATGGGCCAAGGGCTGCAGGATGGAGCGCGACAGCAGCCAGGCGCAGGCAAGGCTCAGCAGCAGGCCCACCAGCGAGCCCGCTGCCAGCAGCGTGATGCCCTGGCTTTCGCTGCGGGCGGCAGCGGCGCGCGCCTCGGCCACGCGCTGGCGCTGGTAGTCGGCCAACTTGTCCACGGCCGCAGCGTAGGCGTCGGCGGCAGGGCGCAGCTGGTTGGCAATGGCGTCGGGCGGCAAAGCCTCGCCCGCCTTGCGGCGCTTGACGAGGTCGTCCCGCACCGTGCGAAAACCGTTGCCGGCCTTGCCGATGGCGTCGAACAAGGCCTGCGATTCCGGGTCCGCCGCCAGCTCGTCCAGGCGCTTGCGCACTTCGGACGAGCGGGCTGATGTGGTCTTGCGGTCGGCGTCGATGCGTGCCGCATAGGTGGGGTCGTTGTCGATCTCCAGCAGCGTTTCGGCGCGGGCGGAGCTGAGCACCACGATGGCGTGCAGCTCGCGCGCCAGCAACGCGCGCTCGGACGATGCGCCCCCCAGGTCGTCCGCAATGTCCTGCAGCCCGGCCAGCCGCCAGATGCCCACCGCCGCCGACAGGGACATGACGAGGCAGACCACACCGAAGGCCAGGGCCAGGCGGACGGCAACACGTGCGTGGGAGATGGACATGGGAGGCTCTCGTGAGGGTGAATGGGACAACGCGGGCCTACCGTTCAGGGTGGCACCCGTCGGGAATGTATCGACAAAAGGTTACAAGTCCTTGAGCCGGCCCACAACAGGCCCCACCCTGCCGGAGCGCCAAAGCAACAGCCGCCCAACAGCCGCCCGCACAGCCACAAAAAAAGCCGCCACAGTGCAAGACTGTGGCGGCCCTCAGGTCGGTCAGGCGCAGCGCCTGCAGCGGGTTATTGCTGCTGAGCGCTTTGCAGCGCAGCAATGCGCTCTTCGATGGGCGGGGGGGTGCTGAACAGCTTGCCAATGCCACCGGCACTGCCCATGGCGGCCACGCTCTTGGGCAGCTCGCCGGGGTGCATGCCGCCCAGGCGGGCCAGGGCATTCATCATGGGCTGCTTGCGGCCCATGAGCTGGGCAGCGCCCGCGTCGGCGCGGAATTCGCGCTGGCGCGAGAACCAGGCCACGATGATGGCGGCCAGGAAGCCCAGCACGATGTCCAGCACGATGGTGGTCACGTAGTAGCCGATGCCGGGGCCCGAGCTGCTTTCGTCGTTCTTGCGCAGGAAGCTGTCCACGGCATAGCCGATGACGCGCGACAGGAAGACCACGAAGGTGTTCATCACGCCCTGGATCAGGGTCATGGTCACTATGTCGCCATTGGCGATGTGGGCGACCTCG
>Ga0066256_1002600_pt1 | contig 19485 bp, 18 predicted proteins | sample ThiBio_1000_biof_FD_87107 | JGI IMG/M metagenome (GOLD analysis project Ga0066256, IMG submission 87107) | Wastewater bioreactor microbial communities from Cape Town, South Africa - Thiocy_expt_1000_biof (version 2) | ecosystem: Engineered > Bioreactor > Thiocyanate-remediating >... | reverse complement strand
AAGGACGTCTACGACTTCTACTCGCACAGGATCGTGCCCAGGGTGGGCCAGGCGATCGCCGGGGACGCCGATTCCTATCGCTACCTGATCGAATCGATCCGCCGCTTCCCGCCCATGCCCGAGTTCGAGGCGATGATCCGCGCGGCGGGCTTCGTGCGGACCAAGGTCGAGCCGATCATGGGCGGCCTCGTCGCGATCCATTCGGGATGGAAGGTCTGATGCTGGAATGCGTTGACCGGAGCCGGCAAGCCGGTTCCTCGCACGGCACCGGCCCGCTCCCCCGGCCCGGCCACCCGTCAGGATACACTATGGGTGGCCGGGCCGGAGGAGCGGGCCGGTGCCGCATCCAGCCGTCAGGCTGGACAAACGCATGACCCGCCCCGTCACCCACATCGTCCGCCTGCTGCGCTGGGGCCGGGTCCTCGCGCGGCACGGCGCGCTCAGGATCGTCGAGGAGGGGCCCACCCCCCCCCCCCCGGCCCCCCGCGCGGCGCGGGGCGGCGGGGCCGGCCCCCGCCCGCCCGCGCGGCCCCGCTTTGGCCGGCCCCCCCCGGGCGCGCGGCCGGGGGGCGACCAGGCCCGGCCGGGCGCCCGCCGCGCGGCCCGACATGGGGGGCGGGGACGCCGCGCGCACCCGGATGCCCTGGCGGGAAAGGGCCCCGCCGGTCTCCTTCGAGGCGATCCGCCGCGAGATCGAGGCGAGCTTCGGCCGCCCGCTCGACAGCCTGTTCGCCTCGATCGATCCCGAGCCGATCGGCTCGGCCTCGGTCGCCCAGGTCCACCGCGCGGTGACGCCGGAGGGGCACCACGTCGCGGTCAAGGTCCTGCGCCCCGGCGTGCGCGAGCGGCTGGCCCGCGACATCGAGACCTACGAATGGGCCGCCGCCCATCTCGAGGCCCTCGGCGGCGAGGCGAAGCGCCTACGCCCACGCCTGGTCATCGCCAACTTCAAGCGCTGGACCGTGCGCGAGCTCGACCTGCGGCGCGAGGCGGCCTCCGCCTCCGAGCTGGCCGACGCGGTCAAGGCCCAGCACGGCTATTGCGTCCCCGCGATCGACTGGGACCGCACGACCGGCCGGGTGATGACCCTGGAATGGATCGACGGGATCAAGCGGTCGCGGGGGTCGGCTTGGGGGTTAGGGGGCGGGACCGACGGCGGCGCCGGCTCGTGGCTGGCCGGGATCCTCTACGGCCTGACCACCGGCAACTACCGCCGCGTCGCCGAGATCCATTTCGAGGCGCAGTACGTGCCGAGCTACCACTCGGTCGAGGAGTTCGCGACCGCGCTGCGGGCCGTGGGCGAACCGATGCGCGGCAAGCCGGTCAGTGAGCTGTCGGTCGGCCAGATGCTCGACGGCCTCTTCGCGATCACCCGGGACTTCGACATGGAGACCCAGCCGCACCTGCTGCTGCTCCAGAAAACCATGGTCATGGTCGAGGGCCTCGCCACCCAGCTCGACCCCGGCATCAACATGTGGGACGTCTCCGGCCCCTTCGTGAAGGCCTGGATGCGCGACGAGCTGGGGCCCGAGGCGGCGATCGCCGACCGCCTGCGTCAGGATGTGGGCACCCTGCTGCGCCTGCCCGACCTGGTCCGCCGGATCGAGGAGCGCTTCCCGGCGAAAGGCGGCGCGCCCGATGCCCCGCCGCTGCCCGACATCGATCTCATCCTGCCGCGTAAACCCAAAAGTAACCATTGGCTGGCCTATATTGCCGCGGCTTTCGCAGGGGGCGCGGTGGTATGGTCAGTGATGCAGGGGTTCTTCCCGCACTAGCCGTCCAGCCCGCGCCGGCCGTCGCCGCGGCGCCCGTCTGGGACCGCTTCGCGCGCTGGCCGCGCGGCCAGGCCCGTTTCGCCCTGCTCGCCCTGCTGCTGGTGGTCCTCGCCGCCGCGCTCGTGCCGATCGAGGCGGGCAAGCCGGTCGCCACCGCCGGCTTCGTCGAGAACGTCTCCGGCGCAAGCAACAAGGCCTACGACCGCCCGCGCGACGAGGACCTCGCGCTCTACGACCGGGTGATCGCGCGCATCCGCCACGGCGAGAACTATTACGACTTCATCGCCGCCGAGCACCGCAAGGCCCACTATCCGGTGACGCCGGGCTTCGCCGTGCGCCTGCCGACGCTCGCCTATCTCGACGCCTGGCTCGGCCTGCCCGGCCAGATCGCCTGCGCGGTCCTGCTGCTGGTCGCGGTCATCGGGGCCTGGTGGCGACGGCTGCGCGAGGAGCCGGGCGGCGCCGAGCGCCTGCCGATGGCCCTAGCCCTACTGTTCGTCGGCGCCTCGCTCGGCCTCAACCGCTACTACTTCGTGCTGCACGAGCTGTGGGCGGGGATGCTGCTGGCCCTGTCGTTCGGCCTGCACCGGCCGGGCAAGCGCTGGCTGGCCTCGCTCCTCGTCGCCGCGCTCGCCCTGGCGATCCGCGAGCATTCGCTGCCCTTCGTCCTGCTGATGGCGGCCATGGCCCTGTGGCGGCGCGACTGGAAGGAAGGCGCGGCCTGGAGCGGGCTGGCGCTGGTCTTCCTGATCGCGCTCAAGATCCATCTCGGGATCATCGCGGCCCAGGTCCTGCCCACCGACCGCGCCTCCGATTCGTGGCTGGCCCTGCGCGGGCTGTCGGGCTCGCTCTCGACGGTCGTGCTCTCCAGCAACCTGCGCTTCCTGCCGCACTGGCTCGCCGGGCCGATGGTCATGCTGGCGGTCGCCGGCTGGGCGGGGTGGCGCTCGTCCGCCGGGGTCTTCGCCACCTTCCTGTTCCTCGGCTACGGCATCGCCTTCGGCATCGCCGGGCGGCCCGACAACTTCTACTGGGGGGCGATGATCGCGCCGACCCTGTTCATGGGCCTCGCCTTCGCGCCCCAGGCGGTGCGCTCGCTGGCGCGGGCCTCGTTCCCCTCGCCAAAGTAATTGCGCGCAACCCTTCGCTGTTGCACAAACGGCGACCATGACGGGGCCGCGCATCCTGCTGATCGTCGGTGGCGGCATCGCCGCCTACAAGTCGTGCGAGTTGGTCCGGCTGATCCGCAAGGCCGGCGGCGACGTGACCTGCGTGCTGACCGAGGGCGGCAAGCATTTCGTCACCGAGATGGCGCTCGCCGCGCTCAGCGAGAATCCCGTCTACTCCACGCTGTGGGACCTCAAGAACGAGGTCGAGATGGGCCATATCCAGCTCTCGCGCCAGGCCGACCTGATCGTGGTCTGCCCGGCGACGGCCGACCTCATGGCCAGAATGGCGACGGGCATCGCCGACGACCTCGCCACGACCTTGCTGCTCGCCACCGACAAGCCGGTGCTGGCCGCGCCGGCGATGAACGTGCGGATGTGGCAGCACGCCGCCACGGTGCGCAACGTCGCCACGCTGCGCGCCGACGGGGTCACGGTGCTGGAGCCCGACGAGGGCGCCATGGCCTGCGGCGAGTACGGTCCCGGCCGCCTGCCCGAGCCCGAGGCAATCCTCGCCGCGATCGTCGACCAGCTCGAAGGCCGGATGGGACAAGCCGGCGAAAACGCCCTGCCCGGCCTGTCGGGCGCGCTGATCCCCCGCGCCGCGCAACCGGCCGAGCTGCGGGCAGAGGCGGAAGCGGAGGAGCCCGCGCCGTCCGGCGGCCTGCCCCCGCCGCTCTCGCGCAAGGGCGCGGCCCGCGCCGCGCCGCCGACCGACGCCCAGGCGATCAACCACGAGGTCTCCGACCGCCAGTCCGCGCCCGAGCCGGTGGAGGGCGATCCCCTCGCCGGCCAGCCCGAGTTCGACGCGACGCCCGAGCATCGCCCGCTCTACGGCAAGCACGTGCTCGTCACCGCCGGGCCGACCTACGAGGCGATCGACCCGGTGCGCTTCATCGCCAACCGCTCCTCGGGCAAGCAGGGCTTCGCCATCGCCGCCGCCGCCGCCGCGCTCGGCGCGCGGGTGACGCTGGTCTCCGGCCCGGTCTCCCTGCCGACCCCGCCGGGCGTCGACCGCATCGACGTCGAGAGCGCGCGCGAGATGGCCGAGGCGGTGAAGCAGGCCCTGCCGGCCGACGTCGCGATCATGGTCGCCGCCGTGGCCGACTGGCGCACCGCGAGCTTCGCCGAGGAGAAGATCAAGAAGCGCGGCTCGGCCCCGCCGGCCCTGCTGCTGACCGAGAACCCCGACATCCTGGCGACCGTCGCCGGATCGCCCAAGCGGCCCGGCCTGCTGATAGGCTTCGCCGCCGAGACCGAGAACGTGATCCCCAACGCCACCGAGAAGCGCAAGCGCAAGGGCGCCGACTGGATCGTCGCCAACGACGTCTCGGGCCCGGCCGGGCAGAGCGTCATGGGCGGAGTGGCCAACACGGTGCACATCGTGACCGCCCATGGGGTGGAAAGCCTGCCCGAAATGCCCAAGGAAGACGTCGCCCGCGCCCTGGTGGAGAAAATCGCGAATGCACTCTGAGATTCCGGTGCCGGTCAAGCGCCTGCCCCACTTCGAAGGCCTGGAACTGCCTGCCTACGCCACGGACGGCGCGGCGGGCATGGACGTGCTCGCGGCGGAGGACGTGACGCTGCCGCCCGGCGGCCGCCATGCCGTGGCGACGGGCCTCGCCCTGGCCGTGCCCGACGGCTTCGAGGTCCAGGTCCGCCCGCGCTCGGGCCTGGCGCTCAAGCACGGCATCTCCCTGCCCAACACGCCGGGCACGATCGATTCCGACTATCGCGGCGAGCTGAAGATCATCCTCATCAACCTCGGCGACCAGCCCTTCGCGATCCGCCGCGGCGACCGCGTGGCGCAACTGGTCCTGGCCCCGGTGGTGCGCGCCACCTGGCTCAAGGTCGACGAGCTGGACGAGACCCAGCGCGGCGAGGGCGGCTTCGGCTCGACCGGCGGGGTGGTGGCGTTGGGGAGCTGAGGCCGGAACCGAAGCAGCCGCAATGAAGGCATTTGCGAACGGTATCGCGGGACTGATCTTGACCTACTTCATCGTAGCCAAGTTCGGTTGGATCAGACGATTATGTAGTTTGCAAACCCGGCGGCCGAATAACCGGAATAGAGGGAAGTGGAGGCCATTACGAACCTCGTCGCCCCGGACTTGATCCGGGGCCCCGCTTCTTCCTGCGCAACGCCGGACAAGGAAAGCGGGACCCCGGATCAAGTCCGGGGTGACGAACGGGTGGGAACGTCCGCTCGGTCCGATTTGCAAACTACATAATCGCCAAAGAAAAAGCCCGCCGCCGAGCGCCTGGCTCCGCGACGGGCTTCTCTTTCCTCCCCAGGAAAACTGTCAGCGCCGGATCGCGCTGCCGAGACGGTGGTAGAGCGCCGAATACTTGGACGAGATCGGGTCGTCCTCGTGCGCCTTGAGGTAGAACAGCACGGCGTCTTGCAGGAGCTTGAAGTCCTCGTTCGAGAGGACGGCGCGAGAGCGGGCAGGTTCACTCATGGCATTTCTCCTTTGCGATTAGGTGAGGTCCGCTTCCCGGCGGGGTCGATGTGGGAAGCGGACCCTTGTGTCGCGCCTCTTTAGGCTGCGAACTGGTTCCCTGCGGCGCTATGCCGCAAACTGGTTCATCGTGTTGTGGACGCCGCCGGCCTTGAGGGCTGCCTCACCCGCGAAGTATTCCTTGTGGTCGTCGCCGATGTCGGAGCCCGACATGTTCTGGTGCTTCACGCAGGCGATGCCCTGGCGGATCTCCTGGCGCTGGACGCCCTTGACGTAGCCGAGCATCCCCTGCTCACCGAAGTATTCCCTGGCGAGGTTGTCGGTCGCCAGCGCCGCGGTGGGGTAGGTCGGCAGAGTAATGAGGTGGTGGAAGAGGCCCGCCTCGCGCGCCGCGTCCTTCTGGAAGGTGCGGATGCGCTCGTCGGCCTCGGCCGCCAGCTCGGTGGCGTCGTAGTCCACGCTCATCAGCTTGGTCCGGTCGTAGGCCGAGACGTCCTTGCCGGCTTCGGTCCAGGCGTCGAACACCTGCTGGCGGAAGTTCAGCGTCCAGTTGAAGCTGGGCGAGTTGTTGTAGACCAGCTTGGCGTTGGGGATGACCTCGCGGATGCGGCTGACCATGCCGCCGATCTGGCCGATGTGCGGCTTCTCGGTCTCGATCCACAGCAGGTCCGCGCCGTTCTGGAGCGAGGTGATGCAGTCGAGCACGCAGCGGTCCTCGCCGGTTCCGGGGCGGAACTGGAACAGGTTGCTGGGCAGGCGCTTGGGCCGCATCAGCTTGCCGTCGCGGGTGATGAGCACGTCGCCGTGGCCGATCTCGGTCACTTCCTCGCAGTCGAGGAAGGCGTTGTACCGGTCGCCGATGTCGCCCTTCTCGCGGGTATAGGCGATCTGCTTGGTCAGGCCCGCGCCCAGCGAATCGGTGCGGGCGACGATCACGCCGTCCTCGACGCCCAGCTCCATGAAGGCGTAGCGGACCGCGCGGATCTTCGCGAGGAAGTCCTCGTGCGGGACCGTGACCTTGCCGCCCCGGTGGCCGCCGTACCTCTAAAAGGAGACCTGGTTCTCGATCTGGATGCAGCAGGCGCCCGCCTCGATGAACTTCTTGGCGAGGAGGTAGGTCGCCTCGGCATTGCCGAAGCCGGCGTCGATGTCGGCGACGATCGGCACGACGTGGGTCTCATAGGTGTCGATGGCGTGGCTGATGCGGGTCGCCTCGACCTCGTTGCCCTCGGCGCGGGCCTTGTCGAGATCGCGGAACATCATGCCAAGCTCACGCGCGTCGGCCTGCTTGAGGAAGGTGTAGAGCTCCTCGATCAGCGCCGGAACGCTGGTCTTCTCGTGCATCGACTGGTCGGGCAGCGGGCCGAACTCGCTGCGCAGCGCCGCGACCATCCAGCCCGAGAGATAGAGGTAGCGCCCCTTGGTGGTGCCGAAGTGCTTCTTGATCGAGATCAGCTTCTGCTGGCCGATGAAGCCGTGCCAGCAGCCGAGCGACTGGGTGTAGTTGGCCGGATCGGCGTCGTAGGCGGCCATGTCGGCGCGCATGATCTTCGCGGTGTAACGCGCGATGTCGAGGCCGGTCTTGAAGCGGTTCTGCGCGCGCATCCGGGCGACCGCCTCGGCGCTGATCCCGTCCCAGGTGCCGTTGTGGGTGCCGATCAGGGCGTCGGTCTGCGCGATGTCGTTGGAGTAGGTCATGGTGATTCCCGGATGCGAAAGGTGTCTGATGCAGCCGAGCTAGGCCGCCCCTTTCGCATTTGCGAGATGGCGCGAGGTCATCTTGTCGAACTTTACAAGCTCGCGTTGTATAGTTGTAAAGTTTGCACGGAAATGGCAGGACTCCGCGCATGGCCAGCGAACGTTCCGTCTATATGGGTCCGCGCCTGCGCCGCCTGCGGCGCGAGCTGGGGCTGACCCAGGCGCAGGTCGCAGGCGATCTCGACATCTCGCCGAGCTACGTCGCGCTCATCGAGCGCAACCAGCGGCCCGTGACCGCCGACCTGCTGCTGCGTCTGGCGCGGACCTATAAGCTCGACTTCTCGGACCTCTCGGAGGGCGGCGGGTCGGACTACCAGGCCCGGCTCGGCGCGGCGCTCAAGGACCCGATGTTCGCCGACATCGACCTGCCCGCGCTGGAGATCACCGACGTCGCCACCTCCTTCCCCGGCGTGACCGAGGCCTTCCTCCGGCTCCACACCGCCTGGACCGAGCGGCAGATGGAGCTGGCCAATCGCGCGGCGGGCGAGGGCGACGACGCGCTCGACCCGATGGGCGAGGCGCAGCGCTTCCTCGCCGCGCGGCGCAACTGCTTCCCCGCGCTCGACGAGGCGGCCGAGGCGATCGCCGCGCGGGTCGAGGAGGCGGGCGGCTTCGCGCGGTACATCGCCCAGCGCCACCGCCTGCGGGTCCGCCGCCTGCCCGGCGAGGTGCTCGGCGGCTCGCTGCGCCGCTACGATCGCCACCGCGAGGAGATCTGGCTCGACGACACGCTCGACCTCGCCAGCCGCAACTTCCAGCTCGCGACCCAGCTCGCCTACCTGGAGCTGAAGGGCCCGGTCGAGCAGGCGCTGAAGGACGGGCACTACGCGAGCGAAGCGGCCAGCGATTCCGGCCGCCAGCTCGTCCGCCGCGGGCTGATGAGCTATGGCGCGGCGGCGGTGGTCATGCCCTATGCCGCCTTCGCCAGGGCCGCCGAGGCGCGGGCCTACGACGTCGCCGCGCTCGGCAGCGACTTCGGCACCAGCTTCGAGCAGACCGCCCACCGCCTGACCACGCTCCAGAAGCCGGGCGAGGAGCGGGTGCCGTTCTTCTTCCTGCGGATCGACCGGGCGGGCAACGTCTCCAAGCGGCTCGACGGGGCGGGCTTCCCCTTCGCCCACCACGGCGGCGGCTGCCCGCTGTGGAACGTGCACGACGCGTTCGCGCGCCCCGGCGAGATCGTCACCCAATGGCTGGAGCTGCCCGACGGCAAGCGCTTCTTCTCCGTGGCGCGGACCGTGACCGCGGGCGGCACCGCCTTCGGCCAGCCCCGGATCGAGCGCGCCGTCGCCCTGGGCTGCGCCGCCGAGCACGCGCACCGCCTGGTCTATACGAAGCTGCAACCCCTGCTCACCGCCGACCAGGCGACGCCGATCGGCCCGGCCTGCCGGCTATGCCAGCGGATCGAGTGCCCGGCCCGCGCCGCGCCGCCGATCGGCCGCCAGATCCTGCCCGACGACTACCACCGCGGCCGCGCGCCCTACGCCTTCGACGATCGCTGAGGCAGCCCGCCGTCCTTCGCGGCGGCATCCGACACCCCGTTCCAGCCGGCGGGCGGCGCCCCGGCCAGGCGCTCGCGGTAAAGCCGGTAGAGCGGGATCAGGCCGTGGTCCCGCGCCGCCGCCTCGCCCCGGTCGAGCCGGCGGCGCGCCTCGGCCCAGTCGCCGGCGCGATAGGCCGCGAGCATCGCCTCGTGCCCTTCGGCGAAGGCGCGGAAGGCGGGATCGGCGGCCAACGCCTCGTCGCCGAGCAGGGCGAACAGGTCCTCGGGCGCGTCGCGGCCGGCGACGCGCACCCGGTCGAGGCCGAGAGTGGCGAACTGCGGGACCCGGCGGCGGAAATCCCCGCCGACGACGATCTTCACGCCGTAGCGCTTGGTTAGCGGCTCAAGCCGCGCGGCGAGGTTCACCGTGTCCCCGATCAGCGAATAGGACAGCCGCGAGGCCGAGCCGATGTTGCCGACGCAGCACGGCCCGGCGTTGAGCCCGATGCCGATCCGCACCTCGCCGGGCCAGGGCTGCGGCGGCGCCTGGTTCAGCGCCCGGAGCCGGGCGACCATCTCCAGCGCGGCGCGGGCGGCGTTCGCGTACTGGTCGGGATCGTCGAGCGGGGCGTTCCAGAAGGCGAGGATGCCGTCGCCGACGAACTTGTCGATCGTCGCCTTGCGGGCCAGCAGCACGTCGCACATCGGGGTGAGGAAGCCGATCAGGAAGCGGGTGATCTCGGCCGGGGCGAGGCGCTCCGAGAGCGCGGAGAAGCTGCGGATGTCGGCGAACATCACGGTCATCTCGCGCTCCTCGCCGCCCAGCCGGAGCTGGCCGGGATCGGCGGCGATGCGCCGGACCAGCTCGGGCGAGAGGTAGTGGTCGAAGGCGCGGTGGATATGGCTGCGGGCGCGCTCCTCGCGGTAGAAGACGACCACGGTCGAGGCGAGATAGACCGCGAGGATCGCCGCCAGCGGCCAGGTCGGGTCGAGCAGGAAGCGCTCGCGGGCGAAGGCCAGCCAGCTGCCGCCGACCGCGATCCCGGCGAGCAGCACGCCGAGCACCGCCCCCCGCAGCGCGCCGAGCCGCGGCAGGAGAACGAGCAGGACGATCCCAAAGGCGAGCACCAGCGCCCGCTCCAGCCCGGCGGCCCAGTCGGGCCGGGTCAGGAATTCGCCGAGCAGCATCTGCTGCACCGCATAGGCGTGGAGGTTCACGCCCAGCTCGCGGTCCTGCGCCGGGGTCGCGACGAGATCGTGGAGGCCGACCGCCGAGGCCCCGAGGAAGACGATCCGCCCGGCGAAGGCGGCTTCGAGCTGGCGCGGCGAGAGCGCGCCTTCGAGGACCTGCCAGGCGGGGACCGCGCGCAGGGCTCCGGGCCGGGGGAAACGGACCCACATCTCGCCCGCGCGGGTGGTCGGCACGGTGAAGTCGCCGACCTTGAGCGCGGTCACGCCGGCCCCGCCGCCGCCCGAGAGGTTGCCGCTGCCGTCGCTGGTCTTGACCATGACCGCACCGGCCCCCTGCGCGACCCGCAGCGCCTCGACCGACAGCGCCGGCAGGACCTGGCCCCCGTGCCGCGCGAGCAGGGGTACGCGGCGGACGATGCCGTCGCTGTCCGGCGCGAAGGTCAGGAAGCCGGCGCCGCGCGCCGCCTCCTGGATCGCCGGCAGCGGCGCGATCGCGCCCGCGTAGCTGCGCAGCGCGGCATCGGGCGGGGAGCCCGAGACGGCGAGGCCGCCTTTCGCGGCCACGGCGGGGCCGCCGGGCTCCGGCGTCAGGAAATAGCCGGTGACGACCGGCGTATGGCCGACCGTGGCGGCGAACAGCGCGTCGTTGTCCGGCAGGGCGCGAATCGCCGCGAGCAGGGCCGGATCGGCCTGCGGCAGCCGCGCGGCGAGCCGGGCGGGCGAGGTCCGGTCGGGCTCGGCGAAGACCACGTCGAGCGCGATGACGGCGGCGCCGGCCCCGCTCAGCCGCTCGATCAGGCGGCCGATCTCGGTGCGCGGCCAGGGCCACTGGCCGATCCGGCGGAGCGATTCCTCGTCGATCGCGACGACCTGCACCGGCGCGTCCCGGTAGGGCCGCGGCGCGGCGCGCTGGTAGGAATCGAAGAACAGGTCGCCGATCCGCTCGGCCGCGGGCAGGCCGAGCGCCTGCAAGGCGAGGACCGCCAGCAGCGCCAGCGCGCCCGGCAGCAGCGGGCTGGTCGAGATGCGCCGGGCGAGGCCCGCGCGCGGGGTCAGGGCGTCGGACTCGGCGCGGTGCTGGGCCCGCCGGCCGCGTTCGTGCTCGGCCCGCTGCCCTGAGTGACGGGACCGCCGCCCTGGCTCGGCCCGGAGCCGCGCGGGAACTGGAGCGGGATGGCGGGGACCGAACCGCCGGTGCCGCGCGCGCCCGGCCCGCCGCCGCGCAAGCCCGCGCCGGGCGGGTAGGGGCCGCCGGGATAGGGATAATAGGGCTCCCGCGTCTCGGGCGGCGGGGCGAAGTCGGCCGGGGAGGCGTCCTCCGGCAGGCGCGGATCGAGCCGCGGCAGGATCAGCTCGTTGAGGATCGACTGCCCCGGCAGCGAGATCGTGAACGGCCCGAGCGGCGCCTGGCCAGGGCGGGGCACATAGACCGCGAGCAGCGGCCGGTCGAGGTCGACGGTCTTGCCCCCGGCCGTGACCGAAATCGCCCCGGGGCGCCGGTCGTTCGGCCCGGGGCCGCGCAGGACGATCAGCGAGGCGGTGGCGGGATCGCTCGCGATTCCGCCGCCTAGCGCGGGCTCGTGCCGGGCGATGTCGACCGCCTCCTCGCCGACCACGGCGTCGAGGATCGTCCCGCGGATGCCGATGGTGGCGACCGGGGTGCGGAGCTGCGCCCCGTCCTTGCCGTGCCCGCCGCCCGACATGAAGCGCAGCGCGCCCTTGGCCAGCGTCGCCGAGAACGAGCCGCCCGAGGGATCGTAGACGAAGCGGTCGATCGTCAACCGGGCATTCTGGCCGACGGTGAAGCTCGATCGGTCGAGCAGCAGGAGCTGCATGTGGCTCTGCGCGCCGGTCTGGCCGGGGCCGCCGAGCGCCATGCTTGGCCGGAGCGGGGCGGGCGGCGCCGGGGGGGCCCCGCGGGCGCGGACGCTGACCTGATTGCGCAGCGCGGCGACCGATCCGACCACCGCCGGCCCCGCCGCCGCGCCGAGCAGGGCGACGAGGCCCAGGGCCGGGAGCAGGCGCCGGGCGCTCACCGGCCGGCCCCCGGCCGGGGTTCCTCGCAGGGCGCGGTCTCCTCGCGCCACATCGCCTCGGGCAGGTCGTGGCCGCGCAGCGGATCGAACTCAGTGCGCGAGCCGGGGCGGTCGTCGAGCCGGCAGAGCAGGCTGGCGTGGAGCAGCCGCGCCTCGGCGTTCAGCGGATCGAGGATGATGACCCGCTCGACCGTGGCCAGCGCGCCGCTCAGGTCGCCATCGCGCATCTGCTGGCGGACGAGGCCGAGGCCCGAAGGCACCCGGGCCGTGGCGCGAAGCTGCTGGTCGAGCTGGGCGGACGTATCGGCCCGGGCCGGCAGCGCCGTCAGGCCGAGCGCCAGGACGAGAAGCGGAAGGGCTCGATTGCGCATCAGGTAGTTCCCCCTGGCCGAAGCGCTTGCCATACCTCTTACCCTAGGCCGCCCGGCTCTCCAAGTCCGCCGGAAAGTCTGCCGGAGTGCGGCCGATCAGGGCCATGGCCAGCGCCCCCACGCTCATCACCACGACGATCGTGGCCAGCAGGGCGTCGTAGTTGCCGGTGAGGTCGTGGAGCTTGCCGCCGACGAAGGGCCCGATCGCCGCCATCATCGCGCCGCAGGTGATCACCGCGTTGAACAGGGCGGCGAAGGCCCGCAGCCCGAAATGGCGGGTCGCGAGGTAGAGCGCGACGTCCATCTCCGCGCCGATCGCCGCACCGAAGGCGGCCACGGCGACAGACAGCAGGATCGCGCCCGGCGCGTCGAGCAGCAGGATGCTCGCGCCCAGCACCGGCATCAGCAGGGTGATCGTGCCGATGACGTTGCCCGGAAAGCGATCGAGCAGCGCCCCGACCGAGAGCCGGACGACGATCCCGACCAGGCCCATGATCGAGGCGATGCCCGCCGCCTCCATCGCCGAGATCCCGGTTTCGGAGAGCAGCGGCACGAGATTGGTCGCGACCGTCATGGAGAAGAACGAGAAGCAGCCGAACGAGATCACCAGCAGCCAGAAGGCCCGCGTCCGCAGCCCTTGCGCGAAGGTCAGCCCCGGCAGCGCGGCGGCGGGGGTTGCGGCGGGAGCGGGAGCATCGGCCGGCGCCGCCGGCTTCGGCCCGCGATCCTCGCGGAAGAAGAAGAAGACCACCGGCAGGGTCACGACCAGCCACGACAGGCCGACCCCGACGAAGCCCATCCGCCAGCCCTGGGTCTGGATCAGCCAGGTCGCATAGGCCGGCAGGAAGATCGCCATCAGCGAGGTGCCCGACAGCGCGAAGGCGAAGGCGAAGCCGCGCGAATGGTCGAAGTGCCGGGCCAGCGCGCGCATCCACACGGTCGACTGGACCAGGACCACGCCTACCGCCAGGACGATCCACAGCAGGGTCCAGTTGAGCAGCGCCCCGGTCGCCGTGGCGAGCAGGGCGAAGCTGCCGGCCTTGACCACCAGCCCGGTCAGGGCGACGCGGCGCGAGCCGAAGCGGTCGACGATCAGGCCGATGACGATGTTGAGGAAGATGCCGGTGAAGTTCGAGACGCTGACGCCCAGCATCACCTGCGAGCGGGTCCAGCCGAACTGGTGCTCCAGCGAGGAGACGAACGGGCTGATCCCGTAGCTCTGCAACCCGATCGTCGAATAGCCGACCAGTGCGGCCAGCGCGAGCGGCCAGTGCGCGCGCCATTCGGCGGCCGCGCCGCTGCTGCCAGTGCTCATGTCCCCTCCCTCGGCTTTCCAGCGGCGCCGACGATAGGGCCTTGCCGCGCCTCGGCAAGTCTTTGCTGCGCGTCCGTTTTCCCGATCGGTGGATTGCGCGCCGCGCGTCGGGGTCATAGCCTGGCCCGCGAAGGAGAGGATGCCCATGGCCGAGGCCGCCGTCGCCAGAGTGCCCCCGCCCGCCCGCGCGCTCAGCCGCCGCGCCGCGGTGATCGGGGTGGGCGAGACCGACTACCATCTCGACTACCAGGCCGAGCGCGCCCGCGCCCCGGGCTATGTGCCGCCGCTGCCCGAGGACCTCGCCGCCCGGGCCTTCGAGCGGGCGTTGGCCGATTCGGGGCTGCGCCGCGAGGACATCGACGGGATCTCGACCTCCTTCACCTATGGCGGCCCGCCGCCCGGGGAGATGGCGCGGATGCTCGGCCTCTCACCGCGCTACGCGATCTCCAACGGCAACATCATGGCGGGGCCCCCGCCGGGGGTCGCCGCCGACATCGCCGCAGGCAAAGCCGATACGGTGGCGATGATCTACGCCGTCGCCTCGCGCGCGATCGGGCGGCAGTACGGCGGCAGCACCTATGCGGGCAGCGGCGACGCAGCGCCCAGCTCCTACTATTACCACCTCCCCTGGGGCTGGTCCTCGCAGGCGGCGCACTGGGCGCTGATGTTCACCCACTACGCCCACGAATACGGCGCGACCGAGGAGGACCTGGCCGCCGTGGCGATCCAGGTGCGCCAGAACGCCCTCGCCAATCCCAACGCGGTGATGCGCAAGGCGATCACCCGCGAGGACTACCTCGCCTCGCGCTACATCGTGCGGCCGCTCCACCTGTTCGACCTCTGCCTGGTCAACGACGGGGCGGTCTGCCTGATCGTGACCCGCGCCGAGCTGGCCAAGGGCATGAATCCCGCGCTGGTCGCCGGCTGGGGCGAGGCCGTGGTCAGGACCCGCAAGCTCCACGCGATGGTCCGCGAGCGATTGCGGCACCAGATGCTGGAGGTGGGCGAGCAGGCCCTCGCCATGGCCGGGCTGGCGCTGGCGAACGTGGGCCACTTCGAGGGCTACGACGCCTCGTCGATCCACCTCGTCAACCAGCTCGAGGGCTACGGCTTCGTCGCGCCGGGCCGCGGCCTCGCCTTTGCCGCCGAAGGGCAGATGGCGGTCGGCGGCAGGCTGCCGACCAATACGGAGGGCGGCAACCTTTCGGGCTCCTACATGCACGGCTGGAGCCAGGTCGCCGAATCGGTGCGGCAGGTGCGCGGGCGCGCCGGGCCGCGCCAGGTCGGCCGGCTCGACGCGGCGATGTTCTCGCTCGCCCAGACCGACCAGGCCCACCCCCTGATCTTCGTGCCGGGAGAATGACCATGGCCGAGAAACGCCCCGACCGCACCCTCGGTCCCGGCCACGACACCTTCTGGGAATGGACCGCCCGGGGCGAGCTGCGCCTGCAAAGCTGCACGGCCTGCGGCGAGATCGCCTGGCCGGTGGTCAAGGCCTGCGAGGCCTGCGGCTCGGCCGAGCTCGAATGGGCGCGGATGTCCGGGCGCGGCGCCCTGGCGAGCTGGTGCACCTTCGAGCGCGACTATTACCGCGGCCTGCTGCCGCTGCCCTGGGACACGATCCTGGTCGAGCTGGAGGAAGGCCCGCTGTTCATCGCCAACCCGCACGGCTTCGCGCGCGAGGAGATGACGGTCGGGATGCCGGTCGAGGTGACGTTCATCCCCTGCGAGGACCAGGCCGGGACATTCATGCTGCCGGTGTTCCGCAAGGCGTAGGCCACAGACCAGTCCGTCATGCTGAACTTGTTTCAGCATCCATCCTTCCTCGCGCGCCGTGCAAGACCCTACAGACAAAGGCGCCATTCTCCCTGTGCCGGAGGGCTTCGTCACGCGAGGAGGAATGGACCCTGAAACAAGTTCAGGGTGACGCCGACGGAAGGAAAAGGGGCCAGCCTCATGCTTCCCATGCGCGAAAAGGTCGGTTAGCACCGCCGTCATGGCCGCCGGCAAGATCAAGATGGGCTCCGAGCGCAGCTTCGGCCTGGTCTTCGCCGGAGTCTTCGCGCTCGTCGCGCTGCTGCCCCTGCGGCACGGGCTGCCCCTGCGCTGGTGGGCCCTGGCGGTCGCGGCGCTGTTCCTGATCGTCGCGCTGGCCCGCCCCGCCTGGCTCGCGCCGCTCAACCGGCTGTGGTTCCGCCTCGGCCTGGCGCTCGGCGCGGTGATGACGCCGGTGATGATGGGCCTGCTGTTCGTGGTCGCGGTGATCCCGACCGCGCTTATCATGCGGCTGCTGCGCAAGGACCCGCTGCACCGCCGGCTCTCGCCCGAGGCGGAGACCTATTGGGAACGCCGCGACACCCAGCCCGGCCCGATGCGGGAGCAATATTGATGGACACGATCAAGGACCTGCTGCGCTTCCTGGTCGCGCGCCGCAAGGTGTGGCTCTGGCCGCTGTTCCTCGCCCTGATCCTGATCGGCGGGCTGGTGGTCTTCACCCACGGGTCGGCCATCGCGCCGTTCATCTATACCGTCTTCTGATGGGCTCCATCCTCGGGATTTCGGCGTTCTACCACGACAGCGCCGCCGCCCTGGTGCGCGACGGACGGATCGTCGCGGCGGCGCAGGAGGAGCGCTTCACCCGAAAGAAGCACGACGAGGCCTATCCCCGCAACGCGATCGACTACGTGCTGGCCGAGGCCGGGCTGAGCCTGGCCGAGGTCGACCGGGTGGTGTTCTACGACAAGCCCTTCCTCAAGTTCGAGCGCCTGCTCGAAACCTACGTCAGCTTCGCGCCCCGGGGCTTCGCCTCCTTCGCCAAGGCGATTCCCGTCTGGCTGCGCGAGAAGCTGTTCCAGAAGACCCTGCTGCTGGAGGAGCTGGAGCAGCACGCGGGCGGCCTGGGCGGCAAGGACAAGCGGGGGGACAAGCTGCTGTTCAGCGAGCACCACCTGAGCCACGCCGCCAGCGCCTTCTATCCCTCGCCGTTCGAGGAGGCGGTGGTGCTGACGATGGACGGGGTGGGCGAGCGGGCGACGACCACGGTCTGCCTCGGGCGCGGCAACCGGCTGACCGTCGAGAAGGAGATCGGCTTCCCCCACTCGCTCGGCCTGCTCTATTCGGCGCTGACCTATTACCTCGGCTTCAAGGTCAACAGCGGCGAATACAAGGTCATGGGCCTCGCCCCCTACGGCGAGCCGAGATACGCGCCCCTGATGCTGGAGCATCTGATCGACCTCAAGCCCGACGGCTCGTTCCGGCTCGACCAGCGCTATTTCAGCTATGCCACGGGCCTGACCATGACCAACCGCCGCTTCGCCGACCTGTTCGGCCAGCCGGTGCGCGCGGCAGAAGGCCTGCTGACCCAGTTCCACATGGACATGGCCGCCTCGCTCCAGGCGGTGACGGAGGAGGTCGTGCTGCGGCTGACCCGGGCGCTGGCCCGGGAATACGGCGTGCCCAACCTCTGCCTGGCGGGCGGCGTGGCGCTCAACTGCGTCGCCAACGGCAAGGTCCTGCGCGACGGCGCTTTCGACAACATCTGGGTCCAGCCCGCCTCGGGCGACGCGGGCGGCGCGCCCGGCGCGGCGCTGGCGGCCTGGCACATGGAGCTGGACCGGCCGCGCGTCGTCTCCGGCGGCGACGGCATGGCGGGGAGCTACCTCGGCCCGCAATTCGCGCAGGCCGAGATCGAGCGGCGGCTCACCGCGGCGGGCGCGCGATTCGCCGTGCTGGACGAGGCCGCGATGATCCGGGCCACGGCCCGCGCCCTGTCCGAAGGCGCGGCGGTCGGCTGGTTCCAGGGGCGGATGGAGTTCGGCCCGCGCGCGCTCGGCGGCCGCTCGATCCTCGGCGATCCGCGCTCGGAGACGATGCAGAAGACCCTGAACCTCAAGGTCAAGTTCCGCGAATCCTTCCGCCCCTTCGCCCCCTCGGTGCTGCGCGAGCGGGTCGGCGACTATTTCGAGCTGGACGGCGACAGCCCCTACATGCTGCTGGTCGCCAACGTGAAGCCCGAGCGCCGCCGCGCGATGAGCGCGGCCGAGCAGGCGCTGTTCGGGATCGACAAGCTGAACATCGCCCGCTCCGACATCCCGGCCGTGACCCATGTCGACTATTCGGCGCGGGTCCAGACGGTGCATCGCGAGACCAATCCCCGGTATCATGCGCTGATCGCCGAGTTCGAGCGGCTGACCGGCTGCGGCGTGGTCATCAACACCTCGTTCAACGTGCGTGGCGAGCCGATCGTCGCCACGCCCGAGGACGCCTTCCGCTGCTTCATGGGAACCGACCTCGACCTGCTGGCGATCGGCGACTGCGTGCTGCGCAAGGAGGAGCAGGACCCGGCCCTGCGCCAGGACTATGCGGGCAGGTATGAGCTGGACTGACCCCGGCCCCGCTGGGCGCGCCCGCCGGTGAGACGCCTCCGCGCCTTCCTGCTCCAGCTCCTCGTCTTCCTGGTGATTCTGGAGGCGGGGCTGCAAGCCGTGGTGCGGCTCGGCCTGCTCGACGTCTCGCTGCCGACCTACGACGCGCGCAACGCCTGGTCGTTCTGGGTGGACGTCGATCCTGCCTTCGGGGTCTGGCACCTGCCCCATGCCGAGTACCGCCACGCCAAGGCGTGCTTCGACGTACCCTACCGGGCCAACGCCTTCGGGATGCGCGATGCCGAGACCAGCGAGCGCCATGCCGGCCCGCGCGTCGCCGTGCTCGGCGATTCCTTCGCCGAGGGCTGGGGGATCGCCGCGGGCCGGCGCGCGCCCGACCTGCTCGAACGCGGCAGCGGGATCGAGCACCTCGACTTCGGCACCTCGGGCGATTTCGACCCCGTGCAGTACTGGCAGCTCTACCGCACCCTGGCCCGGCGGTTCGACCACGACGCGGTGCTGGTGATGGTCCTGCCCGACAACGATTTCCCGCCCGGCGGGACCGTCGAGGACCGCCCGGCCGACGCGCGCTGGACGCCCCGCCTGACCGGGACCTATCCCGGCTACCGCGTCACCTATCCGCCGCGCACCTTCGCGCCCCGTCCGCACGACTGGCGGCGCTTCCTGGTCAACCTGCCCGGCGAGTTCTGGCTGACCTACCGCACCGGCATGTTCATGACGGCCTACGTCTCGGCGGTGCGGGCGCACAAGGCCGGGACGCCCCAGGACGGCGCGCTGCACCGCTCGCACTACTACAACTACACCCGCGCGGAGTTCGACCCGCTGCGCTATGCGATCGAACAAATCGCCCGGGACGCGGCGGGCCGCCGGGTGCTGGTGGTGACGATCCCCCGCCCCGACGACTTCGCCGCGGCGCGCGGCGGCAAGCCCCCGCCGCTGCCCGAGGAGCTGCGCCAGGTCGCGCAAGGCGCGGGGATCGACTACCTCGACCTGCTCCCCGCCATGCAGCGCGACGCGGGCGGCCGGCCGCAGCGCTGGTTCCTGACCTGCGACGGGCATTGGTCCGAAGCCGGCCATGCCGAGGTGGCCAAGGTGATCCGCGAGGGCTGGGGATATTACTCCTCCCCGGCACGGGGAGGTGGCAGTCCGCAGGACTGACGGAGGGGGCCATCCTCAACCACACCCTGCCGGAGGAGAACCCCCTGCGGACGGTACCCCTCCCCGCGAGCGAGGAGGATTTCCCGCGCGTTACCGCACCCTTAACCTTCCCGCGCTAAACCGCGGGCGATGAGCGCGCAACCAGATCCCCGGCCCGTCAGCGACGTGTCCGCAGGCGTCGGCCTGGTCGGGCTCGCCGGGCTGTTCGCCTGGATCATGGTCTGTCGCGAATGGGCGGCCATCGCCGATTTCTTCGCCCTCGCCACCCCGCCCGCCGCCATGCCGCTGGCCCACCCCGGCAGCGCCCGGGATCAGCGCGGGACTGGAGGCGAAAGCCCAGACGAGGCGCGCGCGGATGTTCCCGGTCCGGGCGGCGGAGAGGGCCGCC
>Ga0066256_1002595_pt1 | contig 19512 bp, 16 predicted proteins | sample ThiBio_1000_biof_FD_87107 | JGI IMG/M metagenome (GOLD analysis project Ga0066256, IMG submission 87107) | Wastewater bioreactor microbial communities from Cape Town, South Africa - Thiocy_expt_1000_biof (version 2) | ecosystem: Engineered > Bioreactor > Thiocyanate-remediating >... | reverse complement strand
ACTCGAACCCATCGGCTATATCCCGCCGGCAGAAGCCGAGGCAAACTACTACCGGCATCTCGCCAGTCCCGTCGCAATGGCGGCGTGACTTAAACCAAACAGCCTCCACGAAACCCGGGGCGGTTCAGAACGGTGCGGAGGGTGGGAGGGAGACTCCGACATAAATCCCCTTGATGCCGCCACGCTTGCTGGCGTGGCGGTCGGCAGTCGGGGACGAAGCTCCCTGCCGATGCCAAGGTGTACTGCCCTGGCTTCCGGTTGTGGCTCTGACCGGAACCGCTCGCAGCGCGCGTCGGGCCTGTGAATCCCGACGCAAGAATGCCTGTCGCTTGCGGGCGACGCGTGGATGGCCTGCGGGGTACTTCTAGGCGGTCATCGACTCCCGTCAGAGCCGCCCTGCCCTTTCCCCTCGCAGTAAGGGTGGAGAGGATTGGCGGCTGTCTGAGTCCGCGTCCTCACCCATGCTTAGATTGCCGGAGCGCACCCGGCAACCGCATCCCCACCCCGGTGGCGCTTACTGCTCGCCATCGATGGACGAAGCATACGCTCTCTGGCTGTAATGGCGGAAGTCTGCAAGCTTGCAGGTTTGGTAATCTGCTATCGCCATTTCCATGGTGTCGATTTGCGCGCCTACGCTGTCGGTTTGATTCTAAGCGGAGCTGCTCGCACTTCATCGCTACCGCGACTACGCAGTTTTGGTGCAACGGATGCACACCACCGCACAAATGATCCAGTTGCTGTAGGAGCTCGCATCCTTTGCTTTATCAGGCTTTTGACATGGGCTTTGTAAAGATTCTCCATCAAGAGGTGAACACCGGGGTGCAAAATCGTGTTGTGGAACCGCACGTAGAACTCGGGGTCGTGGCAGTGGTCGCCTTGAGATGAACTTTTGTGCCCGTACTCATGAATGAGGAGATACACAAGGCGGAACAACCCCGGCCGATACTCAGAGGTCCAGCGATAGCCCGCGAGTTGACCAACCGTTTCAAGCTGTCGATGTTCAATCGCGATATAGGACACACCATCTGTCCAAGCATCCATTGAGTCCGACGCACCACCGACCAACTTCCGCGTTTGCGATCCGCAAATGTTTGCTGCAAATTTGTTGATACTTCGCAGCGCCTCGATCGCAACCTGTGCGCGCCTGTCCATTTGATCGTCGTCAAAAACAGTGGCCGTGTCGCTGAACTCTTGCGCTAACGTCTCGAAATCGATCCATTGCATTCTTCCAGGATCTGAGTCCTCATTCAGCGCCAATCGCAATCGTAGTTGTTGGACCAGCCAATGGGCATTGTTGTTCGACACCTCAATACCCGCCAAATGCAACAATACGGGGTCAATAACGGTCACTATCCCGAGGTTGGTTACACGTTCGGCAATCATCCGCTTCTTGCGGTCAAAGCACGTGAAACGGCGGTGTTCTGGGAAAAGCCAGCGCCGATCTTGGTAGACACCAAAAATATCCGGCAGGAAACGAAGCTTCTCCAACGACTTCGCCGACATACTTCGGTCTTCAAATACCAGATCACGCAACAGTCGCTGTATTTCTGGGGGGCGAAGTTTTCGTGCTTTTTCAACCTGAACGGTGAAACGCTCGATTAGCCGTCCTGCAATCTTGCGCCAGTGCTCGCATTTGACGATTGCGTTGCGGGCCGCATTGACGTGCAACGTGACGCGCGATACCACAACACCTCCGATCCCAAAGCGTGCTGCCGGAAAGCTTTCAACAAACACCCCCTGATTGTAGATTCGCAGATCGTGGAAGTCCCGGTCCAACTTGTAAAAGGCGAGCTCGTCGAAGTCCCAATCAAGATGTTCCACCAACTGATTGATTTGCACGCCATCAATCAAAATCGGAACAGACACGTAACGAACCAATTGCGACAAGTGATTATCGCCGTATAAGGGAAGAAGCGTATTTGCTTCTGATAGATCAACGTGCTTGCCGTAGAGCAACATTACTTCGAGAATGTCTCTCTTTTCGTAGAGTTCAACTTCAATAGTGCACCCTAAGCGCGCTTGCGACAGAGATCGAAGTTCATAGCCAAACTCGCCTGCTGCGTCCTGAATGTCCACGAGCATCTCGTATTTGCCGCTGAGCCATCGCGTTTTGGCATATCCCATGACTTGGCCACGTCCAATTCGGAATCTACCGAATTTGGCATCACCTTCATGGTGTGGTGTCCCGAATGTTTCGAAGAACTCCTGTATCTCCGTGAGATCCGCGAAGCCCTTACCATTGTCGCTGATCGTCAGCCGCCCATGCTCCTTTGATGTTTCAATTCGGATTTCCGTTGCGCGCGCATCGATCGCGTTCATGACCAGCTCCGCAATCGCTTTGCTGAACGAACCACCCTGCTCACGAAAAAGTGTTTGCAATATGCCGGCATGCACCCGAAACGGTCTGCGCACCTGCCTGTTCATCTCTTCATTCATTTTTAATCTGCATCTCAATTGATAGGTGTCTGTACCACGTTCGATGCAGCCTGGACATGGATCTCCACGGCTTGAGTGGAGCGCGGCCCAGGACGTTGCAGGCGATAGACGATGCGCACCGCGCCTGGTGCAAGGGGAGGCACCTGGCCGGCTTCAATTGCACGAAACCAGATGGCATTCCAACGGCGGCCTTTCACATCGGTCATTTCAAGGCGCAGGTGCGTGCCATCGCCGACCGGCTTGATGCCGAGCAGCTGGAAGGTGTCGCAGAAAACGGGTAGCTCGAATCCGCGGCCCCATGGATCCAGAGCCTCGATTTCCGCCAGTGCCTGCGGGCCAAGTTCGTGACCCAATGCGCCGTCATGGAATTTCTCGATCGGCGGAGCCTTGCCCTGGAATGCCGCGCTTACCGTGGCATCCCAGATGGCACAGAACAAAAGCCCACGTGACGCCGGCAGACGCACGCCCCCAGCGCCGGCATGTCCGCCTGCTAAAAGTTCAAGCTCCGGATGGTTTGTGGCAATCGACTCGAGCGCCTCTCGGACATGGAAGCCAGGCACGGAGCGCACGGAGCCGGTCAGAACCTGCGCGTCTTCCATGTGGGGCGACAGGCAGACGGTGGGGCGACCCCATGCCTCCACGACGCGCGAACTCGATATCCCGTGAACGCCTGGATGTCCATCCGGGAGAATGAGGGCAAGACCAATGCAGCCTTGGGCCACGGCATCGCTGGCCAAGGCCATGGCCTGGGCAGTCACGCGCTTTTCGATGACCTTGCGCCGTTCATTGGCGTCGCGAAGGATCGCCACCAATTCGCGCGCACGTTCAAGATGCGGTGTGGTCAGTGCTTCCAGCCCTGCGGTCGCGTCGTCAATGCGACCATGAGCATTGCATACAGGGCCTAGCCGATATGCGATGGTTTGTGAATCCCAAGGCGGAGGCTCCACCTCGCTCAAGGCTTTGAGAAAGGGACGCTGGAGCGCGTTCATCCTTTTTAGCCCGGCGCGCACGATGAAGCGATTGGTTGCGCTGCGCCCCAGGTCGACGGCGTCCGCCGTGGTTCCAATGGCGACTGCGTCCATTACGCGTGCCAGCGAAGGCGCGTCCGTTGGCAAGGTGCCCCGTTCGATCAATTTGTCCCGTGTGGCCGCCATGAGCAGCATGGCGACCATGCAACCGGCAATATTCGGGTCTGACGCCGGCACATCGGTACGCGCGGGATTCACGCACGCAACCGCTGAGGCAGGCGGGCCTTCCTTTGGGAGGCCGTGATGATCACTCACGACTGTTTTGATGCCTTTTTCCAGAAGCTCACGAATCCGCGGCTCATCGGTGGATCCCTGATCGGCGGTGATCACCAGCGCCGGACGAGGTACAAGCTGCAGAACGCGCTCGACCAGCTTCGAGGACACCCCATATCCTTCCTTGGTGCGGTGGCTGGTCACGCTGTGGATTCGATCTACCGGCACCCCCATGCAGAGTGTCAACGCTTCCCACAGCACACAATGAGACGTAATCCCGTCTGCATCATGGTCAACTACACAGGCGATGTGTTCGCCTTGTTCAATGGCATCGGCGATGCAATCGGCAGCGGCATGAATGTCTGGAAGTTGCCGCCAGGAAATGACATGGCTTCGCGGATCGAAGAAGTGCGCGAGATCGATTGAATCCTCCGGGATGCGCGCCGCGACCAAGCGGGCCTGGAGCGGTGTGGCCCCCAGTGCGGCGGCCTGGGCCACCCGTGATGCGTTCGCCACCCGGGGCTTCCAACGTACTGCTGGCTGTTCTGTTTTCGGATGAGGAGTCTGCGTCGTCATGAATCAAGGAATAGCCGCTTTCGGCCGTGACGCAACAGGTTGCCGACGAGGCCAGTGGGGAGGGGATTTTGCTGGCCTCGTCGGCGTGCGATCGACTTAGGGGTTCAACCGCGTCATCAGTGTCGCGCACTCATGCGTTTGCGGAACGCAGTCGTGGACCGGATAACCCGGTCTGTCACTCGTCGCCCTTTCGCGTATCAAGATCTACGGGCATGGGCTTTTGACAGGTTCCGCACACGAGGTTTAGCCCCGACTTGCCCCATACGGCGGCTGTGCATTTCGGGCAGCTGTACTTGGTGCGATTGCCCGACGAACTGGGTTTGGGCGAAATGAGGGCGGCCACTACACTCTGATTAAGATGCGCGCGCAGTGCTTTGTGGGTGCGGGTTGTTTTCGCGGCGGCTGTCCGTACGGGCTTAGGCGCAGCTACTCCGGCACTCGGCGTCGCATCAGGTGATGGCGCAGGAGCGGAAGGATTGGGGATTTCGTCCTGCGCCTTATCGTCATCTTCCGACGGCTGATCCGCGGCACCGGAAGTGGAGGCCTCCGGTGGCGGTGGCGTTTGCGTCTCCTCATCCTCCAGAGCTTCCTCGTCATCGTCGTCTTCATCAAGGAACTCCGCCATGCGATCAATCCACGTCAATGCCCAGCCCTTCTCCAACAACACCGTGGCAGATCGATCGAACGGACCGTCCTCCTGGACATAGTGCGACATCTTGTACCCGTATTTCTTCCCGCCCGGCTTGCCGTTGTGGGACGGCACCAGCCCGATGGTTTCCATCGCCTGGCCCCATTCCTTGCAGTGATACCCCTGTGCACCTCGAACGTCGGCGGTGGCTTTCATGTTGACCTGAATGCGACACATCTCATGCACCAGGTTCGACAGAAAGTCCTTGGGCTTGGCAGCGGCGAAATACGCGGGATTGACGCTGATCTCGTGGGTGAAGACCAACCCGTTTACGGCTTGCACGAAACGATCCATCGACACCATGGCCAGATGCCCCTTCTTGCGCCGGAGCGTAATCAGGCACTCAGGCAGCTTCGACTGGAACAGGGTCCGGTTGAAGTGTCGGTAGGCGTTGTTGATTTCCGAATAGAGTGTCTCCGTCGGGCTTTCCAGCCGCGCACCTTGGGTTTCCGGAAGCATGCTGGTGTCTGGCGCGTTCACTGGATGCGCATCTCGGAGGCATTGCGAATGGCTGTCTCGAATGCACCCGTCCAGGTTTCCACCTGCATCGTGTCCTTGAGACTTCTGCGTGGGCGCAGCAGTTGGCGCTGCATGTCGGGATAGTCACGCTGCAAGATGTCTTCCAGCACGCCGACTTCATCGATCAGGCCAATTTTCAGCGCCGGCCGCGCTGTCCACACGCGACCGCTGAACAAGTCCGGTGTCTCCAAGACCAAGCCGGGTCGACGCTCGATGACCAGCGTCTTGAACTCGACCATTGCGCTGTCGACAAGGTCCTGCGCGTATTGCGCCTGGGCTTTGGTGTCCTCCCGATACGGGGAGAACGCGCCTTTGTTCGTTCCCGTCGTATATTCGCGCGATCGGACGCCGTACTTGTCCATGATGCCGCCGAACTCGAGCCCGGACATGATGACGCCGATCGAGCCGACCAGCGCCATCGAATTGGCGACAATGCGATCGGCATGCGCAGCAATCATGTATCCGGCGCTGGCACCCACGCCATCAATCACGGCGAGTACGGGACGACGCACGCTGCTGTCCTTGACCACCTTGCAGCGATCCATGACGGCGCCGATGCGCTCGGCGTCGGCGGGCGACCCTCCGGGTGAATTGATCCTGAGTACGAGCGCCTTGGTGTTTGTGTTGGAGCAGGCCGACTCGATCAAGGGCACGATTCTGTCCCCCGAAGCCAGGCTGTCCGGCCCGATCGCCCCGCTCACATCAATGATGATGACGCCGGGCGATGAGAGCGAAGGCTGGTACCCGAAGAACCCGGCCGTGCTGATGAAATAGATGATGGCCAGGCCAAACACCGCGACCGCGAGGGCAAGTCGCTTCACCCATTGCCAAAACAGGTTGTCGCGGAGCACCTTGACGTGCGCACCTGCCATCAACTCCAAACTGGGCGCGAGGTTTTCGAGCAGATCCAGCGCTCGACGCGTCACCGCCTCCGTCGAAAGAGGTGTTGATGGAGTCGATTGGGCCTGCGCTTCTTGAACGGGGTCTGTCATCTCGGGTTCCGTGTGGGGAAATCAGGGTGAGGGGTGACGCATCCGCGGAGCGGCGTAGATGTCGGGTAGGCAAAGCTCGTTTGATGATCCATTCGCCACACAGCCATCGAATCCATCAACATGGATGTAATCCGTGATGACGACGTTGGTGAACTCCCAGTCCAGCGCGCTGGTTCCATCACTCTGCTGTGACGACGCGCGAACAGTGAAGATGCGGATAGGAGGGCCGGGTGTGATGGCTTGGGCACACTCCCAAACCACAGTCTGGCCGATGGCCACCGAGGCCAGCGTCTTGTTGCATTGAGGTGCCGTCGTCTCGATCAGGTTGACTGCGCTCAAGGCGGTTGACGTGTTGTTCGTCACCTTGAATTGCCACCTGGCAGATTCGCCGGCTTTGGCGTATTGAACCCACGGCAGTCGACACACGGTATAGGCCGCTGCACCTGAAGGGTCAGGAGGCGGCCCGCCGCCTGGGAGTGTTACGGATGAGGTTGCGGTCGCGCTGACCGAGCCGCCTCCTTGTTGCCCGGTCGCCGTCACGGTGTTGGAGAACGGCGCAAGGACATTGCCCTTGTTGCAACTGTAGGTATAGGTGGAGCTTGCACCGAGCGAGCTCACGGTACGGGCGCATGTACTCACCGCGGTCGAAGTCACGCTGACAGGTGCGAGCGCGACGGTGCCGTTGTTGATGATCTTGATCTGGAAGATGGCGGTACCCCCGGACGCGACCTCCTGCGTGACGGGATTGGACTGGATCTGCACTGACGCGGCGCGTTGGGCTTTGGCATGGACCACAAACACCTTCGATTCCATGCAGTAGCGGGTCGGTCCTTGTACGGCATCCACCAGCGCCACGGTCGGCGCCGGATCTCCGGGCAAGGTCAGGGTCACGCGGTCGGGGTTAGCTTCCCAGCGAAGCGCGTCCTCTGCGGCGACAACGAATACGTGACGACGGTTGTTGATCGTCGCGTCCATCAACACCCCAGAAGAAGGCGAATGACTGTCGAGGAGCGCGCGTTGCGCTGAAGTCAGACCTTCTCGGGGGCGCTGCCGGGGATCTGTCACGTCGCTGCATCCCAGGACGTGTTCGGCTGGGACGCGATTGAAGTCCAGCGTCAAATGATCTCCGGGGGCGACCGGTGCAAACTGTCCATCGGGACGCAGCTCGCACCGCATGCTTCCATCCGCCTGGATCACCTGCTGGTCGCAATTGTCGCCATGGTCAGCGCCCGACGCCCAAACAGGAGCGCTCGCCATCAACAACACCCAGCTCAACCCACGCCGCATGGAAATACTCCGTCACTCAGGCCACTCCATGATTGCGGAGAATGGCGAGATCGGGGGCGCGTCGTGGACCGTAATACCCGGTCCAGCATTGAATCAAGGGCTGATTGATTGCGGCTTAAATGAGGACTGTCCTCGCTGCTCTGCACACTTCATGCTCAACAACCTCAACCTCTATGTCTTCCCAGCCGGCGCGGAGTTCTCCTACGAAACCGTGCTCCAGGCGTTGAGTCGCGTGCCGGTACGGCCCTGCGGCCCGCTGGAGATGTCCACGCTGGGCTTTGAATCCATTTTTGGCGAAAGCGATGACCGACTGCTGATGCGCGTCGAGAACAACGTGTTCTGCTTTATGGCTGCGGGGGAAGAAAAATCACTGCTCAACCCTGTGCTTCGAAAACGGTTGGCCGCCGCCATACAGGCGTTCGAAGTGGAAAAAAATCGGCGGCCGACCAAGTCGGAGCAAGAGGAACTGAAGAACCGTGTAATCAACGCCATGACCGCCGAAACCATGGGATGTCCCTTCGAGGTCGCGTGCATGATCGACCTCGATCAGGGTTGGCTGGCTGTTGGTGCGCTGTCGGGTACGCGGAGCGAAGCGATTGTTTCCGCAATGCGCCTGGCGCTGCGCAGTTTCCCTGCCCGACCGGCCATGTCCAAGGTTGCACCGCAAGCTGTGCTGACGGACTGGCTGCTCAACCAGAAAGCACCCGAACCGCTCGAACTTGGGCAAGATTGCGACCTGGTGTTCCCCGAGGAAACGACGCGCTGCTGGCGCGGTCGCAGGACCGAACTCATTGGCCAGGAAGTGCAAACGCATCTGGCGGAAGGCATGCGCGCAAGCCTGCTTGGGCTGGTCATGGGGGATGCCTCCTTTTCCATCGACACCACCCTTCGCCTACGCAGCCTCAAGGTTCTGGAGCCGGACCAAGCAACGAACGAAGATGAAAATGTCAAAGCTGCCGAGATTCTGCGGCTGGCCCGGACACTCATCTCCCTCCTGCCGTTCATCGAGCAACATTTCGGGATCGAGCGACCGACACCTGTGTCCATGGAGGACTCTGCCGCAAGCGCCGTAGCCAGCAATTCATTCGCGCGAATGGATTTCACCTACGACGAAAGCGTCGCAGACGTCTGACGGCGTTTTGGGTGCTATCCCGCCCGGGTGTGACCATGACTCTATTCCATATATCTTGATTGCTACTTCGTGCGTCGGGTGGCTTGCGTGAATGCGCGCTGCTGCTATTCCTGTTGCGTCCACAACGGAGAGCGCCATGACCTCAATCGCCCACACCCTGCAAGACATTCGTCTTGCCGACATTGTTGTTGTCGAGGGCTTCAACCCGAGACGCCATTTCAACGCAGAGCCACTGGCCTCGCTCGTCGAAAGCATCAAGCGTGATGGCGTGTTTACGCCGATCACTGTGCGCCGTACATCCGATGACTCGCTCAAATTGATTGCCGGTGAGCGCCGGCTTCGCGCCAGTCGTGAAGCGGGTCTTGAAACGATCCCGGCAAAAGTCATCGAGTGCGATGACGCAACGGCGCTGCGCATTGCCATTCTGGAGAACCAGGAGCGCGTCAATCTCTCGGTCGCGGAGCAGGCGCTGGTTGCGCGCGACTACCTCGACCTTTACGAAGGTGACGTGGGTCTGGCCTGTGCGGACCTTGGATGGTCCGAGTCGAAAATGCGTGCGCGGCTTCTGCTCCTGCAGGCATCGCCCGCCGTGCTCGACGCAGCGGGTGCGGGCACGATCACTGCCGGACACGCTGAATTGCTCTCTGCCCTTCCTGTTGCCAATCAGGACAAGGCACTTCCTCAGATCATCGAGTCCTCGATGACGGTTGGCCAACTCAAAGAAATGCTGCGGGGCTTCGTCATCCCGCTTTCGACGGCCATCTTCAACCTCGATGGCTGCAAGGGTTGCCCCCGCAACAGTGAAACGCAAAGCGACTTCTTCACGCATACCGTCGAGGGAGCGAACTGTCAGGACAAAATCTGCTTCCGTCGCAAGACGGATGAGGCCATCGAAGCCAGGCGGGCGCAACTGCTGGAAGAAGTGTCAACCGTTGCGCTGGCCAGCGAGAAGGCTCCCGGCACGTACACCTTGCTCATGCGCGACGGCAAGACGGGAGTCGGGGATGCGCAGTTTTCGGCCTGCAGGGCGTGCAAAAACTTTGGTGCTCTGATTCATTCCAAGCTGGACGCACGATGCGGTCAAGTGGACCGGCCCACCTGCTTTGATGTGCAATGCAATGCCACCAAGGTCAAGGAATACGCCGAGGAACGGGCAGCAGCAGAGGCCGCGCAGCACGCAGAGGCTTCCGCGCCAGCAACGGGCGGCGCATCGGATACAGCAGCGCCCCGAAAGCGCGGGCAGGCAGTGGGCGCGGTGGCGAAGAAGAAATCCAAGACTGTCGCACAGGCCAGTGGCCCGGTTCGTGACCACATCAAGTCCGTCTATCGCAATGCAGCCAGCGCTTTGATGGATGCGGACGGTCGCGCCCTGCTCGCGGTGGCTGTCGTTGCGATCAGCAAGCTCAGGGCCAGCTCGACGAGCGCATCTGCGGTGGACTCGGCCCTTGGTGACAGCACGGGCAGTTATGCCAGCAACGCGGTGAAGATCGCCAAGCTGTCGAACCTGCCCCAGGCTGAACTGGCCGCGCTGGTCAAGACGGTCTGCAAGGACTTCATCATTGATACCGAGCAGAAGTTCGACCATTCCGGCATGGAAGCCGCCGTGCGTCTGGCGCAGACCCACGGGGTCGATCTGGCGGGGCACTTCACCATGAGCCAGGAGTTTCTGGCCTCCAACACCATGGCAGCCATCGAGTCGCTGCTCGACGAGTCGGGGTTCTCTGCTTGGCTTTCGGCGCAACCTGATGGGGAAGCGCGTGCGAAAGCACTCGGACGAATGAAGAAATCCGACCTCCCTGCCGCCGTCATGGGTGAAGGCTTTGACTGGACGGGTTTTGTCCCTGCCGTGATTCGGTCCGCGACACCTGAATCGTTGAGCAAATAGCACCCATCCGAAGCAGGCTGCGTCTTGCCACACCGACCTGGTGCGGTAGCGTGGAGTCATCATCCCAAGGAGTTACACCATGCGTGTTTTTGATCGATTGTCCTCCGTGGTTCGTGCCGGGGACGAAGTGCGCCTTACCATCAAGCGGGACGGGGATGGCCACGAAATCCTGATCGTTCCGGTCTTGCGGGACGTGGACGCCGATGAGAGCGATCCTGTTATCCGCAACCTGCAGGCGTTGCTGGCGGTACCGACCCGGATCAAGGTGCCCCAAGGGGCGGATGCGGATGCGGCCGTCGAGGCATATCTCGCCGGCAGCGAGCACGCCGAGCGGGCCAGCGCCGTGACTTCGTTGGGCGATTACACGGACGCGATCCGCGAAGCCAATAATGCCGCCAAGGTCGCGGTGGCAGCCAAATCCAAGCCGACAACCGCCTCGTCCAAGACTGCCAAGCGTGCGCCTGCCGCCGCGACCGGCTCCGAAAAGGACGCACCCATCGAGAACGGTGCGCCTGCGGTATCCGTGCCGGAAACGAAAACGCCTGCCGCCACCGCGACCACCGACAGTTCGCCCTCCAGCATGTCGGTGATGTCGCTCTTTGGTGATGATGAAGGAGCCTCCGCATGAGCGCGATCATTACCCACCCCACGCGCAAGTTCCGCATCGGCGCCACGCTGCTGCCTGATCCGGCCCCGGACGCCACGCCCGAGGACGCGATCAAGCTCTATCACGCGACCTACCCGCATATCGCCTTCTGCACGTTGGAGAATGTCGGTGTTGAGGGCGATGCGCTGATCTTCGAAGTCCGCAAGCCTCCGGCGCAAACGAAGGGGGCTGACCCTTCGGGCACCCTTGAAGCGCTGTTGGATGCGTGGGTTGACGATTCCTCTCTGGTTGAGCGCGGATTCGAGGGTGCTGCTGGACAGCTTGCGGCGTTCGCGGAGCGCCGCTTGCAGCAGCCGTCCGCAGCCATTGACCCCTGGCTGATTCCGCTGGCGTGAGTCTCTCACTCGCCCTCCTGCCGATTTCGGTCGCGGATGCGACGCAAGGGCTGCTCACTGATTGCCTGGTGCGCACGCCGTCCTACCAGCGGCCCCGAGTGGCCCGGCAAATCAGGGCGGCATTGGATGCCGGATTGCTCACGGAGCGCGAGGTTCAGGCGGCGCTGATTGACGACCGTCCGGGCATTGCCCTTGCGACTCTGGGCAATTGTCTGTTGCGGCGCGTGAAACGTCGCTGCTTGGGCCAAGCGCCCACGCTGGATTCCGCCATCAGGATCGATCCGGGATCGAACTGGCTTGTAGACGCATCGGCGCGGGGCGTTGTGCGCTTCTGGCTCACGCATTTTGTTGCCATCGGCGTGATTACGGAGCGCCAGGTAAGGGCGTCCCTCGTTGATGGCGGTCACGCCATGCTTGAATTGGTTGCAACAGGATGGCGCTCGCTGGCCGAACGGATAGCGAGTGAAGTCGGGCGGCAGGTTGGGCGGTGCTTCCCTCACCCCATGGAAATCTATGCGTCGCCGTCGATCCTCGATGGCGAGGTTGCCTTGGATCGGGAACGCGGCCCTGCCGGCGTGTGCATCGAAACACCGCAACCGATTTCGTTCGACATTTCCCACCTGAAACCCTACAAGGACGATGACCGCCTACCGCTCCTGATGGCAGGCATCGAGGCGTTCGCACGCAGGGTGCGCTGCATCGAAGTCGTCGCCCCAATGGACGTGTTCGATGGCGAGCAGATGGGGTGCGAGTGGTTGAGCGCCCTTCGCTATCACGCAGCCGAGGCCGTGCAGCCAGATGGCACCGTGGTCTTTTCCGACATGCTGATCGAGCAGTTGCGCGAGGAGTTCTGCATCGATCTCGATGAGGATGATGTACCCCGAGAGCAAATCGAGAATGCGCTGCGCTTGTTCCATGATCCAGGTGTGCTGGCGGTCGAGCAAATCCAGCCCACGTTGCTCGTGGATGCGTTGAGCGTCGCTGGTCGACGTGGGGGTGTGTTGGGGTCGGTTATAACCGTTGTGGCCAATGCGTTGCGCTATCTGGACGTGCACGCCTTACCCGGGGATGCGTTGGCGTTTGGTGCGGAAGAAGAATCAGTGCCGCCTGCTGTCGTGTTGATCGGTACGCAAACCGGCCTTGAAGATGAGGCATTGCACTATCGCTTCATCTCGGCGATGGAGTCGGGAATCGCATTTTCCCATGTTGTTGATTCGGACTCCTGCCCGGGTGAGGTCGCTGCCCTTGTGTTGCGCGAACTCTGCTGTATTTCTTCAATCCTCTCCGCTCTGGAATCCTTCAATGCCGAAGCGTAAGGCACTCCCGATTCATGTTCCTTCCACGAAATCGGTCATCGAATCCGCACGCACGTTTGTGCCGCGCATGGCCATCTTGATTCATCAAGCAGACGGGCCAAGCAGCGGGCACTCGAACAAAGCCGCGTTGCTGACGCTGCACCCGATTACTGAATCCCGAGACGGTGTCCCGCATATCGGGCCAGGCACGATCATGGGTGAAGGTGAAGGGCGCACGGTCGGGAACATCCTCTTGCAGAGCGAAGATGCGCGCACGTATTCGCGCACGATACCGATCCTCTCCGAGCATGTCCTCACGGTTGAACCCGATGCGGTGACCTGGTTCGTTCCTGCCCATCGTGCCTTGATGCACTGCCTGGACACCAAGGGCAAGCGCCATGCGCTCGACGTCGTTTGGCCGCACTTGATACTGCGCGTGGTTCGACGAACGCTCTATGTCGTAGCTGTTGAATCAGCCCATCGTCCTTGCGCGTCTACCCCTCTTTTTGCTGCACCGCTCACCAACATCAGTGCAGGCGTGGGACGGATGTGCACCGGCAGTGCTGTTCTTCCGCGAAGCTCCAGCGTCGATTCAATTCCCTCATGGGATCGTATCGTCACGCAGACTTACAATACTCATGTCAATCACGGTTCGACCCTGCGCGGAGGAGCGAGCAATGAGCAGTTGCTCGACTTCTGGAAGGGTCGGGTTGGCAAGCGCACGCCACCGTCCGCCCGTCGATACACCTCTTTGCAGATGAACCTGTCGCAGTGGTTGAAACAGACAACCACTGAGCGGGAAATTGACCCATGATGCCGGTTGATGCCTTTCTTGACCGACTGGTCGCGGGCCAGGTTTCCGCTTTGGACCAGGCCATGCTTGCTTCGTGCCCGGTCGCTGTCGTGCCGGGAACGTCGCCCTTCGTTCCGCTTGATGCGCCCGGTCGCCGCTTGCTGCTGGCCAAGGATGGCGTGTACCTCGAAGGGCGCAGCCATGTGCTTTCGTGCCGCATTCGCCTGACGCAATGCGCTTTGCCTTTCGGCACATTGACTCAGGACGTCGCGCTTGTTGGCCAGCCGATGCCGCGAGCGATCTTTGAGCGCCTCGCGGGAATGGCCCTGGCCGCGCACCCCAACGAGATGGCCGCAGTCGTCGTCCGCGATCCAGATGGGACGGATCGAACCCATGTGCCTGAACAGCGCGGAACAGTCGGTGCGGTGAGCTACGACGATTCCGAGGTCGATGAGACGCGCCTGGTCTTCGATGCACACAGCCATGGCCCGTTTGACAGCGTGTTTTCGACCACCGACGACTTCTCGGACAGGTCTCGAATCGGGCCGCATATCAGCCTGCTTTTCGGGAACTGCCAATCGCCATCGTCACTGCGAGTCGCTGCCCGAATCTGTCTCGGCGGGCATTTATCAGCCATCGGTGTTGAAGCGCTCGGTGCTTTGTTCGACACGGGCTTGGCGTGACCTATGCTGATTGATTGCGCGAGCGGAATATCAGGCTATTCATGGACGAAACCCGAGGAAACCCTATGCCGGTGAACACGCCACGATCCTTGACCCTTCCGCAATCCTGGTTGATGCGGGAACGCAACTTGCGCGTGCGCGTCATCGGCGCGGGCGGCACAGGCAGCATGTTCCTTGATGGGTTGGCATCCTTGCATTCGACCTTGATTGCGCTCAACCAACCCGGCCTGGATGTGACGGCCATCGACTTTGACACCGTGTCGGAATGGAACCTTGGCCGACAGCGGTTCACTCGGCAGGATATTGGTTTGCCGAAAGCCATTTCATTGATCCACCGCATCAATGGATTCTATGGTTGCCGGTGGGTCGCCGATCCGTCGCGGGCAACCGCCAAGGATGCGAAAGATTGCGACCTGTTCGTCACCTGCGTGGACTCGGCGTCGTTCCGCTACGAAGTGGGTCGGGCATGGACGGGAAAGACAACCGATGCGTTGTGGCTTGACCTTGGATGTGGCGTGGACAACGGCCAGTGCATTCTCGGCAACCTCGGCAAGGCAGCGGGGAACATTCCCCGCATTCCCAACGTATTTGATTTCTACAAGCAGCAATTGCGTGTGCCGCCCAAAGATGACCTGCCTTCCTGCTCGATGGAGGAGGCGCTTTCGCGGCAGAGCCTGCCGGTCAACCGCATAGTCGCCGACCTTGCGCTCAACTTGCTGTATCACCTTATTCGCAATGGCGCGCTCGATCATCATGGGGTTCAGTTCCAGCTCAACCCGATGCGGACGGCTGTCATTCCTGTCGATCCGAGCGCCTGGTCAATGTATGGCTATGAAGAACGCTCCTGAGTCGCTGGAGTCTCCCCCACTCCACCCTCCACACAGGTCCGTTCCGGCATGTTCGGGTGGGCGCGGCGGAACCGCGCGATAGGCACGTTCGCAGTTCATTGAGGTCGGCTGTCCCACCGGCAATGGGCGGTTGGATTCACTCGGGATGAGGCGTGACATTGTCGGCGCGGGACGACGCTTTCTGAAAAGGTATCCTGCTTGCGCGTTCCGAACTTCGTGCGAATGTAATCGCATTCCACAACGCGGTGCCGCCTAACATGAGCCTTCCTCAACGCGCTTGCCTGACTGCGTGCCCCGAGAGCCTTCCTCCGCCTGCGTGGTACGCGCCCATTGCCGCCCGTGAAGGCCGGGGATTGACGGTCGAGAACGTGCGTGGCCTCGCTGGCATCGCCGCTGCTCGTGCCGAACATCGCGGGCAGTTCTTCACCCCTGCGCCGGTCGCGCGCTGGATGTGGCAGATTGTTGAGGCCGACATCGACGCGACCCTTGCCAAGGCGGGTTCCGGCGACCGCGTCGCCCTGATTGATACCTCGGCCGGAAGCGGCCGACTGCTGCAATTTGCCGACCCGAAGAAACACACCCTGGCCGTCATCGAGCCGGATGGCCCTTTGCTCGACACGTTTCTCAATGCAGCCAAGCTCGGCGGCTTCACCGTGGATTCGCATACTGGTGGGTTGGAGGAGGTTGCTCCGAGTGGTTTTGGACTTGCCTTGATCAATCCGCCCTACAGTTTAACTTTGCAGAACCCACATCTGACCCCTTTTGCATGTACGTGTCATGGCCCTTATGGCCCCAACACGTCCACGCTCTCGCATGAGTATGCTGTCGCACAGGCGCTGGATGCCGCAGCGGCCGGCGTTGCGGTGTTGCCGCTGGATTTTGCGCAATCACTCGCGTTCGGTGCGCATGCTTCGCGGCGAGTCCGCGGCCTCTACACCCTGCCTCGTGATGCGTTTGCACAGGCCGGTGCCGATGTGCGCACGGCGTTGGTGGTGTGGGGCAAAGGATCCGCCACTCACGCCCCCTTCCGTCGCACCCTGGCGTGGGGCGATACGCCGGCAGCCGAGCATGGGCTTGGCATCTTTACAGAAGGAGCAAAGCGCCCTTCCGAGCTGCGTCCCAAGTACATCGACCACGGGGTTGACCGGATCGGCCTGCCGGTGACTGGCCAGACGCACGTGCAGGTCGCTCATGCCGGCCGCCGTCTCTTGCTTCGCTTCTCCTGCGGGTTGGTCAAGGCGCGCGTGCTCAATGCCCTGTTGCGTCGTTCCGTGGTGGCGCTTAATGAGAATCGGCCGCGCCGTCCGCATGGAACAAAGTTCGCCGGCCAGGGTGTGTTCGACCTCGCGTTGTGGCACACCGCGCCGGATGGTGCACTCGGTCAGTTGCGCACGCTCTGCAACACGATTGCAGATAATGGTGGCGTGGCCGATGTCCACCCGGGACTCACGGGTTATCTGCGCAACAAAGCGCGCCGGTATGCGATCGAGGCGACGCCGTTTCGCCGCTTCCAGCTTACCGAAAGTGCGGGCCTGAACGCCCAGCCGCAGCCGGTCACCTGCCGCCTGGGCTTCCAGTGGGATGCCTCGGTGTGGGCTTCTCCCTTCATCAGGCCCGGTACGATCCTGGCGGCCCACGTCAACCCGGATGAGCCCGACGCCGTGATCGTGACGCGTGGCGATGCCGCCAAGACCTTCTTGCGCGAGGCGTTCGAGATTCATTTCGAGTCCGTGGGCGACACCGGGAAGTCGTGGAACCAGACCGATGCGGGTGTTGCTGCGCGGTATGCGACCGAAGCGGCGCAATTACGCCAACGAATGCGCGCACATGGACTCGACTCCACGTTGTGGGGGTATCAGGCCATCGATCTTGTCGAGCTGATGTTGAAGCGTCGAGCCATCGGCGGTTTAGAGCAGGCTTATGGAAAGACCTATCTTGCCTTTGCCCTGGCCTTGATGCGCCGGGGCTCGCGACCGAGTTTGATCGTAACGGAACCCTATTTGCTCAAGGAGTTTCAGCAGGCCGCGCGTGATCTGGGTTTGGCTGATGACGCATGGAAGATCATCCGCAGCACGAAAGACACCGACACCCTCGCGGGAATCAACGTGACCACCTACCCGCGCATTCGTGCCGAGGCACGCCGCCACCGCGCCGGGATCAGCCTGGGGCGCTATTTGCGCCGGCGCTTCTCCTCGCTGGTGATCGATGAGGCGGAATCCCTGTCGAACCCCGACAGCGACCAGAGCCGGGCGTTGCGCGACCTGTGCGCCACCGAGGTTTATGGTCTCACCGGTACGCCGATCGCCAATTATTGCCGGGGTTTGCTGCCCCTGCTCCAATTCTTCGGTGGCGATGGGACACCTACGCAGCCGTTTGGGCGGCGACGGGGCTTTTTTGACCCGGTCCTGCTCAAGACGTGCGATTACGCGCGGCGTGGCCCGGACCTGTTCCGTGAACGCCACGTCATCACGGAATGGACCACTCGGGAGTTTGATGAAGAACTGCAGAAGGGCGGCAAGCGTGAAATCCCCAAAGTGGGCAACCCGGCCCAACTGCGCGCCTGGATTGCGCCATGGATTCTGCGCCGGGTGAAGACCGAACCCGAGCTGGCACCGCACCACGCCGTCCAGAAGCCGGTGATTGAGGCGGTTCCGGTGTCCTTCACCGACGCGCACCTGTCCTACTACCTGGATGTTTGCGATGACTTCGCCGCCCAATACCGCGCGATGAAGCGGGAGAGCAAGGAAAAAGGGCGCGCGATGAACATGGCCGTTCTGCTGCGGCGCGTTGAAGCGGTGGTGACCGCCGCCAACCAGCCATGGAAGGGCGTCGAAAACTTTGCGCCCCATGCCGGCGAATGCCGGAAGATCACCGCAGCCTTGTCGATCGTCCGCGAATGGACCGATGCGGGGCGGAAAGTTTTGCTGTTCACGCGCAGCCCGTCGAGCGTGCGGAAACTGGTGGCGTGCATCCAAAAGCACGGCATCCGTGTCCTTGGTTTGTCCGGGAATGTCGCGCCTGATCGACGCGGGGAGCTCATCGAGCAGCACATCAAGAACGGCGATACCCAAGTCCTGGTCATCACCTACGGCGCGGGCAAGCGCGGCATCAATTTGCCACAGGCCAGCGGCGTGCTGTTCTATGAGCACTCTTGGACATCCCGGGACGAAGATCAAGCGGTAGCGCGCGTTCTTCGCTCTGCGCAGACTCGCAATGTCGATGCGCGCGTGCTGGAGTTTGAAGGGTCCATTGATGAATATATGGGACAACTCTGCAAAATGAAGCGGGATTCGGCCGCAGTCGTTCTTGATGGCGCGGTGGGAGAGCACCAGAACGATGCCTTTCAGTCGATCGATGCCATGTTGCATGCGTTCGTCAACAACCTCATTGCCCGCAAGGGCGTGAGCAGCCGCCACACTCTGAAAGAGGTACTTCGCAATGCTGCATGATGGTGTCCCATTACTGACCCTTACCGGCACACATGCGGTCGTCAAATATCCACGGCAGCGAGACAAGCATGTTGCGGAAGTCCTGGGTCGCGTACCCGGCGAGAATGGGGAGCCAGAGCGGGTTTATCTGCGCACTCGCGTGCACACACGTGACGCGGAATTGTTTGTCGATGTCGACGGCGGACGTTGGTTTGCGACGGGCGCGATCAGTACCGTGTTGGCCGCCGAGGGCAATTGATCTGCCGAGCAGCTCCTCATGACCACGGGATCATCTCTTGCCGGATAGCAACACCGTGCGAGCCTTGGACTGTTCCACCCGAACCGAGGCCAGCCCATGTCTGATTCCATCATCCCGAAGAAGATCCTCACGATCGACTCCCAGTGGAAGGAATGGTTTGAGGTGTTCGCAGCCGCTCTGCAGCTTCGCCAGGACGCCCTTCCCCACTTTCTGAGAAGGACGTTCATGTGCTCGCCCTCGGACGCCACCCAATACGTGACGGAAATGGTTGAGCACACGATTTCGGAGTCTCACCCCTCCACCCTCCGCGCCGGAATGGATCGGCGCGTTCGGGTGGGGCGCGGCGGCGCCGCGCGATAGGCCAGTTCGCAGTTCAACGAGGTCGGCTGTCCCACCGACGGTGAAGTGTCGATGGCGCACGAATCCTCTCCCTGCGCGTCAGTTCCCC
>Ga0066256_1002594_pt1 | contig 19513 bp, 2 predicted proteins | sample ThiBio_1000_biof_FD_87107 | JGI IMG/M metagenome (GOLD analysis project Ga0066256, IMG submission 87107) | Wastewater bioreactor microbial communities from Cape Town, South Africa - Thiocy_expt_1000_biof (version 2) | ecosystem: Engineered > Bioreactor > Thiocyanate-remediating >... | reverse complement strand
ATCGCCTTCCTGGTGGTGTTCCTGCCGCTGGCGGCAGGGCGCGGCCAGCTCGACCGCACCTGCAAGCTGAACGAGCGGTATGAGCTGCGCAAGTCGGTGCTGCTGTCGGAGCAGCTGTTGCGCACCATCCTGCCGCACCATGTGGCAAAGCAGCTGCTGCAGCAGGTGCCCACCGCGGAGCTGGTGGAGTCGTACCCCTGCGCCTCCGTGGCGTTCATCAACCTGGACACGGAGTTTTACAAGCGCATTGTGACGCGCAAGAGCCCGATCGACATGGTGAACCAGCTGGACAACATCTTCTCTTGCTTTGACGACATCCTGGAGAGCACGCCCTACGTGGGCAAGGTGTACAAGCTGGAGACGATCGGGCAGACGTACATGCTCATGACGCCGTACCCCGCGGCTGCGGCTGACCGCGGCGCGGTGGGCGACACCAGGCACACCGCCGTGCTGGCGCGCTGCGTCATGGACATCCTGTTTGCGTGCGAGACCGCGTTTGGCGGCAAGCGCACCCCGGTGCGCTGCGGCATCAACACCGGCAGCCTGATGGCGGGCGTCATTGGCCGCTCCCGCCTCTTCTTCCGCGTGTTTGGCGACGCCGTCAACCTGGCGTCACGCATGATGAGCCACGGCGCGTTGCACCGCATCCACGTCAGCCCCACCACCGCCGCCGCGCTTGCCAGCGAGGACCCACACGCCAGGTCCTTCAACCTCGTGCCGCGCGGCGAAATCGTGGTGAAGGGCGCCGGCCCCATGTTCACGTACTGGCTGGACCCCGGCACCAAGGTAGCGCGCATGTTCAACGCGCGGCGAGCCGCTGTCTCTGCATACGCACGCCGTAATAGCTCGATGGAGGGGCGGCGCGCCGCCGCCGCCGCGTACAGCGCTGTGGTGGGCAGCGGCGTGTACAGCGCCGGCGCCGCCGCCGCGGGCATGTCCGCAATGAGCGGCGACACGCACCACCGCGGCAGCTCCGCCACCTCTGGTATCGGCGTCGGGGTCGGGTTGGGCGGCGGCAGCGACGGCAGCGTGCGCATGTTTGACCTTGGCGGCGGTAGTGGCGGCGGCGGCAGCGGCGGGGGTGACGGCGGCGGCGGCAGCGCGGCCGGCGTCGCGCATTTGACAACAAGCGGCGGGGCGGGCTCGCGGGGCGCGCACTATGCCGGTGCGGACGTGGAAGCCAGCGGCACTGGTATTGGCACTAGCGGCGCAGCAGGCGCAAGCGGTACCACCGACATTGGCGGATTAGGCGGCGGCGGCGGCGGGGGCAGCGGGGTGGACCGGGGACGCGGGTCCATGCGTAGCAGCTACTATAGTGATGCTGGCGACGCGTCGTTGGCGGGCGAGCGTGAGCACGAGTTTGGGCAGGCGGGCGACAGCGGCACGAGCGGCGCTGGGCACCTGTCGTCGGGCGCGGACTTTACAGCGGGGGACGGGTTGGGGGGTCACCGGCCTGACGCCGCCGCTGCCGCGCTGCTGCCCACCGCGCCGCTGTCCCCAACCAGTGGTGCCCGTGGCGGCCGGCGGGCCGGGGGGCACAGCGGCGGGTCGCCAACCGACGGCAACAAGGACAAGGAGTCGGGCGCGCATGCGTTGCAACAGATTGCGGTTGCCATGAAACCATCGGCGCGGCAGAAGAGGGCGCTGCAGGAGGAGTTGACACGCGTGGTAGTGGCGCCCGGCATGCCCGACACCGCGCAACTGCGCAACCTGGTGCGTTCCTTCTCCATTCGATGGGGCGGCGGCGCGCCGCCCGCACCACCAGCTGCGGCTGCCACCGGCGGCGCGGCGCCGGGTGCAGGTGGCACCACGCCTGTCGTTGACTCCGGCACGCCCATGCCTGCCGCCGCGTCGTACCTTGGCGTCCGGCCGCCATTGCCGCAGCACATGGCACTGCTGGCATCGTCCTCTGCCGTGCTGCCACCGTGGGTGCATGACGCGCCAGCATCGTCTGGCACACCAATGTCACGTGGCGGCAGCGGCACCGGCGGCGGCGGCGGCGTGCCGCGTACTCGTAGCCGTGCGCACATGCTGGCGCCGCTGTCGCCCACCGCCGGCACCGCCATGAGCAGGATGGGCGTGTCACTGCGGTCGCTCATGGGCGGCACAGATGCCATTGCTGAAGGTCACAGCACGGCACGCCGCTCGCCGTCCCCCCGTGCACGCCGGGTTGGTGGCGGTGGTGGCGGCGGTGGTGGCGGTGGCGGGGGCTGGGGCGGTGGCGGTGGCGGTGGCGGTGGTGGTGGAGGTGGTGTGGAGGGGGGTAGCGCCGCGGTGTCGGCGACGCTGCACGGCACGCGGAGCCAGCGCGACCTGTGGGTGGCGTCCCAGCTTGCTCCCAGTGGCGGGGCAAGCATTGCGTCAGCAGCACCAGCGGGTGGCAGTGACGTCGGGAGTGGCAAGGGGGCACCCGAAACGGCGCGCAGTGGCAGCAGTGTGCTTGGCACGGTTCATGGGGCGGTGCCAGCCCTCACTGTCGTGGTGCCAAGCCCCGCAGTGGTGCCCGGCGAGCGGGACAGCGAAGGCTCAGCGTCAGAGGCGGCCGGCAGCGGTGTGATGGGCCCCAGTGCCGGCACTGCGCACACCACGACTACCACCTCCTCCCTCACCGGCATCATTGGCGTGGGGTCCAGTGCCGAAGGCAGCCACGTCAGTGGCGCAACAGGCCTTGCGACAACCCGGCGCGCGTTTACCAAGGTGGACTCCCTGCTGACGGCGGCGGAGGTGGACGTGACGGCGGTAGGGCACGTCCCTACACCCACAAATGCTGCCGCTGCCCCCGCCCCCGCTGCCACCTCGCCCGCTGGCGCCTCCTCCTCCATGTCCTCGCCTACTTCCACGCGGCGCGGGTTCCTTGGCGCGGTGTCATTACGCGGACAGGGCCGTGGGCCCGCCACGACGCCCGTTGGAAGTGGCGGCGGCGGTGGTGGCGGTGGTGGCGCAGAGGATGGAGTGAGCATGCCGCTGCCGGGCGCGCTGGACGCAGAGGTGGAAGATTCGTGGCTGCAGGCGGACCTGGAGGAGGTGCTTGACCGGGAGGACACGTACATGGCGGCCCCGGGGGGGCCGCGGCCGGGGCGGCTTTTGGAGGGGGGGGCGCCCGCGGCGGGGCGGGGGGGGCGGGGGGGGGGCGCGGTAAAAAGGATGGGGGTCCCGTCCCGGGGGGGGGGGGCGGGCTGCCCGGCGCCCCCCCCCCGCGCGCCCCCCCCCGCCACTCCCAGCAGCCACATCGCCGTCGCCATGACGCCAGCCTACGGCCGCTCCACCGCCGTCTCCCCACGGTCGTACGCCTCGCCGCCGCTCATCGGCGCCGCCTCCACGCCCAAGTCACGTGGCGGTGCCACCGTGTCGCCACGCGGGGTGCCCGCGGGCGGCTCTGCCGTGGGGGTGGTGGCGGGCGGCAGCGGTGTGAGCGCGGCCGCGGGCGCGGGTGGCAGCGGCGCCGCCAGCAGCGGCATGCTGGGGTCGAGTGGCACCACCTCCACGGCGGCGCTGGGCACGGGTGCAGACACGACGCCCAGCACGCAGCCCCGCACGGCGCTTACCGGCGCAGCAAGCACGGCGCCGTCCCGGTCCATAGTGGGCACCACGCCGGGCGGCGACCTGGACACCACGATGGGCAGCACGCCAGCGACGGGCGCGCACTCCGCCGTCTCCAGCGTTGGCTCCGTGTTCCGCCTGCCGGCCGGCATCATCCGCATGTTTGGCAACGCCGGCAGCCGTATGTTCCCGCGCCGCCGCGCCGGCAGCGCGCCTGACGCTGCGGCGGTGGCGGCGGCACTGCGGGCTGTGGCGCAGGAGGACTACTCGCCAACCGCCGCTGCCGCGCCGTCCACGACGTCTACCATGGCGGCAGCGGCGGCAGCGTCCGCCGCGCGGCGTGCCGGCGGCCCGGGCGGCGGCAGCGCCGCGTCCCCCAGCCACGTGCACACGCCCAGCCGGCGGGGGACGCGGTCACGGCGCAGTATGGAGGGAGGGACGCCGCGGCGCACGCTGGTGGACGACCTGCACGATGCGGCACGCAACCCCTTGCTGCTGGAGTCTGGCGGCGGCTCGCCGCAGCGTGTGCGACGTGGGCGGTCGCGCTCCGTAATTGCCGCCACCACCACGCCGCTGAGCATACTGGCGGAGGCTGGCAGCAGCAGCAGCCGCTACGGCGGCGGCAGCCGCGGCGCCGGGGCAGCGGGCGGCAGTGCCGGTAGTGCCGGCAGTGCCGCCAGTGGGGAGTACGGCACACCGTACTTCAATACCCCAGCGGCCGCCGACCTGCTGGCGCGCCTCACTGCCGCAACCGCCGGCATGTCACGGTCGCGATCCGCTCGTGGCTTGCTGCCCATCGGCGGCCCACCCAGTAGTGCCGTCGCCAGCGGTGGCGGCGGTGGTGGTGGCGGCGGCGGCGCCGGCGGCAGCGGGGTGTTCTTGTCCAGTGGTGGCGGCGCGGCGGCTGCCGCCCGCATGGCGGGCCTACCGGTTGACCCACGCACGGCTGACGTTCCGCGCCACAGCGCGCGGGGGCCCGGCACCATGTACCGTACCGCGTCGCACCGCACGCTGAAGGCGGTGCTGGAGGCGCCGCTCAGCGTTCCGCCGCCGCTGCCGTCGCCAGGCAGGCTAGCGGCACCGAGCGAGGCAGTGGCTGTCGCGGCACCTGCGAGCCGTCTGGAGCCGGGCGTAGCTCCCTCTACACTGCCAGAGGGCGGCCTGCCAAGTGCGCGCAGTGCGCACAGCGACGGCCGCCGCCGTCCCACGTCATCAGGCACGGCGTCGGCGGAGCACCCCCGCAGCAGCAGTGACGTTGCGCCACCCGTCGTTTCGCCCCTCCCGCTGCCTCTGGCTGGCGGCGCCGGTGGCGGTGCCGCCGGTACCGGCGTGTTGACGACAGGCGCGTCCGCGATTGGGTTGACAGCGTCACCCGGGCGCGAAGGCATCGTGTCAGGCCGCCACAGCGGGGCCAGCAGCAGCCGAGCCGGTGCTGTGGAGGCAGCGGCGGTGCCGCTGCTGCTGCAGACCCACCGCAGCCACAGCGGCTCGGAGCGCGACGCCACAGACACGTACGGCGCCTCGTACGTGGATGTTACTGGTGGGGGTGGCGGCGGCGGCGTGGTTGGCAGTGGCGGCGGCGGCGGGGGCGTGGTTGGCGACGGTGGCGGCGGAGGGGGTGAGACGAGCCAGCTGTTGGTGGCAGAGCGCGAGCGGGTGATGCTGCAACGCACGCCGGCGCGTGCCGGCGCGCGGAGCTGCTGGTGGCGTGCCTGTGCGGGCATTAGTGCGCGCGTGCCGCTCTTCCTGCAGCGCATGGCCCTCACGCCGTCGCACGAGCGCAATTACCGTGTCATTGCCCTGAATCAGCAGCTGCGGACACTGGGCGAAAGCGTACGCATGCTGCAGCTTGCCACCCTGGTGTACGCCGCTGCCTCGCTGCTGTACGCGGTGGCGTCGCAGGTGCGGTGGTCGGCGCTGGCCACCATGGCCATCGTGCTGCTGCACATGGGGCTATACAGCCTGGCGCGCCGCCCCTTCTTCACGGAATCGCCTGGCGCCGCTGCGTGGCTGCGTTTCAACCGCCTGCTGCTGGCCATGAAGCTGGTGTTGGTGGCGGGCGTGCTGATATGGCAGTACTTTGCAGCGTTCCCGCACACGAGCTCGGTGGCAGTGGCGGCAGCCGGGCTGACGGCTTCCGGCGGGCCGCTGGTGGTGGACTGCTTTAAGGCGTACAGCCCCGTGGCGCTGGCGCTCGCCGCGGGGTTTGTGCTCCTGCCGCAGCCGCCCTGGTACGAGGCGGTGTTCCAAGCCGTCGGCGCCACGGCGGCGGCGGGCATGCTGTGGAGCTTGCACGCCACCGGGCGCATTGCGTGCGTGTCGCTGGACGCTGGCACCGCGTCCGACCTGTCGTCGTTTGTGGGCGGCACGCTGCTGATGGCCATGGCGGCCGCGTTCAACGCGCTGCTGGCGTACGAGAAAGAGCAGGAGGACCGGCGGCAGTACACGTTCATGCAGGCGGCGGTGTCGGCGGAGGATGACTGCAGCAGCCTGCTGGAGAACCTGTACCCGTCGCAAGTGGTGGACGCGCTCGCGGTGGGGCACGAGGTGGTGCCACGCATGCACCAGCGCGTCGGCATCCTGTGGTGTGACCTAGTGGGCTTCACGCCGCTGTCCAAGCGGCTGGGGCCACAAAACCTGTTCATCTTGCTCAACCTCATCTACGTCGCCTTTGATGAGCTGATGGAGCAGCACGGCCTGTGGAAGGCCGACACCGTGGGCGACGCATACATCTGCGTGGCGGGCCTGTTTGAGGAGGACGAGGCGGACGACGGCGAGGACGAGGGCGGGGAGCTTGGGCTGGTGACGCCGCCGGAGGACGCCGCCGTCGCGGAGCCGGCAGCCGTGTTTGCACGCGCCGGCAGCGCGGCTGCGGCGGGTAGCGACGAGGACGATGGCGGCGATAAGGTAGCGCTGCTAGGCGGCGGTGGCGCAGACATTTCAGCCGCCACCCTGCGGCACGCCATGGGTAGCGACAGCACCACCTTTGGTAGTCGCGTGGGCGGCGGTGGCGGCGGTGGTGGCGGCGGCAAGGGCGCATTGCACAAGCGTGTGCCTTCCATGCGCGTACCGGTACGTGGCGCTGACGCGGCAGGCGGGGGCAGCCGCGATGATAGCAGCGGTGACGCTGGCAGCGCCGTGGGTGGCGGTGGCGGCGGCGGCGGCGGCAGTGCAACGGGCAGCGGCGACACGGCCAGCGGCATGCTTGCGGGTGTGCGGGCCATACATCGCATCAAATCGCAGGCGCCGGGTACCATGCGCGCTGGTATGCTGGCCGGCACGCTGGGCAGCAGTGCGCCTGTACCGGTGGCAGCGGCGGCGGCAGCAGCAGCGGCAGCAATGGCCGGTGCCTCAGCTGCCCCTGCCCCTGCCCCTGCCCCTGCGCCTGCACCTGCACCGTCGCCAGCACCCGCCCCTGCACCTGCACCGTCGCCAGCACCCGCGCCGTCACCAGCGCCGGCACCAGCGCCAGTGCCACCAGCGGCAGTGGTAGAGGTTCCAATGGCTGCGCGGCCGACGCGGTCGTCCGCCGAGGGGCGGCGAATCATGCGGTCATCTACCGATGGGCGACCGGTGGTGACTGGTACCACGCCGCTGCTGGCATCCGTGTGCGCCACAACGCCGCTCACGGGCAGCCCAGCGGTAAGCCACATTAGTGGTGGCACGCCGGGCCACCCGCCGATTGTGCAAGGCACGCCACCCACCCTGCCACCCCTGTCGCTTGGCACGGCAGCCGTGCCGTCACCGGGCACCCTGCCGGCTCGAGCGGCGTCCTTGGGGCCGCCGTCGGCGCCTGCGTCCGCGTCGCCTACTGAGCGCCCTGTGCTGCAACTCCGTGCACCGGTGGACAACTTCATGGTGACCGCAGGGCCACCCAGCGCCAGCCGCGGCAGCCCGCGGGACGGGCAGACCACGCCGAGCACACCGGAGACGCATGCGCGGCTGCCGCCTCGTGGCAGCGGCGGGCCGGGCTCCCGTGGCTCGCTACCCATTCCCCTTGCCAAGGCGTCGCCCCCGTCTGGCGGCAGCGGCGGTTTGGCGACGTGGGCAGTGGCGCGCCGCGCCTCTGACTCCATGGCCGGTCATGGGGCGGCTACGTTGGCAGTGGCCGCAGTTGGTGAGCTGCCCGCGACAGCAGCCAGTGGCGGCGGGCGCGGGGCACGCGCATCTGTGGTGGCGGCGGCGCCTCTTCCGCCTGCCTCGCAGCAGGCACGCAACCGTGCCGCCAGCTTGACCCATGTGCTGGGGTTTGACGTGCTGGTGACGACGCCGGCGGCGGAGCCAGGCGGCAGTGGCGCTGGGACCGCAATCAAGCGGCAGCACGGCGGCACCGCCGACTCCAATCGCGGCCGCTCCACGCGCCGGCTGGGGGGCAGCGCGCTGGGCGGCGGCGGCGGCGGCGAGGACGGCGCGCCAAGCGGCGGCGGCCGTGGCAGCACGCGAGTGGCACCCTTCCCACCGCCGCCCGGCACCGGCCACCGGCCTTCCGCGTCTGGCGGGGGGTTCCCAGCTGGCGTCAGCTCCCCCCTGTCGCCTGCCAGCACAAGCACGCCCGGCGGTGCGGGCGGGTCAACGCGCAAGAGCCTGGGGCGCACGGCGGAGGACGTGCGGCGCGAGCACAGCGAGTCGTGGCCGCCGCCGGGCGGCGGTACCGTGGCTGTGGGCAGCCCGGTGAGTGCGGAGCCGGCAAAGGCGTCGCACTTCAGTCGCGGCAGCGCGGGGGAGGTGTCGCCGGCACGGGTTGGCGAGGGGGCATCCACGCCTGGTATGTTAGCCCGCATCTCTGCAGCGCTGCCCCTGCGGCTGTCTTTTGGTGCCACGGGGTCGCCATCGCCAGCTGCCGCGCCGTACGCGGCGCCAGCACCCACGCCTGCAGCGCCGCCGCCCGCGGCGAGCGGCGGAAGTGGCAAGCTGACGCCCAGCCGCTCCGCTGCTGCGCTGTCGTCGCCGGCCGGCGCACCAGCCGTGGCGGGTGGCGTTGCGAGCGGCGTGTCGCCGGCGCCCGGCGTGCGCCGGCGGTCGCTGAGCCAGCCTGCCATGTCGTCCAGCAGCTCGGTGTCGTCCAAGGTAGGTGCGCGCGCGGCGGTGGCCGCTGGCGCCGCTGCGTCGCCGGTCGGCGCGCCGCCTGCCGCGACGCCACCGTCGAGCGGGATGCCGCCCCTGCCCACCCGTATGCCGCGCAGCGTCGCGTCGGCACACAATGAATCCACTGCCAGCGTCACCACCTCCAGCTTCCGCAGCGTCGGCATGGGCGAGCACCTCAGCAGCGGCAGCGTACTGGCGACGGCGGCGGCGGCGGCAGCAGCGGCAGCGGCAGGGGAGGGTGAGACGGTAATGACTGGGCGAGCGCGCGGGGGCGGGTACGTGCGCACCCGGCTGGCAGCCATTACGGGCGGCGGGGCGTCATTGGAGGAGTACGACCCGGATCGGGACGGCGGCCTGCACACAGTCGTGCCACGGGCAGACGAGCCGGCGGCAGCAGCGGGTGGCGGTGAGCCGCCGCACCGCCCCCTGGCACCCAACATGTCGCTGTCACAGCTGTTCAACGCCCCTTCCAAGCGCGGGCTGCCGGATGACGAGGGGGCCACCGGCGCGCCCGCCCCCGTGGCGGCTGCTGCCGCGGCAGTGGCGCCGCTGCCGCCGTTAAGCGAGCTGATGCGCGACTTGCCGCCCGCGCGCGAGCGCAGTCACACCGACGGGGACCTGTACGCGCGCCGGCGGGCGGGGTCAGGTACCAGCACTGCCGCTGGCGCCGGCGGCAGCCCGCCTGCTCCTGGCGGTGACGGGGGGCAACTGACAACAGAGCGCGGCACGGCGGCAGGCGGGTTTGTGGGCCGCGCGTTTAAGCGCGCGATCCAGTCGTTTGCATGGCGGCCTGCACATGGTGCCGGTGGCGGCGGTGCAGGCAGTGAGCGCTTGATACCGCGGCCGCCACCGTCTGGCGAAGGCGCGGGCCGCCAGTCCATGATTACGGGGCTGAACTTGCCGCCGCCAGAGGAGGAGGATTCTGGCGGCAGCGGCGGCGGCGGCGGCAGCGACAGCCGACGGAATAGCGGACGCTCCCGTGCTGACAGCTTTAAGAGCCGCATATCGTCGCTCTGGGCGCCTGCACACTCGCCCGCCAGCGGCATCACCACGCCGGTGCGCACGTTGGGGGGCGGGGCGGCGTCACCGACAGGTGCCACCCCCGCTGTGGCTCCCCGCGGGTCCGCCGTCAGTGATCATGCCGGCTCGCGGGGCAGCGTGCGCGCGTCGTTTGTGGCGGAGGTGCTGGGCCGCACCTCGGTGGTGTCGGAGAGCAGCGGCGGGCCGGCTGCAGCGGGTGGGGCAAGCAGTGGCACGCCGTCACTGCCAGCGCCACCGCCAGCCATTAACCGCACGGGTTCCAGCGACGCCACGGCGCGGCTATCGTCACGTGCAACAGAGAGGAGCGTTGGTGGCGGCGGTGGCGGTGGCGGTGGTGGTGGCGGTGGTAGCGGCGGTGGCGATGGTGGCGGCAGTGGCAGTACGAGCGAGCGCGGCACGGCGCGCCCTCCTGTGGTGGGTGATGGCAGCGGGGTGGCTGCCGCGGGGCCCGACACCGCGTCACCACGCGGGCCGTCGTCGCCGCCAGAGTCGTCGTCGCCCTCGCGCCTGTCGCCGCAACCCAGCGCGCGGTTCCAGATGCGCTCCCCCGCGGCGCGGCAGGCGGCGATGAACCCGCGCACGCGGGCGGCGGTGACGCACCGCGCGAAGCAGGCGGCCATCCGGCGCGCGCTGGATTCCCTGTTCACGGTGGCGGCGCAGATGCAGGAGGTGCTGAACATCATTAACCGGCAGTGCGGCACGGACGTGAAGATGCGCATTGGCGTGCACTGCGGGTGGGTGGTGACGGGCGTGGTGGGCCGCACGCGCCCGCGCTTCCATGTGTTTGGCCCCGCGGTGCTGGTGGCGGAGGAGATGGAGCACACGGGGCAGGAGGGGCGCATCCACTGCTCCACGGAAGCCAAGGAGGCGTACCTGGCGTCCTCGTTTGGGTTCCAGGAGCCGGTGCCGGCACCGGCCCCGGCGCCGGCGCCGGCGCCGTCGGGCGCTGCCGCCGCCGCCGCCGCCACCGCCTCCGCCATTGCCGCTGCCTCCGCCGCTGCCAAAACTGTCACCGTCGCCGCTGCCGCCGCTGCTGCCGTCGCCGCGTTTACAGCCGCCACCGCCAACCCCGTCCCGCCACCAGCTGGCGGCCTGGCCGCGACCTTCGATGCCGCGATGGTCGCCATGTTTGGTGGTGGCAACACCGCCGACGCTGGGGTGGCGCGGTCGTCGCCCATGTCAGGCAGCGGGCTGGGGTCTAGCAGCGACCGGCTGGCGGCCAGCGGCGAGGTTGGCGAGGGCGGCGGTGGTGCAGCAGGTGGGGAGGGTGGCGGGGATGCTGGGGGTGCGCCAGGTGGCGGCGGAGGGGACGGCAGCCGCCGCCCCCCACCCCCGCCGCCTCGCTCTTCCGCCCCCCGGTCGCCACCCTTGTCGCCACGCGGCCCCAGCACGCCGTCTACCGCCGGCCGCGCATTCCGGGCGGTCACGCCGCGCCCCGTCGATGACGGTGGGCGGGCAGTAGCGGCAGCAGCAGCAGCAGCGGCCGCCGCAGCCGCCGCCGCTGCCGCTGCCGCAGCCGCTGCGATCCAGTCGTCGTCAGCAGCGACGGAGTCTTCCGCGCCGCCGCTGCCGCCGCCGTTGGCCCCTGTTAACACCGCTGCCGCCGCCGGTGTTTCGCCACTGCCGCCGGTCAGCGTCAAGTCGCCGAGTGGCAATGACGCGGGGTTCTTTGTACAACTGCTGGCGGTGCCGCTCGACGCGGCGGCGGGGTTCGCAGCCACCGCCAACTCCACCGTGAGCACCGCTGCCGACAGCACGGCGACGCCCATGGGTGCCACGACGCTGGCGCGCTCTGGCGTGTATGGCACGCCTGTCAGCGCCAGCGGGGCTACACGGCGCAGCGCCCCGGGCAGCGGTGTGCCGCCACCACCACCGATCGCGGCGGCACCGGCGCCCGGCACCGCTGCGGGCGGGGTGCTGGCGCATGGCCGCAGCGTGACAGCCAGCGACGCGCTGGAGATGATGGGCGGCGGCGCTGCAGCCGGGGTGCACAGCCCGCCCGGCCGCCTGGGAGGTGGCGTTGAGCGGCGCACGCACGCGTACAGCGACGCAGACGCCTTAGTCCTCGCTGCCACGACGGCCCCGCCGACCGTCCCGCCTGTTATGGTGCGCGCCAACAGTGTGGGCGGTGGCGGTGCAATGGCGGCGGGCGGGTCGCCGGGGGGTGTCAGCATGGGGAGTGACACAGCTCGGCGCAGCCAGGTGGGCGCGGCGGCCATGGTGCCGTTGTTGACGCCCATGGGCAGCAGCGGCCTGTCGTCGCCGCACATGATGGCTACCCGGTCGCCCGCCGCCACCAACACTCCGCGCGGCGTCGCGCTGGGCCCCGCTGCCGACGGCACCACACCCGCGCGTGCCTTGTTGCTGTCGCACCCGCGGTCCACGCTGCCGGGCATGCCAGAGGGCGACACGTCGTTGGACACCACCGCCTCCTCCATCACGCGCTCACCCGTCTTCCCCGCCAAGCCACGGAACCCACTTGCGGATGGCGGCAGCACCGCGCTCCACTCGCTGCCGCTTGCCATTGCGCGTGGCAGCGTGGGTGTCGGCGGCGGCGGCGGTGGCAGCAACATCCGCAGCCCAGACCGCTACCGCGTGGCGGCAGAGGGTGGTGACGGCAGCGGGCCCATACGTGGCGGCGGCGGCGGCATGGCGTGGGTGGCACCGGTGGATGACGGCGCGCTGCATGTGGGCGGCGCGGTGCCACGCACGCGCGTTAAGTCGGCGCAGCGGATTGTGGCGGGTGACGGCGAGGGATCTGGTCGGTGCCTGGCGCCGGAGTTTGATGTGGCGGCGGTGTTCCCGCACGAGGAGGGCGCGCCGCCGTCACCGGTGCGGCCGGTGGTGCTGTCAATGGGGGCAGCGGTGGCCTCCCCTGGCGTCGGCCCGCTGCTCCTTGCGACCGCCTCCTCCGTGCCGTCACTGGGGTCGCTTGGCTCGCCGGCCAGCAGCTCTGCGCCACTGACTGCGCGCCAAGGCAGCGACGGCGGCGGCGGCGGTGGCGGCGGTGGTGGTAGTAGCAGCGGGCGGATGTCCAGCTTTGGCGGCGGCGCGGCGGGGGGAGCGGCGTGGAGGAGGGGGGCGAGAGGGGGGGGGCGGGGGGGGGGCGGCGGCGGCGGCATGCCGGTCCTGTGCGGCGCTTCCCCTAGGCGTTTGGTGGTAGCCTCCTTCAGCGGGGCGCCCGCCACAACGGTGCGGTCCACAGCCCGCGACCCGCTGCTAACGCCAGAGACCGCGCGGGAGGCGCAGTCTGTTCTGACACCGGGCACAGAGGCAACATCGCCAGCGGGCGCCAGCACGTCAGCCGGCACAGCGTCCACTGAGTCGTTGCAAGGCGGCGGCGCGCCGTCGGCATCAAACGCAGCAGCCGCCGCCGCTGCTGCCGCCGCCGCTGCTGATGCGGCCGCTGCTGCTGCCGCTCCCGCGGCGCCGTTGGCCTCCAGTGCCGCCGCCGCAGCCGCCGCCGCCGCCTATAACGCTGTCGGTCGTGGTAGCGGGGGTGCCGTCCCGGCAATGAAGAAGCTGCCTACGCTGGCAGAGCGCGCCACCATGTCGCGCACCGCGTCGGCGTCGTCCATGGACAGCACGCCGGGTGAAGTCATTCGCACCATGTCGGCGACGGCAGCGGCGGCGAGGGCGGCGGCACCCGGCAGTGACGGTGGAGGTGGTAGTCTAGCGTCAACGGAGGCGCCGCCCGCGGCGCTGCTGGCAGCGTTGCTGGCAGCAGCCACGTCGCCTGACCATGGACCTGCCTCCCCCGCGCCGGCCGCCGCGCCGCCGGCGCGCACCGCGCCGCACCGGTAACGCGCGACTTCATGTTACACCACAGACCGCCTTTTATTTTTCGACGTGGCGGCGTGCGCACTACATACACACTCACACAGTATGGTACTCTGCAGCGTGTTTCTAATAAAGCGTGCGTGCACGCGTGGTGCACACAACACCTCCCCCGTTGCGTAACGTGTAGCGTGTGCGCCTCTTACTCCCGTCTGCGTGCTGTTCTTGTGTTTGACCGACCCTTGTGCCGTGTGCCAGTGTGGTTCTGTAGGGCGTTTGACCCGCTGCTTGCCTTGTGCGCTGCTGCTGTTCCAGCGTGGCCGCCACCGGTGTGGAGGGCGCCGTACAGGTGTTGGTGTGGCCCAGGTGTGGGCATTGCGTCGTGCGCGCGCTCGACGCTCGTGTTGCGCAGCATTGGCGCCAGTGGCACAGCAGCATATGAGCGCAACTACGCCTGCCAGCAAGTAACACCCCGTAGTGTGCCCTTGGCACTGTATTTTAAGTCGGTAGTGCACAACTCGATGTTCGGGCGCTGCGGGCACTGCGGCGGGCGGGCCGCTGTTTTGCCGCACTTGGAGCCTCACGATCGACCACTCCAACCCGCACCACCGCAACAACACCGAGCGCCAGCGCCGCCTCCGCGCTGCCTGCACCAGACCCATACGGCAGTCAGCGTCGCTAGTCCCCATGTGTACTAGCTACCACCACGGCGCACCTTGCTGCAGCGCCGGTTGTTGCCAATTCCTGCAGGATACCTCCGTTCTCTCAGGCTGTCAGTCAGCCACGGCGCGACACTACACATCGGCGATCCGGCCGGAGGTGCAGTGCAGTAAGCCACCCCGCGCGCACCCCATTCGCAGCGGCGGTGGCGCCAGCCCGCATTACTGGGGGATGGCCCTCCGTATCGCAGGCGTACTCGCTCTGTGCTGAGTGCAGGCGCAGCAGCGACGGGCCGGTATCCACGTAGCGTTACAGCACGGCAGGAGTAACCGGAGTGGTACACCTGGCACCGGCCGCAGCTCGCGCACGTGGCACGCGACGGCCGGCTGTGCTACGCCAGCGCCAGAAAATCGGCGCTGCGGGCACGCACACATCAACGCACGCCACGACGCAGTGCTACGTAGTGTGGCGTACCAGCAGCGGCGGCGGCGGTGGCAGCGTGGGTCAGTGATAGCAACTAACGCAAGGGTAGCAGTCGTCAGGCGGTGGCAGGTGGCCGCACGCAGCCTGCGCCAACACCAACAACGTGTCAACGACCTACGACGCCGACTAGTGGCAAGAAATGGATACCGCACCTGCTGCAGCGGTGCATGCGGCGCGTGGCGCAGGGGCGGCGGGGGTGGTGACACCGCCGGTGATGACACCGCCGGCCGGCACCAGCGGCAGCGGTGATGAGGCCGGCAGCGGTGGCGGCGGCGGTGGCGCCGGCAGCGGCAGCGGCATCGGCAGTGGCAGCGGCAGCGTGCCAACACGGGAGATGTCATTTGAGGTTGCGTTTGGCGGCCATGGCGGCGACGATGACGCGGGCGCGGGCATGGACGCCACGGCGCACCCGGCGGGTGGGGTGGCGGCGGACGCGTCCACAACTGCGGTGGCAGTGACCCCGGCCGGAGGCAGCGGTGGCGCGGGTACCAACACCGGTACTGGTACCGGTACAGCGGGAGGGAGGGGGAAGGCGGCGGTAAAGGGCGGCGCACGTGGGCACGGGATGTTGAGCCGTGAGCGGCGGTGGTACACGGCATGGTTTGTGGCTGGCATGGTGGTGATTGGCGTGGGCGTGGGCATGCACCTGGAGGACCTCGCCGCCATGCCAGACTTCACAATGATGGGCATGCCGGACATGGACACGCAGATGGTGGTGGGCATGGTGTTGCTCCCCGTTGGCGTGGCCATGGCGGCGTTTGGCCTGCTGGCGGGGCACGACCCGGCGGCGGCGGCGGCGGCGGGTGCGGCGGCGGCGGCGGCGGGGGACGCGGTGGTGGCGGCGGTGCGCAACCTGCAGCCGGACGAGTCGCTGTCGCTGTTTGACGACATGCCGTTTGGACTGGCGCAGTGGCAGCTGATGGTGGTGCTGACGATCGCGCTGGTGGTGGACGTCATGAAGCCGCAGAGCCTGGGGTTTGTGCTGCCGGGCATGAAGGCGGAGTACGGGCTGAGCGACTTGACGGTGAGCGCGTTCCCCACCACCGCGCTGGCGGGCACGGTGGTGGGGTCGCTGGTATGGGGCGCGTGCGCCGACCGGTACGGCCGCCGGCCTGCCATCGTGTTTGCCTCCGCCGTGTTCATTGCCACCACCGTGTGCGCCGCCATGCCCAGCTTCCAGTGGAACCTGGCCATGTGCGCCGCCATGGGCATGGCGGCGGGCGGCATGCTGCCCATCGTGTTCACGCTCATGTCGGAGATGACGCCGGTGGCGTACCGCGGCACGGCAATGGTGGTGGTGGGCGGGCTGGGCACGGCGGGCGGCTACGCTGCCGCCTCTGGCCTCTCCTCCCTCCTTGTACCGCTCACCTCCTGGCGCATCCTGTGGGTGCTCAACCTGCCCACCGGCGCCCTCATCATCCTGCTCATGGCGTTCATCCCCGAGAGCCCGCGCTTCTTGCTGCGCAACGGCCGCTACCAGGAGTGCGCCGCCCTGGTGCGCCGCTTCAACCCGCGCCTGGCGGCGTCTATCGACGCCGGCGGCGATGCGCCCGCCGCGCCGCGCGACACCGATGGCATTGCACTGCCGGCCGATGACGGCGACGACGCCGTGACCGGCGCCACCACCATGCCGTCCGGCTTGGCTGCCACCACCGGTGGTGCGGTGGCGCCGCCCCGTGACGGTGTGGTGGGTACAGCGGGCGCGGATACAGCAGCGGACGCGGGTGGTGCCGCAGCAGCCATGGCGGCGACGGCGGCGGCAGTGGCAGCGGAGCTGGACAAGGAGATGGCATCTGACATCTCGGTGCCGGTGCTGCACCGCCGTGGTGCGCGCCTGTCGGAGGTGGCGTGCGGGCCGTACTCGCGGCTGACTGCTGCTATTTGTGCGTACGCCTTTGCGTGGGGCCTGTGCAACAACGGGTTTGTGCTGTGGATCCCCAAGACGCTGCGCAGCCTGCACGTGGAGGGCGTGGACGCGCTGCTGGCGTACTCCGCCGTCATCACGCTGGCGGCGGTGCCGGTGGCGGCGGCGGCGTACGGCCGGTGGAGCTCACGGAAGACGGTGCTGGCGGCGGGCGGCATCATGGTCGCCTTCCTGGGCCTGTTCGTGGGTGTGGGCGCCACACTGGCGGCGGCGCACCTGCACGGCCTCCTCTTCTTTGCGCTCATTGGCCTCACCCTGTCCGCCACCATCCTCATCGCCGTCCTCATGCCGTACACGGCGGAGGTGTACCCCACCGCCTTCCGTGCGCGCGCCAGCGGCCTGATGGCGGCCGCAAGCAAGCTGGCGGGCGTGTTTGCGCCGTCGCTCATGGCGGCGGTGGGCGAGTGGGAGCCGCTGCGTGGCCCCGCCCTCGTCGTCCTTGTCGTCCTGCTGGCGGCGCTTGCCACCATCATACCGGTGGCGCTGGAGACGCGCGGCCTGGATTTTAACACCATCCAGAGCACCCTGCGGGCGACGACGCCAGCGTCGTCGTCGCGCAGCAGCGCACGCGGTGGCACGCGCGGCGGCACCGACGAGGGTGCCGCAGGCGGCACACCGCGTGCGTCGGCGTAGGTTGTGAGCGTGTGTGAGAGTGTGCCGCCACAGTGCGACAAACAACGGCACTGGGGCTGCTGCGTGTGTGGTAATCATGTTTACACAGTACCCATATACTGACTGACAGGGGTGTGTTCAAAAAGTGCCGCGCCATGATGCGGCGTGGCGAGGGGTGCGCGCGCGCGGCGGGTGTGCGCCGCGCGTCGAGCGCCTACGCGCCCGCCGCCTCCGCGATGGCAGCGAAGGAGAAGGGCATGAATTTGTAGCCGTCCGCCTTGAAGAACTTGTTCTGGAACTCGACCCAGTGCAGGCGCAGGGCGTGCAGGAAGCACTCCAGCACGTCCATCACCATGAGCACCGCGAAGGTGATGGCGGCCCACACCGCGAAGCCCACAAACACGAAGATGGGGCTGTCCATCTCCACGGTGGCCACCAGCGCGCGCTCCCAGAACACGGTGGCCAGCTGCGAGTGCGCCAGCGACAGCGCCCACAGGCGCAGGTAGGAGGCGGTGTTGGACACGGAGCCCAGCACGAACTCGATGGTCTCGATGGCCTGGTGGATGAACACGTCACCAAAGCTGTGCTCCTCCCCATGCCCGCCACCACCGCCGCCGGCGGCTGCCGCGCCATGGCCGCCCTCCGCCGGCGTGCTGGCACCCGCGGCGGTGGCCACGGCGCCGCCAGCGCCGGCAGGCGAGGTGGCGGCGGCGGGGCGCAGCTCGGTGAGGCCGGTGCCAGCGCCGCCCGCCTCGCCGCCCTCAATGAGCGGCGCCGTGTCGCCGTGGCCCGCCTTGTGGCCGTACTTGAACAGCAGCGGCTTGCCGAGCAGCATGACGGGCACGCACAGGAAGATGACGAGGAGGAGGATGGCCTGGAAGGAGGGCTGGCCGGAGAACATGACCTCGTGCGGCGGCACGGTGCCGGGCTTGAGCACCACGTTGATGAGGGTGTCGATGAGGGAGGGCGGCGCGGTGGTGGTGGCGGGGTCGTTCCAGTCGATGAACCACTTGAGCAGGATGAGGAACACCATGTAGCCAAAGAGGCCGATCATGAAGATGAGCTGCGGGATGACCTCCAGGTACAGGTCCGCCTTGGACTTGTAGTGCAGCGCGTTGGAGAGCTTGAGGAAGAGGCCGAACGTCATCTGCGTGATGCCAAAGATGACGGACATCTTCATCTTGAGGCTGTTGAAGAACAGGAGGTCGTTGTCGGCGGCGTGCCACGCGGGGTCCACGCCAAAGGGGTACACGTCGTCCCACCCGTGCGTCTTGGCGGCCTCCACCGCCAGGTGCGGCACGATGACGGTGCCGTTCGCCGTCGTGTGGTTGGTGCGGTACACGGGGTAGTGCCAGCGCGTGCCGCCAAAGCCGGAGGTGGCGATGGAGAAGACGTCGTTGTAGATGATGCCGCAGTAGATGGAGAAGAGGCCCATCATGAACAGCATGTAGCGGCCCTTGAACACCATGGAGAACATCTCGCCCATCTTGCCCGCCTTCAGGTACGCCTCCTCGCGCCAGATGATGTACGCGGAGGCGAGCGTGAGCAGGGTGGCGTGCCCGATGTCGCCGTACATGACGCCGAACAGGAAGGGGAAGGTCATGATGGAGAAGAGGGCGGGGTTGGCCTCGCCGTACCGCGGGATGCCGTACGTGTTGACGATGCCCTGGAACACGCGCGTGATGCGGTTGACGGCAAAGTGGGTGGGCGGCTGCGGCAGCGCGTCGCCGCGCACCACCTCCAGGTAGTACGGCTGCATGCGCCCGCCCGCCGCCGCCGCGCTGTGCGCGTCCTGGATCGCCTCGTGCACCTGCGGCACCGCCGACTTGAGCACCCACGCCTGCGCCGACACGGTGCCGCGCTCCGGCGCGCGCGTGAACTGGTTCAGCGTGAAGTACACCGCCTTCTCGCGCGAGATGCCGGTGCGCCACTTGGCGAGCAGCAGGCCCAGGTGGCGCAGCGACGTGGCGGACGCCTCCGCCTCCTGCCGCAGCCACACCATGGCGTCCTCCATCACGCGCTTCGTCTCCTCCAGCGCGCGCGCCACCTCCGCCTCGTTGTCAAACGGCGGGATGTCGTGCTGGTGCGCCGAGAAGGCGGAGCAGATGCGGTCCAGCTTGGTGGTCAGCGTGCGGCCGCGGTAGAAGATGGCAAACACCGACTTGGCCTGCTTCACGCCCTTCTCGTCCACCAGCGGCTCCGCCACGTCCGCAAACCGCACCACCGCGTGCCCCGCCGACGCGCGGAACAGGATGCGGCCAAACCGCGCCTTGTCCTCCGTCGCGATGATGCCGGCAATGTGCTTGAACAGCATGCCGTCGTCCACCACCTCGCCGCCCGCCGCGCCGCCGGCACCGCCGCCACGCCGCGCCGCGCCGCCCGCCGCACCAC
>Ga0066256_1002589_pt1 | contig 19534 bp, 5 predicted proteins | sample ThiBio_1000_biof_FD_87107 | JGI IMG/M metagenome (GOLD analysis project Ga0066256, IMG submission 87107) | Wastewater bioreactor microbial communities from Cape Town, South Africa - Thiocy_expt_1000_biof (version 2) | ecosystem: Engineered > Bioreactor > Thiocyanate-remediating >... | reverse complement strand
GGCTGCCGCGCGCCTGCTGCATGCAGCGGCGGGCGGTGACGGCGCGGTATCGGTTGCGGGCGTCACGCAGTGGCTGTCGCGCGTGCGCGCGCTGCTGGGCGCCTTCCCGCGGCTGGACCGCGGCGAGCAGCTGATGGCGTTGCACACGGTGCTGCAGGTGGCAGCCACCACGGTGGCCGCCACGCGCCGCCTGGGCATCGTGGACACGCGCCTGTGCCGCGTGCTGGATGCCGCGCTGCCCACCGCGCTGCAGGCGCTGCGGGAGCACCCCCTGCTGCCCGCTGACGCGGTTTCCGTGTTTGGTGGCCTGCTGCGTGGCCTCGCGCCCTTCCCTGCTGCCGCCGACGCGCTGGCCGCCACTACCGCGGCACTGGCGCGCGAGGCGTCCACGTCGGCGCTGTGGCACGCCGCGCCCACCGACGAGCTGGTGACGTGGGTAGGTTGCATGGTAGCGGGCGACGCGGTCAATGACGCGCTCACCGTGCGCCTGCTGCGCGTCATGGACGGCGCACTGCCGCAGCTGCCCGCCGCCGCCATGGCGCACTTGCTGTACGCGCTGTACGTCGGCGGCGGCCTAGCGCGCGGCAAGTGCGCACACACCACGCGCTTCCTGCTGCGCTCCCTGGCTGGCACGGCAGCGCGGGGCGGCGGCGCGGGTGTGGTGCTGGATGGTATCACGCGCGCGGCGCTGACGGAGGCGTGCGTGGCGGTGCTGCACCTTCCGGTGGTGGTTCCGCCACCCACTACTACCCCTGCCAGCGTGCACGACGCGCCCGGCGGTGGCGCCGGCGGTGCCGGCGGCGGCTCAGGTGGTGTGCATGCCTCCCTCCGCTCCGCGCCCGTGTTGGCAGACGCCACCGCGCTGCGTGCAGCGCTGCTGGCAGCGGCGCGGCACCCAACTGACGACATGGCCAACACGGCCGTCGGCTTGGCGGACGTGGTCCTCCCGGCGCCCGGTGGCGGTGACGGTCGCACCGTCACACTGCGCCTGCCGCCCGCTGCCGCCTTCATGCCGCAACCGGTGTCCACCCTGCGCCGCCTGCCGCTGGCCACGACCGGCCGCGACGCGCCCACCCTCTTTGCTGCGCCGCCCCTCGCGCCAGCCACCGCCCTACTCACCGCCGCCGCCGCGGCGCCACCTGCCGCCGGCCTCACTGCACTCGCGTCCGCCCTCCCCCCGCTGCCACCCGCGCTGCTGCCGCGCGAGGTGCACGTGCCGCCCGTCCGCGTCCGCTTGCACCTGCTGTCCACGCTGGGCTGGACGCCCCGCGTCATTGACGACCGTTGAATGGTGAACCGCTGTGCTGCACTGCAGCCTATCATAGGATACGCGCGACAAGGATACGTGCGACGCAGAACGCATCCCCACGCCAACGGGTCGTGAGAATCATGCCGTGGTTATCGCCACTCCGGGGTGGGGGTGCAATAATAATGCGCGTGGCAGGCCGCCAGGCGTGGTAGTAGGCGGCTGGGCTGCTCAGCTGGGCTGCCGCTAACCCCAGTAGGGATGGAGGCACCCACGTCACCGCATGAGGGGGAGGCGCTGACGGCGGCGGTGGAGGTGGAGCTGGAGCGCAGCCGAGCTGCACCAGCAGCAGTAGCAGCAGGCGGGAGCGGCAGGGGAAGCGAGGCAGGGGCGGGAGTGACCGTGACGGCGGGGTACAGGGCGGCAGCGGCGGCAGAGGCGGGGCAAGACCCTAATGCGCTGGCGACGGTGATAGCAGCGGCGCTGCCGCACCCGCACCTCGCACCTGGCCGGCGGCTGACGGCGGTAGCCTCCATCCTGTCGGGTGCCATTGCGGCGTGCACGGCGGGGACGGGGAGCAACGTGCCAGAGACGATCAAGACGCGCATCCAGCTGGATGGCGAGGGCGTGCGTGGCGGCGGCGGGCGGCAGTACACAGGCATCTGGCATGCGGCGCGCACCATCGCAGCCAAGGAGGGCTGGCGCGGGTTGCAGGCGGGCCTGGGTACGGCGCTGGCGTACCAGGCGGTGATGAACGGCATCCGACTGGGCCTGTATGAGCCGCTGCAGCACGCGGCGCGCGGCGCGCTGGGCGTGGGGTCAGACAGCATGAGCTTGAAGGTGGTGGCAGCGGCAGCGTCGGGTGCGCTGGGCGCCGGCCTGGCCAGCCCGCTGTACCTGGTGAAGAACCGGCTGCAGGCGGAGAGCGCGCACTTCAAGGTACGGGAGGCACATGGCTACGCCGGCATGGTAGACGGGCTAACGCGCGTGTACCGCGCGGAGGGCGTGCGGGGCCTGTTCCGTGGCGTGGACGGCGCCATCCTGCGCGTGATGGTGGGCTCGGCAGCGCAGCTCACGTCGTATGACGTGTTTCGCCGCTGGCTGGCGGCCGCCGGCTTGCCAGACGGCGTGACCCTCTCTACCGCATCCTCCCTCCTCTCTGCCATCACCACCGTCACTGCCATGAACCCGTTTGACGTCGTGTCCACCCGGCTGTACCAGTCCGCTGGGCGCGCCACCGTATACACCGGCCCGCTGGACTGCGCCATCCAGACGGCGCGCACGGAGGGCGCGGCGGCGTTCATGAAAGGCTGGACGCCGCAGCTGGTGCGGCTGGGGCCGCACATTGTCATTACCTTCATGGTGCTGGACGTCGTCCGGCCGCTCATGCAGCGGGTGGATGCGTTTGTTGTGTCCCCCCTGCAGTAGAGTAGCTGCTCACCATGTGTCGCCCCTTCCTGATTATCGATACTTGTGTGGTGATTGAAATGGCCCCGGGCACCAACAGCCCCTACGTTACGTAGGAGCGAATGGCCAGCAGCTGCTCGTACGCGCGGTACAGCAGCGGCTCGGACAGGTGCAGGAAGTCGCCAGACGCGATGGAGGGCATGGTGAGGAGGGTGCGCAGGGAGGCGCCGTGAGACTCCACAATGACGGCGCGCGTGGCAAAGCAGTCGCGCAGCAGGTGGACAACAAGGGAGGTGGCAGCATGCAGGTGGACGGCAAAGGTGGGGTCCCGGTACCGTGCCACCGCTTCCAGGTGCGCAGGCGTGATCGGCAGCGGGGGGCGCGGCAGGTCGGCGGCGCTGCCGCCGCCGGCACTGGAGGTAGACGCCGCACTCACATTGCGCAAGCTGGCAGCAGAGGCGCGCAGCGTGGCGCCGGCGGCGGCAGCCGTGGCAGCGGCCGCCGCTACCTCCGCTGGCAGTGCCTCCTGCCCGTACATGCGTGCGGTGGACAGCGTCTCGCCACGAACCAGCGTCACGGTGTGCCGCGGGTTGTAGTCGTCGCCATATACGTCATCCGCGCCGCCGCCGCCGCTGGTGCCGGATGCGGCGGCCTCGCTGCCCGCGCGCGCTGCAATGGCTGTGTTTACGAGCGCGCGCAGGCGGCGCACAATCAGGTTCACTACGGCGCGCCCCGCAGGCGACCGGTCGGGCGACAGCATGACAGCTAGCGCCGCGGGTGTGCCGCCGGGGTGCACCACGCTGCGGCCCGTCGGCCGGCCGCCCTCGCCTGGCGCTTGCGTCACTAACGCCGCCGCCGCACGACGCGCAAATGCCGCGCTCCATACTGCGCCCACCTCGTCAAACCAGCTCACCGCGAGCGCCAGGCCCTCATCAAGCAGCTGGGCTTGACCTGGTGGCACGACTGCCGCCGCAGCCACATCAACGCCGCCAGCGCCATATGTGCGTTGCAGGGTGGCGCCACCAGCAGGCGGTGATGACGCCGGCGCCGGCGGCAGCGGGAGGGAGGTGGGAAGGGATGGTGGTGGAAGCGACGACGCGCCGCGTGTAAGGGCCAGGCGCGGTACCACAGGCGCACGAGTGTCGGCGCCAGTGGTGGACGACGCGGCAGCGGCGGAGGTGGCGGCAGCGGCGGAGGCAGCAGCGGCGGCGGCACTCACGTCCTGCGAGCTCCGCCGGCGCGTTGTCGTGGTGCGCATGCCAGAAGAGGGCGGCGGCGGAGCACGGGGCGGGCCGCCCGCTGTCAGCACCGTGGTGGGTGCGTCATCAGCGTCGTCGGCGGCATTGGAGGCGTAGCGCCATGGGATGACGTGCCCCCGCTCGTCGTCCGCCTTGCCCTCCTCACTCATGCGCACGCCCTCAAACGGCAGGGTGGAGAAGGTGTCATTGTACGCGGAGGCGGTGGAGCCGGGCGCAGCGTCCTCGCTCATGCCGCATCGCAGCAGCACGTCAGCCACGGCAGCGGGAGTAGGCACACCAATGGCGCGGCCCACCGCCCCCGGGCGCGACGAGTCACCGTACCGCGCGTCCAGCGTCGCAAAGATGGGCAGCAGGGCGGCAACAAAGTCGGGCAGGCGGTTGCCGCGCACGCCGCCGGTCATGCCGCGACCCCGCGCTGCGCAGTGGTGGCAGTCAAAGTACGCCACCTGCAGCAGCGCCAGGAGCGAAAGGAGGGTTGTGGCACACCGCTCCAGCAGCGGGTGCGCTGCCACCAGCATGGCTTTCCGGCCGCCATCCAGCGCGTGCGCCGGCGCTGCCGCCGCAGGCGCCCCGACTGGCCGCGCCAGCACGCCGTGCGTCACAAGCAGCGCCTCCAGGTGCGTGTACAGCGTGCACACGTGCACGCCGGCGGCTGCCAGGGCGGGGCTGGCGGGCGACGCAAGGAAGGCAGCACGCACACTGCGGTGCGCCAGCACTGCCTCCACCTGCGCGTCTGCCACACCACCAATGCGCCCCAACAGCGCGCCCGCAGTATCCACTGCCGCCTGCGCATCATCGTAGGTGCTAAGTCGCAGCGTGGCCGCACCAGGCACCGCAACCGTCGCCGCCGCCGCGACAGCCGCGGGTCGCGCTATTGGCGTGCGCGCCACACCTACTAACGACTGCCGCATGCTACTGCTGCCACTGACCTCGTCTAATGCACCGCCCATCTCCCACCCACTACGCGCGCTGGCACGCATAATCACGCTGCTATCCAAGCTGCCGCCGCCCTTGACTGGCGTAGCGGCAATCACTGCTGCCACGCTGGCCGGCGCAGCACGCAAACTGCTGGTAGCGGATGCAGCTGGCAGCGCCGCCGTGAAACCAAACCCACCGCCATCACTCGCGCTCGACAGCAGCGACCGCATTAAATCCTCGCCGCCGCCGCTGCCGCCCGCCCCGCCCGCCGCCGCAGCCCCCCCGCCCGCCCGCCTCCCGGGCAGGGGCCCGGGCCGCGGCCGCGGGGCCGCCGGCCGCCCCCCCCCCCCCGCGCCGCCCGGGCCCCCCCCCCCCCCCCGCGCCCCCCCCCCCCGGCCCCCCCCCCCCCCCCCCCGCTAACCCCCCCCCGCTTGCTGCCGCCCCCGCCTCGTCCTCCATGTCGTCGTCCATGGGCATCCGCAGTATGCGGCGCTGCGGTGGTGTGGAGTGGGGTGTGCGGGTGAAGATCTCGTATTTGATTATCGCGCCACCTCGCCGCCCGCCCGCCGACGCACCACATGCAACGCGGTCCAACCCTCCAGGGCGTGCTGGAAGACGGCAGACGCTGGCTGGTACGTGGTCACGGTAATCACCGTTGGCAGCCCGTGCGCCGCCGAGGCCGCGGCTCCAGCACCCGGCGGCGGCGCATGCGGCGGCATGGTGCTACTGGAAGCAGTAGCAGTAGTAGCAGCAGCGTCATAGTGCAGGACGTGGAACCGGATGGTGACGGCCTGTGCATTCAGGTCGTCGGAGAAGATGGTGGCGCCGCTGATGCGGGAGGGCGCAAACGGCATGGACCGGAACGGCAGCCGGTGTGACGCCGTCAGCACCTCGGCATCCGTCACTGTGGGCCGCGCGCCGGTAGCCGCTGGCAGTAGCCACAGTCCGCGTGGTTCCACCACCACGGTGGCAAACTCTGCGTTATTGGTGGGGTGGGGGGCGGGGTGGGCTCCTGGATGTGACTGTGTGGGCCCCGCCCCACAAACATGACAACGTACGCTTGGCGCCCGACTCCACCTGGTACACCGCCGTCTCTACAATAATGCGGTACCGAAAGGCGCGCGGCGGCAGCAGGCGCATGAGGCCGGCGTCCAGCGACGACATGGTGGCCGCGGCTGTATCGGCTCGCAGGGTCAACAAATACCTTTACAAAGCAAGATTGATTCAGCGTTTTACAACAGAAAATGGTACCTACATAACAAACCCACTTAATTAGTTGTTTGATTTGTGTTGCTAATTTGCTGGTGTTATTATAACACATTGGCAACTTGCCTAGTTGTCCTGCCTGTCATGACAGCGCCTCGCCAACGGCTGCTTTGCTCGTTGGCCGCACTGCTGCTCTGCTTCCACCGTGCTTGCAATCTGTCAGATATGCGCCTAAAACATGGCGTCTGCCATATTGACGCAGCTCCAATTTGTGCACGTGTGTTGCATGCATTACAAGCGGCTGGCTTTAGCGCCGTAATTACAATTTGTAAAAGAGACAACAAGTGCGGCCGCCGACACGGATCGACATTGTCAAGACCCCGGACGCGGAGGCGGGCCGGCGGCTGCGAACAACGCCGGCTGCAAGCGGCGGCTGCATTTCATCGTATGACACATTGTAGCTGTAGGCAGTGCAGTCCGCGTGCGTTTGCAGCATACCTCCATAGTAGGCTTCATACAAGTCTTTGAGTACCCTGCTCCCTTTCCGTCGCGGTCTGATCATCCGGCGGCGTACCAGTGGTGGTGGCGACGACGGTACCACCACCCCTTCCCTTCCCCACCTCAACAACGTCACGGAGCGCAGCGAGCCGCCTTGCTCATTGCCAAGGCGCGGGGCGGCCGCCCAACGGCACACCGCGCGTGACGCGGACGCAGGCGGGATGATGTACGGGCAGCGGCAGCGGCTGTAGCTGCAGGTGCCTACCATGGTGCCAAGGGGAGGGCGGTGGGTGGCGGTGGCTGCCGTGGCCGCCGCCCTGGCTGCAGCCGTGCAGCGCAGCGCGGCAGAGCGGTCGGTGGCGGTCGGCAGTGCGGCGGTGTGTGTGCTGGCGCCTGGCGGCGCCGTGTCGTGCTACGGCAGCAACGCGACGGCGGCGGTGGCGGCGGCGCCACCGAGCGGCGTGTCGTTTCATGCAGTGACGGCGGGCGAGGGGTTTGCTTGTGGGCTGGCGCGCAATGGCAGCATGCTGTGTTGGGGTAACATGCCGGGCGGCAACCCGCTGCCGGTGCCGGGCCTGACGTACATTGATGTGCACGCGGGGCCGGCGCATGTGTGTGGCCTGCGTGCCAGCGGCGAGCTGCGCTGCTTCGGCGCCTGCGCGCACAGCGAGTGCGATGCGCCGGGCGGCGGCGCTGTGGCGTTCCAGGGCATGGCAGCGGGCACCAATTACAGCTGCGGCGTGACGCGCAACCACAGCGTGGTGTGCTGGGGCGATCCGACGCATCCCGTTGTGGTCGGCGCGCCGGTTAACGTGGGGGACGCGGAACATGTGGCGGCGGGCGCCACCCACGCTTGCTACATCCGCATCAACGGCAGCGTGGCGTGTTGGGGCGACAACGCGGTGGGCCAGGCGGCGGTGCCACCCGCCCTCGTTGCTGCCAATGTGTCAGCGGGGACGGGCGCGTGGTGGCTGACGTGCGGCGCCGGCACGTCATGTGCACTGGCAGGCGGGCCGCCGCCGGCGCGGCTTACCTGCTGGGGCGCGTTTAGCAGCGTGCCGCCCATTGCCGTGCCAAATGGGCAGGCTGCCTATGAGGTGGCATGCAGCGGGTGGGGCTGCGCGGCGGTGGTGGAGCTGTGGGGCGGCGGGTCGTCGACGGCGCGCCGCGTCGCTGCGTGGCCGTCAACCCTGCCTGGCGCGGCTGCCGCCGCGGCACCCGTGCTGGCCACCCTGGTGCGGCCACCCAACGTAACCACGCCGGTGGCTTCCAGTGCGCAAATGACCTTTATCTGCACGGGTATTGCACGCGGGACGGTGGACACCTTCGTGTTCACCGCCGGCAATGAAATCGTCGGCGCCAGCCCGGGCGTCAATGGCACCGCCTGGGTGGTGCGGGACATCGCGGGAGCTGGAGTGTACGGCACCACCGACTCACCAGTCGGCGCAAACGCACGGTTTAACAACCCCTACGGCCTGGGCCTGGACACGGCAGGCAACATACTGGTGGCGGATTCCTTAAACCACCGCATCCGCCGCGTGTCGCCATCCGGCGGCGTGACCACGCTGGCGGGTGCCATCGCGGGCTTCAAGAATGATGTGGGCACTAACGCGTCCTTTAACCAGCCGTATGACGTGAAAGAGCACGCCAAGACGGGCACGCTGTATGTGGCGGACAAGGGCAACACCGCCATTCGCGTGATTACCAGCGGTCCGGTATGGAACGTCACAACGCTGGTGACGGTCGCCAACCCTAATGCGCTGGCCATCGACGACGTAAGTGACTTCTTGTACGCCGCCTGCTCCAGCCCTGGCCGCGTGGTGCGCATCACCTTCACGGGCGTGGTCACCGTGATTGCTGGCGGCACGTCGGGGTACGCGGACGGCATGGGCTCCAACGCGAAGTTTGCCGGCGTGTTTGGCGTAGTGCTGCACACGAGCGGCAACCTGTACGTGGCTGACACGGACAACAATGCGATCCGCATGGTGAGCCCAAATGGCACCGTCACCACCGTGACGCGCAAGCACACCGGCGGCGAGGCCATGGCGGACGGCGTGGGAACGGGCGCCGTGTTGGTGCGACCGTGGGGCCTTGCCATGGATGCTACGGGCACGGTGTACGTGGCAGACAGCGGCTCGTTTGCCATTCGCCGGCTGGAGCCACAGCTGGGTGCGACCATTGCGCGAGCGCCGCCGCCGCCCGCGCCGCTTACTCTCGGCGACCAACTGATGCCGTGGCGGGCGCTGGCGGCGGGCAGCGACGGCGACGCATCTGACGCGCTGGGTACCGTGGACGTCCAGGCGGCGGTGTTTGACACGCCGCTGGTGGCCACCGCCACCGCGGGGTTGAACCCCACCGTCACCACTCTGTTGCTGCCCACCGTGACGCTGGTGGCGCAGCAGGCCACCGCACCGGCCGACACTGCCCCCGGTGACGCCACATTTGCGTCGTCGGTGCGGCGGTCGTTGCGCACGCTGGCGCTGGCGACACCCAGCCTGCCGGCGTATGCACTCAGCTTGCCGGCGCTGACGGAGCTGCAGCTGACGGCGCCGCCCGGTGGCAGCGGCGGGCTGGCGCTGGGCGCGGGCAGCTTTGCAGGGCTGCCGGCGCTGACGTGCATCAATTGCCGTGGGGTTGCTGGCGTGGCCAACCTGTCGCACCTGGGCATCACGCGGGCGGCGGCATACTCGCAGCAGCTGCCCGTGTTCTCGCTGCCTGGCATCACGGTCCTGGACCTTGCCAACAACTCGCTGGGCGCAGTGCTCGCCCACGATTTTGACGACGCCGGCGCCCTGCTGCAGGTGAACCTGAACGGCAACGCGCTGCGGTACGTCAGCCCCGCCGCATTCAGCGACGCCCGACACCCGGCCCTGGCGGCAGTGAACATGACAGGCAACCCGATCACTGCGTCTGGCTGCTGGCTGTGGCAGCGCGCCACCTACATGCGTCTGGCGACCGGCGCGCTGGTGTTCACGTGCCATGACTGCATTGCTGGCGTGAATTGCCCGCCGCTGGCGCCGCCCAGCGAGCCGGCCGTCCTACTGCCGCCCCTAGCGCAGGGGCCGCCGCCTGGCGGCGCTGCGGCACTTATGACGGTTACGGTTCGCGGCACCGCGCTGTGCGTGCGCGACACGCCCGACGTGATTGTCATGACTGTTGGCGGCGTGCCGTGCTGCGGTGCGACGTGTGTCCGCGATGCCGATGGCGTGGGCGGTGCGGCAGTGTGCAGTGGGTGGAATGTCACCGCCGCGGCGGCTGCCGCCGCGCCTGCCATTGCTGCCGCGGCCGCCAGCAACACCACGCTGTGGCTGGACGTGACCGCCGTGCTGGCAAATCACATCCCGGCGCGGTGTGACGGCTGTGTGGAGGCGGTGCTGCGGCCATCCCTCACCCACATACTGCCCGCCGCCATCGCTGCGCCGGGCGTGTGGGTGGTGGTGGCGGGCACCGGCATTACAGACGCGTCAGGCACGCCGCCCACCGTGCTCATCGGCGGGTCCGAGTGTGGCACGCCCACCGTCGTGGCGCCCGGCCTCGTTAAGTGCCGTGCGCCGACCCTGCTGGCCTCCGTGCCCGGCTTCCCGGTGGTGGGCGTGCAGGTGGTGAATGCGGCGGGCGCCGCCACCAGCGAGCCCGTGTACCTCACCTACCCCGCCACCTTCAGCGTGTCGTGGGCAGAGGCGTCGCGCGGCAGCGTGACGGTGCTGCCGGGCGGGCCCGCCGTCCAGCCGGCGCCCATCCTGAGTGTCAGCTCCCGGGCGGGCGCAACCTGCACCGTTGCACTGAACACCGCCACGCCCTGCGCGGCATCCGGCGCAAGCGCCCTGGCCCGCCCCGCCGCAATGGCACTTGTGGGTGGCACCACCGTGGACGTGCCTGGCAACGGCACGGGCAATGCGACGCACACCACGACGGCGGCGGTGGCGGGGTTGCTGGTAACTGGGCCGTCGCACTGCGCCGCCGCCTTGGTGGCAACCTGCGTGGATGCCATCAGCGGGTCCACCGCCGACACCGTCGGCCAGCCCGGCCCGCAGCTGGTGCTGCCTGACTGGGCGCTGGCTTGGGATGCAGCTATTGGTAGCATGCCGTCGCCGCTTGTAGTTGCGCCCGCACCGCTGCCGCCACTCAATGCCACGTTTTTGTTCATACCGCCTGGCACGCCGGCTGCGGCGGCGACGGCGGCGACAGCGGCGTTGTCATGCACCGCCGTGCTGGTGCGCGCGCCCGCAACCCCGCCCGCCACGCCGCTTGCAGACCTGCGGCCCGCTGACGTGGTGTCCACTGCCGTCGGCGCGGTGGCTGTGGCGGGCGGCGCTGGCAATGGCGTTAGCGTCAGCTTCTCTGCCCTGTCAGCGGCCGGCGCCGGGTTTGGTGCCGCCCTGGCAATGTGGGCGGAATGCACTTGGGTGCCCACTGGTGAGCGCGTACGGTTGCCCGTCCTGGCGGTTGCCACCCTGCAGCTGTCGCTGGCATGGTCATGGGCGCCGCCTGCGTCCGCACCCGCGTACGTCCTTGGCTACACGCCGTTCAACCTGACCGTGAGCGTGCATCTCACCCGCGGCGCCAGTGGTGGCGGCGGTGGCGACAGCAGCGTGCCGGCGGCGTGCACGTTGTCCATTGCGAACGCCACGGCGCAGGGTGCGGCGCTGGCAGCGGCGCCGTGGGAGGTGGCGCTGCTGCCCACCGCGCCTGACGGCACGGTGTGGGGCACGGCACGTACCGTGTTGGTGCGCGCGTCAGCGCGGTCGTGGGTGGCGGTTGTGGCGGAGTGTGGGGCGTGGGGGCACAACGGTGCCACCCCGCCGCTGCCTCTCCCCGTGGCATCTCTGGCCGTCACGCTGCTCACTCCGCCGCCGCCATCCTTTATCTCCAGCGACGCCTCGTCGCCGTGGCCTGTGACACCCGCCCTGGCGGTGCGGCTGGCAAGCGTGGAGGGCAACGTCAGTATCTCCGATGCCACCTGCTCGCTTGCCACTACCACACTCGGCGCAACCTTGGCAGCCACGGCAGCGGGTGCCTCCCTGTCGTCCATCACCGTGGACGCCGCCGGCGTGGCACGCGTGCCAGTGTTTATTGTGCAAGCTGCCGCCGGTGCAGCGGCCGTGACGCTGAGTATGACCTGCCGCCGCACGTCGTCGGGTGACAGCCCGCCGCCCGCCATCGTCACTGTGCCTGCCGTCCGCCTCACCGCGCAGCTGTGCAACGTACCGGCCACCTCCAGCCCCGTGTCCACCGCGCTGGCGCCGTTTACCGTGGGCATTGCCACCGCCATTGGGGCGGACGTCACCTACCCCTGCGATGCGTCACCCACCACGCCCACCACTCTCCCTACCCTGCCGGCCATCGTGTGCGTCATCGGGCTGAATGCCTCGGCATCCACCTCTAACGACACCTCCTCCGTGTTCCTGCAGCACACCACCGCGGCGGTGGCGGCGGCCAGCCACGTGGCGACGTTCGACCGCTTCATGCTGCTGGCGCCGCAGCGCGAGACGTACGGCCTGGTGGTGACGTGCAGCGTGGGCGGCGCAGTGGTGAACCCGCCGTTGCCGTTTGCCGTCACGGTGCTGGGCTGCCCAGCAGGGCAGGAGGAGGTGCTAGTAAAGTGTGTGACGTGCGGCGGCGGCGCGTTCAGCCTGGGTGGCGCCACCGCACACTGCACCACCTGCCCGGCTGCGGGCGCAGCGTGCGAGGCGGGCATCATCACTCTGCTGCCGCATTACTACCGGCCGCCGAGCCAAGCAGGGCAGCCGCTGGGGCCCGACACCGAGCTGCACTCCTGCTACAGTGCGGAGGCATGCACGCTGGACTTTAACGGCACCGAGGCGGCGTATGGCTGCACGTACGGCTACGCCGGGCCGTTGTGTGGTGTGTGTGACGCGGACGTCAATTACGCGCGATTTGGTGAGTCGTGCGGGCCATGCTGGGACACGCGCCTGTCTGGCTTCTTCATGGCGGTGCTCATTGTGGCGGTGCTGGCGGTGCTGGCCGCGGTGGCACTGCGTGCCGGGGCGGGCCGCTCCGACGCGACCATTGTGCTGCGCATCACGCTGTCGTACTTGCAGGCGGTGGGCAGCATCCGCACGTTCAAGGCGGGCTCCACGCGCGTGTACGCGAGTGTGATGGGATGGACGGAGGTGGTGAGTGCCAGCCCGTTATCAGTGGGTGCGCTGCAGTGCCTGCTGCGCATGCCGTACCTGGTGCAGTACGCCGCCACCGTGTCGCTGCCAGTCACCGCGGCTGCCACCGTCATGGCCATCTTTTTCCTGGCCACCGCCGCGCGGTCAGTGCGCTGCGGCGGCTGCGTGGCAGGGTGCCGGTATGATGCGCGTGCGGCGCGGGCGGCGGTGGTTGCATGGGTGGGCTCCAAGCGCCACCTGTCCACGCTGCTGTTTGTGCTGTTCCTGGTGTACATGCCCATCACCTCCGCGTCGCTGCGCGCGCTGGACTGCATCCCACCCGTGGCGGGCGTTCGGTACCTGCGGTCCGACTTGAGCGTGGAGTGTGGCGTTGGGCAGCAAGCTGCCGCCGCCGCCATCGCGTACACCATCCTACTGGCGGTGTGCCTGGGCTTCCCGGCGGGCCTGGCGTGGCTACTGGGCACGGCGTCTGAGGCGCAACTGGTAGACCCCGCCTTCCACGCCACCTGGGGCTTTCTGTTTGACGGCTACCGCGCGCCGACGCTGACGCTGGTGGATGCGGCGGCGGAGGAACCCGGTGAGGTGCCACCGTCAGCGCTGCCCAGCGCGGCGACGCCGCCCAGCGCGGGTGACGGCGCGCTACCAGGCGGCGGCGGCGACGGCGGTGAGGGCGGGCGGCGGCGGGCCAGCATGCTGCAGCTGCAGGCGCGGTTGAAGCAGCGGGGGGGGGGGGCGGGCGGCAGCCGGGGGGGGTGGGAGGGGGGGGGGCGGCTGCGCAAGGGGGGCATCGGGCTGGTGGCGGTGCGGGGGGCCCCACCCCACCTGCAGTGCGTCGGCGCGTCGCTGTGGCTGCTGGGTGCCATCGGCCTGCAGCTGCGCTACGCGCCGTACGCCAAGCGCAAGTTCAACCGCATGGAGCTGGCGGCGCTGACCGCCACCTTTGCCACCACCGTCATCTCCACCGCGCTGCTGCAGTTCAACGTGGACGCCGCAGCGGCGGACGCGCACGACGCGTCCAACATGCACCCCATCGAGTGGGTGGTAACGGTGGCGCTGGCGGTGCTGAACCTGGGCATGTTTGCCACGCTGGCCTACCTGTGGCTGCGTCTGCAGTGCCGCTGCGTGCGCCGCGCCGTCGCCACCCACCTCCCTGCCCTCCGCGCCCCGCGCACTACAACAACACCCGTGCCAGCACCAGCGCCCGTGGTGAACCCGCTGCTGCGGGTTGGGGCGGCCGACGGGGCGGAGGGCGGCGTGCGCCGCGCCAAGGCGCAAACTGCCGCGCTTGCCAACCATATTTACAAGGCGGCGCCACGGCGGGGGCGCGCCCCGCTGCCCAGTGTGGCGGAGGCGGCGCGTGGCGCGGCGGCCGCGGAGGTTCCGACGGCGGCGGTGGAGGTGGCGGCGAAGGTTGCGGGTGGCGAGCCGTGCAACGACGACGCGCCGCTGCCCATCAAGGTATCGCCGGCGGCGCTGTGACATTGGCGCATCTCTTCTCTGTGTTCTGTGGTGCAGATATTTATTATTTATTGCTGGTACTACCTGGTACCGGGCATACGGTAGACCGTGTGTGCGCACGCGCCCTTCCGTGAAGCAGCAGCTTGTGCAACGCGGTCCAGCGGCCTTTGCCAGGCAGCGCTCGTGATTGTATGGGTTGTCGGGTGGTACAGCACACTTTGGCCAGTTGTAGTACCGCAGTGCCCCCGACCTGTATGCAGCTCTCTCTGCCCGTTGTATGGTGTGCCCTTGCGTGTGTTGCTGCGCGTGATGTGTTGGAGGCGGTGCCGCGGCCGACCCACCTCGACCCTGCGTCGATGCACCTCGGCCGCGACAGCGCCTCCAACTATTGGCTTCCCGCGCGTGCATCTATACCTATGTATGAGTATGCTGTGAGTCTGTGACGATGGCGTCGCTGCTGCTGTGCGGTGGCGCCGGACCGTGTGCCGTGTGCATCGTGTGTCCGTGTTGCCAGTGAGACTGGCAGTGAGTTGAAGCGAGTGCCGCAAACCGGTACTGTATTCCCGCCAGCCCTGGTGCCAGCCTGACGTGGCCGGAGTATTGCCGCGCTGCCGGCCCGCCGCCGGCGCCGCCGCGCTGCCGGCACCACGTGTAGGGCATGGTCGGTACGGTACCACTCTTCGTCCGGGGGCCGTTGCGGACCATCGGCAGAACGTGGAATTGGCAAGAATAGGCGCAATTACGCCACCGCCAGCGGGCAAACTATCACGCTGGCGCACTGGCGCGCCCACCTGCTATTTACACTCACGTATGCCGGCCGCCACGGATGCTGCCGTACCGGTACCGGTTGTAGCCACGGTACCTGGCACCACACACTACTACACTTGCCCTCCCCCCGCGGCGCCGCCCGCCGAGTAATTCCGCAACCGGCGACAAGTAAACGCACGCCGCCGGCGTTGCACCGATCTTGCTGCCCCTCCAATTTTAAGCGTAGCGCGCGTCCACCACCACCCACACTGCTTCCAAACTTGACGCCTCTTCTTCGTTGATGTTGTTGTTGAGGTGCACATGTGACAGCCAGCTTGTGTGTCACTGACGCAACGGAAGAGGAGAGGAGGAGGAGAGAGGAGAGGAGGGGAGGGAGAGACGAGAGACGAGAGACGAGAGGGGGTTACTGGACCAGCTGGTAGCTGGTACCTGGTGTTACAAAAGTGTGGCGGCGGCAGCAGCAAGGTGGCATATTTGCGCGTCGGCGCCCTACTCGTGTGCAATAGGGCATTGTGCACGCACGCGCCGCGCCGCGCCAGAGTTGTTGGCGCGCCGCCCACGCACATGCAACACACTGGCAGCTATCCACTAGCGGCAGTAGTAGTGGCAGCTATCCACAGGATAGGGCACAGGGGGGCAAGGTGAGGCAAGGCAGCAGAGGGCAGCAGTAGGTGGAGGGAGGGTAACACGAGTGAGGGCAAGACAAGGGAGGACAACACGGCCAGGGCGGCAGGCGGGGCGGAACGATTGTAGCAAGAGAGCAGCAGCAGTGGGGGCGGGGTGTAAGTGGAAGAGAGGATCGGGTGTGGCCTCCCCCCTAAGACTCGTTCTCCCCCCTCCTACTCGTTCCCCCTACTCGTTCTCCCCCACAACAACCCCAATAATGGCGGCGCTGGAGACGCTGCGGGAGGGGATGGGCGGCGGCACGTCGCTGGCGGTGGCGGCGGCGTCGCTGGCGGCGGCGGACGGCGTGCGGGGCGCGCGGTTTGAGGATCTGCAGGCGTTCGCTACGGTGCTGGCGCCGCACCTCACGCGCACCTCCGCCGCTGACAACAACTACATCCTGTCCATGCTGTACCACTGGACCATCGCGGCGCCGCAGTACGCGCCGCGGACGCCCCTCTGCGTTGCCGCTGTGCGGCACCCCATGCCGGCACCCGGCGCCGCGGTGGCGCGCAGCTTGCTGGCGGCGGCTGCGGCGGAGCACCGGGAGGGCAGCGACGGCGCACCGCCGCCCGCTGCTACCGCCGCCGCCGCGGCCGCGCCGCAGTTCCGAGTCCGCACCAATGAGGTGCACATGTACGTGGCGGCGGTGGGGGAGGGCGACGCCAGCGGCGTGGTGTACCTGGCGTCGCAGCACACGTGGCGGCGCGCGGCGGACGTGGCGCTGCTGGCGAACGGCGGCGCGGGGGGCAAGGAGCACGATGCGGCGGCGCTGGACGTGCTGGCGGCAGAGGAGCTGCTGCTGCAGGCGGCGGCGCGGCAGGTGGTAGCCGCGCTGGCGGGTGACTCGCACACCGAGTTCATGGGCGTGCCGGGCTTTGACGTGACGGAGGACGACCACACCGCGCTGCCCCAGCTGTACAGCACCGGCCGGCTGGGCATGGCGGCGGGCAATGACTTTGGGGCGGGGCCGGGCGGGGGGGGGGGGGGAGGGGGGGCCCGCCGGGGCGGCAGGGGCAGAGCAAGCACCAGGGGGGGCGGCCAGGGGCGGGGGGACAGCGGGGGCGGCGGCAGCACCGCTGCCGCCGCCGCTGACGCCTCCGCCGACGCCTCGGCAGCATATGCACTGGTGGATGCCATGGTGGCGCCCCCCGGTCCGCCCTTCTTATCCACCCCACACGCCGCTGCCACGGGCGGCGGGCGGCAGCGGTCATGGATTGACATCTTTGGCATGCACAGCCGGAATGGCAGCGGCGCGTCGGGTGGCAGTGGCAGCGGCGCGGGCGGCGGCGGCGAAGGTGGCGGCAGCAGCGACGCTGGCAACGGCGCGCCCAGTCTCGATATCGCGGCCGTGGAAGCCGGCAGCTCCTTTGCTGCCACCACCAACATGCTGGCTTACACGACGGACGCGGGCGATCTCAAGTCGCCTGACCTGCGGTCGCCGTCCTTCCGGTGGAACGAGTCGACGGGCGGCGGGGAGGCGAAGCCGGAGGGCGTGACGGTGGCCGTGGCGGATGGCGAGACGGCCAGCGCGGCAGACGCAGGCGACGGCGGCGCCGAGGGTAGTACTGCCGGCGCTGCCACCGGTAGCACCGCCAGCGGCGATGCTGCGCCGCCGCCGCCCGCACCGTCCCTCCCCATTTCCACGGTGGCGACGGGGTCGACAGCGGCGTTGGGTAGCCTGCGGTCGCCGACACGCAAGCTGAAGCCGGTGGTGTCCAACCCGCCGGAGGGCGCTGACCACGGCGGCATGCCGCTGGAGCGCGCGGAGGACCCGGCGGCGGTGTACGAGCGCACCGGGCCGCTGAGCCTGGCGGTGACGCCTGGCGGTGGCGCGCACACGCCGTACCGCGTGCGCCGCTTTGTGGGCCCCGCCACCATCACCAACGTGGTGGCGCAGGCGTACGCAGAGGCGCTGTCGCGCCCCGGCGCGCACGGCGTGCACACTGGCGGCGGCGGCGGCGCGCACGTGAAGGCGTTCAAGACGCTGGCGGTGTACGAGTTCCGTGCGCCGCCGCCGCTGTCGCCACCACTGCCCGCGGCGGCTGGTGGTGCGGCGAGCTCCGCACCACCCGCCCTGCGTCTGTCCGCCCTGCATGCTCACGCGACGCCCGGCGAGGCGGCAGCGGCGGCAAGCGGGGAGGCGGCAGCGGCGGCGGACGCGGCGCTGGGCGCCATGGAGCTGCATCTGGCGACGGCGCGCCGCCGCGCCGACACCGCGCACGCGCGTGGCATCCGCCTGCGCCTGGCCACCGTGGACGACTACAAGTGCATTGCGCACGACTTTTACCGCTTCTACAAGGAGCACTACGACGCGGAGGTGCCGGAGACGCTGCAGCAGGCGCGCGCGGCGGCGCTGAAGGCGGCCATCGAGGATGGCGAGTACTTCATCATGACGGCGCCCGCGGACTGGCTGGCGGACGCCACCGGCGTGGTGGACAAGGTGGACAAGGAGATGATGGAGGCGCGGGAGCGGCGGCGGGAGCGCGCGGCGTCATGGGTGGCGTTGCGCGGCGACGGCACCATCTCCTCCGCGCCGTCCTTCGTGGGCTCCGGCGCTTCCAGCGTGTCCATGGCGTCGTACCTGTCGGGCACCGGCGGCAGCGGCAGCGGCGCGGAGCCAGACGACCCCCTGCGCACCATCCCCATCGGCATGGCGTCGGTACGCGGCCGGCACCCCGGCGGCGCGCGCATCGCAGAAGTGTACGTGAAGGACGAGTACCGCCGCCGCGGCTTTGCGGTGCTCATCCTGAACATGCTGGTGGCGCGCCTGCTGGTGAAGGAGCGCCTGCCTAGCCTGTGCCTGCTGGCAGACGCCGGCAACGGCGCCATTGCGCGCCTCATGGCACGCACCGGCTTTGCGACGCGCGAGCCGGTGGTGTCGGTAGATATTGTGGACGACGCCACCACGCATGCGGTGTGCGCCGACCCGCACTCCGCATGTGTGGTGCAGTAACTGCGCGCCCGTGTGTGGCCGTCGTGGTGGTGTACGCAGCCAGCGGCGCGCGCGCGTGAGGCGGCGCCGGCTCGCCTGCTTGGTGTTACCGCCACCTGAGGTGGCGGGGGGGCACCTGCAGCGAGCCGCCGTGGTGCGTGATGGCTTAGCTCCCACCAGCTGCCGCCGCCGCCGCCGCTGCCGTCGCTGCGCACGTGCGCGCGCGCGTGAGCTCTGCGCTCTGTTGTGTGCCAGTGCCCTGTGGATTGTGGATTGCAAAGTAGTTGTGTCTTCCCGCCCGCGCCCCCCTCGAGTGTCTCCGTGTGTGGTGTGCATGCGTGTGTGCATGTGTGTGAAACTCATTTTTTGTGATCTGTACATGTGAGTGTGTCTGACCTGCATGCCCCCTCCCCGCCGTCCACACGCCTACGCCTCCAACGCCTGTGCGCGGTCGCGTTGGCTTGGCTCTTTCCCTTATTGCGCGCACGCGGGGCTTTCAACTACACTTCACGCAACATCGTTGGCTGGCTACCTACAGTAGCTGGGTGGGGGACACAGGCGTCACGCGTCGGGCGGCGGCGCCGCAAACTGGGAGGTGAAGAGCGCGGCCATGGCGGCGCGCACGTCGGCCTCGGGGATGGCGGGCGACACGGGCGGCATGGCGGGCGGCGTGGCGCCGTCCGCCAGCGCGGCGGTCTCCTCCGCCACGGCGCACCGCCACGCGGCGCAGGCGCGCACGGACGGCAGCCAGCGCAGCATGCTGTAGTCTAGCACGGTGGCCATGGCGTACCGGCGGATGCGGCGGTACAGCGTGCCGGCGGGCATGGTGTGCGCCGCCCACAGCGGCAGGAAGGAGTGCACGGTGGCGCACGTGAAGCGGTACTCCAGCGCCTTGGCAATCTCCGCCTCCATCTTGTGCAGGTCCTCCGGCATGAGGGGCGGGGGCCACTCCTCCAGCAGCCGCTTCAGGGGCATGGCGGCCGCGTGGTCCTCTCCTTTCAGCGCCAGCCACAGGCACGCCACGCCCACCAGCGGCAGC
>Ga0066256_1002588_pt1 | contig 19534 bp, 15 predicted proteins | sample ThiBio_1000_biof_FD_87107 | JGI IMG/M metagenome (GOLD analysis project Ga0066256, IMG submission 87107) | Wastewater bioreactor microbial communities from Cape Town, South Africa - Thiocy_expt_1000_biof (version 2) | ecosystem: Engineered > Bioreactor > Thiocyanate-remediating >... | reverse complement strand
GTGGATTCCCGCGCCCGGATCGTGTGGTGGTGCTTCCCGCGCTTCGACAGCGATCCGGTGTTCAGCCGCCTGGTGGCGGGCGACGAGGAGAAGGGTTTTTCCGACGTGGTGCTGGACCGGCAGGTGTCCAGCCGGTCCGAATATGACCGCAACACCGCCATCGTCACCACCATCCTGACGGCCGCGGATGGGGCGCAGGTGAAGATCACCGACTTCGCGCCGCGCCTGCGCAATTTCGAGCGCCTGCTGCGCCCGCCGCAGCTGATGCGGATGATCGAGCCGCTGGCGGGCGTGCCCCGCGTCACCATCCGCGTGCGGCCCACCCAGTTCTACGGCAATCCGATGAAACGGCGGGGGGGGGGGCCCCCCCCGGTCCCCCCCCGCGGACCCGCGCCGGTCCCGCCCACCCCCCCACCGCCCCCCTCCCCTAACCCGCCGGAGAACCCCCCCCCCCCGCCGCGGGCGCCGCCTCTGGGGTTCTGGCCGGGCGAGCCCCTGCGCGGCGCCTGTCCATCGCCTATGAGTGGCAGGAAGCCAGCATCCGCGCCGCCATCACGCTGAAGCTGACCAATTTCGAGGAAACCGGCGGTATCGTGGCGGCGCTGACCACGTCGCTGCCGGAAGCGCCCCATTCGGGCCGCAACTGGGATTACCGCTATTGCTGGCTGCGCGACGCCTATTTCGTGGTCAAGGCGCTGAACGCCATCGGCGCCACCCGCACCATGGAGCAGTATATCGCCTATATCCTGTCCATCGCGGGCAACACCGACACGCTGGCGCCCTGTTACGGCATCGTGCCCAGCGACGATCTGACCGAATGGATTGCGCCCGACCTCAAGGGCTTCGAGGGGCACGGCCCGGTCCGCATCGGCAATGCCGCCGTGGAACAGGTGCAGCATGACGCCTATGGCAGCGTGATTCTGGCCGCCACGCCCATGTTCTTCGACAAGCGCCTGCCGTTGCCGGGCGATGAAGGCCTGTTCCGCCTGCTGGAGAAGATGGCCGGGCAATGCGCGGCATTGGCGCTGGAGCCCGATGCGGGCATCTGGGAATTCCGCGGCAGAAAGCGAATCCACACCCATTCGGGCGCGATGTGCTGGGCCGGCCTGTCGCGCACCGCCGCCATCGCGGCGCGGCTGGGCTTTCGGGACCGCGCCGCCCATTGGCAAAATCTGGCAGAGACGATCGGCGTCGAGCTGCTGCGGCGCGTCTGGAATGAAAAGCGCCAGGCTTTCGCCGCCGCCGAAGGGGTGGACGACATGGACGCCAGCGTGCTGCTGCTGCCCGATCTGGGGCTGGTGGAGCCGCACGATCCGCGTTTTGTCTCCACCGTGGCCGCCATCGAAAAGGATCTAGTGCGGGGCCACCATGTCATGCGCTATGCCGCCGAGGACGATTTCGGCCTGCCGGAAACCGAATTCCTGGTCTGCCGCTTCTGGCTGATCGACGCCCTCTGCGTCCTGGGCCGCAAGGACGAGGCGCGCGAACGGTTCGAGGATGCGCTGGCGCTGCGCAATTCCTATGGCCTGCTGGCCGAGGATATCCATCCCCAGACCGGGGCCTTGTGGGGCAATTTTCCCCAGACCTATTCCATGGCGGGCGTGGTTCTCAGTGCCATGCGCCTGAGCCGCAGCTGGGAGGACCGCTATTGGCGCGCATCTTCATAATCTCCAACCGGGTCGCGGTGCCCAAGGCCGGCCTTCAGCCCGGCGGGCTTGAGGTCGCGCTCAAGGCCACGCTGAAAAAGCACCCGTGCGTCTGGCTGGGCTGGAGCGGCGAGCTCAGCGACACGCCCCGCACCCAGACCTTCACCAAGGGGCGCAACGCCTATGTCGTCACCGATCTGGGGCAGGAGGATTTCGAGGAATACTACAACGGCTTCGCCAACCGGGTGCTGTGGCCGATCTTCCATTACCGCCTGGACCTGGCGGAGTTCTCGCGCCGCGACCTGTCCGGTTATCTGCGGGTGAACAACAAGTTCGCCGACGAACTGGCGCCCATGCTGAAACCGGACGACGTGATCTGGGTGCATGACTATCACCTGATCCCGCTGGCCAAGGCGCTGCGCGACAAGGGATTGAACAACCGGATCGGCTTTTTCCTGCATATCCCGCTGCCGCCGCCGGAAATCCTCACCGCCATGCCCAATCATGAGCGGCTGATTCCGGCGCTGGGCGCCTATGACCTGGTGGGATTCCAGACCGACGGCGGCGCGGCCAATTTCGCGCGCTATCTGGCCAAGGAACTGGGCACGCCCTCGCATCTGTCCATGGCGCTGGGCAGCGGCGCGCGCGCCATGCGCATCGGCACTTTCCCGGTCGGGATCGAGACCCGCGAATTCACCCGGGCGGCGGCCCGTGCGATGCGGACCCAGATGGTGACGCAATTGCGCGAATCCATTCCCGGCGCGCTGATGATCGGCGTGGATCGGCTGGATTATTCCAAGGGCATCCCGGCGCGGCTGGAAGCCTATGAGCGTTTCCTGACCGCCTATCCGCAATGGCACGGCAAGGTCACGTACCTGCAGATCACGCCCAAGAGCCGCAGCCAGATCAAGGAATATTCCCAGATGGCCCAGGCGGTGAACGCCCTGGCCGGGCGCATCAACGGCACCTACAGCCATGCCTCCTGGACGCCCATGCGCTATGTCAACCGGCCCTACAGCCGGGCCGCGCTGGCCGGTTTCTATCGCGTCGCCAAGGTGGGGCTGGTGACGCCGCTGCGCGACGGCATGAATCTGGTGGCCAAGGAATATGTCGCTGCCCAGGATCCGGAGGATCCCGGCGTACTGGTGCTGTCCCGCTTCGCGGGCGCGGCGGACGAATTGGGCGCGGCCCTGCTGGTCAATCCCTATGACCCGGATTCGACCGCCGCCGCCATGGCGCGGGCCATCGACATGCCGCTGGCGGAGCGGCGCAAGCGTCACGCCGAGCTGTATGACGCGCTGCTGCGCAACGATATCGCCGACTGGGGCGACCGTTTCCTGGCGGCGCTGATGGGGCCGGAAAACGGCGAGGCCCAGGGCGAGGCGCTGAACGCCTTTATCGCGCGGCGTTATTAGGCGTCCTGCGCGGGCAGTTTCAGCGCCGCCAGCGCCAGCATCACCCAGCCGCCGACGAAGCATAGCCCGCCCAGCGGAGTCACCATGCCCAGGCCGCGCAGCCCGCTGAGAGCCAGCAGATAGAGCGAGCCGCTGAACAGCAGGATGCCGCCGCCGAACAGCGCCGCCGCGATCCGCGCCCGGGGCCGCGCCGCGCCCCGCATGGCCAGCGCCGCCAGCGCCATCGCCAGGGCGTGGACCAGGTGATAGCGCGCGCCGGTGTCGAACACCGCCAGGGCGCGGGGCTCCAGCCGGGCGGCCAGCCCATGCGCGGCGAACGCCCCCAGCATCACCCCGCCCGCGCCCAGAAGGGCGGCCGTGAACAGCCAGATTCTCATGTCTCTCTCCCCGGACAGGCTCTATAAGCCGGTCCATGAGCGAGTATGCCACCGCCAGCGACGGCGTGAAGATCGCCTTTGAACGGCTGGGCGAAGGCCCCGCCATCCTGCTGGTGCATGGCTTCGGCTCCAGCCGCAACCAGAACTGGAAATCCACCGGCTGGTATGGCGGCCTGACGGAAGCGGGATTTTCCATCGTGGCGATGGATTGCCGGGGCCATGGCCACAGCGACAAGCCGCACGATGCCGCCGTCTATGGCCATGACCGGATGGCCGGGGATGCCCTGGCGGTGATGGATGCCTGCGGCCTTCAGGCGCCGTTCGTGCTGGGCTATTCGATGGGCGGTTTTATCGGCCTGCGTCTGCTGGCGGCGCATCCGGACCGTGTGGCGCGGCTGGCCGTGGCGGGCGTGGGCGCCCATTACCTGGAAGACCGCATCACCGATCCGGCCGCCCGCGCCGCCCTGGCCGATGCGCTGACGGTCCCGGACAAGGACAGCATCACCGATCCGCGCGGTAAAATGTTTCGCGCTTTCGCCGACCAGCCCGGCAAGGATCGGCTGGCGCTGGCGGCCTGTATGCGGGGGATGTCGCCGCATTTGCCGCCCGCCGTGCTGGCGGCGCTCAAGGGGCCGATCCTGGTGGTCTGCGGCAGCGAGGACGACACCGCCGGATCGCCGGAGATTCTGGCTGCCGCGTTGCCCGGTGGCGTCGCCGTGACCATCGCGGGCCGTGACCACATGTCGGCGGTCGGCGACCGGCATACGCGCCAGGCCGTCATCACCTTCTTCCGCGGCTAGCGGAACCCATCCCAGCGTACATCCGTTTTCACAGGGACGCCCTGCGGGGTGTCTTCATGGGGCCCGTGCGCATCCTGTGGCGGGCTCCTCGTCTGTATACAGATTTATTTCCCGGAGCCGGATGGGGGGTGCCGATGCGATGTCGGATGTTGTCCGAGGCAGTACGGCTCCGTACCGAAATAGGCGTTTGCTTCCAGCGCGTTATCGTTAAGTTCGAGCGCGCAATTCCGTGCGAATCGCAGCGCGGAAAGACGGGCCCTGCGGGAAGGGCCCGCACCCTGGCTGGGCTGGATTGATGCTGGAAGCACACGCGCGCGCCGGGATTCGCAACCGGCTGCTGCAAGCCATCGCGTTGGAAGACTGGGACTGGATCGGGCCGCATCTGGAGCCCGTCTCCATGAAGGAACGGCATGTCCTGGAAGTCTCGACCAAGCCGATCCCCCATGCCTGTTTCCTGGAAAGCGGTGTCGCCTCGGTGGTGGCGGTGGATGCCGAGGATCACCGCATCGAAGTCGGCGTGATCGGGTTTGAGGGCATGACCGGGGTGCCGCTGCTGCTGGGCGACAACCGCGCCCAGCATTCCACCTATATGCAGATCGCCGGCAGCGGCCATCGCATCGCCGCCGATGCCCTGTGCGGCGCCATCGGCAAAAGCGAACGCTTGCGCGCCTTGTTCCTGAAATGGACGCAAGGCTTCATGATCCAGACGGCGCATACCGCGCTGGCCAATGGCCGCGCCAAGCTGGAGCAGCGCCTGGCGCGCTGGCTGCTGATGGCGCATGACCGCATGACCACCGACACGGTGCCGCTGACCCACGAGTTCCTGGCGGTGATGCTGGGCGTGCGGCGGGCGGGTGTGACCGTGGCGATCCACAGTTTCGAACAGCGCGGCCTGGTCACCACCCGGCGCGGCCAGCTCACCCTGGTGAACCGGGCGGGCATCGAACAGGTGGCGGGCAGTTTTTACGGCACGCCGGAAGCGGAACTGAAGCGCCTGTTCGGCGACGCGACCGGCCGACGGGACGCCAAATAAGACTCGCCTTGCGGCATTGGTACATGGTTTGTTCCACCCATGCTGCCTCCGCCATTCCTGGCCTGGTTCGCCGCGCGCGGCTGGACCGTGCGTCCGCACCAGCTTGCGCTGGCAGACCATGCGGCGCGGGGTGAAAGCGTGCTGCTGGTCGCGCCCACTGGCGGCGGCAAGACCCTGGCGGGATTCCTGCCCAGCCTGATCGCGCTGTCCCAAAAGCCGAAGACGCGCCGCCGCGCCGCGGCGCTGCACACGCTTTATGTTTCCCCGCTCAAGGCACTGGCGGTGGATGTGGCGCGCAATCTGGAAGCGCCCATCGCGGAGATGAATCTGCCGGTCACGGTGGAAACCCGCACCGGCGACACACCTTTGGCGCGCCGCCAGCGCCAGCGCCATGCCCCGCCCGACATCCTGCTGACCACGCCGGAACAACTGGCGCTGCTGCTGGCGCATCCGCGCAGCGCCCGGATGTTCGAGAGCCTGCAAACCGTGGTGCTGGACGAACTTCACGCCTTGCACAATTCCAAGCGCGGCGATCTGCTGGCGCTGGGGCTGGCGCGGTTGCAGACCCTGGCGCCGGGCCATCGCCGGGTCGGCCTGTCGGCCACGGTCCGCGATCCCGCGCCGCTGCGGCGTTTCCTGGCGCCGCAGCCGCCGCAGGGCGAGGCGCTGTCGGAACTGGTGCTGGCCAAGGGCGGGGCGATGCCCCGGATCGAGATCAGCGCTTCGGACTCTTATGTGCCCTGGTCGGGTCATCTGGCGCGCCATGCCATGGCCGATGTGATGGCGGCGATCCAGGCTGCGAAAACGGCGCTGGTGTTCGTCAATACCCGCAGCCAGGCCGAACGCACCTTCCAGGAATTGTGGGCGATCAACGAAGCCAACCTGCCTATCGCCCTGCATCACGGCAGCCTGGCGCCCGAACAGCGCCGCAAGGTGGAGGCGGCGATGACCCGGGGCGCGTTGCGCGCCGTGGTCTGCACCTCGACCCTGGACCTGGGCATAGACTGGGGCGCGGTGGACCGGGTGATCTGCATCGGCGCGCCCAAGGGGGCGGCCCGCCTGGTGCAGCGCATCGGCCGCGCCAATCACCGGCTGGACGAGCCGTCCTCCGCCCTGCTGGTGCCCGCCAACCGCTTCGAGGTGCTGGAATGTCATGCCGCGCGCGATGCGGTGCTGGCGGGCGAACTGGACGGCGAACGCTTGAAGGCCGGCGCACTGGATGTGCTGGCCCAGCATGTGTTGGGCATGGCGGTGGCTGCGCCGTTCAAGCCCCAGGACCTGTTCGACGAAATCCGCACCGCCGCGCCCTATGCCGGTCTGGCGCGCGAGGATTTCCTGGCGGTGGTGGATTTCGTCGCCACCGGCGGCTATGCGCTGAAACGCTATGACCGTTTCGCCCGCCTGCGGCTGACGCCGGACGGGGCCTACCGGCTGGCCCATCCCCGCATCGCCCAGGAATACCGGCTGAATGCGGGCGTGATCGTGGAAGACCCGATGGTGGATGTGCGGTTGCAGGGCAGGGGGCGTCCGGCCGGCGCGGGCGGGCGCAAGCTGGGCCAGATCGAGGAATATTTCGTCGAACAGTTGTCGCCCGGCGACACTTTTGTTTTCGCGGGCGAAGTGGTGCGGTTCGAGGGGCTGCGCGAAACCGGCGCCCATGTCACCCGCGCCAGTGACCCGCAGGCGCAGATTCCCAGCTATAACGGCGGCAAGTTCCCGCTCTCCACCTTCCTGGCGCAGCGGGTGCGCGAGATGGTGTCGGCGCCGGAGCGTTGGCGCGGTTTGCCCGAGCCGGTGCAGGAATGGCTGAAGATCCAGGAATGGCGCAGTGTCATTCCGGCGCCGGGTCAGTTGCTGGTGGAGACGTTTCCGCGCGGCGGCAGGCAGTATCTGGTCTGCTATCCCTTCGAGGGAAGGCTGGCGCACCAGACCCTGGGCATGTTGCTGACCCGGCGGCTGGAGCGGCTGCGGCTGCAACCGCTGGGCTTTGTCGCCAACGAATATGCCCTGGCGGTGTGGGCGGCAAAGGACATGCAGGGCGTGAACATGGGCGCGCTGTTCGACGAGGACATGCTGGGCGACGATCTGGATGCCTGGCTGGCGGACTCCAATCTCTACAAGCGCACCTTCCGCAACTGCGCCATCATCGCCGGGCTGATCCAGCGCCGGTTCCCGGGCAAGGAAAAGACCGGGCGGCAGGTGACCTTTTCCTCCGACCTGATCTATGACGTGCTGCGCGAACACGAACCCGACCATGTGCTGCTGCGCGCCACCTATCAGGATGCGGGCAGCGGCCTGCTGGATATCGCTCGGCTGGGCGACATGCTGGCGCGGGTGAAGAAGCGCATCGTCACCCGAAAGCTGGACCGGGTTTCGCCGCTGGCGGTTCCCGCCCTGCTGGAAATCTCCCGCGAAATGGTTGCGGGCGAGGTGGAGGAAGCTATCCTGCGCGAGAATGAGGACGCCCTGATCCGGGACGCGATGCGTGTTGACTGACAGGACAGCGGACAGCCCGCCCGAACAGCTTGCCAGCGGCGATGACGTCATCATCGACGTCCATGGCGAAACCCTGCTGCTGGACGCCTGCGGCGCGGCCTTCCTGCCGCGGCATCGCACCCTGGTCTTCGCCGACCTGCATTTCGAGAAGGGCAGTTCCTATGCCCGTTCCGGCCAGTTGCTGCCGCCCTATGACACGGCGGCGACTCTTTTGCGGATGGCGCGCGCCGTGGCGCGCCACCGGCCTGCGCGGGTGATCGCGCTGGGCGATTCCTTCCATGACGCGGCGGCCGCCGACCGGCTGGACGGCGCGGCCCGCGACGCGCTGGCCGCCATGTGCGGCGACTGGGTCTGGATCGCGGGCAATCATGATCCGGCGCCGCCTGCCTGGCTGGGCGGCCTGGTGGCGGCGGAATACCGGCTGGGCGGGCTGGTCTTCCGGCATGAGCCGGGGGCGGCCTTCGAGCCGGGCGAGGTGGCGGGCCATCTGCATCCCTGCGCCAGCGTCTCCAAATGGGGCCGCCGGGTGCGCCGCCGCTGCTTCGTCTCCGACGGTCTGCGCATGGTGTTGCCGTCCTTCGGCGCCTATACCGGCGGGCTGGATGTGGGCGAGGCGGCCATCGCCGCGCTGTTCGCGGGCCCGTTTCATGCCTATATGCTGGGTCCGTCGCGGGTCTATGCCATGCGCCGGATGCCCGGCGCATAAGCGCTAGACCGGGCGGCGGAACAGCACCGAGGAAATCCAGCCCAGCAGCATGGCCATGAAGACGCAGGCCAGGCCGTATATCAGCGGCGAATTGTGCGCCAGATTGAACAGCCGCCGTTCCAGTCCGGTCTGATCCACGAACAGGGGGGTGGACTGGGCGCTCACCACCTCGCCGTCGCGGAACAGATAGACTTCCACATTGTACTGGCCGCGCGTGACATTGGCGGGCACCGGGACGCGGGTGCGGAACAGCGTCTCGCTGAGAAAGTCGATGGTGCCGGGCATCTCGGCATAAAGGCCCTGCTGCTTGAGGTGCCGCAGCGCCGCCTGGCGGAAAGGCTGCGGGTCATGATGGCTGAACACGCCCGCCGGCAGCAGATAGTCGGCGCCGATGCCATAGCGCGCCAGGGCGCGGGGCGGGGCGACGCGCTCGATCGGCTCGGTGCTGGCGAGATAATAGAAGGACGGCAGGCCGGTGAAACGGGCGGCGTCGCTGTTCACCCACACCCCGGCGATGCGGTCGCGGCGGCGCACCGTCATGGGGGTGTCGGGACCGCGCACCACCACCACGATATTGCGGTTCTGGGGCGTATCGATGCGGTCGATGGCGCCGAACACCACGATGTCGGTGCCGGTATAGTTGGAGGTGATCTGGATCACGTCCTGGCTGATGCCGGACACGATCTCTTGTGCGGCGGCGGGCGCGGCGCCAAGCGTGCCGAAAGCCAGCAGCGCGATCGGGATCAGCCGCCTCATGCCGCCGGCCCCAGATACAGGCTGTAGACGTCGGCCGGACTGGCCACCAGCCGCCACAGCAGAATCACCGCCACCGTCAGGACCAGGATCGCCAGCAGCAGGCGCAGCTGCTCGCCGCGCAGCTTCGCCCCCGCCCGCACCCCCAGCTGGGCGCCCACCACACCGCCGGTCACCAGCAGCAGCGCCAGCACGATGTCCACCGCGTAATTGTTGGTGGCCTGCAGCAGCGTGGTGATGATGGAGACGGCGATGATCTGCGCCAGTGAGGTGCCCATCACCACATTGGTGGGCATCCGCAGCAGATAGATCATGGCCGGCACGACGATGAAGCCGCCGCCGATGCCCATGATGGCGCTGAGAACGCCGACCACGAAGCCGATCGCCACCGGTGGAATCACGCTGATATAGAGGCGCGACTGGCGGAAGCGCATCTTGAACGGCAGCCGGTGGATCCAGGGATGGTTGACGCGCCGGGCGGGAACCGTGGTGCCGCTGCGATAGGCCCGCAGGGTCGCAAGGCTCTCGCGCAGCATGATGACGCCGATGCTGCCCAGCATGATCACATAGGACAGCGCCACGATCAGATCCATCTGGCCCTGTTTCTTCATCAGCGCGAACAGCCAGATGCCGACCAGCGTGCCGCCCACGCCGCCGACCAGCATCACGCCGGCCATGGGGAAATCGATGGCGCGCTTGCGCCACTGGGCCAGCGCGCCCGACATGGAGGAAGCGGTGACATGGCTGAGGGTGGTGGCGACGGCGACGGTGGAGGGGATGCCGCTGAACACCAGCAGCGGCGTCATCAGGAAGCCTCCGCCCACGCCGAACATGCCGGACAGGAAACCCACGATCAGGCCCAGCCCGACCATGAGGAGCCAGTAGACCGACATTTCGGCGACGGGAAGGTAGATCTCCATCTAACGCTTGTCTTCTGGCCTCTGGCGTCCGGTGCTGCGCATGGGACTATACGCCCACATCGCGCCGCGCTCCTAGCCAGCGGCGGTAAGACCGCGCATGGATCGCCGCGCTAGGCGCCCAGGTCGGCGGCTTCCGGCGGCACGTTGGCGCTGCGGTTCAGCGGCGCGGCGTGGGAGGTGGCGGCGGATTTGGCGGCAGCGGCACGGTCGGAGTCGCTGAGCTGGGTCTGCAGCACGCCGATCCGCTGCTTGGATTCGCTGTCGCCCGCGGCGGCGGCGATGGAATACCACTTGAAAGCGTCCAGCAGGCTTTGCGGCACGCCGTCGCCGCGCTCATACAGCACCGCCAGGTTGAACTGGGAATCCGACAGGCCCAGGCCCGCGGCGCGGGCGAACCAGCGCGCCGCTTCGGCCATGTTCTTCTTGCCCGCCGCGCCGCTGGCATGGGCCACGGCCAGATTGTGCATCGCCTTGCGGTTGCCCTGGTTGGCGGACCGCTCGTACCACTGGGCGGCGCGGGCGCCGTCGGCGGGCACGCCCTGGCCACGCTCATACATGGTGCCCAGGCGATACTGCGCCACCGCCTGACCCTTTTCGGCGGCCTGGGTGAGGAACTTCACCGCGTCCGGCAGATTGACGGCGGTGCCGTTCGTTCCGTCCAGCGCCCGCAGGCCCAGGATGGTGAGGGCGATGGGATTGCCGGCATTGGCCATCTGGATGACGCGGTCGCCGGAGGCGGGGGCACGCGGCGGCGCGGCATCCGGCACCGAACTGACCGGCGCGTTGCGGACGTCGCGTTGCTGCAACGGCGCGGCGGTGCGCGGCGGCGGCGGGGCCTCGTCGCGCGGCATCTGGACGTAATTGTCCTCCGAGCCGGAGGGCGAGACGACATACTGGGTTTCGGTACCGTCGGGCGGCGCGGGCACCGAGAAGGTCGGGCCCTTTTCGGCGGCGGCTTCCGGTGCGGGCGCAGGCGCGGGCGTCACGCCCATGCGCTGGCTGAGGACCAGTCCGGCGGCCAGCACCAGCACCGCGAGCAGCGCCACCAGAACCGGGACCAGATAGCGCGGGCGCGCCTTGGCCTGGCTTTGGGCCTCGTCCTGGGCAACCGGCGCGGCGGCCTCGCCGCCCCAGCGGAATCCGGCGAAGCGCGAGCGGCGCTCGCCTTCGGCCTTTTCGCTGGCTTGGCGGGCCGAGCGGCGGGCGGCGCTGAGGAAATTCTCCGGCTCGGCGGGCGCCTCGGCGAAGACATCTGAAAATTCCGGCGAAAATTCCGGTGCGAATTCGGGCGCGAACGGCTCGGCCGCGGGATGGCTCTGCGGCGCAAAGCCGGAGGGGTCGGCGAAGGCGTCGGCGCCGTCCGCGCCATAGCCCAGGAAATCGTCCGGCGCGAAGGCATTCTCGGCGAAAGGCGGCGGCTCGGCGGCGAAAGGCGGCGCCTCGAAGGCGGCGGCGGCGGGCCCATGCGGCGTGGGTTGCTGCACCGGCACGGACTGCGGCGCGGGCTGCGCCATGGGCTGGAAGCCTGATGGCTGGAAACCTGGCGGCTCGTAAGCGGGCGGCTCCTGCCGGGTGCGGGTCCGCATCTCGATCAGCAGGTCGTTATGGTCCTTTTCCAGCGCCTCCAGGCGATGCGACAGGGCCTGCATGGTGGAATCGAACCGCGCCGCCGGATCGTATGTCTCCAGCCGCTGCGCCATGCCGCCCACCGATTGCTCGATGGAGTCCAGGCGGCGCTCGAAGGCGCCGTCGGGCAGGCGCATCTCCAGGCGGGCCAGGGAATCTTCCAGCCGGTTGAGGCTTTCCTCGGACTGGGCGTGGCGGCGCTGGCTCTCCACCTGATCGGTGGCGCGCTGATTGGCCGACGCCTCGATCTTTTCCAGCGCGTGATCCAGCGCATTGGTGTTGAATTGGGCGGACTTCTCGGCCGTGGTCAGCCGCTGGTCGGCGGCGGCCAGACGGTTCTCGATGGACTGCTGGACGTTGTCCAGCCGCGCTTCCAGGGCCTTGTGATTGTCCTCGGCATCGACCCGGGCCTGACCGACGCGGCCGGCCAGCTGCTCCAGGTTGGCGGTGATGGTGGTGACCTGGGTGGCCGAATTGTTGGCGGTGGCGGTGATCTGGTCGGCCAGGCGCGACAAGCCCTGGTGCAGCGCCTTGACCGCCTCCTTGATGCCGTCATTGGCGGCGCTGCGCTCCAGCCGCTCCAGCCGTTCGTTCAGCGCCATCACATTCAGGCCAAGCTGGTCGAAAGCCTGGGCCTGTTCGCGGGCGGTGATGTTCATTTCCTGCGCGGTGCGCGACAGGACGCGGTTGCTTTCCGAATGGCTGCGCTCGGAGGAGTCCAGGCGGCGGCCCAGGCCCCGCATCTGGTCCTCGATGCGGCGCCAGGCTTCGTTTGATTCGGTTTCGGAGCGGCCCACCCGGGCCATCATCTCCTCGGTGTCGCGGCGGCTGGCGGCGGAAGGCGGCAGGCCCCAGCTGTCCAGCCCGGCCCCGGAGGGCGCGCGATTGTCATAGGGCATGGCCGAAAGTTCGTCTTCCAGCCCGGAAAAGCTGCGTAAAATGCGCCTTGTCAGCCATTCCCCGACCGACAGGCCCTCGCGCCGGGCGGCCGCGCGCGCAGCCTCCCGCGCCTCAGGCGGGATGCCGGCAACATTCCAGGGAAGTTCTGCACGCATTTCGACTCACTGGCACCGCGCACCCGCTACAGAAAGTACCGGCGGGCACATATAGTGTAAAGGAATGTTGACCAAACCACCGGCGGGTGGGGGAAATCTGTGTCCGGTCATACACAGATAGTTGGCCTTATAGGCTTAACTGAACGTTACCGGCCCGCGCCCACCGCCCCGCGCAGCCGCAGGGGATCGGGCGGTTCGGGCACCGGGGCGCTGCTGGCCGCGGCGGCGCTTTCATAGGCGGTCGCCACGCCGGGCTGCTGGCCCAGTTGCTGGTTGGTCAGCCGGGGCAGGCCCATATCGGTGGAAAACAGCAGGGCGACATAGACGGTGTCATTGTTGACCGCCGCCCCCACCCCGGCCCGGTCATAGCGGCCGAAGGTCATATTTTCCTTGTGCGGCGGGCTTTTGAGCCATTCCGCCAGGAAGCGCTGGGCGTAATCGTCCACCACCACGCCGCCTTCCCGGGTGTAGTGCTGGGCCGCCAGATTCTCGCCCAGAAGGCCCTGCCAGCGGGCGTCCTGCTTCATCAGCAGCGTGGCCGAGGTTTCGCCATTGGGGGCGGCATGGGCGAGATACTTCTTCTTGGCCATGTCGGCGGCGCGGGCGCGGGCGATCCGCGCCAGTTCCGGGTCCAGGGCCAGGGGCTTGGCGGCGGGATCCAGCTTCTGGCGCTGCTCGACGACCAGAAGGGCGATGCGCTGTTCCAGCGCGGGCATCTGGGTCTTGGGATCGGGCGGAAGCGGGCCCCGGCCGGCGTCCAGCTGGGCGCAGGCGCCCAATACCAGAAGACCGGCCAGCAGTACGGGAATCAGGACAGGGCGCGTCATGGGTGTTTGTAGATCAGCCCGGAAGGATCTCGAAAAGCCCCGCCGCGCCCATGCCGCCGCCGACGCACATGGTGACCACGCCCAGCTTGGCGCCGCGCCGCCGTCCCTCGATCAGCAGATGGCCGGTCAGCCGCGATCCCGTCATGCCATAGGGATGGCCGATCGAGATGGCGCCGCCATTCACATTGGTCTTGGCCGGATCGAGTCCCAGCCTGTCCATGCAATAGAGTGTCTGGCTGGCGAAGGCTTCGTTGAGTTCCCACAGGTCGATATCCTGCACCGTCAGGCCATGACGGGCCAGAAGGCGCGGCACCGCGATCACCGGGCCGATGCCCATCTCGTCCGGCTCCACGCCCGCCACGGCGAAGCCGCGAATGATGCCCAGGGGCTTGAGGCCCCGCCGGGCGGCTTCCGCGTCGCTCATCACCACACAGGCCGACGCGCCATCGGCGAATTGCGAAGCGTTGCCCGCCGTGACGTATTTGCCTTGCGCCACCTGCTGGCCGCCCGCATGGACCGGCTTCAGGGCCGCCAGCCCCTCCAGCGTGGTGTCGGGCCGGTTACATTCATCGCGGTCCACGGTGACATCCACCAGGCTCTCGGCGCCGCTGGCCTTGTCCACCTTTTTCATTTTGGTCGCCAGCGGCACGATCTCGTCGGCATATCTGCCCGCCGCCTGCGCCGCCGCCGTGCGCTGCTGGCTTTGCAGGGCGTATGCGTCCTGGCGTTCGCGGCTGACGCGATAGCGTTCGGCCACGATCTCTGCGGTTTCGATCATGGTCATCCACAGCGCGGGCTTGACCTGCAGCAGGTGCTCCTCGGTGAAGTTGCGCAGGTTCACGCCGGCCATCTGCACCAGCGAGATGGACTCCACGCCCGCGCCCACCGCGATCTCGGTGCCGTCGGTCATGATCTGCTGCGCCGCCATGGCGATGGCGTTGAGGCCGGAGGCGCAATAGCGGTTGACGGTGACGCCCGCCGTCGACACCGGGCAGCCCGCCCAGACGGCGCTTTCGCGGGCGATATTGTTGCCGGTGGCGCCTTCGGGAAAGCCGCAGCCCATATAAATGTCTTCCACCGCGCCCGGTTCGATCCCGGCCCGCGCGATGGCGTGCTTGACGGCATGGCCGCCCATCACCGCGCCATGGGTCGGCTGGATCCCGCGGCGCCTCGATTTGGCCGGCCCGGGCCGCGCGGGGGAGACGATGACGGCCGGTTTGATGAGGGAGCTCCGGTAAAAAGCGAAGGTTAGCGGTGCAGGTCTTTGGCCGCCAGCGGCGGATAGCGCAGCGTGACGGTGATGGCCGCGCCCAGGGCCGCGATGCTGACGGCGATGCTGCTCCACAGCGGCACCGCCGGACTGAAGGTGACGGCGGCGTCGGCGGCGGCCATGGCGGCGAAGGCCAGCACCCACACCGCCGATACCCGCCGGTTCACCTGGCGGAACAGCGCCGGGGGCCATTCCGCCTCGCGCGGATCGAGCCGGGCATAGTCCATGGAAAAGGCCCGGCCCGCCGCCAACGGCACGGCCAGCGCCAGGAACAAGACGGTCTCGGCGATGAAGCGCACGGCGGCCAGCGACAGATTGGGATCGAAGAAGCCGCGCACCAGCGCCAGAAGGGCGAACAGCAGCAGGCTGACGGCATCCAGCAGGCGCAGGGACGGGCTTTCGACGAAATCCCGGATGGTGACGACAAAGGCGGCGGCGAAGGCGGCCCACAGCGCCAGGTCCGCCGACAGGCGCGACAGGAAGGCGAACAGGATGAAGGGCGAAAAGCCGACGATCAGGTTCATATGGTCCGCGTCATGGGCCCGTTGCGACAAAGGCGGCGGAACAGGCGGCGAAAAAGAAAAGGCCGGGGCGCGCTCGGATCGCGCGCCCCGGCCCCGATGTCATGGCCTTACTGCGCGGGCGCGGCCTTCTGCTTCACATAGGCCGTCCACAGGCGCACCACGCGAGCCGAGGCCGGGTTGGGCGCGGTGATGCCGGCGAAGGTGGTGGCGGCGTCGGCATAGTTGCCCTGCGCGGCCTGCGACATGCCGATCATCATGGGCGCTTCGGTCGGATCGGTGGCGCCGCCCTTGGTCTGGGCCAGCCGCGCCGCCGCTTCGGCCTCGGCATACATGCCATAGCCGTACAGCGCCTGGGCCAGCTTGACGTTGTACTGGCCGCCTTCCTTGCCCTTGCCCGCCGCGATCTGCGCCGGGATGGTCTTCTTGTCGGCGTCGGCGCGGGGCGCCGGATCGGGCGAGACGGTGCCGCCTTCCTTCACCGCGACCATGGCGTCGCCATACAGGCCCAGCTTGCTGGCGGTGGAGCCGAACAGGCTGGCGTCGGCGGCGGTCATCGGCGCGCCGGTCAGCGGCCACAGGCGGCCGACATAGACATAGTCCACGTCGCGCATCCCCTTGGTGCTCAACGAGACGCCCAGAATCTGCTTCCAGTCATCGGCATCGCCATAGTTGGTGACCAGGGTTTCCAGGGTCTTTTCGGCGCCCGGCTGGTCGTTCTGCTTGACTTGCGCATTCATCACGATGTCCAGATCGTCGCGCAGCGGCTTCTGGCCGGCGGCGACAGCGGCGTCGATGCTCTGCTGCGCCAGCGTGGTGGCGCCGGCATAGTCGCCGCTGAAGAACAGCGCGCGGGTGGCCAGCGAACGGTCGGCGGCCGAGGGCGGCGGGGTGGTCGCCAGCAACAGCTTGGCGTACTTGCCTGCCTTGTCATAATGCTTCTGGTTCAGCGCCAGCTGCAGCGCGGGCTTGTAGACGCCGGCCTTTTCGGCATCGGGGATCGCCGCGGGATCCAGGTCGGCGGCCGCTTCGGCGGCCTTGGCGGCGCCCGCCATGTCCTGCATCTGGATGTAGGTGTTCATCTCGATGCGATAGATCCACAAGTCGTCATAGGGCTTCTTGCTGCTGATGCCCTTGGCCTTTTCGAGCGCGGCGAGCGCGGCGGGATAGTCCTTGGCCTTGCCGGCGGTCTGGGCGGCGTTGAGCTGCGTGCCCACCGAGGCGGTCAGCTTGGGCGCGGAAGACTGCGCCATGGCGGTACCGGCCGCGAAGCCCAGCACCAGGCCCGCCGTCATGGCGGCGCGGAGGAATTTGATGGTCATGTTGAAGTCGTTCCCTTGTAAGGCGGCAGGACACCCGCCGCGAAGAAAAGCCCCAGATGCGTTTCCATTCTGAGCTTGTTTGCAACTTTACTGTGGCGGTCGGCTGTTTCCAATAAGGCGGACAGACCGCACAGCTTCGCAAATCCCCTCATGTTGCGATGCAGCGAGAAGCCGTCGGGGCATCGCGGCGCTGTAATAGCTTATTTACCATGCCCTGTCAGGTTGCGTCTGGGTTCCGGGCCGCCCCTTCATGTCGCAGTCTCCTTTCCGTCTGGACGGTAAAACCGCCTTCGTGTCCGGCAGCCGCGGCCATCTGGGCGCGGCCATGACCCGCGCCCTGTGCGAAGCGGGAGCCCATGTCATCGTCAATGGCCGCGACGATTCCGCGCTGGCCGATTTCGAGACGGGGCTTCGCCGTGACGGCCATGCCGTCAGCCGCGCCGCCTTCGACGCCTTCGACAGCGCCGCCGTGCGCCGTTTCTTCGGCGGCCTGGAGCGGCTGGACATCCTGGTGAACAATGCCGTGGCGATGCAGATGAAGTCTTTTGCCGATGTATCGCCCGAGGATTTCGCCGCCACCTATGCCAGCGCCGTCACCGCCGGGTTCGAGGCGGTGCGCGCGGCGCGGCCCGCGCTGGCCGCCGCCGCACGGGCGAGCGGCGATGCCAGTGTCATCACCATCGCATCCATGTATGGCCAGGTCTCGCCCGATGCGGGTCTGTATCCTGGCGCGGCCCGGCAAGGCCCTTTCCATTACGGTCCCGCCAAGGCGGCGCAGTGCCACCTGCGCCGCCATCTCGCCGCCGAACTGGGCCCGCAGGGCATCCGCGTCAGTGCGCTGGTGCCTGGCCCCTTTCCGGCGCGGGTGGAGGCGGCGTTCGGCGCGAGGCTGGCGGCGCGCACCATGCTGGGCCGCCTGGGCAGGCCGGAGGATATCGCCGGTCCGCTGCTGTTTCTCGCCGCGCCCGCCGCCGCCTTCGTCACCGGCGCGGCGCTCAATGTGGACGGCGGCTGGACGGCTTGGTGAGTCCCGAAGCCCTGGAGTAAAGAATGCAGATGGCATTCCTGTCCTCCTTCCGCGTCGGCCAGCAGACCGTCTATCCCGAAGGGCTGATGGAGAGGCTGCACGGCTTCCCCTTGCTGGACAATGTAGGCGACGCGGCCTTGCGCAACCTGTTGAGCGAGGCCAACTGGTTCGGCCTGCCGGGCGGCTGGCTGCTGGAGCGCGGCGGCGAGAACGACGCCGCGCTGTTCCTGGTGGTGACCGGCAGCCTGGGCGTGTTCGTGTCCGACGATACGGGGATGCGCCGGATGGTGGCGCTGGTGCCCGCGGGCGAAACCGTGGGGGAGATGTCGCTGATCCAGCCCAGCGCCCATCATAGCGCCCAGCTGGTGGCGCTGCGCGACACCGAACTGCTGCGGATCAGCCCGGAGGGCTTCGAGGCCCTGATCGGGCGGCATCCGCGGGTGATGATGAATCTGATGCAGATGCTGGTGAAGCGGCTGAAGGACGCCAATCGCGGCAGCGAGAAGCCCAGGCCCAAGACCTTCGCCATCGTGCCGATGCAGCCGGGCCTGAACGATGCGCCTGTCGCGCGGCGGCTGGCCGAGGCGCTGGGCCGGATCGGCATCAAGGCGGCGGTGCTGGATTTCGCCTCCAGCAATCAGACGGCGGATTGGTTCGCCACCTTCGAGGCGGCGCACGACATCGTCTTTTATCGCGGCGATGCGCCCGACAGCCCTTGGACCCATCAGTGCCTGCGCCAGGCCGACCGCATCTTCCTGCTGGCGCGGGCCGACCGGCCGCTGCCGCAGCGGCCGCTGGACATGCCCGCCTTCAAGGCGCGCGCGTCGGGCCTGCCCGAACTGCTGCTGCTGCATCCCGACGGCGCCAGCGCCGTGCTGCCCGAGCATTTCTCCACCCGCGCCGGGCTGTTCAAGGCGCATCACCATCTGCGCGCCGGCCAGACGCGCGACGTGGCGCGGGTGGCGCGGTTCGTCGCCGGCCGCGCCGTGGGGCTGGTGCTGGCGGGCGGCGGCGCGCGGGGCATCGCGCACATCGGCACTATCCGCGCCCTGCAGGAGGCGGGCGTGCCCTTCGACCAGCTGGGCGGCACCTCGATGGGCGCGATCATCGCGGCGGGCCTGGCGCGCGAGTGGGATGTGCAGGAGCTGCGCGAACGGATGCGGGCGGTGTTCGTCGACGACAATCCGCTGTCGGATTACACCCTTCCCCTGATCGCCCTGGTGCGCGGCCGCAAGGTCAGCAGCCGCCTGCGCGAGCATTTCGACGAAGCCTGCATCGAGGAACTGCCGCTGCCGTTCTTCGCGGTGTCCTCCGACCTCACCAATGGCCGCATCCATGTCCATCGCGAAGGCAAGCTGTGGCGGGCGCTGCGCGCCAGCGTGGCGCTGCCGGGCATCCTGCCGCCGGTCACCCATCACGGCCATCTGCTGGTGGATGGCGGCGTGATGAACAACCTGCCGGTGGATGTGATGCGCGAGCAGGGCGGCGAGGGGCCGATCATCGCCTGCGACATCACCGGCGAGATCGACCTCAAGGCCCAGGACTCCCGCTATGGCGAGCGGCCCTGGTGGTGGCTGATCGGCCAGCGGATGCGGGGCAATCCCAGCATCATCTCCATCCTGATGCGGTCGGGCACGGTGGGATCGGAAGCCCAGCGCCGGGTGGTGCGCGAACAGTGCGATTTCCTGATCGAGCCGCCGATGCCGGACATCCAGTTGCGCGACTGGCGGAAGTTCGACG
>Ga0066256_1002586_pt1 | contig 19550 bp, 15 predicted proteins | sample ThiBio_1000_biof_FD_87107 | JGI IMG/M metagenome (GOLD analysis project Ga0066256, IMG submission 87107) | Wastewater bioreactor microbial communities from Cape Town, South Africa - Thiocy_expt_1000_biof (version 2) | ecosystem: Engineered > Bioreactor > Thiocyanate-remediating >... | reverse complement strand
GCCGGCCCTGCGGGCTTTGGCGAGGCGGGGCGGGCCCCGCGGGGGGCGGGGGGGGGCGGATGGGGGGGGCGGGGGGGGGGGGGTGGAGGGGGGGGGGGGGGGGCGGGCGGGGGGGGGGGCGGGGGTTGGGCCGGGGCCGGGGCGGGGGGGGCCCCCCGCCGCGAGCCCGAGGACCAGGCAGCGACCCAGAATGCGCGTGCGACGAAGCATCGATAGTCTCCCATCTTGCCGCGCCGTTCCTGGCCGCGGCCGAATCCGAATGTTCAAGAACGCCGGAGCCGCATGCGGCGCCGGCGCTCGGTTGTGAGCGTTACCAGCACCGGCGCGAGCGGGATGTCAAGCCGGCGGTGAAGCGGGGCGATGCCTCGTTTGAATTTTGGCTTCGGGGTGAGGAGCTGTCACAACCGCTCGTCGCCCCGGGCTTGACCCGGGGCCCCGCTGCCCTTCCGAGCCGGGTCTATCGCGGGCGGTGAAAAGGAAGCGGGACCCCGGGTCAAGCCCGGGGCGACCAATGCGGGGGAGGTCGGCTATCGGACCGTGAACCGAAATTCAAACTGCGTCGCCACCCGGAGCGGCGTCCGACTGGCGCAGGACCAGCTCGAAGTTCAGCCGGTGATGCCGCGCGGGCAGATGGCCGCGCGCGGCCTCCACCGCGAAGCGGGTGGCGAGGCGCGCCATCTCCTGGATCGGCTGGCGCACGGTCGTCAGCTCGGGCCAGATCGTCGTCGCCAGGGGGGTGTCGTCGAAGCCGACGATGGAGATCTGCGCCGGCACGTCGAGCCGGTGCTTGTGCGCCACGGCGATGGCGGCGGCGGCCATGTCGTCGTTGCTGGCGAAGATCGCGGTCGGCCGCGGATCGAGCGTGACCAGCGCCTCGGCCGCGATCATGCCCGAGCGATAGGTGAAATAGCCCTGCTGGATCAGCCGCGGCTCGATCGGCACCCCGGCCTCGCGCAGGGCGCGCAGGTAGCCCTCCTTGCGCAGCTCGGCCGAGGACTGCTTGGTGCTGCCCATGATGAAGCCGATCCGGCGATGGCCGCGCGACAGCAGGTGCGAGGTCATCGCGTGGGCCGCGGCCTCGTCGTCGATCGTGACCGCCGTGGCGAAGTCGGCCGGGCGGGCCGTGGCGATCTGGACGATCGGCAGCTTCATCCGCCGCAGCGCGTCGAGCAGCCCGGGATCGTCGGCCAGCGGCGGGGGCAGCAGCGCCGCGTCGATCGGGTGCTTGCCGAGCCGCTCCGCCAGGGCGTGGTCGTTCTCGCCGTCGCAGTACTCGACGGTGAGCTGGATGTCGGCGGCGCCGACCTCGGCCAGGCAGCCGACCAGGAGTTCGCTGAGGTAGCCCGCGCTGGGATTGTTGTGGAGCAGGGCGATGCGGCAGTCGCGCCCGCCGGCCAGGCTCCGCGCCGCGCGGTTGGGCACGTAGCCGAGCGCGGCGATCGCCGCCGCGACCCGCTCGCGCTTCTCCGCCCCGACATTGGCGTCGCCGTTGACCACGCGCGAGACGGTCATCGGCGAGACCTCGGCCATGCGGGCGACGTCGGCCACCGTCGGGCCGCTTTGCGCGCGCCGCCGCCGCCGTGGAGCTGGTTTGGTCCCGTTGCCCTGCATCGCCTATCGGTTAGGGCACCGGCGGACCGGCCGCAAGGGCGGCCCTGCGGCGGGCTGTTCGATGGCGCGGTTTGCGGTTATCACGCTGTTAGCGCTAACGAAGGGGGGGGCCGGGTGGGGGGGGCGCGGCGGGGGATTCGCGGGTTTGTGGACGGCGCGCGGGCGGCGGCCTGGCGGGCGCCCCCGGCGGCGGCGGCCCCGCCCCCCGGGCTACCCGCCGCCCCGCCCCGCGCGCTCGCCCGGGCCGAGCCCGCCGCGCCGCGACCGCGCCTGATCGTCCTGACCGACATCGGCAACGAGCCGGACGACGCCGAATCGATGGTCCGGCTGCTGCTCTATTCGAACGACATCGAGATCGAGGGGCTGGTCGCCTCGACCTCGCGACACCTGCCCAGGGACCCGCATCCCGAACTGATCGAGCAGCGCATCGCCGCCTACGGCACCGTCCTCGGGAACCTGCGGCGGCACGACCCGCGCTATCCCGACGCCGCCTGGCTGCGCGCGCGGCTGCGCGCCGGCAGCCCGGTCTATGGCATGAGCGGGGTTGGCAAGGGCAAGGACACCGCCGCCTCGCGCCTGATCATCGCGGCGGTCGACCGGCCCGATCCGCGCCCGGTCTGGATCGCCGCCTGGGGCGGGGCGGCCGACCTCGCCCAGGCGCTGTGGACGGTGCGGGCCGAGCGCTCGCCCGAGGCGGTCGAGCGCTTCGTCGCCAGGCTGCGGGTCTATTCGATCTCCGACCAGGACGACGCCGGCCCCTGGGCCCGCGCCTATTTCCCCAAGCTGTTCTGGGAGACCGGCATCCACGGCTTCACCCGCTATCAGCTCGCCACCTGGACCGGCATCTCGGCGCCGCTGCCGGGGGCCGACCAGGGGCCGGTGAGCAAGGAATGGCTGGAGCGGAACATCCGCGCCAAGGGGCCGCTGGGGGCGCTCTATCCGCTGCCCGCCTATATCATGGAGGGGGACACGCCCTCGTTCCTCTCGCTGATCCCCAACGGCCTGAGCGTTCCCGAGCGGCCCGACTGGGGCGGCTGGGGCGGGCGCTACGACCGGCTGTCGGACGGGCTCGGGCTGTGGACCACGACCACCGACACCGTCCGGGGCAGCGACGGCCAGACCTATTCCACGCCCCAGGCGACGATCTGGCGCTGGCGCAGCGCCTTCCAGAACGATTTCGCGGCGCGGATGCAGTGGTCGGTCACGCCCGACTACGGCCAGGCCAACCACGCGCCGCGGCCCGTGCTCAACGGCCGGGCCGGGCTGGAGCCGGTCGAGATTGCCGCCTGCCCGGGCCGGCCGGTCACGCTGTCGGCCGCCGGCTCGTCCGATCCGGACGGGAACGCGCTGACCTATCGCTGGCGCTGGTATCGCGAGGCCAGCGGCCTGTTCGCGCCCGACCTCAAGCTGTCGGCCGAGACCGGCGAGACGGTCACGGCGACGCTGGGCGACACGGCCCATGTCGACCAGTTCGCCCCGCCGGCCGCCTACCGACTGCACGTGATCCTGGAGGTGAGCGACGACGGCGCGCCGCAGCTCACGCGCTATCGGCGGGGGGGGATCACCCTGGCCCGGGCCGCCCCGCCCCGGGGGGGGGGCGACCGGGCCGTGCGGCCGATCCCGCCCTCGCACTGAGCCGGCGTCAGGCGGCTCCCCGCGCCGAGGCCGCCAGGCCCCGCGCGCCGTCGAGGATGAAGTCGACGTCCTTGGCCGCGAGGACGAGGTCGTAGCCCTCGGCGAACATCTCGCCCACCGTCCGGCCGGGGCGCAGGGTGGAGGCGAGGTACTTGCCCGCCGCCTTCACCCGCCGGGCCGCGTGGTCGACCTTCTCCCACAGCGCGGGGTCGCCCATGGCATTGAGCAGGCCCATGCTCGCGGCGAGGTCGCGCGGGCCGATCAGCAGCATGTCGACGCCTTCGACCGCGCAGATCGCGTCGATCTCGTCGACCGCCCGTGCGGATTCGATCTGGATCACGATCAGCCGCCCGTCCTCGGCCTCCGGCGCGTAGTAGCCCGGGTCCAGCCCATAGCCGGCGGCGCGGATGCCGGCGCCCGCGCCGCGTTCCCCGCGCGGCGGATAGCGGCAGGCGGCGACGGCCGCCGCGGCCTCCTCCGCCGTGTCGATCGCGGGGAAGACGATTGCCTCGCAGCCCGCGTCGAGCAGGCGCCGGGCGTGGCGCAGGTCGCCGGGCGGCACCCGGACCATGGCGCGCATCGCGCTGCTGCGCAGCGCGCGCGCCTGGGCGACGAAGTCCTGCACCCCGCCGGTCCCGTGCTCGTGGTCGATCATCGCCACGTCGATGCCGCTCTGCCCGACGATCTCGGCCACGTCGGGCGAGGGGAGCATCATCACGATCCCCAGTTGCCCGCCGCCCTGCCGCAGTCTCCGCTTCAGCGAGTCGCCCGTCATCTTCGCTCTCCTGCCACCCGCGCGGCGACGGCGCAGCACTGGCAGCGGCCTCCCGCCCGCGTCAAGCGGCTCGCGCTTAGGTGGTGCCGCAGCTTGAATTCGGCTTGCGGCCTCATCGCTGACATTCCCCATCCTCTTCGTCACCCCGGACTTGATCCGGGGTCCCGCTTTCCTTTTCCGACGTCGCGCAGGAAGAAGCGGGGCCCTGGATCAAGTCCGGGGCGACGAGGCTTGTGATGGCCGTTCCCTCCTGCCCGAAATTCGAACTGAGGTCCTACCGTCGTTCGGCTATTGTGTCGTTTGATATGACATAGTAAGGAAACGAAACGCTGGAGTCGCCATCGGCTCGCGCCACGGGAGAGAAGCCTTGGGAAAGAACTGCGACGAATTGCTGAGCAAGGCCATGAGCGACGCGGCCTATGCCCCCTATGCCGAGGTCCGCGAGACGCAGATCGCGGCGATGAACGAGCGGCTGCATGAGCAGGGCCAGCGGATCAAGCTGGTCGCGCTGCGGGCCAAGGACGCGGAGATCGCCGAGATTCGCAGCCTGGCCGACGCCGTGCCGCTGCTGCTGCCGCACACCGCCTACAAGAGCTATCCCGAGAGCTTCCTGACCGAGAAGAAGTGGGACCGGCTGACCAAGTGGCTCGGCACGGTCTCGGCCTGCCCGACCGACCAGGTCGACCTCTCCGGGGTCGCGGAGATCGATGACTGGGTGGAGGCCTGCGCCAGGGCCGGCCTGTTCGTCGCATGCTCCAGCGGGACCACCGGCAAGTCGGCCATGCTGGTCGCCTCGCAGAAGGACATCGACTTCTCCTGCGCCGACGGCATCGCCGCGGTGCAGTGGGGCTCGGACATCCGCGCGGGCGACATGCGGACCCCGGCGGGCGCGGCCGGCGCGGTCGCCTTCACTCACAAGAACCAGGCGATGGGCCAGGCGATGATGGCCGCCTTCGTCGATCCTCAGGCCAGCCACTTCCGCTCCGGCCTGCCGCCGGTCACGGTCGGCTCGCTGACCAAGATGATCACCCTGCGGAAAGCCATCGCCGACGGCACGGCCAAGCCCGGCGAGATCCAGGACTACGAGCGCGAGACCGAGGAGCGCCAGCGCGGCCTCGACCAGGCCCAGGTCGGCGCGGTCGAGGACATCATCTCCAAGCGCGACAAGAAGCTCTACATCACCGGCATGTGGGGCGCGCTCTATCCCTTCGCCGAGGCGGTCCGCGCACGCGGCTACAGCGCCAAGGACTTCCATCCGGAGAACGCGGTCTATCTCGGCGGCGGGCTCAAGCGCGCGCAGCTGCCCGACAACTACCGCGAATTCGTCTATGAGACCTTCAACCTCCAGCCGCGCTTCATCTACCAGATGTACGGGATGCAGGAGCTGGGCACCTCGATGCCGCGCTGCAAGGAGGGCCATCGCTATCACCTGCCCGCCTGGCTGGTCTGCCTGCCGCTCAACAAGGAGGGCGACGCGCTGGTCGAGGGCGTGGGAGAAGGCAAGGTCGAGGGGCGCGCCGCCTTCTTCGACCTGTCGATGGAGGCCCGCTGGGGCGGGGTGATCTCGGGCGACCATATCGAGATCGACTACAGCCCCTGCGCCTGCGGCAACGCCTCGCCCTCGATCGCCGACAATATCTACCGCTATGCCGACCTCGAAGGCGACGACAAGATCGGCTGCGCCGGCACCGTCGACGCCTATGTCCGCGGCCTGTCTTGATCCATCTGGAGACATGCGATGAACACGCTGACCGATCTGAGCCCGGCGCCGGCCGCTGACGCCGCCGCCATCGATTCCGCCCCCTTCTTCATCCGCGGCCAGGTGGTCGAGGGCGCCGAGCAGGTCCACCGCTCGCGCGACCTCGGGGTCGACTTCGCCACGCCGAATCTCGACCTGAATGCGCTGGTCCACCCGCGCACCGAGCTGCCGCCGCTGCTCAACACGCCGCTCTCGGAGATCATCGACTTCCTCTACGAGGCCGGGCAGAAGCTGGCCGATCCGAACAACGAGCACGTCCAGGCGACGATCGACCGCATGGCCAAGGTCAGCCTCCAGCCGCGCCTGTCGATCGAATACCAGATGCGGAGTTCGATCGACTATCTCGATCGCAAGTCGCTGTGGGAACTGGTCGAGCAGAACTTCCCCAACCCCAAGGCGCTCGACGAATGGGTGCCGCACACCGATCACGAGGGACGGCGCAGCTTCATCCGCGCCTTCGCCCCGCGCCTGATCCACGTCCTGCCGGGCAATGCGCCGAGCCAGGGCATCCGCTCGATCGCCCAGTCGGCGCTGGTCAAGTCGGTCAGCCTGTTCAAGATGGCCTCGGCCGATCCGTTCTCGACCGTCGCCTTCCTGCGGACCATGGCCGAGGTCGATCCGAACCACCCGGTGGTCCGCTCGATGTCGGCGATCTACTGGCGCGGCGGCGAGGAGAGCGTCGAGCGCGTGCTCTACCGCCCGCAGTATTTCGACAAGCTGGTCGCCTGGGGCGGCGGCGACGCGATCAACAACGTGATGAAATACATCGGGCCGGGCTTCCAGCTCGTCTCGTTCGATCCCAAGACCTCGATCTCGATGGTCGGCAAGGAAGCCTTCGCCGACGACGAGACCCTGGCCCGGGTGGCCGAGCTCAACGCCCTCGACGTGTCGATCGGCGGGCAGGAGCCCTGCGTCTCCAGCCGCTTCACCTTCATCGAGGCCAGCCCCGAGCAGGCCGACCGCTACTGCGAGCTGCTGGCGACGCGCATCCGCGTCGACCGCATGGGCGAGGGCACCCCGCGCCCGCTCGACCGGGAGCTGAAGGAGGAGATCGACACCCTGCGCGTGCTGGACGACGACTATGCCGTGTTCGGCAAGACCGACGGCCGCGGCGTCGCCATCCGCTCGGAGGAGCCGGTCGACTTCCACCCGCTGCGCAAGACCTCCAACGTGGTCTGCGTCCCCAGCCTGATGGAGGCGATGAAGCACGTCAACGTCGCGACCCAGACGGTCGGGGTCTATCCCTTCGAGCGCATGGCCGAGCTGCGCGACCACCTCGCCAGCGGCGGCGCCCAGCGCGTCGTGCGCCTCGGCGAATGCGGACCGAGCGCGATCGGCAACCCGCACGACGCGATGTACCCGCTCCACCGCTTCGTCCACTGGATGGCCAACGAGGACGGCTGCGAGAGTTAGGAACGCTCACCCCGCGCCATCCATCCACCCTTCTCGTCACCTTGAAACACGTTCAGGGTGACGGGCTTGGGGGAAACACGGGAGCAGCCGCACCTTGGCCAGACCGCGCACCAATACGCCGACCCAGCCCGACGATCCTCGCGCGCGGCGGTCGGTGGAGGCCCTGCGCGCGGCCCTGCTCGAGCTGCTCAAGACCCGGCGCTTCGACCAGATCGAGATCAAGGAGATCACCGACGCGGCGGGGGTGAGCTACCGGACCTTCTTCCGCCGCTTCGCCGGCAAGGACGACCTGCTGGAGGAGATCGCGGCGGGCGAGGTGCGCAACCTGCTCATGCTGGGCGAGGCGGCCATGCGCGGCGGCCGGCCAGAACGCTCGGTCACGGACATGTGCGACTACGTGCAGGGCCACCGCAAGCTGTGGACCGTCCTGCTCACCGGCGGCGGCGCCTCGGCCATGCGCGAGGAGTTCATGCGCATCTCCCGCGAGATCGCCGTGTCCGGCCCGCGGATCAACCCGTGGCTGCCGCTGGACCTTGCCGTCACCTTCGTCTCGAACGGCATCTTCGACATCTTCGCCTGGTGGATGCGCCAGGACGAGGACTATCCGATCGGGAATGTCGTCAAGCTGTTCAATGCCTTGATCGTGGATTCCGCCGGGCGGCCGAGGAACATCTCGCTGAGCTGACGCGGGACAACGATTCCGCTTGACAAAACGAACCATATGGGTTATATACCCTGCCGTCGGATCGGTGGATGTCAACGCCAGTCCGACACGCAGCGGGTGCGGGGAGGCGGTCAGCGCTTCGCTTCCTGGCCTCTCCGCTTTAACGGCCGGCGCTCAGCGGACCTGAGTGTCCGTTCCCATGGCCAAGGACCTTGCCCCGAGGCGGCCGCTTGCGAGCCCGACCCGCCTCCTGTCCTTAGCCATCCTCAGGGCCGAGCCGGCGGGTTTCAGGTGGGCCCCGCCCGCCGTTCGCACAAATTCACGCCGAGCCAAGCCTGTATGGTCCAGGCACCTACCGCCGGCCGTTTCCCGCCTGCGTTCTTCCCTCCCGGCGTTACCCCGCATTCGCCAGCGGGCGATGAGGCGTGTCCGTCTCTCTTTCTCTCCTCCTCCTCCTCCTCCCCCGAACTTCGTCGCCCCGGACTTGATCCGGGGCCCCGCTTCTTCATTGCGCGACGCCGGACAAGGAAAGCGGGACCCCGGGTCAAGCCCGGGGTGACGAACGGGAGGGGAACGAGGAGGGGGATGCTCTACCCCATAACGGACGACTCTACTCGTGCCGCAGGGCGTCGATCGGGTTCAGCGAGGCGGCGCGGCGGGCGGGGAAGTAGCCGAAGACCACGCCGATCAGCGCCGAGAGCAGGAAGGCGACCAGGTTGATCTCCGGGGCGAAGGTCCAGGGCACCTGCATCAGCGGCGTCGCCACGGCGATCACCACCTGGGCCAGCAGCAGGCCGATGATCCCGCCGAGGCAGGAGAGCACCACCGCCTCGACCAGGAACTGCATCAGCACCTCGTTGGCGACCGCGCCGATCGCCAGGCGGATGCCGATCTCGCGGGTGCGCTCCGTCACCGAGACGAGCATGATGTTCATGATCCCGATGCCGCCCACCGCCAGGCTGATCGCCGCCACCGCCGCTACGATCTGGGTCAGCAGGGTGGTGGTCCCGGTCAGGGTGTCGGAGATCTGCTTGGTGTCGAAGATGTTGAAGTTGTCGTCCTGCCCGGCGGTCAGGTGGCGCCGCTCGCGCAGCAGGTCGGTGAGCGAGGCCTGGACCTGCGTGGTCGAATAGGCCTGGTCGACCCCGACCAGCATCAGGCGCACGTCGGTCGAGCCGGTGAAGCGGCGCTGCACGGTCTTGATCGGCATGATCACCACGTCGTCCTGGTCGCCGCCGAAGCCGGCCTGGCCGCGGGTCGAGAGGGTGCCGATGACGTCGCAGCTCACGTTGCCGATGCGGAAGCGCTGGCCCACGGCGCGGCCGCCGCGGAACAGGTTGGTCGCGACCGTCGAGCCGATGATGCAGACCGCCTTGCCCGCCTCCTCCTCGGCCGGGGTGAACAGGCGCCCGGCGGTGAGCGGCCAGGGCTGGACGTCGAAATAGGCGGAGGTCGTGCCGTTGATCGTGGTCGACCAGTTGGCCCCCTCATAGATCGCCGTCGCGCTCGCCTGGGCCTGGGGGGCGACGGCGGTGACGCCGGTGATCTGCTGCTGGACCGCGACCACGTCGGACGGGTCGAAGTCGGGCGGGCGCGGCCCGCCGCCGCCGCGGCCGAAGCCCTGGCCCGGGCGGACCTGGAGGACGTTGCTGCCCAGCGCCGCGATCTGCTTCTGCACTGCGGCGGTGGTCGCCTGGCCCAGCGTGGTCATCGCCACGACCGCGCCGACGCCGATGACGATGCCGAGGATCGTCAGGAACGAGCGCAGCATGTGCCGCCGGATCGAGCGCAGGGCGAGGAGGAAGATCGTGCCGAGCATCAGGCGGGGGCTCCGGCAGCGGTTCCGGCCGCAGTGCCGGCAGGGGCGTTCTGCTCGATGCGGTCGACCAGCCCGTCCTTGAAGTGGACCACGGTGCGGGCGAAGGCGGCCATCTCGGGCTCGTGCGTGACCATCAGGACGGTGATCCCCGAATCGCGGTTGAGCCCGGTCAGGAGCTGCATGATCTCGATCGAGCGCTCGCTGTCGAGGTTGCCGGTCGGCTCGTCCGCCAGCAGCACGTCGGGACCGGTGACGATGGCCCGGGCGATCGCGACGCGCTGCTGCTGGCCGCCGGAAAGCTCGGCCGGGGTATGGTCCCACCAGTCCTTGAGCCCGACCTTGTCGAGCGCGGCCAGCGCGGTCTCGTGCCGCTCCGCCTTGGGGTCGCCGCGATAGAGCAGCGGCAGCTCGACGTTCTCCAGCGCCGAGGTCCGCGCCAGCAGGTTGAAGCCCTGGAAGACGAAGCCCAGGTACTTGCGCCGCAGCAGGGCGCGCTGGTCGCGGTCGAGCGTCTCGACCCGGTGGCCGCGGAACAGGAACGAGCCGGCGGTCGGCACGTCGAGGCAGCCGAGGATGTTCATCGTCGTCGACTTGCCCGAGCCCGAGGGCCCCATCACCGCGACGAAGTCGCCCTGCTGGATGTCGAGGTCGACGCCCTTGAGCGCCTCGAAGGCGGTCGGCCCGGAGCCGTAGACCTTGGTCACGCCGCGCAGCGCGATGAGCGGTTCCTCAGCCACCGCCGCCGGCTCCGCCACCCGTGCCGCGCCGCTGCCCGCTGCCGCCGCTGCGCCGCGAGGTGCCGCCGTCCGACCCGGCGAGCTGGCCGGTGATGACCTCCATGCCCGGCTTGAGGTCGCCCGAGAGCACCTCGGTCTGCGATCCGTTGGTGTTGCCGGTGGTGATCTGGACCGGCTTGGGCTTGCCGTCGCTGCCCTTGACGTAGACGGTCTGGGCGGCGCCGCGGTTGAGCTTGACCGTCCGTTCCGAAGTGGCGCCGCGCCGCGGCGGGCGGAAGCTGATCGCGCCGGTGATCCCGCCCGAGCTGCTGCCGCTTTCGGCGGACTGCCGCTGCGGCGAGAAGCGCAGCGCGGCGTTGGGGATGAGCAGCACGTTCTGCTTGTCCGAGGTGATGATGTCCGCCGTCGCGGTCATCCCCGGGCGCAGTTGCAGGTCCGCGTTGGCGACCGAGAGGTCGGCGGCATAGGAGACGACCTGCCCGGTGGTCGAGGTCGTGCTGCTGGTCGAGGACGACGAGCTGGCCGCCTGGGCCGAGAGGTTGGAGCCGATCTCGACCCGGGTGATCGCCGCCGGGAAGGTCTTGCCGGGGAAGGCGTCGACGGTGAAGGTCGCCCGCTGGCCCTGCTTGACCGAGCCGACGTCGGCCTCGTCGATCGCCACCTCCAGCTTCATCTCCGACAGGTCCTCGGCGATCACGAACAGGGTCGGCGTGTTGAACGAGGCGGCCACGGTCTGGCCGGGATCGACCTGCCGGGCGAGGACCACGCCCGAGACCGGCGAGCGGATGATCGCCCGGTCGCGCTGGGTCTGGTTCTGCGACAGCGCCGCCTGGCTGGCGACGACGTTGGCCTCGGCCACCCGCAGCGCGGCGACCGCGCGCTGGGCGTCGGCGCGGCCGGTCTGGAGCTCGGTCTTGGAGGGCACGCGGCCGTTGGAGAGCTTGTAGACCTCCTCCAGCCGGGCGAGCTGGGCCTGCGATTCCGCCACCGTGGCGCGGGCCTGCTGGACCTGCGCCTGGTTCGCCGCGAGCTGGGCGCGGCCCTGGCGGATCTGGTCCTCGATCTGCTGCGGGTCGATCTCGGCCAGGGCCTGCCCGGCCGTGACCCGGTCGTTGACGTCGACCAGGACCTTGATGACCAGGCCGGAAAGCTGCGAGCCGACCGTCACCTGGTTGGTCGGGGCGAGCTTGCCCGTGGCCGAGACGCTGGTGACGAGCTGGCCGCGCTCGACCTTGGCGGTCGAATATTCGGGCTCGCTCGACCCGCCGAACCAGTGCAGCAGGAGCAACACCACGATCAGCGCGGCGAGCGCGATCCCGCCCCACTTGGCATAGCGGCGCCAGGCCGGCTGCGGCTTCACGCCGAGGAAATCGTCGAGGCCTTCTTCTGCCATGTCAGTTCTTCCTTGGCGATTCGGTAGGGGGCGATCCGGCCGGGGACGATGCGGTTGGCGGCGGCGCGGTCGGCGTCACCGTGGAATCCCAGCCGCCGCCCAGCGCGGTGTAGAGCGCGATCAGCGCGGTCGCCTTGTCGGAGCGCGCCTGGACCAGCCCGTTGCGCGCCGAGACCAGCGCGGCTTCCTGGGTGTTGAGCGTGGTGAAGTCGGTGAGGCCGGTGCGGTACTGGCTGCGCGCCAGCAGGGCCGAGGCGTTGGCCGCGTCGAAGGCGATGGCGAACTGGCGCTCGCGCTCCTGGGCGGCGCTCAGCGCGACCAGCGCGTTCTCGATGTCCTCCAGCGCGGTGAGCACCGAGGACTTGTAGGCGGCCAGCGCGCCCTCGGCGGCGGCCTGGCTCGACCGCACCTGGGCCTTCAGCCGCCCGCCATTGAAGATCGACTGGGTCAGCCCGGCGAACAGGCTGCCGGTGATCGATTCGAACAGGCCGCCCACGCCGCCGGCCGCGGTGTCGAGGCTGCCGGAGAGGTTGAGCGCGGGATAGAGCTGCGCCTTGGCGACGCCGATCTGGGCCGTGGCGGCGGCCAGGTTGCGCTCGGCCTCGCGCACGTCCGGGCGCTGGCGCAGGACGTTGGCGGGGATGCCCGCGCCGACGCCCTCCGGCCCATGCGGGATCGGCTTGGGCGCCGGGAGCCTGGGTTTGGGCGCGCCCGGGGCCTGGCCGGTCAGCACCCCGATGCGCGACACGGCGGCGTTGTACTGCTGCTCCAGTGTGGGGATCGTCGCGGCGGTCTGCGCCCGGCTGGCGCGCGCCTGTTCGAGGTCGACCGAGGAGACGAGGCCCGCCTGGACGCGGAAGCCGGCGATCTCGAGGTTGTCGTCCTGGATGGCCAGGCTCGCCCGCGCGTTGTCGAGCTGGGCCTGGTAGGCCCGCGCCAGGACGTAGTTGCGCGCGACCTCGCTCTCGACCGAGAGCAGGACGGTCGCATAGTCGAAGCCCGAGGCCTCATACTGCGCGCGGCTCGCCTCGACCGAGCGGCGGACCCCGCCGAACAGGTCGACCTGGTAGCTCGCGTCGAGCCCGAGCGAGAAGTTGCTGGTCCCGCCGGTGCCGGGAGGCGCGCCCCGCAGCGGCTCGGTCCGGCCCGCGCCCGCCGAGCCGCCGATCGTCGGCAGCAGCGCGGCCTGGCTGACCACCAGCGCCTCGCGCGCCTGGCGCAGCCGGGCGACGGCCTGGGCAAGGTCGAGGTTCGCCGCGGCCGCCTGCTCGACGAGCTGGCCGAGCACGGGATCGTCGAACCGCTGCCACCAGCGGGTCAGGTCCTCGGCCTGGGGGGCGGCTGTTACCGACCAGTTGTCCGGCACGCCGAGCTCGGCGGCGGCCCTTGGGCGATAGTCTGGTCCGACGCTACAGGCCGACAGCAAGGCCGTCCCGAGCATCAAAGCGGTTGCGCGCTGCATGAGAGGCTGAATGGCCAAGCTGTCGTTCTTGTTCCAGTCACAAAATGTCGCAGCCGCGCGGCAAACGTCGCGGATGGGGGGATCGGAGGGCGGGGAAGGCCTCACCCCGCGACGAAGGCCGCCTTGGGAACGTGGGTGATCCGGCAGGCGAGATCGGCCTCGCCCGAGGCGACGATGAAGTGGTCCCCGGCATCGACGATCCCCGTGGTGAAGACCACGTCGCGCAGGTACATCAGCGCCTCCAGCGGAGCGGTGAGCGCGGGGTTCGCCTCGATCAGCGGGGCCTCGCCGGTGGCCAGGACCTTCGCCGGGTCCTCCGGATCGAGCAGCGACCAGTAGGTGCGGTAGATGCCGACGATCTCCTTGGGCTCGACCCCGTGCCACAGGGTCAGCCAGCCGCGCCGGCCCGCGACCTCGGTCAGGATCGGCGGGGCGCCGCCGCCCATCCGCGCCGTGGCGACCGTCCCGGCGTGGGGGCGGATGCCCGGTTCCAGATGCGGCTGCCAGTGCCGGCAGTCGGGCGAGGAGGCGAGCTGGATCGCCGGCCCGGCGCGCCACTCGCTGCCCGGCGGATAGGCGAAGTAGAGGTCGCCGAGCGGGCGGGTCTGGGCCCAGAACTTGCCGCCGATCAGCCCTTCGAAGATCAGCATGTCCTTGTTCTGGTGATCGAGCACGATCCCCTCGAAGGTCCAGTCGAAGGCATCGGCCGAGCTGTAGAGCGTGGTCGAATGCCGCTCCGGGCTGACCGAGCAGGTCGTCATCCAGTAGCGCCCGTCGACCCGGCTGATTCGCGCGTCCTCCAGCCCGTAGCATTGCCACGACCCGGCGGGCGCGATCGCCCGGTCGTAATGGATCGCGACCAGTTCCAGCCCGTCGGGCGAGACCTCGACCGGCAGCAGCCAGGACAGCGAGGTCAGCGCCATGATCTTCCAGCCGCCGCCGGGCAGCATGAACTTGCGCGGGTCGGCCGTGTCGGCGAGGTCGAGCGGCCAGCCGTCGAGGACGTAGGTCTCGGCCTCCCAACGGATCGCGTGGACCTGGCCGTCGAACACCGGCTCGCGCAGCGCCTCGGCCACGCGGACCAGCAGCAGGAGATTGCCGTTGGGCAATACGGTCAGCGCCGGGTTGAACGCGCCGAGCACATAGGTCTCCGCGGCGAAGCTCCTCGCGAGCGGCGAGCGCGCGAGGTCGATCATGTCCGGCGTGACCACCAGCCGGTCGGTCGGAAAGGGTGGGGCGCCATCCGCGCCATCCGCGCCATGCCGCTCGGGCGGCGGGTCCCGCCGCTGCGCTCCGCGATGATCCTGCATGGCCGCTGCTCCTGGCTGGTCCACCCTGCCAACGGCGCTTGCGGCGAGAACGTTCCCTTGCCAGCCCTCGCTCGCGCCGGTCAGACCAGCCGGCGGCGGAGCGGATGGCCCTGGCCGCTGGGCCGGTATTCCGGCGGCGGAACCGGCGCGGGCGGCGGCGGTGGCGGCGTCGCGGCGGCGGCGTCGCGGAACTGGGCGCAGAGGTGGTCGAAGACCGCGCCGTAGAGCGGCGAGGAGAACTCGATCCCGCAGCGGTTGGCCCGGACCCAGCGGACAATGCCGGTGATTCCTTGCAGCCCGGCGGGGCGCAGGCTCACGTGGCTGCCGACCTTGAAGCAGGCGCTGCGGCTGACGAAGCAGCAGCCGACCGCCGAGATGTCCTCCAGCCAGCCGTCGCCGCGCAGCCCGGTCGAGCTGCGGCACGCGGCGGGCATCCGCACCGCTTCGCGCTCGGCATTGCGTTGACTGGGCAGGTGGTCGGACATCTCGCGGGCGATTCCAGGCTGTCGCTCCTTATGACCGGATATGGTGAAAGGGCCGCTGATCCCGGTCTCCGAAAAACTCCATAGCGGGCCCGCGCCTGGCCGAAAGCGTCCGCGCGCTCTTGATGTGCGGCCGCGAGGGGTTAAGGGCCGGGCATGACCTCCACCGGACGCCGAACCCTGTCGCCGCGCCGCGCCGGATGCCTGCTGGCCGTGGCGCTCCTGGCCCCGGCGGGAACCGCGCGGGCGGAAGAGGCCGGCGCCGGGCCGGAGATCGTCGTCACCGGCCGCGGGCTGGACGAGACGCCCGCGACCCCGGCCTACGACGTCCAGCGGATCGCCCGCGAGCGGATCGCGGCGGCGGCCTCGGGCAGGATCGAGGACGTGCTCTCCTCGGTCGCCGGCTTCCAGCAGTTCCGCCGGGCGGACAGCCGCTCGGCCAATCCCTCGGCGCAGGGGGTGACGCTGCGCGCGCTCGGCGGCAATGCGACGAGCCGGGCGCTGGTCCTGCTCGACGGGGTGCCGCTGGCCGATCCGATGTTCGGCTATATCCCGCTCAGCGCGATCCCGCCTGAGCGCCTCGGCCGCATCCGGGTGACGCGCGGCGGCGGCTCGGAGGCCTTCGGCGCGGGGGCGGTCGCCGGGACGATCGAGCTGGAGAGCGCCGACGCGGCGCAGCTCGGGCTGTTCTCCGGCTCGGCCCTGGCCGACGACCGCGGCGAGACCGAGCTTTCCGCCACGCTCGCCCCGAAGCTGGGCGAGGGCTTCGCCGTCGCCGGCGTCCGCTGGGACCGGGGGCAGGGCTTCTGGACCACGCCCGAGGCCCAGCGCGTGCCGGCCAGCGCGCGAGCCCGCTACGATAGCTGGTCGGCCAGCCTGCGTGGGGTCGCGCCGCTCTCCGGCGCGGTCGAGCTGCAAGCCTCGTTCCGCGCCTTCGCCGACTATCGCACCCTCCGCTTCGCCGGGGCGGACAGCAGCTCGACCGGGCAGGACGCCAGCCTCCGCCTGGTCGGGCGCGGCGACTGGCAGTTCGACGCCCTGGCTTATGTCCAGCTCCGCGACTTCTCCAACGTCGTCATCAGCTCGACCACCTACGCCAAGACGCTCGACCAGCGGCGCACCCCCTCGACCGGCCTCGGCGGCAAGCTGGAGCTGCGGCCGCCGGTCGGCGGCGGGCACGTCCTGCGCTTCGGCGCGGACTGGCGCCTCGCCCGGGGCGAGCTTCAGGAGGAAGGCTACGGCGCGGGCGGCGGCGTCACCGCGGGCCGCCGGGCCGGCGGGCGCAACAGCGACACGGGCCTGTTCGTGGAGGACGACTGGACGTTGGGCCCGGTGATCCTGACCGGCGGGTTCCGCGCCGACCGCTGGACGATCCGCGACGGCTTCTTCCACGAGGTCGCGGCGGCGACGACCGACACCCGCTTTCCCGACCGCGCCGGCTGGGACACCTCGCTGCGCGGCGGGGCGGTCCGGCGCGCGACCCCGCATCTGGCGCTGCGCGCGGCGGGCTACAGCGGCATCCGCCTGCCGACGCTCAATGAGCTTTACCGGCCCTTCGTGGTCTTCCCGGTCACGACCCGCGCCAACGCCGTCCTGCGCAACGAGGAGATCCTGGGCTTCGAGGGCGGGATCGACTGGACCCCGACGCCCGCGGCCAGCCTCTCGCTGACCCTGTTCGACAACCGCGTCCGCAACGCCATCGCCAACGTCACCATCGCGCCGAACGTGCGCGAGCGGCGCAACGTCGATGCGATCCACGCCCGCGGGATCGAGCTGACGGCGGCGCTCAAGGCCGGGCGCTGGTCGCTCGACGGCTCGCTGGCGCTGACCCGCGCCCGGGTCGAGGCGAGCGGCACCTCGGCCGGCCTCGACGGCCTGCGCCCGGCCCAGACGCCCGAGGTCGCGGCGAGCGTCACCCTCGGCTGGCGCCCGCGCGACGGCTGGCTGGTCTCGGCCACCCTGCGCCACGTCGGCGCGCAGTACGAGGACGATCTCCAGGCCGACCTGATCCCCGCCGCGACGACGCTCGACCTCTTCGCCGAGGTGCCGGTCAGCCGCCGGGTCAGCCTGATCCTGCGCGCGGAAAACCTGACCGACAGCGACGTGATCACGCGCCAGCAGACCGATTTCGGTAAGCCGCTCGGCCCGACCAACCCGTCCATCGACCTCGGCGCGCCGCGGACCCTGTGGGCGGGGGTGCGGGTCACGCTTCCGCACTAGGCCGATCTGCCCTAGGAAAGGCGCGCCATGCCCAGCCTGACCGTCAACGACCACCCGCTCGAGTTCCGCATGGACCCGCAGACGCCGCTGCTCTGGGCGCTGCGCGATGCGGCCAACCTGACCGGCACGAAATACGGCTGCGGGGTGGGCGATTGCGGGGCCTGCATGGTCCTCGTCGACGGCGAGGCGATGCGCTCGTGCCAGCTCTCCCTGGCCGAGGCCGAGGGGCGGACGGTGACGACGATCGAGGGCCTCTCGCGCGACCGCACCCATCCGGTGCAGCAGGCGATGGTCGCCGAGCAGGCGATCCAGTGCGGCTTCTGCACCTCCGGCATCGTGATGAGCGCCGCCGCGCTCCTTGCCCGCAACGCCGACCCGAGCGAGGCCGAGATCAAGGCGGCGATCCCCAACCTCTGCCGCTGCGGCGTCTATCCGCGCCTGGTCCGCGCCGTGCAGCTCGCCGGCAAGATCGCCCGCGCCGCCGAGCCGCGCGGCACGGCGAGCGTGGTGCCGGTGCTGCCGGGGACTTAGGGGGCGGAAGACACCTACCCTACCTATCGTCTCACCTATCCGTCTCGTCACCCTGAACTCGTTTCAGGGTCCATAGTGCGCGCTCGCCCAGCGTGCGATCGCCGCGTTACTTCGATACGTTGCACCATGGATGCTGAGCCGTAGGCCAGCGCAGCTAAACAAGTTCAGCATGACGGTAGGAGACAAATGACGACAGGGGTGCCGAGGCGCAAACCCTACCCCATGCTGCTCCCCGCCGCGATCAGGCCCCAGAGCAGGCTGCCGCCCGCCAGGCCGCCCGCGAGCAGGCGGGGTCCGTGGAGGCGGGACCAGAGCAGGAAGCCGGTCAGCGCCATCGTCACCAGGGCGCCTGCGATCGTGTCGATCAGCAGGATCCAGGCGATCGGCAGGCCGGTGCCCTTGTGCAGGTTCTTGATGATGTTGAGCGCGCCCTGCTCCTCGCGCTTGGCGGTGACGTGGTTGGCGCCTGCGACGTAGCTCACCGTCACCCGCGCGTCGGGCATGGTGAAGACGCGGGTCCAGGTTTCGGCCGGCGTGACCGCGCGGCCCATGAACCGGGTCTCGCCCGCGCCCGGCTGGCCCGGCTTGGGAGCCTTGCCGCCCTCGCGCGGGGCCGCGGCCTTGACCGGCATGTGGAGCGCCGTCCGCGCCCATTCGCCGAGCGTGTCGGCATCGGGGATCGTCCCCGGCACGACCGGCAGGTCGACGCTGGAGACCTCGACCGGCTCGCCGGTGTCGATCTTCATCTGCGAGCGGTGGTTGAGCAGGAACCCGCTCGTGCCCAGCAGCAGGAAGAACAGGGCGCCCCAGAAGCCCGCCCAGGCATGGACCCGCTTCAGCCACTTGATGAGCGTGGCGGTCTGCCACTTGCGGGGCACGAAGAAGAGGCCGGACTGATTGAACACGGGAAATCTCGTGGCTTTGGGAAGGAAAGGCGCGGTGCGGCTCGGCTCAGGATTCGCGCAGCACCATGTTCACGCCGATCGTGCCGGTGATCGCGGTGGGGCGGCCGTCCTTGATGGTGGGCGACCAGCGCCACTTGCGGACGGCGGTGAGGGCCGCCTCGTCGAGGGCGGGGAAGCCGCTCGACCGTTGCACCGAGATCTCGTCGACCCGGCCGTCCTCGCCCACGACCACGCGCAGTATCACCACGCCGGATTCGTGCTTCAGCCGCGAGCGTATCGGGAAGTCCGGCGAGGGCGCCGTAAGCGGGTTGGAGTGGAGGTTGGGCGTGACGGGCCCTATGCAGGCGGACGCCGCCGGAGGGGGGGCGGCGGGGGGGGCGCACGGCGCGGCGGGGGCGGGCGTCGGCGGCCCGGGCGCCCGCTGGACCGCCGCGGCCACCGGCGCGCTGGTCGCGAGGTTGACCTTGGCCGGCGGCACGATCACCTCGGCCTTGGGCTGGACGACCGGCTTGTCCTGCCGCTGCTCCTGGACGGCGGCCGGCGGGGGCGGTGGCGCGGCCTGCTCGACGCTGGAGAGGATCGTCACCAGCGGCTTGTCGCGCTTGGGCTCGCCGGTCTGGACCACGCCCATGTAGATCAGCATGGCGAGGAAGCCGAGCTGGAGCAGGGCGGCGATCCCCGCGGCGACCCAGTTGGTCCCGCGCAGGCGATCCGCCAGCCAGGGCTTCAGGTCGGGGGCGTCGAGGACCATCGGCTGCGCCATGATCGCCGCCATTGGTCGAAGCTTGCCGAGGGCGCGGTGCGCGCCGGGGGCGCCTGCAAGGTCGCCACGCC
>Ga0066256_1002585_pt1 | contig 19551 bp, 18 predicted proteins | sample ThiBio_1000_biof_FD_87107 | JGI IMG/M metagenome (GOLD analysis project Ga0066256, IMG submission 87107) | Wastewater bioreactor microbial communities from Cape Town, South Africa - Thiocy_expt_1000_biof (version 2) | ecosystem: Engineered > Bioreactor > Thiocyanate-remediating >... | reverse complement strand
TTGGCATAGCCCTCTGGATGACAGGAATGGTTCCAGCAGGAGGGTCCATTCGTCCCCAGTGCTGGTGGCGAGCACATCCAGGTCCCAGCAACGGTAGTTCACCTCCGTGTCCACTTTTGCCGCGACAGTAAGGCGACGGCATTGCGAAAGGGATGCTGTCTTGAGCCCCATGCCGAAGCGCCCAAGGTCGCTTGTCGACCGGGATTCCAGCGGATTCGTCGAGCCGAGAACCATGGCTTGGTCCACCCAAGGTCGCTTGTCGACCGGGATTCCAGCTCGATTTCGGATGGAACGGAAAGGACTCGTTCATCCGAAATCGAGCTGGATGACGGTTGCCCTCGCAGAAATACTGTTGTCGATGACGTCAGCAATGGCCGATCCCGTCGTGTAACCCATACCACGCAGTGACTCGATCATTGCGCTGGCGCGGGGCGGGCAGCTTTTCGTCTTCATGGCTGTTGGTCCAGCAATTCAGCCAAGCTCGCGGCGCGGGAAGGATGCCGCAGCCTCATCAGTGCCTTCTTCTCTATCTGGCGTATCCGCTCTCGCGTGACACCAAATTGCTTGCCGACCTCCTCCAAGGTGAGCTCCTCATCCACTGCGATACCGAAGCGCAGCCTCACGACCTCGGCCTCGCGCTTGTCCAGGGAAGACAGCGCCATGTCGATCTGCGCGTTGGAGTCCTCCCGACATGCGTAATCGATGGCGCTGTCTCCACCGACCACCCACTCTGATTCGGGATCCAGCGTGGCGATATCCACAATCGTTCTCCTCATCTTCATCGTGCGGGTGACGAAGGCTGCGTCGGTGTTGAGGGCTATGGCGGTTTCCTCAGTCGAGGGTGCTCGCCCCAGCTCGCGTTCCAGCGTCCGTTGCACACCATGCACTTGGTTCAGCTTCTCCACCATGTGCACCGGGACACGTATCTCGCCTCCCTTGTCGGCGAGAGCCCTCGTGATTGACTGCCGGATCCACCAGGTCGCGTATGTCGAAAGCTTCCAGCCTCTCTCAGGATCCCACTTCTCGATGCCGCGCAGGAGGCCAAGAACCCCCTCTTGGACGAGGTCCGATACTTCCAGTCCACGACCCATGTATCTGGTCGCGATCGAGAAGACGAGTTTGAAATTCGACTCGGCAAATACGTTTCTTATGGCCTCTGCGGCGCTCAACGCCCTCGCTGCGATCCTGTTCGCATGGTTGCCAAGTTCGCTTGGCGGATTGATGTTCGCTGACGCTTTGCATACAGCGCGCGCAAGTGCCCAGAGATCCGTCGATGCATCGTCGGCGGATTCGGACACCATGGATTCCTCATCCCCGTCTTCGAGGTCCTCGGGGCCTGCTTTGGCTGAATTCTGGGTGGCAGGTGCCTCCAAGGAGGCTTCCTTGTCTCGGCCGGCTACCGACATATATGGTGGCCGTATGGCGCACCGCAGCTCGGGCCAGTCTAGGATTGCCGGGTGATCGTGGATCAACTGTGCAACAGGTTTCAGAGCCGCCACGGCGCGGCGGCCGAGTGATATTTCCTCGTACTTCGACAGCAAAGGCTTCTTTGCAATGTGGTGCACGAACGTGCGCAGGGGATCGTGCGGACTGCTTATCCAGCCGACACGAGGTTGATAGATCGGTGTGCATGACCCCATGCCTTCGGCTATGGCCAGTTCGTCGTCGAGGTCCTCCAGGCAGCCACTTGGATTCGTATCCAGGGGTTCGGCGCCCTCCTCGGGGTAGCTCTGAACGATGGCGATTCCAGCGGCGTCGAGATGGAGCGCAATCTCGGAAATGGCCTCGTCGGTTGCCGCGCCGTTCGGGAGTATGTCCGCGAGCTCGGCTGCGGTGATCCAGCCTCTATCACGTGCCGCCGAGAACGCATCGACGATATTGGATCGGCGCTCCAGCTGTTTGGTGCGACGAGCTTCGGTGAACTGCTTTTCCAGATCGCTACCGATCTGTGATTCGATGCCATCGTCAAACCCGGAGCCGGCATCCTCACTGCGTTGCATGAGATCCGACCACTCAGCCACGAGCTTGTCGACAAGCAATTCGTTGTCGGCAATGGACTGGTCACTGATCCCACTTTCGGAATCGTCAACGACGAACATGTCGAGCGCATCCAGTGGCGTCGACTGTTCCTCTTCATTGGTGGCAATTGCTTCGGTCACTGGTCAGACATCCCCCTGTTTCATTTTGCGGTCAGTGCTTTCTCCTGTTCTCAAGCAGCGACCACACAACTCCGGCAATCCGTTGGGCCAGCAGTGGCGGGACAGCATTGCCCACTTGGACATACTGCTGTGTCCTTCCTCCCAGAAACAGATAATTGTCAGGAAATGTCTGCGCCCGCGCGGCTTCGCGGACCGTGAGGCTCCGGCACTGTTCTGGATCCCAATGAATGAAGGCGTGGCCATCTTTGGAGAGATGGCTTGTGATGGCTGACGCCGGGTGGGTTGGAGACTGGGCACGGAAGCGGTCGGCGAATTGTCCTAGGGACCAGCTTTTGTGGTCTGGATACAGCTCCAAGGGAAACTCGCGGGAGACGGGCGAACGCCCTCGCTCCGCTGAATACAGAGACGTAAAGAGATAGCGGCCCAAGTCGTCATTCATATGGCTGCGCGTCTCATGGTTCAGCACATGCCTGAGTCGGGGATCACGGAAGTAGTGGGCATGTTTCGGTGAGAGGTGCTCATCGGTGTACGAGGACGACGATCGTGCAAGGGACCGGTCGAAATCCAAGTGGCGCAGTCGGTGCTTGAGATCCATGGCGTCGCGGCCAAGCATGCCCATAAGGCGCCGTCGCTGGTACCTGACCTCGCTCAGCCATGCCGAGCCGGTATCGCCACCAGAGCTCAAGCCGCTTCGCAATGCGGGAAGATCCTTCAGGACATCGAGCAGATGCACCGGTTCCTCGTTCTTGGCCAGCACGGGGGACTGACTTATTGAGCCGAACACGGCCCGGCGCACCCCCATGATGATGACTCTGTGCCGGGCCTGTGGAATGCCCAAGGTCTCCGCCTTGACCACAAAGGAGCGCGGATCCTCCGCTCCCATATCTCCGGCAAGGAGTGGCAAGAGAACGTATTCGGACTCCATTGACCGCTTGCCCGTTGATCCCATGGCCGCAGTCGGATTGCTGAGGTCGCTCACGATCTGGCCGAACATGCCTTTCCCGGCAACAGTCGACGAGAGGATCCCTTTGACGTTCTCCAGGATGAAGATGTCCGGCTTGTACTCGGCGAGTAGGCCAAGATATGAGCGGTACAGGTAGTGTCTGTCGTCCCCTTTGGTGTGGAAGGAGCTGTTCCTGGCGTTCCGTGCCCGACCCACCAGTGAATAGGCTTGGCAGGGGGGACCCCCGATCAATACCAAGGCGTCGCCCGAGCTGTGGATCTGCGAGACCATCCTGGCAAGCTCCTTGTCACCATCCTCTGTGCCGAGGACCAACTGGCGGGCCTCGAGAGTGGCTTCGTGCCAGAGCGATGCATAGGTGCTGTTCGAGAAAAAATCTCCGGCAGACTGGGCATCACCGTGGGAGACCTTCTCGAGGAACTGGTAGTACTCCTTCGGGGCGCGGCCATCGAGTGCGACGGTCTTTCGGTAGAAGGAGCGTAAGGTCAGAGTGCGATGGGCCGAGGATTCCATCTCTGCCGAGACACGGATGCGGAACGGGTGATGCTTGGCATCTGGCGAGAAGTTGGTGAACCCCTCCCCGAGGCCGCCGGGGCCGGCAAAGATATCTATTACATTTACTTGCAAGGGCATGACAAATGAACTTCCCGGACTGTTTGGAGTTGCTGTGGCGCTGGGTGCTCCGCTGACCCGTATGCGTGGCTGGGTGTCGGTGACGGGGTATTGGAGAGGGTGGGCTGGTCATCCGTATGCCGGACGGATTCCCTTGCCATACTCACCCGTGCTGTCTTGTGGCTTGGATCAGGACTTTCCCTATGGCAGACACTCTGAGTAGAGAGCAGCGTTCCATAGCGATGTCGCGGATTCGAAGCAGGGACACGACGCCTGAGTTGCTGGTTCGGCGTGCCTTCTGGTCGGAAGGGCTTCGTTTTCGTTTGCACGCAAGGAACTTGCCAGGACGTCCGGATATCGTGCTGCGACGTTGGAACGCTGCCGTTTTTGTGCATGGATGTTTCTGGCATCGTCACGAAGGCTGTCCGTTGTTCCGGCTGCCTGCCACCCGACCGGAGTTCTGGGAGCCGAAACTGCAAGCCAACCAACGCAGGGATGCGAGGGCGATACATGAGCTGTCGGAAGCCGGATGGCGTGTTCTTGTCGTATGGGAATGCGCGTTGAAATGGGACGCGGAGGTCGCCGGAGCGCAAGCCGTTTCATGGATTCGGCGACAGAACGGCAGCGCAGAGCTGCTCCGCAGCGGGAGTTCAATCGTGATGAACACACTTGTCCCCGAGTCTTGATGGCAGCGCCTGTCATCCATGCCCTTCTGCTCCAAATAGAGATCTTCCATGGGTCACGCTGTCGACTCTGGCTGGCCCCCGTCTTGCAAGCTGAGACGCAGGCGCTTGGGCTCCTGTTTCATGGCTTGGAACTGGGTTTGCTTGCGGGCGGTTCGTCGAGATGCTCCACAAGCTCCTCGATACGACAGTTGAAGTAGCCGCATAGCCGGTCGAGGTTCTCCGATCGAACGCTGGCACCGTGCTGGTTGAGCATTTTCGAGAGCGTATTCCTCGTGATGCCGGTGGCCTGCGCGATCTCTTGGATCGTCACGCGGCGGCGCTCCGCAAACTCCTTGTCGGCAATCCGTTCCTTGAGTTTGTAGCGAAGCATGGCCGACCCTGTTGCATCTTTTCGTGCATTTCGCACAAAAAATTTGACAAACGCAAGCGTCGTGCTACAAATGCACCCGAATGCACATATTTATGTGCGTTCGCCCCGAAACCAGTGCATGGAGCAGTGCCATGAGCGAAACCTATCTCACGACCGACCAGCTGGCCGACCGCATCCACTACGACGCCCGAACCATCCGGACGCGTCTCAAGGATGCGGTGCTGTTGGAAGGTGTTCACTACATCAGGCCGTTCGGAGGGCGGAAGCTGCTGTTCATCTGGGAGGCGATCCAGCGCGATATCGGCACGCCGTCTGCTTCGCGCGCGCCGCTAATCCCCATGGCCAATGGTGGTGTCGCCCATGGCTAAGGTTCGGGTGCGACCGGAGACCGGTACGCTGTATCTGGACTTCTTCTACCGCGGGGTGCGCTGTCGCGAGCAGACGGCACTACCTGATACCCCGGAGAACCGGAAGAAGGTCCAGTCCCTGCTCAATCGCGTCCAGAAGGACATGGCTCAAGGGGCATTCGACTACGCCGCAGTTTTCCCAGGCAGCCCTCGGGCAGCGCAGTTCGGTACTCCTGCCGTTGGGTTGCGTCCAACCGTGCAGGTGGCTGACTCCGGTGCAGCGAAGGCGGCCACTCCTCTGTTCACCGACTTCGCCGAACTGTGGTTCCTCGAGATGTCACCGCAGTGGCGACGACTGCATCGCTCCTGTGTGCGCGAGGTGCTCAACAAGAACCTGTTGCCGACGTTTGGGTCGCGTCCGGTGGGCGAGGTCACCAAGGCGGAGGTGCTCGCGTTCCGTGCCCAGATCGCCCAGCTTCCGGGCCGCAAGGGCACGTTGGGCAATGCACGCATCAACAAGATCATGTGCTTCCTGCGGCAGATCTTGAACGAGGCAGCTGATCGCTTTGAGGTGACGCCGGCATTTCGTGGCGTGAAACCGCTTAAGCAGAAGAAGACCGATGTGCAACCGTTTTCATTGGACGAGGTCAACCGGATTCTCGAGGCGGTTCGGCCCGACTATCGCAACTACCTCGCCACACGCTTTTTCACCGGGATGCGCACCGGGGAGATCAATGGCCTGCAATGGAAGTACGTGGATCTGGAGCGGAGCCTGATCTTGGTGCGCGAAACCGTCGTCGCCGGAGAGGTGGAGGACGACGCCAAGAGTCAGTCCTCGGTTCGTGATATCCCGATGCAGCCGATGGTGCGCGAAGCGATCCTTGCCCAGCAACGTGCCCGCGACCCGGCAGTTCCGTGGGTGTTCCCCTCCCGGGAGGGCGGTCCGATCGATGCGCACAACTTTACCAACCGCGTCTGGTACCCGCTGCTGCGCTATCTGGAGCTGGAGAAGCGCCGCCCCTACCAGACCCGTCATACCGCGGCGACGCTGATGCTGGCCTCGGGCGAGAACCCCGAATGGATCGCCCGAACGCTGGGTCATACGAACACGGACATGTTGTTCCGCGTGTACTCGCGCTACGTGCCGAACCTGACCCGACAGGATGGCCGCGCGTTCGCTGGACTCATCAACAGTCGCCTTGCCGATAAGGAGGAGGCGACGGCACCGATGACGCCCGCCGATCTCGACACGATGAGTCCAGAGCAGCTCAGGGCTGCATTGGCACAGCTTCTGAAGGCAGGGCCAAGCCCCGGAAAGGAGGCCCGAGACTGAGATAGCTGATCGAGAGCCCCATTTCCCGAGACCGACCTTCGTATACACGCGATGAGGAAAGCCCTATGAACAACCTTCATGCTACAGAGATCGACATGACCCATGACTCCTTCCGTTACCTCCGCGAAGGAGTGCTGCTCTGGGATGGTTCGGTTCCCCAGGCGCGGGCGCCCTACAGCGTGAACTTCGCCACCCAAGACGGGGTATATCCCGTGGTCAGCTGGGTTGATCCGCCCTTGTTTGGCGATCCGGATACTGTGGACAAGGTGTGCGCGGTGATTCTGAGCCTGCCCAATCATCAGATGTATGTCGTGAGTGCACGGCGCGACGACGCCATCGACCCAGTCGAGGTGATGTCAGCAGAGCTGTGTCCCGTTCCATCAGTGGTGGTGGACGTCTATGACCTGCTCCAGACCATCACGGCACCGGATCTGCGTCGGTTCGTCCGTGATGTGTTTACCCTCACGCCCGTGTTCCATGGCTTCTGGACAGCGACGGCGGGCACCAAGCACCACGCATGGCCTGGCGGCCTCGCGTGGCACAGTCTGGAGGTGGCCCGCGACGTGGCTGACGTGATGTCGTCCCCGGGGCCGAAGCAGGTGAGCTTCGGTACCGCCGAGTACGAGCTGGGTGTCATTACTGCGCTGTTGCACGACGTCGGCAAGACGGTGAGCTATACCGAGGAGGGCTACTGCACCGAAAGGGCGCTCACGGTTGGCCATGAACTGCTCGGCGTGGAGCTGATCCGCAAGCCCTTGGACACGCTGCGCGCGGTACGGCCCGATTTGGCAGATGCGATGACGGCACTCCTGCTGAGCCGCACCCGCTTCGCGTGCAGTCCCCATCGGCTCGAAGCGATCAGGGAGGTGGTCAGTAAGGCTGATCGCGAGAGTGCGAAGCGGAACACGAAGCCGCGTTGAAACCCGGCCGGTAGAGCACGGCGACCTGGGTCGTAAGCCCGTCGTGGGCGCTGAGACGCCAATTCGCAAAATGGCATGCGAGGAGGGTGCTTCATCCGCCGGGCACCGGTCGGTGAGTAACCCGAGCGTGCCAAGGAAACCTGTGACACCGCCATCCCATGAACAGGAGCTCGGCATGACAACTCCCGACGAACGCACACGGAATCTCCTGCAGGCCGGCGCATTTCTCAAGGAACTGCGGGAAGACAAGATCGTCCCAGAGGAAATCCGACAGGAAGCTCACCGCTTGCTCCGCCATTACCCGACAGTCTATGAGGTGAGGATGTTGGCTGAACTGGAGAAGCACACCACGGGAGTCTTCTATCTGACTCCGGATATCGAAAAGGACTGGTTCAGCTCGTACCGCTTCGGTGCGCACACGGGGTGAGACGCCCAATGGGAAGTATTGCCGGCGTGTGTCGAACTGCGCGAACGCCATCGCCGGCATGTGGGAGAAGGGGTGCCTCACTGTCGCGTGCCGGCTGGCGAATACCCGCATCCCAAGTGTCATGGAACCATCTTCATATCCTCAAGGGGGCTGAATGCACACACCACTGAGCTTGATCACCTGAACCGACCGTTTGCGACCGGGTCGCCCGTGCGCTGATCACCTTCGAATCCAGCGGCCGCGACCGGCCAAATGCGGCCTTAAAAGACTCCAAGTGCACGCCGCAAAGCGGACATTCGCAACGTATGCGGCATCAAGACACAAGGTCTTCTGAGCATCTGCTCAGACACTCCCCCGTGAAAGCTGATTCACCGGTCTTTATGCTGCCAGGAAAATGTCAGGAGCAAGGACATCCTCCCGAAGAATTGCCGGCAACCGATCAACTCCCGCTAGGCCTCTGATGGCCCCGTCGGGGAAAACCATTCGGAATGAATGAAGTCCATGTAGAGATTCGTGCGCAACGGTCAATTCTGCAGGTCCTGGGAGAGCAGGAACGAGGTCATGGAAATCGCGCTGATCACAGAATCGTTGAAGACGTACAGCTTGTCGTCTGGTTGCCACAGGCCCAGCACGTAGAGCAGCGGCAAGTAGTGCTCGGGTGTCGGGATGCCGAGCACTACATCAGTGCCGAGCGCCTGCCAAGCGATCAGCGCAGCGCCGTCTCCACTCATTATCCGCGCACGGATTTCACTGTCGGCCCGCTGCGCCCAATCGGCGGGTGCTGGGTTATGAAACTGGAAATGACTCAGGTTGTGCACGATGTTGCCGCTGCCGACCACCAGAACGCCTTCCGCACGCAAGGCCGCAAGCTCCTGTGCCAGGTCGTAGGAAACCGGCCCGGCTGGCGTTGTCCTCGATCGCATTCATCGGCTGCCGTGCTCGATGAAGAGGACGGGCATCGAGGTGGTCGTCGCGCTGCCTGTTGCCATGGGCACGCACCCTCAGCGGTCGAGGCCGATGACGGGCACGCCGGTCGGGTTGTCGCCCACGACCGGGCCGATCCACTGCTCGAGGATGCCCTTCAGCCGCTCCCCTCGGCCACGATCGCGCATGAAGGCGTCGAAGCCCACCGGCGAGGTGTTCGCGTATCCACCGTCAGCGGCAACGCGCACACATCGGTGATTCGGCGAACGTCGGTGAGCACGTCGTCAAGTGTGTTGACGCCCAAGTCGGCCATGCCAAGCGAGCCTGCGGCCACACCACCGCCGGAGAGGTAGATGGCGCGATACCCCGCGCGCTGAGCAAGCAGGGCTTGGTTGGCGCTGATGGCGCCGATGATCTGCACGGGCGACTCCGCCTGCAGAGCGGCACGAAAGATGGCACCGGGAGTATGCATCACATGTTGCTCGTTTGAGAGTTGGCCGAAATTTGCAAGGGATGTGAGGAAGGACAGGTGGATCGGTCAATACCCCTCACCCTGTCCCTTCACGGTGATGCACCTGACAAGCGTAGGACTGACTCGACAACGCCAAGCGGACACGCCAGCAGAAAGGGCACTCTTGCTTGTCGTCAAGTATCAGCATCACATGTGCCGCGTCCGACACAAACGCCCGTCAGCGGCGCGCCAGGCGCAATTCGGTCAGATGTTCGCGCACGAAATCGATGCGGTCCTGTCCCCAGTAGATTTCCTCGCCGACCATGAAGGTGGGAACGCCGAAGATGCCCCGCTCCTGGGCCCGCCTCCAATTTGCCTCCAGCACCTCGTGGCGAGCCGGATCGTCGGCGGCGGCTTCGGCGGCGCCTCGATCCAGACCGGCGCGTTCCGCCACCGCCAGCAATACGTCCAGGTCGCCGATGTCCTGGCCCTCGGCCCATTCCGCACGCATGACTTCGATCACGTAGGGCCGCAACTGCCCCTGGTCCTGTGCGAGCAGGGAAACGGCGCCAGCACGCGTCGGGTCCGTGGTCTTGGGCGGCGGGTTGTGGGGAATGCCCATGCGCCTGGCGAAGCGTCCGACATCCTGCCGCGCAATCGGCACCTTGAACTTGGCGCGCTCCGGTGGCGATCGACCGCTCCATCCGCCCAGCGGAAGCCACACGAGATTCACATGGAACTCATCCAGCAAGTCGAACATGTGCTTGGAGGCTAGGTAGCAGTAGGGGCTGCGAAAGTTGAAGAAAATCTCCAGATCAACCGCTTGCATCGTTCATCTCCATGACGGCCAAACGCTCGGCCAGTCGGTACCCCGGACAGGACACTCGGACGGACTATGGTGACTGCCACCCGCATGATCATGTAGTCGCCGGCCTGCCACGCGATCGTTGCGGCTATTGCCGGACAGAACCCGCCTGCCGGCGGAAATCCCCCGTCGCACTCGGCCAGCAGGTCAGCGAGCGGAACCGTCCGTCCAAAACGGATGGAGGTCGCGCGCGACCTCCACCACAACCACGGATGGCTTCAGTCACCGCCGCCCGAATCACGCATGTTCTGCACCTGGAACAGGCTGGGTGGATTCAGCTTGTACGAAATCTGGCCCTTGAACTGGCCGGTGGTGCAGTGCATTGCTTCCAGATCGACCATCGAGAAAGAGTCGTCGATCGGGATGCCCGAGTGCAGGTTGACCGGCAGGTGATGGTCCGGGTCCGTCTTTCCGATGGTGAAGCTCTTCCACAGATTGCCTTTGCGGTCGTAAATCAACGTGCGCGACAACGCGCCGGTCTGCGTATCCACATAGAACAGGCGCTTGCTGACCGGCGAACCATTGTTGACCGGCACGGCTTCCAGTTCGTAGGTCTTGCGCAGCTGCCAGGTGATCTCCGGGAAGCAGCCGCCCTGACCGCCGAACGCGACGAATTTGTAGCCGTCCGGCTGCGGAAATTCGTCCGACAACTTCAGCTCGTTGTGGTAGTACAACGGCATCAGAATCTCCTTGGCGCCCTTGTAGGTCCACTTCATCTCCGCCACGCGATCGTTGTAACCCTCGAAGTCCTGGATCATCAGGTCCGAGCCGAGGAAGGAGTCCGTGGTCTGCCCGGTGGGCAGTCGCCGCACGCGCCGCTGGAAGCCAAGGTACAGGTAGGTATCGTCCTGCTTGCGGTCGTCGTCGTAGCGCTGGATCAGCAACTGCGTATTGCGCACGTCGTCCGGGCTCAGCACCTTGACGTAGATGCCGCGATATAGATCGGAGGGGTTGGGCGTGACCTCCGGAATCGGCGCATCCTCGAACCGGTGCTTGTAGTTGAGGAAGTTGAACTGGAAGTGGATGACGCGTTCTACCTGACCCGTCTTCATGTTCCGGTATTGCCAGTAGAACGGATTGACCGTGCCGTTGTCGCCCCAGTTCAATCCGTGCAGGAAGTTCCAGGCCAACTTCAATCCCGCCTGCGGGTCATCCAGCGAAGGTTCCTGCGGAAACGGGCGGCCGGAAACATATCCTTCAAGTTGCAAGGTCTTGGGATCCAACTTGACGTTCTTGTAATTCGTCTTGGTCGCCTCCCGGAAGCTCTTGGTCAGCAGTTCCGAGAAGGCTGCCTTGGTCTGCACCGTGTACCAGCCATTCTTGATAAAGATGTACATCGCCGGATCCAGCATGCCCTTGTATGTCTCGACGTTGTCCTTGTCGATGACCACGCCAGGGGTGTATCCCGGGAATGTCGGCAGGCCTTTGGCGTAGGGGTTGAACGAGGCATCCACGACCGGATCACCGGTTGGGCTGTTGTCCTCGACGTAGTTGCTACCCTGCTCGGCGGCGATGGCCGCCACCGACGACAGCGCCAGCAATGCGGCGAGCACGGATGCGAGTGGTTTGGTTTTCATTGCGCCTCCTGGAAATGGTGGTGTTGATGCGTTGCGCCCGCCGCTCAGAAGCTGGCGCGCAGTTTCACGAAGAGCTGGTTCTCCTTGCCCGCCGTGCCCAGCGGGCCGGCGCGGAACCGTCCCAATGGCTCGATGCCGCTCAGGCCGTAGGATCCGTCGGTGAATGCCTGCGGAACGGTCGCGCCGGTATACGTGGTGAAGGGCGCCCACGGATTGCATGAGCGGCAGTCGTCGAAGTTGTAGCGGCTCAGGTCGTTGTAATGCAGCAGCGCACCCGCGGTAAGACTCAGGTGATTGCTGATCAGCCAGTTCACCGACGGCGAGATGGTGCCGGCGCTCGCCTTCCAGTCATGCGCGATGAGCAGCTGCGGACTGAGCCGGCCATTCATGTAGGTCGGCTTGATCAGCAGGGTGAAGGTGACATTGTTCTTCCAGTCGGGGATACCGGTCGGCCCGAGCGGGCTCTGGCCTCGCTGGTATTCGAAGATGTGCTGGAAGAACAGCTGGGCGGAAATCAACGTGGCCTGGCGACCACTGATGAAGGGGATGAAGGTGGGGCGATCGAGGCCGATCACCGAACGAAACACCGGGTTGCTCGAGTACAGATTAGGCTTCAGTGTGTTGGAGAATTCCTCGCCGGTGGTGTAGGCACCCTCGAACCGTACGGCCGACTTGGCGCGATCCCACTGAAAGTCCAACGAGCCGCCGATCAGATTGATCCGGGGGAAGTACATGTCGAACGCAATGAGGTGCTGAACCGGTATGCCCGGTATGGGTGCTCCCGTGTTACCTGGAGACCCGGTGAACGCATTGATCGCCTCGCCGTTGATCGAGTGCAGGCTGGGCAACTGCGAGCGATAGGTCAGCGCGTTCAGCGAAAAGCTCAGCGAGCCGCTCGCCGTGATGCCTTCAAATTTCAGGCCGACCGGCGAATTCTTCAGCGTCCAGGCCGGCATGTTCACATTCCGGATGCCGATCTGATGCGGACCGAAGTCGGTGGCCGCGTACATTCCCGGTACCCCGGGTGGAATCGCGGCAAAGTTGGTGACGGTAGCCCCGTTGTCCCATAGATTCTTCATGGCACGGAAAAAGCAGCCCGCATCGAGGATCACGTTGGGCGTACCGCACTGCCCGAGATTGTTGGGGCGGAACTTCTCCATGTTCCATACCAGTTGCAGATTGGCATCCTGGAACCACTTCGACGAACCCATGCGGTATTCAGCCGTCGCGATAAACATCGGAATCCGGGCATCCTCGAGCTCGTCGTAGATATTGTTGCGCGAGTAATCTATCGGATTGATCACGTCGAGCACGCGGAACAGATCCGTCCGTCCCCAGACCACTTGCTGGCGGCCGATCTTGAGGTATATCGACTGCATTGGCGATAGCGGAATGTCGCCGCTGAAATAGACCTCACGGAGGAAGTCCAAGCGGTTGTTGAACTCCGGAAACTCCAGATCGCTCTGACTCAAGTTACCGTAGCCGCCGAAGTCCACGCAGCCGCGCCGGTCCACATTGCAAGGCCTGACTGGCACGCCGAGTTCGACGCCACCACGAGCGGTTGAATGCCAGCGTTGCCCCAGCACCTGCAGCCCCTGGTTCGGGTTGTAGTTGGGCGCGTTGGGATTGGTGGTATTGATTCCGAAAGCGTTCGTGGGGGGCAGTCCCAACGCGGTCGCGTTGGCCTGATTGATACCGCCACCATGCGGAACGAAAGCCTGCGAAAGGTTCGGAAACGGGTTACCCGGAATACCTGCAAAGAAAGGCGACGCCGTATTCTGCAATTTGATCGACCCACCAGCCTTGTCGCCATATTCCTTGCTGTTCAGGCGGTAGACGCCGTCGTAGGTGCCGCGCAAGGTGGCGTGGAATTTCCAGTGGTCAGACAATTTCTTGCCCAGCGCGAGCTGGAACGTATTGCGCTCCTTCGACAACCCTACCGTATTGCCTGTGTAATCCTGGCCACGAAACTGGGTCTCGTTCTCGTAATAACCGTGTACGCTCCAGTCCGTCGAAGACGACTGCGCGCGGGCAAGGCATGGCAACGCCAACATCGACGCGCCGACGATCGCAAGGATCGTACTGCTTTGTATGGCTCTCATTTTCGCCTTCATCGGTACCCCTCCCCTCTTGTAGGTTGGCTTGACTTCACGCGGTTCTGGATTCCGCGAGGTGCGCCTCCCCGGGCGCCTCCCGCGTGACGCACGTTTCCTGGTCGGCGTGCTGGTGGATCTCCCAATCGCTGGCGCTGGCGTGTGTGACGAAGTGCGGACGGAACACCAGACACCAGGCGGGAACGATAAACATCGCCGCCAACGCATTCAGGATGAGCATGAACGACAGCAACAACGCGGCATCGGACTGGAAGCGCAAGTCCGACATGAAGATCCACAAGGCGACACCGGCCACCAGCGTCACCGCGGTGAAACTCACCGCGTAACCGGTAGTGCTGAACGCCTCGATCACGGCGTGCCGGATATCGCGAGTCCGGCCCATTTCCTCGCGAATGCGGTCCATGAAATAGACCGCGTAGTCGATGCCCACTCCGACGCCGACGGCGATCACCGGCACTGCGTTGACGTCGATGCCGATATTGTTCCAGCCCATGTAGGCATAGGTCAGCACGGTGGAGAACAGCATCGGCACCACCATCAGCACGCCCGCATGCAGCGAGCGGTAGTACACCGTCACCAGCAGAAAGGCGATGAGCATGACCAGTGGGACGATCACCAGATTGTCGCGGTCGATCGCCCGGTTGGTCGCCGCCGTGACGCCGATAATCCCGCCTGCCAGTTCCATCGACAGTCCCTTCACGCCCGGAATGATGGCGGCAATGCTGCGACGCGCCTGGTCCATGGCCCGGTCGATAGTCACCGCACGATGGTCCTTGTAATAGAACACCTCGTCGGCCTCGTCACCGGCCGCATTGACGAACTCCTTGAGTGCGCCAGGAACGGGGCTCGATGCCATGTACGCGAACATCAGTCCGCCCGCTTCGCGCTCACCATGTGGAATCTGTGCCCAGCGCGGGTCGTTGTAGTGGGTCAGCCGGTTGACCTGGCGAATCACCAGCGGCAGCGCCTTGGTGCCGCCGGCGTCCGGGTCGAGCATCATGTCGGCCTGCAGCGTCTCGATGGCATGCATGACCTGCGGCTGTTTCAACCCGTTGGCTTTGTCCGTGCGCACCAGCACATGCAGCTCCTCGGAGCCGGGAAACGCGGTGTTGATGGCCTTGGTCGAAAGGTTGTAGTCGTGGTTGCGTTTCAGCAGCGGTGAACCGGGTTCGGAATCGCCGATCTGCACATGCGCGGCGTAGTAGCCGCCCACGACGAACAGCGCCAGCATCAAGCCGAGGATCGTCAAAGCGCCATGCTGATTGCCGCCGGTACGCGCCATGAAGGCGCCAAGGGCAGCCCGGATTGCATGATTTTTGTTCTGCGTCTTGCGCGGCGCGGGCAGCACCGTCAACGCCAGCGGAACCATGAAATGCACGGTGAAGATCACCGACAGCGCCCAGAACCCGGCCGACAGGCCCAGCTCGTGATCGAACGGTATCGTGGCCAGCACCAGCGCACCGATGCCCAGCGCATCCACGATAATTGCCAAGGATCCCGGGCGGAAGAGCGCATCCAGCGCGTTGCGCGCCGCCTTCCGCCCGTCGTGGACAAGCTCGAACTCCTCGTAATAGCGCGCCACCAGCTGCACGCCGTGCGAGGTCGCCCGCGCCGCGATCAGAAACGGGATCGGCATCGCCAGCGGCTCCAGGTTGAAACCGCACAGCGCCATGAAACCCAGACCCCAGATCGTCGACAGGCCGATGCCAACCAGCGGCAGCAGCACGCCGTAGAAACGCCGGAAGTACAGGATCAGCAGCGCCGCCAACAGCGCCAGGGTACCGAACAGGATGGCGATGATCTGATTGAGATAGGTGTAGACGTAGCCGATCAGCACCGGATTACCGGTGGTGTAGACGTCGTAACCCGTTGTCGCCAGATCGGCACGCAGCTTCACCAGCGCATCGATGAAGGTGCGGTAGTCGATCTCGCCTTCGTTGAGGCGTGCACGGATCAGTGCGGAGTTGAAATCGGGTGAGACCAGCAGACCGTAAACCTGCGGGTTCTGAACAACATCGGCCTTGAGCGCCTGCAGCGCCGTCGCCCCGGCGGGCGGGCTTTGCGGGTCGTAATACGGCGTCGAGACGATGCTGCCGTCGGCGGATAGATGGGTCGAACGCACCGTGCGGTGCGTCAGGCTGGACACCTGGTTGTGGTCAACGTAGGGCAGGCTATCCACACCTTGCGTGGCTTTGTAGATCAGTGCCAAGGCCTGCGGATTGAAGATAGAGCCGTCCTTCGAGTGGACCACCATGACCATCTGGTTGGCACCACCGAAGTTCTGCTTGATGCGGTTGTAGGTCTGGATGTAGGAGCTGCTTTGCGGCAGCAGGGCGTTGAAGTCGGTGTACATCCTGAGTTTCGGCAGGAAGCTGGCAAAGATCGCCGTCACCACCAGGATCAGGCCGAGTACGATCTTGGGATTGGCGAACAGCCACTGCTCGCCACGAATCATGATTCCAACGATGGTGTCACGGACTTTTTTCATGATGGGTACCCTCAATCGGCCTGGTGGTTCGGACTGAGCCGATGCAAGTTGTCGCCGCCGGCGACGAATACCCCGCCAGCGGGCAGCAGGGTCAGTGCGGTCCACTCGCCGGAGCCCGCGCCGGCGTCGTGGGTGTCAACGACGGCCCAGGTGCCCGCGAGCCAGCGGATCACCCGGCCGTCTGCGCCGACGCCGTAGGCCTCGTCGCCCGCCCCGTTCAAGGCGTAGATCGGCACCTTCGCCGGGTTGTCGACGGCGACCCAGGTCTGGCCGCCATCGACGGTGCCGAACAGCGCCGCCGCCACACCGCTGACCCAGCCGTGGTCGCGATCCCTGAAATACATGGCATAGGGGTAGAAGTCCTCCGGCAGCGACGCCGACAGCGCCCAGTGCGCCCCGGCATCCGAGGTCACCGCCACACTGCCGAATTCACCGACGGCGATGCCATGCTGCGGATCGAAGAAGTGCACGCCGCTCAGGATGGCGTCCTTGCCCAGCGTCGTGGACGTCCAGGTCTTGCCTTGATCCGTGCTGGATACGATGCCGGTGCGGCTGCCCACGACCCACAGCCGACCCGCGCCGTCGCAGGTCATGGCGACTGGATCCATCTTGGTATCGATCGGCCGGGACTCCCATCGGTCGCCCGCGTCCACCCAAATCTTGCGATTGAAATCCAGCGCCGCCAGCGTGCCGTCGGGGCAGGCGCTGATGCCGATGATCGACGCCGGCTGCGGCAGTTCGGTACGCGCCCAGCTCTTGCCGCGGTCCTGGCTGGCGAGCAGCACGCCGCCGAGCGTGCCGGCCACTAGCCGGTTCCTTGTCGCGGCCACCGCAACGAACCGATCGGTGCGGTGAATCGGCTTGGCGCGTTCGGCAGCCACTGCGGCGTCACCTTGACTGGGCGACGTGCAGGCACCCAGTGCGATGGCGAGCAGGGCCCCCACCAACACGCGCAGGTGTTTCATCTTGATACGTTGCATGGTTTCCCCAGCCTCGACGTGCGTTGCACGACAGCGCCTGATGCGCGTCGCTTTCCACCTGGCAAGCGGAGCCGTTCCCCGGGCTCCGCTTGCCGCTATGCCGCGGCGCCCGTTTTCAGCACATCACGCTCGCGTGCCATGCGGAATGCCGTGTCCTCGATAATGTCTCCCTGCCCGCCGACCATGCCGCGCCGGCCCATTACAAGAAGGATTTCCCGAGCCGGTACGCCGTATTTCTCCTGCGCCCGCCAGGCAAAACCAAGGAACGAGCCATAGACTCCGGCGTAGCCAAGAGCCAGCGCATCGCGGCTGATGCGCTGCGGCGTCTTCTTCATCGGCACGACCAGATCTTCGGCGACGTCCTGGATCGCGAACAGATCCACGCCGGTCTCGATGCCCATCAGGTCGCACACGGTCACGAACACTTCCGTCTGCGTGTTGCCCGCGCCCGCGCCCAGCCCGGCGCAGGAGGCGTCGATGCGGTTGGCGCCGGCTTCCACCGCGGCCACACTGTTGGCCACCCCCATGGAGAGATTGTTGTGGCCGTGGAATCCCAGTTCCGTCCTGGGGTCAAGCGCATCGCGGAGTGCGGTAATTTTTTCCTGAACCTGGGCCGGCAACATGTGGCCAGCCGAGTCGGTCAGATAGATGCAGTTCGCGCCGTAGCCTTCCATCAATCTGGCTTGCCCGACCAGGCCTTCTGCGGAATTCATGTGGCTCATCATCAGGAACCCGACGGTGTCCATCCCCAACTTGCGCGCTTCGGTAATGTGCTCCTCGGAAACGTCCGCCTCGGTACAGTGGGTGGCGATGTAGATGCTGCGCACCCCCAACTCGTGCGCCCTCTTCAAATGGGATACCGTACCGATACCGGGCAGCAGCAGCGCGGATACCTTGGCGCGCTTCATCAGCGGGATGACCGCCGACAAATACTCTTCGTCGGAATGCTTGCCAAAACCGTAATTGACCGAGCCACCACCGAGGCCCTCGCCGTGCGTGACTTGAATCAGCGGTATGCCAGCCTGGTCCAGTCCCGTGGCAACGGATGTCATCTGCTCCAGCGTCATCTGGTGGCGCATGGGATGCATGCCATCGCGCAGAGTCACGTCGTGCAGGGTGATGCGTGTCTTCTTGGAGTTCATGTTCCAGCCCTCATGCCACTTTCAAAGTCAAGGTGCCGGCGAGAATGCGTTCCGCGAACATTTCCGCCGTGCGCGTTGCCGCGGCCGTCATGATGTCCAGGTTGCCGGAGTACTTCGGCAGAAAATCGCCCAGCCCCTCGACCTCCAGGTAGATCGAGACGCGGTTGCCTTCGAACACCGGGCCTTGCACGACGCGGTAGCCGGGCACGTACTTCTGCACCTCCGCCACCATCTGCTGGATCGACTCGGTGATGGCGCGTTCGTCGGGCGCTTCCTCGGTCAGGCAGTACACCGTGTCGCGCATGATCAGCGGCGGCTTGGCGGGGTTGAGGATGATGATGGCCTTGCCCTTTTTCGCGCCGCCCACCTGCTCGACGGCGCTGGCCGTGGTGACGGTGAACTCGTCGATGTTCAGCCGCGTGCCGGGGCCGGCCGAGCGCGAGGAAACTGTGGCCACGATCTCGCCGTAGGCCACCTTCTGGACCCGCGATACGGCCGCCACCATCGGCACGGTCGCCTGGCCGCCGCAGGTGACCATGTTGAGGTTCATCTCGTGCTGGTCGGTGTGTTTTTGAAGGTTGATCGGCGGCACGCAGTACGGGCCGATCGCTGCCGGCGTGAGGTCGATCATCATCACGCCGAGCGCGGTGAGCTTGTCCGAGTTCGCCTTGTGCGCGTAGGCGCTGGTCGCGTCGAACGCGATCTGCACGCCATCGCCCTGCACGAATGGCAGCATGCCGTCGACGCCCTCGGCCGTGGTCTTCAGCCCGAAGTCACGCGCGCGGGCCAGGCCTTCGGAGGCCGGATCGACGCCGATCATCCAGACCGGTTCCAGCACCTCGGAGCGACGCAGTTTGTAAAGCAGGTCCGTGCCGATGTTGCCGGGGCCGATGATGGCGCACTTGATCTTGTTCATTTTCGGGTTCCTGTTCTTGGCTCAAACGAAGCGCATCGACACGCTTCCCAGATCCTGGAAGCGCACGTGGATGGCATCACCGGCGGCCACCGAAATCGCTTCCGTGGCGCCGCCGCTCATGATGAAAGTGCCGGCCGGTATCTCTTCACCGCGCGCGGCAAGGTGGTTGGCGAGTGCGGCCACGGCGACCGCCGGATGGCCGAGCACGGCAGCACCGGCGGCCATGGCGACGATCTCGCCGTTCTTCTCCATGACCAGCCCGAGCGTGCGCAGGTCCAG
>Ga0066256_1002581_pt1 | contig 19575 bp, 20 predicted proteins | sample ThiBio_1000_biof_FD_87107 | JGI IMG/M metagenome (GOLD analysis project Ga0066256, IMG submission 87107) | Wastewater bioreactor microbial communities from Cape Town, South Africa - Thiocy_expt_1000_biof (version 2) | ecosystem: Engineered > Bioreactor > Thiocyanate-remediating >... | reverse complement strand
AAGGATGGCCTCGCCATCAGCGGCAAGGGGCCGGTCGTGCGCTCGTTTCCCATGGTGCCTGGCATCGATTTCGCAGGCGTGGTGGAAGCGAGCACGGATCCTGAATTCTCAGCCGGCGACCGCGTTATCCTGAATGGTTGGGGTGTCGGCGAGCAGCACTGGGGCGGGCTCGCACAGAAGGCCAGGGTAAAGGGCTCCTGGCTCGTTCATCAACCACCGTCGATCTCATCGCGTGATGCCATGGCCATCGGCACGGCCGGCTATACCGCGATGCTGTGCGTCATCGCGCTGGAGCGCTTCGGACTGACACCAAAGCATGGGCCTGTGCTGGTCACAGGAGCGAACGGCGGCGTCGGCAGCTTCGCCATTGCGATCCTTTCGGGCCTTGGCTACCGCGTTGTCGCGGCGACGGGGCGCGTTTCGGAAACGGCCTATCTCGAGGGGCTCGGCGCTGCCGAGATCATCGATCGCGAGCAGCTCTCCAAGCCTGGCAAGCCTCTGCAGAAAGAGCAATGGGCCGCCGCCATCGACTCCGTCGGCAGCCACACCCTGGCCAACGTGTGCGCCGGGCTTCGCGCGGATGGCGCTGTCGCAGCCTGCGGCATGGCGCAGGGGCTCGATCTCCCCTCGTCCGTTGCACCATTCATCCTGCGCGGCGTGAGCCTGCTCGGCGTAAATAGCGTCACACGCCCGCGGGAGGAGCGTGCCGAAGCCTGGCGTCGGCTTGCCGCCTCACCCGGCGCCATGGGCCTCGCCCGGGCCACACGCGAGATCGCCCTCCGCGATGTGCTTGCAGCGACCGAAGAGCTCATGGCCGGAAAGCTGCGCGGACGCGTCGTAGTCAACGTATGGAAATGACGAGCAGCGTGGCCAGCCGCGTGAAAGGGGATGCTCCATGATCGCCATTCGTAGTCCTTCCGATTTCTGGGCAGGCCTCCTGTTCATCTTCTTCGGCTCGCTGTTCCTGTATCACGCCCGCGGGATGGATTTCGGATCGGCTCTCCGCATGGGACCGAGCTTCTTCCCGATCATCCTCTCCGGCCTCCTGGTCCTCATCGGCATCGTCACGATCGTTCGCTCGGTCATTGTCGGCGGCGAGCCCATTACGAAATTCGCGCTCAAAGGCATGTTGGCGATCACTGCAGCCGGCTTGCTCTTCGCCGTATTGGTGCGCGGTGCCGGCACCATCTTCGCGGTGCCGGCGCTGACCCTGATCTCCGCTGCCGCAAGCGAACGCTTCCACTGGCGGACCGCACTGATCATGGCGACCATTCTCACGATCTTCTGCGGTGTCGTCTTCGTCTACGGGCTCGGCGTGCCAATGCCCGTCATCGGCACCTGGTTCGTCGAGTAAGCACCATGGACGTCATCACCGACTTGATGCTGGGTTTCGGGACGGCCATCACGCCCCTCAACCTGATGTACTGCCTGGCCGGCGTTTTCCTCGGCACGTTGATTGGCGTGCTCCCGGGTCTCGGGCCTGTAGCGACGATCGCCATGCTGCTCCCGGCAACCTTTGGGCTGCCGCCCGTATCCGCGCTGATCATGCTCGCGGGCATCTACTACGGCGCACAGTACGGCGGCTCGACGACGGCGATCCTGATCAATCTGCCGGGCGAGTCTTCCTCCCTTGTCACCGCACTCGACGGCTATGCCATGGCCCGCAAGGGCCGGGCCGGCGTTGCGCTCGCAACAGCCGCGATCGGATCTTTCTTCGCCGGCACTGTCGCCACGCTCCTCATTGCGCTCGCAGCACCACCACTTGCCGAGATCGCCCTCAAGTTCGGTCCACCGGAATACTTCTCCCTGATGGTGCTCGGCCTTCTGGCCTCGGTCGTGCTTGCGCACGGTCCGCTGCTCAAAGCGATCGGCATGATCGTTCTCGGCCTTCTTCTCGGGCTCGTCGGCACCGATCCGAACGCTGCCGTGCAACGGTTCACGCTCGGCGTCCCGGAACTTTCGGACGGCCTCAACTTCGTCGCCGTGGCCATGGGGATGTTCGGGCTCGGTGAGATCATCAAGAACCTCGAGAACGAGAGCGATCGGTCCGCCTTGGTGGGCAAGCTCGCAAACATGATGCCCACGCGGGAGGACTGGAAGCGCATCGTGGGTCCTATCGTGCGCGGCACTGTCGTTGGATCCGTGCTCGGCATCCTGCCGGGCGGCGGGGCCATCCTGTCGTCGTTTGCCGCCTATTCCCTCGAAAAGAAGATCTCGCCTCGCTCCGCGGAGTTCGGAAAAGGCGCCATCGAAGGCGTCGCCGCGCCCGAGTCGGCCAACAATGCCGGCGCACAGACGTCCTTCATTCCCATGCTCACGCTCGGCATTCCTTCGAATCCGGTGATGGCGCTCATGATCGGCGCCCTCATCATCCACGGCGTCCAGCCAGGGCCGTCGGTGATGTCTGAGCAGCCCGCGCTCTTCTGGGGGCTCATCGTGTCGATGTGGATCGGAAATCTGTTCCTGATCATCCTGAACCTGCCGCTGGTCGGGCTATGGGCGCGGATGCTGATGATCCCCTATCACATACTCTTCCCCGGCATCATGGTGTTCTGCGCCGTTGGCGTGTTCAGCCTGAACAACACGCCCTTCGATCTCTATGTAATGGTGGTGTTCGGATTGCTCGGCTACATCCTCATCAAGCTCAATTGCGAGCTGGCGCCGATGCTGCTCGGCTTCATCTTGGGGCCGATGATGGAGGAGTACCTGCGCCGCTCGCTCACGCTCTCCCGCGGCGATCCCATGATTTTCCTGCATCGCCCGATCAGTGCTGCTCTGCTCGTGCTCGCCGCCGTCGCCTTGTGCCTCGTGCTCTTTCCATGGTTCCGCAGAACTCGGGCCGCGGCATTTGCGGAAGATTGAACCTCTGCACGCGATCGATGGGCAAAGTCACGCCAAACTCGGCGACCGGTCGGGTTCTGGTCAGGTCGCGTAACCGTCGACCTCGATGACGGCTTGCGCAAATGCGTTCGGTGCTTCCTGGGGCAAGTTGTGCCCGATGCCGCCCTTGATTGTTCGGTGCGCGTATCTGCCGGAGAACTTCCTGGCATAGGTGCTCGGGTCGGGGTGCGGCGCACCGTTGGCATCGCCTTCGAGGGTAATGGTGGGCACCCCGATCACCGGAAATTCGGCGAGCTGCTTCTCGAGATCGTCATATTTTGGCTCGCCTTCGGCGAGGCCCAGTCGCCAGCGGTAGTTGTGCACGACGATCGCCACGTGGTCCGTATTGTCGAACGCCGCCGCGCTGCGATTGAACGTGGCGTCGCTAAAAGCCCACTTCGGTGATGCGATCTGCCAGATGAGTTTTGCGAAGTCGTGCGTGTATTTCTCGTAGCCCGCGCGGCCGCGTTCGGTGGCGAAATAAAACTGGTACCACCATTCGAGCTCGCTCTTGGGCGACAATGGCATCTTGCCGGCGTCCTGACTGCCGATCAGATAGCCGCTCACGGACACCATGCCCTTGCAGCGCTCCGGCCAGAGCGCAGCCATGATGTTGGCGGTCCGCGCGCCCCAATCATAGCCGGCGACGATCGCCTTCTCGATTTTGAGGGCGTCCATCAAGGCGATGATATCGACGGCGATGACCGACGGTTGGCCGTTGCGGAATGTCGCACTCGAAAGAAGGCGCGTCGTGCCGTAACCCCGCAGATAGGGGACGATCACCCGGTAGCCCGCCGACGCGAGCAGCGGCGCGACATCGACGAAGCTGTGAATGTCATAGGGCCAACCGTGCAGAAGGATGACCGCAGGGCCGTCGACGGGGCCGGCTTCGGCGTAGCCCGTATTCAGGACACCGGCATCGATCTGCCTCAGCGAGGCGAACGATGTGTTCGATCCTGGCTTGATTTCGGGGAGATCTGCGCGCTTCGTCCTGGGTTGTGCCTCCGCAGAGCCGATCGGAGCAAGCTTGGCGGTAGCAATGGCGATGGCACCAACAGCCGATGTACCGAGAAAGCGGCGGCGGGTCGGAGGCGGCGTTTTCGCAGGCATGGCGATGCTCCGTGGCCGAGTGCCAGTCTCCTTGCTTCAAAGAAGTCGGCCCTGGCGAGGCGATCAGCCGACCAGCTTCCAGGACGCAGCATGGCTTCCATAGGTCGACCTGGAGTGAGCGTGTCCTGCGAAACAGACCAGCTCTCGACCGCGCCGAGGATCGGTACAAACCCCGGATCGATGTCGCCCCGGCATCCGGATACGTTTATCGACCTGACTCAGGTCACTGCTCCGACGACTTCTGCGCACCGCCGGCAAGGCCGTTGCGACGAAGCGCCAGGAGTCCGGCGATGGCGACCGCGGTGAAGGCTGCGCCGGCCAGGAACGTGCCTTGCGGGCCGATGACGTCCCAGAGGGCACCAGCGATGACGCTGGCTGCCAGCAGCGCGAGGCCGGTCATGAGATTGAACATGCCGTAGACCGTGCCGCGCAACTCCGCTGGCGCAGTATCAGCGACGAGCGTCGCGAGCAGGCCCTGCGTCAGCCCCATGTGCAGCCCCCACAGGACGACGCCCAAGGCGACACCGACGATGCCGCCGGACAAGGCGAGAACAATGTCGGCAACGATCAGAAGCGTAAGTCCTGCGATCAGAATGGAATGCCGGTCGATCCGATCGGAGAGGACACCGGCGGGATAGGCTGCGAAGGCATAGACGATATTCATCAGCACCATCACGGCGGGAACCAGCGCGATCGGCAGTCCGACCGACTGTGCCCGCAGGATGAGAAAAGCCTCGCTGAAGCGGGCCAGCGTGAAAACCGTCGCGATGCCGACGACCCACCAGTAGTCCGCGCCGAGTCGGACCAGCTCTACTCGGCTCAACGGCGACATGATCTTGCGGAGCTCAGTCGGCCGCTCGGGCTCTTTGACCGCGAAGGCGATTAGACCGAAGGCGAGGAAGGCGGGAATGACGGCGATCCAAAACACAGCCTGGAAATTGTTGACCGTCCAGAGCATCAGCAGGATCGCGAGCAGCGGGCCGACGAAGGCGCCAATCGTATCGAGAGATTGTCTGAGCCCGAAACTTGCGCCGCGCACCTCGGGCGAAGCCAGGTCGGCAACGAGCGCGTCACGGGGCGCGCCGCGCATGCCTTTGCCAACCCTGTCGATGAAGCGGGCGGCGATCAACCAGGAGAGGCTCGGCGCGAGCGGGAAGCTCGGCTTGGTGAAGGCCGCCATGCCGTAGCCAAGGACGGCAAGCCCCTTGCGTTTACCCAGCCAATCGGACAACGCACCGGAGAAGATCTTGGTGATGGCCGCGGTCGCCTCGGCAATGCCTTCGATGATGCCGACCGCCAAGGTCGAGGTGCCGAGGACGGTCACCATGTAGATGGGCAGCAGCGCGTGGATCATCTCCGATGAGATGTCCATGAGCATGGAGACGAAGCCGAGAACCCAAACCCCCGCCGGGATTTGCTTCAAGTTGCCCTTGATCGATTGTGATACCGCCATGGCGAGCCCAGCATTGAACTTCATTGCCACATCAGTGTTGCGCACCTGCAGGGAGGCTGTTGATGGCCCGCCGCGTCGATATCACTGACCGATGGCAACTTCCGCTCATCAACCATTAGCGAAGAGCGACTTGTCGAGACAATTGTGGCGAACAGCGGTGATTGTCCGCTGTTCGCCACATAAATAGTACTTGGTGCGAAGCATATGTCGGAAATTCGAAGGCACGAGCAGCGATGGACATCCCCCAAGATCTCGACGAATTGACCGCTCTTTTCGAGAAGCTCGGCGCGAGAGAACCCGCATCGTGGGCAAGATCGCAGCTCGAGGAAGGAATTCCTCAGCTTCAGAGGTTCCTGTTTCTGAGGCAAGCGTGGCGCGACGTCGTTTGCGAGAACGATACGAATTGGATGCAGGCCCATATTCAAAGAGCACAGAAAAATCCTGATGCACCTTACGCCGGTGTGGGGCACGCGCTGCAGCGGTGCCGTGAGAGTGGTGCGTCCGCTCAAGACCTCAATGACATAGTGCGCGGGATGCAGGCAGAGCTGCTTTTTGGCTTCTGCTATTTGTTGGGCGACCCGATGTTCACCGAGGATGAACTTGCAGAGCTGGGGTGGGGACTGTTTGAAGTGGACGGAGATGGCAAACCAGTTCGGCCCATCGGCGGTCTCCACGAATCAGTGCTTGATACCGATCCGACGGGCCGGGAAATGCGGCCGCGCAAAGAACCTGGCTGAGAACCGAAGATGAGCGACTTCGCGAACTAGCGAAAGATGACCCATTGCAGAAGTGGCGAAGATCCAACCGCGCTGCAGGCGTTCGCCCCAAACAGCCAAGCGCGGCCGATCCATTGTCTCAGCTTCGGCGATCGCGAGACGCGCGCGCACCCGGGCCTCGAGATCCTCCGGCGCGAGCGCGCGCCCGAGAGCGGCGAGCTTCCCGCTGATATGGCGAATGTCACCGGTCAATGCGACGCAGGCAGGGCAGGTCTCGAGGTGTGCCGCCATCTCGCGGCGAGCCTCGGGTGCCAATTCCTGATCGATATAAGCGCCGATCAGCTCGGCGCTGTCACATCGCATTGCTCTCATCTTCCGTCTCGATGCGTGTCAAAATTTTCCGCAGCTCGGCGCGTGCCCTGGCGAGTCGCGACATCACCGTACCGATCGGCACACTCGTCAGGTCGGCAATCTCGCGGTAGGACATGGCTTCGAGCTCACGCAGTACGATGGCCTCTCGGAAGATCGGCGCCAGCTCGCTCAGCGCCCGCCTAAGAGTCGCCTGCTCGCCCGAGCCGATGACGACCTCCTCCGCCGATGCACTGTCGTCCGGCACTTGCCAAACCGCCGCTTCGCCCACCTGCCTGTCGAAAAGCGCTGCGTCGAACGAGATCACATTCCTGGCGCGCTTGCGGTCGCTGAGCCTCCGGAACGCGACGTTGCGAACGATCTTCATCAGCCAAGGGCGTATGTCGTCGCCTCGGAAGTCATGGAAGCTGCGATAGGCTCTCAGATAGGCATCCTGCACCGCATCCTCGGCGTCAGCGCGATGGCGCAGGAGCCAGAACGCCAAATTGTATGCCGCGTCCATGTGGGGCAGCGCCAACTGCTCGAAGCGAGCGCGTTCTGTCATCGCATTGTCACTTGCCGGACGTGCAGCGTTCATGGGTCAGATCCACGAGCCTCGCGCTTTATTCCCGCAAACTCGTGATCACTGTTTGCGCTGCGCGCGTGGTCGTCGGGGAATAAACGCGGCTGCCACGGAGTCTCCCCAGTGCGGCGCGATCGAGAGGATGCGCGCCGACAATTCACGGGAGGTAAGCCATGCCCCTGCTGTCACGCCGCGACGTCGTCGCGTCAGCGGCTCTCGCCGCTGCGCTCGGTGTCGGCGCGCCCGTCACGCTGATCACGCCCGCACAGGCACAGAAAACGCCACCTCCGGCCACGCCATTCCGCAGGTTTGCGGTCGGCACCTTCGAGTGCACGGCTCTCTACGACGGTATCTGGGAAAAGCCGCACGATCCGGCCTTCATCAAGAATGCCAGCGTGGACGACGTGAAGCGCGCCCTCCGAGCCGCAGGCCAGACGGACGAGTTCGTGCCGATCCCCTTCATACCGCTCGTCGTGAGCACCGGACGCGACCTCGTTCTCTTCGATGCCGGCACGGGCGGACAGGTGCAGCCGACCGCCGGCACGCTTCCCGACAACATGAAGGAAGCGGGGCTCGATCCGGGCAAGATCACGAAGATCATGATCTCTCACTTCCACCCCGATCACATCTTCGGCTTGATGGAGAAAGGCTCGAACGCCGCACTATTTCCCAATGCCGAGATCGTCGTCTCGACGGCGGAGTACAAATTCTGGACCGACCCCGCAGTCATCGAGAAGCTGCCCGAGGCCCGCCGCCCGCTGGCGAAGCGCATCCAGTCCACCTTCCCGGCGTGGAAGAACGTCCGGCAGGTCGACGGCGAAACGGAGGTCGCGCCGGGCATACGTTCGATCGCGACGCCGGGGCACACCCCCGGCCACATCGCCTTCCACATCGCGTCGGGTGGGGAGCAGATGATCTACTCGGGCGACACGTTTTACCAACCCGCTCTGTCGCTCAGGACGCCCCACTGGCATGGCTCGTTCGATCAGGACGGGCCGCTCGCCGAGAAATCTCGCCGCGCACTGGCAGACCGCATCGTTGCCGACAAGGTCCCGGTCGCTGGCTATCATTTCCCGTGGCCGGGAGCCGGCGTCCTGGAGAAGGACGGCTCGGGATATGCGTTGACGCCCGCCAAGGCGTGAAGCGCGCGGTGTTGCAATCCACGGCCAAGAGGAGATCGACATGTACGTCACGAAATGCCTGCTCGCGGTCTGCGCCGCCATGTTGTTTGCGGTCCAGATAGCGCTGGCGGTGGACACGCCCGTAACGACGGACGCCCCCGACCTGACGGCAGTCCGCGCCAAGATCAAGGCCAAGGACTTCAAGAGCGCGCTTGCCGACCTGTCTGGCATGGTCGACCGCGGCGTGCAGCACGCCGATGTGTACAATCTGCTGGGCTTCAGCCTGCGCAAGACCGGTGACTACGCCAAGGCGCTGACCTTCTACAAGAAGGCGCTCGACTTCGACGCCAACCACAAGGGCGCACACGAGTACCTGGGAGAGCTGTACGTCGAGACCGGCCGGCTCCCCCAAGCCAGAGAGCATCTGGCTATCCTCGAAAAGCTCTGCCCCAAGGGCTGCGAGGAGCTCGAAGACCTCGCGAAAGCCATCGCCGATGCCACGCCCAAGACCAACTGAGCGGTTTCCCTCATGAGTGCCGCCTTCTCATCGCCCGTCTCGGCTTCAGGCCTTGCCATCGGTCGCTTGTTGCTGGCTGCCTTGTTCCTCCTGGAAGGTTGGAGCAAGCTCAGGGGCTACGACGCGGCGGTTGCCTACATGAATCGTTTCGGCATCCCCGGCGCCCTGCTGCCGGCCGTCATCGCGCTGGAGCTCGGTGGCGGCCTGATGATTGCCGTGGGCTGGCAGACTCGGCTTGCGGCTGCGGCACTGGCGGCGTTCTGCATTCTGACGGCCGTTATCTTCCACGGCAACGTCGCCGATAGAAGCCAGATCCTTCACTTCGAAAAGGATCTGGCCATTGCCGGCGGTTTTCTCGTGCTGGCGGTTGCGGGCGCCGGGCGTTGGTCGGTTGACCAGGCGGCCGGACGTTAGCGACGCGGACGTTCGCTTGTGGCTCCAGGAGGACGCGGGCCGGCTGCCTCTTGGCGGCTCGTCTCAATGGCGGTGGGACTGCCCACTATTGTCCGCCCGAACGCCGGCCGGACTAGCCGCGGGACATTTCGCTGAGCCGCTTGTCGAGCGCGACGCGATCGAGCGCATCGAAAGGCAGTTGCATGAAAATGCGCATCTGACGTTCGATTGCCGATAGAGTTTTGCCGTATTCCAATCGTCGCTCCCACACCTCACCTTTCGCTTTGGTGGGGTCGGGATAGCGCCAATGAGAGGAAACTGGCGCGCCGGGCCAGGCGGGGAACTCCTTGCTCGATGCCGTGTCGCTGAGCGTAAACACGAAGTCCAGGATTGGTGCATCGGCTCCAGTGAACTCTTGCCAGTGCTTGGGATGCAATCCTTCCGTCGCATAGCCGGCGTGATCCAGCACTTCAATCGCAACAGGATCAATCACCTCACTCGGCTCTACGGCCGCGCTGAAGGCGCGAAATTTTCCATTGCCTCGCTTATTGACCACGGCTTCGGCCATGACGCTGCGGGCCGAGTTGCGGCGCGATATGAAGAGCAAATTGTAGGCCCGGTCCATGATATGCCCCATCGCTGCTGCAAACGCGAAACACGATGTGCGTTGTCATAGTTCCGGGTTCGGGGCCGAGCTGAACCCGTTGGGACCTGTCGCTGCCGCCACGCGAGCTGCTCTCAGCGGAGAGCGCTTTCTCCCACACGCGCCTTGCTTGTTATGGTTCTGCCCCAGCATCAGGTGACCGGAACCGACTGAACGCGGGCGATTGAAGCCCGTTTCGGGCCATATGCCGACCGGGCAGTGGACTTTGAGCGCTGCCACTGCGGGCTGTGGCAGGGAGCCATCTTGTCTGCCCGACCCGCCCCCCGCCACGCGGGATCCTCAACATTCTGCTCGCGACCAGACGCGCTTCGTGACACTATTGTGAAGGTTCAGTGTCAGTCCATTGAGGCGTGAAATAGCGCATGAGATTGCTCTGGCAGACGCGGTCAAATCCGCTCGCTTGGTGGTGGGCCTTCTTGACGCTCGCCAGCAGCGCGAATATTACGCTCTGGTTCCTGCTGTATTGGGAGTTCCACGGCCAGACCATTAAAAGCGCGAGCAGCGCATCCGGCATGCCGCTCATGGTCTTTCTGTCTGCTGCTTATGTTTTTGGCTGCGCCTTCAGGTCGGTTCTCCCGCGCGCGGATGTGCAGCGAATTTGCTTGTTCGATACCTGGCTATCGAGTGTCTTTATCGGTCGAACTGTCGCGACTGTAGCGGAGGTCTGCTTCGCGACGCAGTGGGCCATCGTCCTGAGCGAGCTTGCCGGCAAAGCGGGCTTGGACGCGATAGGAGGCCTCTCCTATGGGATCGTGCCTCTGATCCTCGTTGCACAGTGCTGCTCATGGTACGGTGTTTTGACGACCAACTATCTGGCCAATGCCATCGAAAATTCAATCTGGGCAGTTGTTTTTCTCTCGATTGCGATCGGCCTGTGCCAATTGCTTCCGGAGTTCAACGGTGAGGTCCGCGTAGGTCTTGCCGTCGCAATTTCCGGCATCGCTGGTTATCTCTATTTTCTCGTCACTATCGACGTACCGATGTACCTCAATCGCTGGCGCCGAGGGCTCTCTGTTGGCCACAACACCCTGAGCCCACTCGAGGGTCTCCGTGACGCGCGTACACGCTGGATAGTGACGCATGATTTTGCGCAATGGCGGGACGAAATTGCTTGGATGTCGCTGTACTTCACAGCGGCAGTGTGGGCCAGTCTCGCGCTTTGCTTCGCTTACGCGCTCATCGCGGTCCACTGATATTGTGCCCTAGAGGTCGCGCTCGCACTGGGCCACGAAGCTGCGATCGGACGCTCGGCTGGAAGCTTACGCGCGTGTTGTCAAAGTCGAGAGCTGATCGGTGTCATAGCGGTTTCGCAGATCGGCGAGCGCTTTTGGATCCGGCGCACCCTGCGCCGCGAGCTTCGCGAGCTCTTCGAAATAATGCTCGTGGCCGGGCGGAGAAACGGTCATCAGCACGCGTGCCGGCTTCTCACTGACATTCGTGATGTTGTGCGGCACCCCCGGCGGGATGAACAGATAGGTTCCCGGCGTTGCGCGGATTGTCTTGTCGCCCACATGCCACTCGCACTCGCCTTCGAGCAGGTAGAAGGTCTCCTCCTGCACCCGGTGAACATGCCGCCCGGTGGCGAACCCCGCGGGGATCGTCCAGTCGAACATGCTCGTGTGCTTGGTATTTTCGCCGGTGACGAGGAAGTTCATTGGATGACCACGCAGCATGACACCCTTTGTCTCCCCGGGCATGCGAATGACGGCATGAGCGCTCATATGATCCTCCTTCGGGGGGCTTACTGCCGCAAGCATTTGTGCAACATCGGCGACCCGCGCGGGGAAGTCGTGAACCCGTTCCCAAAAATTTGCTAAAAGACTCGCATGACAGTCAGGGTTGGCCTCTACCAGTTCGGCCCGTTCCGCCTCGACCCGGAGGCGGGCATTCTCTTTCACGAGACCCAGCCGACCATGCTTGGCCAGCGCGCCGTCGCGCTGCTACGCCGGCTGCTCGAGAGCGCGGGCGTACCGGTGTCCAAGGACGCGCTGGTCGAGGCCGGCTGGGGCGGATTGGCAGTCGCCGATAACAATCTGACGGTTCAGATCGCAGCCTTGCGCCGGGTGCTGGCCGACACGGGGGATGCCGCGAGCTGGATCGAAACACTGCCGCGCCGCGGCTATCGCTATGTCGGGCCGGCTGTTACCACCCGCGTCCCGGATGCTTCGGCTGCCGCCGCCGTCGCGTCGGCACCGACCTTGCCTGAGAAGCCCTCCATCGCGGTCCTGCCGTTCTCGAACTTGAGCGACGATCCGCAGCAGGCGTACTTCGCCGAAGGGATGGTCGACGACATCATCACGGGTCTTGCTCGCATTAAATGGTTGTTCGTCATCGCGCGGAACTCGACCTTCATCTACAAAGACCGCGCGGTGGACGTGAAGCGGGTCGGCCGCGAGCTCGGCGTGCGCTATGTGCTCGAAGGCAGCGTGCGCAAGGCCGGCCGTAGCGTGCGCGTGACGGGGCAGATGATCGACGCATCGACCGGTGCGCACGTCTGGGCCGAGCGCTACGACCGCAGCTCCGAGGACATTTTCGCGCTTCAGGACGAGATCGCACTGTCAGCGGTGGGCGCGATTGCGCCGAGCGTGCGAAAAGCCGAAATCGAACGCGTCAGGCGGAAGCGACCAGACAGCCTCGATGCTTACGATCTCGTGCTGCGGGCCCAACCTGACGTCGATTCAGGCATGCCCGAACAGGTAACGAGAGCGCTGGCACTTCTTGAGCGGGCGATCGCACTCGAGCCTACTTATGCGCTTGCGCATGGCAATGCCGCGATGTGTCACCATTGCTTGTTCCTTCGTGCCGGCCTGCAGGAGGTCAACCGCGCCGCTTCGATCCGCCACGCCCGATCAGCCATTGTCTATGGGCAAGACGATGCGCTGGCTCTGACATGGGCCGCGTTTTCCATCGGCATGGACGAGCACGATCGCGCCGCTGCATTCACGGCGTTGGAAGCAGCCCTCGCCATCAGCCCCTCTTCGGCGCTGACCTACATTCTCGGCAGCGTCATTCTCGGATGGGGCGGCGAAGCCGAACGCGCGATAGAATGGAGTGAGCGGGGTATGCGGCTAAGCCCCTTCGATTCGTGGGTTTGGGCCGCGTTTGACGCGCAGGCAATGAGCCATTTGCTGCGCGGCCGCTACGAGGAAGCTTGTCGAGCAGCCTACAAGGCCGTTCAAGCTAATCCTGCACACAGCATCACTTACGTGCAATTGGCCGCTGCGCTGGCCAAGCTTGGCCGGTTGGACGAAGCAAGGGCGGCCGCCGCGCGCGTGCTCGAGCTCCAGCCAGCCTTTCGCTACAGCCGCCAGTTTGCCGGCGTAAACTGTGCGCCAGCCCTTGCGGAAGCGCTCGGTGGTGCACTGCAGGCCGCCGGGCTGCCGGAATAGCGCAGCATCGAACAGCTTATGTCCTTCTGATCGCCTTTCGATTGGCGGCGTGGGGAACGCTGCCGACCGCGCTCGGTTTGTGGAGTGCCCGCGATGAACTTGCGCGAATGCCCCCAACCGACCTCGCCTAATCCTCGCCGAGCCCTGCTTTTTGGAAGCCCTCCAGGAAGTGCTCCATCAGCCGCGGCGTCTGGTAGGGAACGTTCGCTCTGATCCAGGAGAGCGATAGTTGCGGCTGCTCCCGCCGGATGATTGCCAGAAGGGACCGCGCCTCGTCGACGCGCCCCGCCTGTGCCAAGCTCGCACACAACAAACGTCGCGAACCCTGAAAGCCCGCGCGCAGCCGCTGAGCCTCGAGCGAGCACTCGATGGTTTCCGCATACCGCCCGGCCGCATAGTGAGCGACCGCGATAGCACCGAGGAACAGCGCCATCTCCGGATCGAGCGGACTGAGCCGGATGGCCTCTTCTCCGTGCTCTATGGCCTCGCGATCGCGACCAGCAAAAGCAAAGCCGCGACTGAGATGGGAATGAGCGGCCGCCGAATTCGGATTGAGGCTGACCGCCCGACGAAATGTCGCGATCGCCTCGTCCGTGCGCCGCTCCATCATGGCCCAGTAGGCGAGCGCGATGTGGCCCCAGGGATGGCGATCATCGAGCGCAATCGCGCGAATGGCCTGCTCGCGGCCGGGCATCAGCCCTCGCTCACGGTCGATCCAGCCCATGTGCGTTGCAAATACCTGGCAGAATGCCAACAGACCGCGCGCCGGCGCGTACTCCGGATAGGCTTCCACGGCGCGCTTCAGAGGTTCGACGGCCGCCGCGCAGTCTTCGCGTGTCAAACGCCAGAAGCATGTTTGCGCGCGAGCAACCAGTTCCCAAGCACCTAAGTCGTCGGCAGAACGCGAAAGCGTGCGAATGCCTTCGGCCGCAAGCAAGTGGGGTTCGATTGCCGCCGCGACACTGCGGGTGATCTCGTCCTGCACGACGAACATGTCGCCGATCTGCCGGTCGTATCGCTCGGCCCAATGATGGGCTCCTGTGATCGCATCGACGAGCTGCGCGCTGATGCGCAGCCGATCGCCATCGCGGCGCACGCTGCCTTCGAGGACATAACGGACACCAAGCTCACGCGAGACCTGGCTCACATCGACAGCGCGGTCCCTGTAGATGAAGGTCGAGTTGCGAGCGATGACGAACAACCATCGGATGCGGGCAAGACCGGTGATCAAGTCCTCGGAGAGCCCATCCACGAAATAGTCCTGATCGGCATCACCGCTCATATTGATGAAAGGCAGTACGGCAATCGAGGGACGATCAGGGAGCGGCAGAAGGGCAGATGCCCGTGGAGGCAGATGCGCACCGACGATGCCCGTGCCTTCGTCTTCGCGGACATCACCGACGAAACGGAGGCCCTTGCGGGGCAATGTCCGGATCAATCGCTGTTTATGGCCGGTATCGCCGATCGCACTGCGGGCAGCATTGATCCGGTTGAAAACTGCGGACTCCGAAACGACGCGTCCCTGCCAGACCGCGGCCAGGAGCTCATCCTTACTGACCACGCGGTCCCGGTGTTGGACCAGGTGAACAAGGAAATCGAAGACCTGAGGCTCGACTGCGACCAGCGCAGCCCCTCGGCGCAGTTCGCGGCAAGCTGTGTCGAGCACACAATCTTCGAATAAGTAGCGCACGAGCCCAATCCCTGGTCGCTCGAGACTGGCCGCAAGCCTAGCACACCACTCCCAGAGGCAAAATGGAAGGACGCCTAAGGAAAAATGGAGGATACCCTGAGGGCGGGTTCGCGGACTTTCTGGCACGGTGGCAGCAGTGCGATCGCGAGGAGGACCGCCATGAACCTGCACAAGCCGACCATCCTGTGCGTCGCGGCGCTGTTGCTGGGTGTATTGGGAGCAGCTTCAATATCGTCGATCGCAGCCGCACAGCAAAAACTTGAGATCAAAAGCGTCGCCGAGAAGAAACTCAAGCAACTGCCGCCCGGCCCGCTCTTCTGGCGGGTTGAGAGCTTTTCGACTCTCGGACAGGCGCAGGCCGCAGCGGGCGATACGTCACTGGCTGCCGAGGTCTCGGGCAAGGTCTGGCTCTTCACGCTCGGCCCGAAGGGAGGCGCGACACCCGGCGGCAGCAAGGTGGCGGAGATCGGGCCGGTTCCCCTCATCACTGCCAATGAATATCTTCTACGCATCAATCGCGCGTTCGGGCCCCCCGGCACCAAGACACCCGTGCCCACTCACCCAGGGTCCGAGGCATTCTACGTTCTTGCTGGCCGCCTCGGTCAGCGAACGCCACACGGCGTCAGCTACGCCGAGAGCGGCCAGTCCATGAACGGACATGGTGCCGACATGCCGATGGAAGTCTTCAGTGCCGGCACATCCGATCTGGACCAGCTCGTCATGTTCGTGGTTGACGCCACACGGCCCTTCTCGTCACCCGCCAAGTTGGACTGAGGTGGGTCTGCGCGCCGAACGGATTTAAAGTCGTTGAGCGCCTATCGCTGCGGTGTCGCCCAGTCGCTTCCGGCCCGCGCCGAGCCGTTGGATGTCGTTTGCGTCACCGGCCTTACAAGCCGCTACTGGCAACCGGTGCGCGCAGCGGGCCGCACGATTGTCGCGGCTTGAAGTCGAACTGGACGAGCGCTCGCTGCGGCGGCATGGAGCGGTCGCCCTTGATCCGCTTCAACAGCAGCTCCACTGTGCGCTCCACGATGTCGTCGGTGCTGACTCTGAGCACCGCAATCGGTGGCACATGCGTCCTCGCAAAGTCCGGATCGCCGATGCTGATGATCGAGACATCATCCGGTATGCGGCACCCCACCATGCTGGGCAGAGCCCGCTCGGTCGGAATGAGATCAACGGTCGAAGCTCGCGGCAAGACAGGGAATCTTTCGTCGGCGATGCGATCCGCATTTGCCGCCTTCGATGGCGCCAAGCTGGGGAGTTGCGGCTGCAGAAATCCGGATGCTATGCCTGATGTTCTTCGCGTATGCCCAGTCTAGTGAACATGGCTGCGCCTACGCTGAATTTTACGCGTGAGTGTCCAACCAAATGCGTCTCACCACAGCCGATCAGCGAACACTCCGCGAATGCAGACTGTTCACTGCTCTCGATGAGAATGATTTTAATCTACTGGCGCAGCACCATCGTGTCATGGAGCTCGCCTTAGGCCAATCCCTCTTCCAGCAAGGCATGCCGGCAGAGGCTTTTTTTGTCGTGCTCGAGGGTTGGGCCACCCTTTTCCGCGATCAGCCCAACGGAAATCGCATCGTGATCCATCTATTCGGCCCCGGCGATTCGTTCGCGGAAGCGCTGATCTCAACCGACAACCTGTTCTATCCGGTAAGTGCCGAGGCCGCATCGCGATTGCGCGTCGCCCGTTTCGACCTCAAGATCTATCGAGACCTCGTTTCACAAAGTCCGCGCCTCGCTCTCGCGGTCATTTCGGCTGTCTTCAAACAGCTCCGCGGCCTTGTGGATCAAATCGAGCACCACAGTGGATGGCCGCCGCGTCGCCGCATCGCAGGGTTTCTTCTCAGAATGTGCCGAGCGGGCGAAGGTGAGAACCGCTTCGATCTGCCACTTGAGCAACAGCTCATCGCCGCACGTTTGTCCATGACACCCTGGACCTTCTCCCGCGAGCTCGGCCGCCTGAGTGAACTCGGCGTCGACGCGAAGCGCGGGCAGATCGTGATCCACGATACAGCGCGCCTCGCGAGGTTCGTTTCCGGCGAGGGTGAGTGAACATGCCGCAGCCGAAACTGTGCCAGTAAGGGCACGCGGTGCAGCGGCAGTGAGGGCCGAGTTGCGCTCGCGCAAGTCGTTCCCTGAAACTATACTGTAGAAATCAACAATAATCGGTGAGGGGAGAACACGGGGCGCAATGCGCGTCCCGCAGGGGAGCTGTGCTACGGCCGAAGAAGGTCCCGAAAGCTTTCCACGCACGCCGCGCACGTCAGCGTGGCGACGGTCGGCGGAGGCCGCAGGGTTGAGTTTCTCGAGGTCGTTCGGTCGCGCGCTTACAGCTTGGGCGCAGTCGGCTGCGCCCGGCGGGCCGGTTACCCTTCCGTCGATCGTTGGTGAGACTCCCAAGGAGGTGGCGCGCCCAGCAAGGGCCAAGGCCCGAACAAAGGCGGCAGAGCGCATCACCACTCCGCAGTCGCCCACGCCCGTCGTCACACCGGCGCGCCCGGAGAGCGCAGAGGATATCGCGCGCGCCCGCGTGGATGCGCTGTCGGGCGGCACGGCAGTCATCGGCGCGCCGGAGCTGGTCGGAAGGGCGAACGTGACGATCGCCGACACATTGGCCATGGTGCCCGGCGTGATCGTGCAGAGCTTTTTCGGCGGCAACGATCAGCCGCGCATCCAGATCCGCGGCTCGGGACTGCAACAGAACCCTGTCGAGCGCGGCATCCTCATTCTCCAGGATGGTCTGCCGATCAACCGCGCGGACGGCTCGTACGTCGTCGGCCTTGCTGATCCGCGCCAGGCCGAGTTCATCGAGATCTATCGTGGATACACAGCCAACCGCCTGGGCGCGACCGTGCTCGGCGGCGCGATCAATTTCGTCTCGCCGACCGGTGTGAGCGCGCCGGGTGTCGCCTTCGGCATCGAAGGCGGCAGCTTCGGCCAGATCACGGCAACCGGTCAGGCCGGTGCCCGGCAGGGCGATCTGGACGGCCTTGTTCAATTCAGCACATCGCATCGCGATGGCTTCCGCGACTACAACGAATCCGAGCGCACCAACATCGGCCTCAACGCGGGTGCCCGCATCAGCGACAACATCACTACGCGACTCTTCTTAGGTTATACCAAGCTCGGCTTCGATGTTGCGGGTCCGTTGACCAAGGAGGCCATGGAGCAGGATCCGCGGCAAGTGCATCGCGGTCCGGTGATCGTCGGTGGCGTCGCCATCAATCCCGGCCCGAACGTCGTGCGCGATCGGCCACGCCGCGAGACCGAACAGTTCCGCATTGGCTCGCGCACGACGGCCACCTTCGGGGATCATCTGTTCGATGTCCTGATCGGCTACACCTACAACGACGATATGTTCCGCTTCCCGATCTCCGGTGGCATCCGCTCTACCGCAGGCGGCGATCTGACGGGCGTCGCGCGCTACGCCTACATGCCGGACAAGACGCGCGCGTTGCCGCTGTTCGAGCTCACAGCGCAATACGCCTGGGGCACGGCTGATCGCACCTATCATCAGAACCTCTCCGGCGCACAAGGCCCGCTGTTCGGCGAGAACGACCTCGAGTCCAGCACCTTGGCGCTCTACGCAGGGCTCAACATACCGGCCGGCACGCGCGTCACCATATCTCCGGCCATCTCATACGCCCATGCGCGGCGCATCAACGATGACGTCTATCAGGGCGCGACGCGACCGACGGCCGCCTACAATCCGGCGAACCCCACGGTGGCCCTGCCGGCTGGCGCTGTCGCCGCCACCGATACCAGCTATACGCGCAGATACTCGGGCTGGAGCCCCAGTCTCGGCCTGCTCTATGAGCTGAGCGCACACAATAATCTCTTTGTCGCGGCCAGCCGCAGCTTCGAGCCGCCAACGCATGACGATCTGCTGGCCACCATTAACGGCACGCCCAACAGCTCGCCGGGCCGGCCGCAGCCGCCGAACCCGGCGTTCCCGGCCCAAGCTTTTGCCACTCCCGATCTCGACGCGCAGACGGCGACGACGGTCGAAGGCGGCTGGCGAGGCCGGAATAGCCGCTTCGCGTGGAATGCCGTTGCCTACTATTCGTGGATCGACAACGAGCTGCTGAACTTGCGCGATGAGTCTGGCGTCTCGCTCGGCTCCGTCAATGCAAAGAAGACGACGCATTTCGGCATCGAGCTCGGCGTGACGGCCAAAATCACCGATCGGCTCAGCGGACGCCTCGCCTATACGTTCCAGGAATTCCGCTTCGACGATGATCCCGTGCACGGCGACAATCGTCTCGCCGGAGCCCCTCGCCTCACGATCGTTGCAGCACTGGGATACGCATTCACGCCAGCGCTCTATGCGGAGGTCGAGGTGAACTGGCGCCCCGACAAAACTCCCGTCGACAACGCAAACACCTTGTATGCCGACCCATTTGCGATCCTCAACACGCGCGCATCCTACGCCGTATCCGAGACGCTCTCGATCTACGGCGAAGTGCGCAACATCTTCGACAAGACCTACGCATCGTCGACCCTGATCGTAGACCAGGCACGGCCAGACCAAGCAGCTTTTCTGCCGGGTGATGGCCGCGCTTTTATCATCGGAGCCAGAACGCGCTTCTGATCCGGCGTCATGCAGAAGAGTACGCGGATGAAGACAAGCAAGAGAAGACCCAGCCGGCGGCAGGTTTGCAGCTTGCTGGCAAGTGGAGTCGCAATGCCCTTCGTCGGG
>Ga0066256_1002579_pt1 | contig 19589 bp, 14 predicted proteins | sample ThiBio_1000_biof_FD_87107 | JGI IMG/M metagenome (GOLD analysis project Ga0066256, IMG submission 87107) | Wastewater bioreactor microbial communities from Cape Town, South Africa - Thiocy_expt_1000_biof (version 2) | ecosystem: Engineered > Bioreactor > Thiocyanate-remediating >... | reverse complement strand
CCTGCGCCGCCTGGCCGAGCTTCAGCGCACGGAAATAGGCGAGCCAGGATGCCCCGGTCGCGAGGCCTGAGAGGATGAGGAAGAGCCAGGTCTTGCCGGCGATCTGGTCGAGTGGCTGAAACTTGCCGAAGGCGGCGACGATGCCGGCCAGCACCACGACGATCACCACGGTGCGGATCAGCGTCGCGAAGTCGCTGTCGATATTGGCGATGCCGACCTTGGCGAAGATCGCCGTCAGCGCGGCAAACACCGCAGAGAGCAGCGCCCAGAAGACCCAGTTGTCGATCAGGTTCATGACAGGTTGGCTCCGAATGCCCCGGCTGGTCCAGCTTGTACTCCTGGCCGGGCGAGTCGTAACCGCTGGCCGGGGCGGAGTATCTGCAGGTCTAGCCAGCGCGGGAGGCGGCGGCTAAGACGACGGGCATCAGATCGCGAACGCCCCGGATAGCGCCAACAGCATACCACATGGAGTTTGCCCGTGACTGATGCCGGAAAGTTCGAGCCCATATTAACCCACCGCCCGCGTTTGGCACGGAGGCGTGCATGAATGTCGTGCCCCACGCCCTGCTGACCGGCGACTCCGTCGAGCTGCCGCAGGGTGGCCCGCTTTATCTGCAGCTGAAGCGCTGGATCGAGGAGGCGGTCTCGTCCGGCGCCATCCAGCCCGGCGATGCGCTGCCCTCCGAGCGCGATCTGGCCGTCAAGGTCGATGTCTCCCGCGTCACCGTGCGCAAGGCCGTGCAGCATCTCGTGCGCGACGGCCTGCTGGTCCGCCGGCACGGTTCGGGCACCTTCGTCGCGCCTCAGACCAATCGTGTCGAGCAGTCGCTCAGCCAGCTCACCAGCTTTGCCGAGGACATGGCGCGCCGCGGCATGGACGTCCGTTCCGTCTGGCTCGATCGCGGACTCTACGCGCCGTCGCCCGAGGAGACCGTCGCCCTGGGGCTGTCCTCCAGCGAGCAGGTCGCCCGCGTGGCGCGCCTGCGGATTTCCGGTGATGCGCCGCTGGCGATCGAGCGGGCCGCGCTGTCGGCGGCGATCCTGCCCGATCCCGAAGCGGTCGGCACCTCGCTCTATGCGCATCTCGACAGAGACGGCAACCGGCCCGTGCGCGCCATCCAGCGCATCCGGGCTGTCAGCGTCGGCGCCGAGGATGCCCGGTTGCTGGATGTGAGCGTGGGGGCCGCCGTCCTCCATATCGAACGCACCTCCTACCTGGCCTCGGGCCGGGTCATCGAATTCACGCGCTCCGTCTACCGGGGCGACACCTATGACTTTGTCGCCGAGCTCCGCGTGTCCGGCGAGATGGGAGTCCGCAGATGACCACCACCTTCATGCGCCAGGAGATCGAGGAGATCCCGGCGGCCGTCGCGCGCCTGCTGGATCGCGGCGCTGGTCAGCTCGATGCTGCGGGCGACGCGTTGCGCGCGGCTCGCCCGGTGATGATCGCCACCATCGCCCGCGGTTCGTCAGACCACGCAGCCTCGTTCCTCAAGTATGCGTTCGAGCTCGTCGCCGGCATTCCCGTGGCGTCCATCGGTCCGTCGATCGCTTCGATCTACGGTCGCGAGCTCGACCTGAAGGGGTGCGCCGCGCTGGCCATCTCGCAATCCGGCAAGAGCCCCGACATCGTGCGCATGGCGAATTCCGCCCGTGCGAACGGCGCCTTCACGCTGGCCCTGACCAACACCCCCGGTTCGCCGCTGGCGGAAGCCGCCGATGCCCCGATCGACCTGCTTGCGGGCGAGGAAAAGAGCGTCGCCGCCACCAAGAGCTTCGTGGTGTCGATCGTCGCCGGGCTCGCCGTGCTGGCTCGCGCGACCCAGAGCGATCAGCTCCAGCGTGCCGTCGCGGAACTTCCGTCTTATCTTGAGACGGCAATCTCCCACGATTGGGGGGTGCTCGGCGATGCGCTGATGGATCGGCAGTCCATGTACGTTCTCGGCCGGGGGCCGTCCCTTGCCATCGCGCAGGAAGCGGCGCTGAAGTTCAAGGAAACCTGCGGCCTCCATGCCGAGGCTTATTCGGCGGCCGAGGTGCTGCACGGCCCGGCGCGTATCGTCGAGCAGGGCTTTCCGGTGCTGGCGCTGGCCACCGAGGACGCGTCGCAGGCCTCGGTTCTTGAGGTGGTCGATCGGCTGTCGGGGCAGGGCGCCCGCGTCTTCGTCACCTCCACGGCACCGACAGCCGGCACCGCCCTGCCGTTCACGCCCACCGGCGATCCCATCACCGGCGCGCTGGCGCTGGTGGTTTCGTTCTATGCCTTCGTCGAGGCCCTGTCGCGGCGGCGCGGCTTCGATCCGGACCGTCCGCCTCACCTCAAGAAGGTCACCGAGACAATATGAGCAGTACCCGCCACGCCCTGACCGGCGCCCGCATCTTCGACGGCGACCGGTGGCACGACAATGCCGCGCTCGTCGTGCACGAGGGGATGGTCGAGGGCGTCATAGCCGCTGAGTTCATCACCGACATGCGGCGGGTCGTCCTGCCGGGCGGCATGCTCGTTCCCGGCTTCGTGGATCTGCAGGTCAATGGCGGCGGCGGCGCGCTGTTCAACGCAACGCCGACGCCCGCCGCCATCGAGACCATCTGCACCGCGTTCCAGCAGTTCGGCACCACGGCCTGCCTGCCCACGCTGATCACCGATACCCCGGAAGTTTTCGATCGGGCCGTCGAGGCGGGCCTCGAAGCGGCACGGCGCGGCATCGCCGGCTTCCTCGGCCTCCATCTCGAAGGGCCGCACCTCGCGGTCTCGCGCAAGGGCGCGCACGATCCGGCCCTCATCCGCCCCTTCTCCGACAATGACCTGCAGCGGCTCATCCACGCAAAGTCCGGCATGCCGGTGGTGCTCACCACCGTGGCGGCCGAGACTGTGACGCCCGAGGAGATTGCGGCCATCGTTGCGGCGGGCATCGTGGTCAGCATCGGGCACTCGGACGCGAGCTTCGCCATGGTGGCGGAGGCGGCCGATGCCGGCGCGACGATGGTCACGCATCTGTTCAATGCCCAGAGCCAGATCGGCAATCGCGAACCGGGCGTCGTCGGCGCCGCGCTCGATATTCCCGGCCTCAATGCCGGGCTGATCGCCGATGGCATCCATGTCCATCCGGCCGCGCTCGATATCGCGCTCAGGGCGAAGCGCGGTCCCGGCCACGTCTTCCTCGTCACCGACGCGATGTCGGTGACCGGCACGGATGCGCAGAGCTTCAGTCTCACCGGCCGCACCGTCTACCGCAAGGACGGCGCGCTACGTCTCGCCGATGGCACCTTGGCCGGCGCCGACCTGACCATGATCGCGGCGGTCCGCTATCTGCATCGCACTATCGGCATCGAGTTGGGCGAGGCCCTGCGGATGGCGTCGCGCTACCCGGCGGAAGCGGTGGGTCTGTCCGCCCACCATGGTCATCTCGCCCGCGGTGCGCGCGCCGATATGGTACTGCTGTCCGATGATCTTGCCGTGCGCACCACCTGGGTCGGCGGCGAAGAAGTGTTCACCGCCTGACGCACGGGGTGTTTCCAGTCCCGTTGCGGCTGGTATTGTCCGTCCCCTGATTTGGGGAACGCAGCATGAAGATAGGTGTCCTGGGCACGGGGCCGGCGGGCAATGCCATCGGCGGCAAGCTGGCCGAACTTGGCCATGACGTGATGATGGGTGCCCGCGCCGCCGATAACCCCAAGGTGCTTGCGTTTGCCGAACGGACGGGCGGCCGCGCCGGTACCTTCAGCCAGGCCGCCGCCCATGGCGAGATCGTCTTCAACTGCCTGCGCGGTGACGTGGCCATCGACGTTCTGACCGTCGTCAGCCCTGAACTCGACGGAAAGATTCTCGCCGACGTCTCCAATCCGCTGGATTTCTCGAAGGGCGCGCCACCGACTCTGGCCATCACCAACACCGATTCGCTGGGCGAAGTGCTGCAGCGCGGCCTGCCGGCAACGAGGGTGGTGAAGACGCTGAACACCGTGAACAGCGCGGTGATGGTCGATCCTGCGCTGATCCGGGGACCGCACGCGGTCTTCGTTTCCGGCAACGATCCGGTCGCAAAGGGCAAGGTGAAGGACATCCTGCGCAGCTTCGGCTGGCAGCAGATTCTGGACCTGGGCGACATCACCAGTGCGCGCGGCCCCGAGCAGTATCTGCCGCTCTGGCTGCGGCTCATGGGCAACCTCGGCACCGCCGATTTCAACGTCGCGGTCGTGCGCCGCGAAACCTGACTGGGTCGATCGGCGGTTGACGTGCCAGGCGGAACGCTATTGATTGCCCGCCGGCAGCGAGCGTTAGCCTTCTGCCAAGGGGGGACCATGCGGGGGCGGGTTTCGGCAACGGCATTGCGGGCAGGCGCCACGCTTTCGGTGGCGTTGCTGGCGTTCGGTCCCGCATCCGCACAATCGGTTTCGATCAGCACGGATCAATCGACGCCCGTGGACATCCCCGACGGCTATGATTTTTCGAACACTGCGACCATCGATGTCGACCTGACGTTCTTCGATCCTGCCGTGACGGCACTCGGATCGGTTCCGGTTTTCGTCAATGGTTCGACCGGCGTGATCGTTTCGCAGGGAAGCAACGCCGTCGAACTGTTCGACGTCGGATCCTTCAACAATCTCGGCTCGATCTCAGCCTACGACCTTGCCGTGGGCGCAGACCATATCGGCGATTTCAACAACTCGGGGAGCATTCAGGGCCTTTTTGGGCTGCAGGCCGGCCGCATCGATACGTTTGCCAACAGCGGCACCATTTCCGGCGATGAAGTCGCGGTAATGATCTACGGCGCTCCCCGAAGCTTCAGCAACTCTGGCTCCATCGTATCTGCGGGAACGATTGGGTCGTCTGACGGTATTGGCGTAATTCTCGTCGAAGGCGTCGGCAGCTTCGTCAACACCGGAACGATTTACGGCTACTCGGCCGGCGTCATGATCGGAGCCAATGCCGATCCCTCCGTAACGACTGCAATCGTCAACAGCGGCACGATTGAAACGGATCCGTGCGGCTGCGGCCTTTTCGGTCTCGCCTTCTCCGGCGGCACGCTCGTGAACTCGGGAACCATCAGCAGCGCCATGGGGGTCCTGTTAGCGCCCGGCGGCTCCCAAAACACCACAGTGACCAATTCCGGCACCATTGAGGGAACGGCGCCTGTCGACTCGCTGCCATTTGCCCCGTTTTCCGACCTCACGGTGGCGATGCTGTTCGATTCCATCACACCGACGGAAGATGTGCTCCGCCTTCTCCCCGGCTCACGCATCCTTGGCGCCGTAGGCTTTGGTCCGGGGGAGGACACCCTTGATCTGACCCGCTACCAGGGCAGCAGCTTCCAGCTCTATTACGACCTCGAAAATGTCCTGACCGGTGGCGGAATTATTCTCGATTCGCATTCGCCGGATCTACGAATGGTCGGGACGATTGACGACACCGCCGTTCGCTCGTTCGGGGCGGCCCAGTTTGGCAACCATGCGTCTATGCTGCTCGCGGCTATCGGCAGCGCACGAGGCAGTGCCGGAGGACCGGTTCCATCGGAGTTGGGCTATCTGCCGTCCGCCGCACAGTCCGATGCTGCCGTCGCAGCAGGGATGCTCGCGACTCCTCTGCCGGGCCCGCGTGTCTGGGGCGCCGCCTTGGGTGGCGCCAGCGCCGACGCCACCGTCGGCAATTCCAGGTCGCAACTGCTGGGCGGTGTCGTCGCCGGCGCCGACGTGGCGGCGGGCAATGGCGGCCTTGCGGGCGGTCTCGTGAATCTCGGTGCGGGACGGTTCGCTACCCCCGCGCGGGGGCAGGTCATCACCAGCACCCTTGGCACGCTCGGCCTCTACGGCGCAACGGATCTCGGGGCCGCGTCGCTGGATCTTGCCCTGCTGGCCGGCGGTTCTCTCAATCACAGCGAGCGCGAAATCTCGGGGATCTTCGGCATCGAGACCGCGGTCGCGGACTATGCCAGCTGGTTTGTGAGCCCGTCGGTTGCCCTCAACGCGCCGCTGGCGCTGTTCGATGCGGTGGAAACCGAAGGCGGCCTGAGCCTCATGTATGTCGGCGGCGTCGCGGGGGCCTATCAGGAAACCGGGGCAATGCTGAACCTCAGCGTGCCGGCGCGGGCCATCCACCTGCTCGAGGCGCGGGCCGACCTCTCGGCGTCGACCACGCTCGGCGGCATCACGCTGACCGGCACGGCTGGCGTGCTTGGCTCCGCCAACCTGGGCGCCTCTGACACCGTGCTCGGCATCGTCTCGCCGCTCGGCGGGACCAACGGAGGTCTGGTGTCCACCGCGCCCGGCGCCTTCGCCTCGGGCGCCTTCGTCCACGCCGCGGCAATCGCGCCGATAGGAAAAGGCGCCGACCTGACCTTCCGCGCCGGAGCGGAAATCCGCTCCGATGCCGTCGCCGCCGCGTCCGGATCGCTGGCGCTCAAGGGCGCGTTCTGACGCTCAGCCCCGCCCGATATAGGGCATGGTCGTCGCCATCACGGTCATGAACTGCACATTGGCCTCCAGCGGCAGGTCGGCCATGTAGCGGATGGCGTCCACCACGTGCTTCACGTCGAAGGTCGGCTCCGGCACGATCTGGCCGTTCGCCTGCAGCGAGCCCGAGTTCATGCTCGAGGTCATGTCCGTCGCGGTGTTGCCGATGTCGATCTGGCCGCAGGCGATGCCGAAAGCCCGTCCATCGAGCGAGATCGCCTTGGTGAGCCCGGTGATCGCATGCTTGGTGGCCGTATAGGCAGCCGCGCCGGGGCGGGGCGCATAGGCCGAGATCGAGCCGTTGTTGATGATCCGCCCGCCCTGCGGCGACTGCGCGCGCATGACCCGGAACGCCTCCCGCGCGACGTAGAACGCGCCGTTGAGGTTGACGTCGACCATGTTCTGCCAGGTGGCGACATCGACATCGCCGAACACGGCCTGGGGCGCAAATCGGCCGGCATTGTTGAAGACGACGTCGATCCGGCCGAGCCGTCCAACCACCGCCGCGAAGAATCGATGCACCGCGGCCGGGTCGGTCACGTCGCAGACCCCTGAGTGTCTCGCGCCGGCCAGCTTCGCGCTTTCGGCCAGTTCAGGCGCCCGGCGCCCCAGAATCGCGACCCTGTAGCCCGCCTGGCCCAGCCCGACCGCCGCCGCCCTGCCGATTCCTGAGGTCGCGCCTGTAACAACCGCGACTTTGCCCTCGCTCATATCAACCTCGAACTGTGGAATTTCCGCCGTCCTGCCGCCGATCCGGCGCAGGCAAGGCAATCCGCCAGCCAAATGTGGCGCGGAAGGGGTCATCTCCGCGGGGCGTCACACGGACCCGGCCTTTGCGAGGACTCAGAAGCCCCCGTGACGCCCGCAAGCCCTTGCATTAAGGGCTTGTTCAGGCCTCTTAACAGGAGGTTTCCAGTTGTGTGCTGAATCTGCAACAACGAGGCCCCAACCATGTTGCATTGCCCCGATTTCGCCTTCTCGCCCGTTGCGTCGGCCCCCGGCGCGGGTATGGTCGGTCTTGCGAATCCATGCATGGGATCGTTTGTCGGTCGCGACGCGACGACAACACACACCGAAAAGTGTGGTCGCGTTTCGACAAACCGCCGGGCAACCGGCACAAGAATGACTGACTTTGGAGGTCAACAATGAATATCAGGAGCCTTCTTCTGGGTTCTGTCGCAGCAGCGGGTATCTCGACCGGCGCATACGCTGCGGATCTGGGTGTGCTCACGTCGCTTGACGTCTGCGACGCTCTCGGCCTGTCCGGCCTGACCATCTCGTCCGACACCAACTGCCTGCAGATCAGCGGCTCGGTTTCGTATGAATTCGTCTGGGGCGACTACAAGGGCAATGGGTCCGATGCTGGCGGCGTCGGTTCGATCCAGGATGCGCGCTTCGCCGATCACCGCGTCGGTAACGTGCCGGGTGGCAATGGTCGCGTCACCATCGCACAGCCGGGCTTCTGGCAGGGCGCCGCTCCGAATGGTCCGGCGGTTAATAACGATTGGTCCAGCAAGGTTGAAGCCTGGGTCAAGCTCGTTGGCTCGGCCGACACCGACTTCGGTCGTGCGCAGGCGATCATCGTTCTGCGTCAGGTCGAGCAGTCTGTCGTTGTTAACGAGCGCCAGGGTAATGCCGTCAACAACTTTTGGGGCGACACGCTTAACGGCACTGCCGACAGCTATGTCGGTGGTGACAACACCGCACTTCAGCTCGATCAGGCCTATGTCAGCGTCGGTGACTCGACCGTCCTGATGGCTGGTCTCCGCAAGCGCAATGCGACGGGCTCGATCGGTAACTTCGGCGACGACAAGCCGCTGAACTTCACGGGTCTGGTCAATTCCAACAAGGTCGAGCACGGTGTTCTGGTTGCCGACGAAGCCGGTGGCTTCGGTGGTCACTCGATCCAGATCGTCTCTGATCTCGGTAACGGCGTCTCCGTCGGCGCCGGCCTCGAGCGTCTTGAGGGCTACAACACGGCATCCTGGGCCAATGCTCCGGATGGCGCTCAGGCCGCGGCGAACAATGCGGCCAACGCAGGTACCGCCATCGGCGTGATCTCGTACAAGGGTGACGGCATCACGGCTCATGCCACCGGTTGGGCGCTTGGCGTTCTCGACGGCAACGTCGACAGCTACGGCTTCCACGTCGGTGCTACCGCTGTTCTGGACCAGGTGACGGTCCTCGGCGCGGCCGCATACAGCTACGACACGGCCACGCTTGCCTACACCTTCGGCGCCCTCGGCAGTGCCCAGGCTAAGTTCGACATCTTCACCGTCGCTGTGTCGGCTGAAGTGACGAACCAGACCGTTGGCAACCCGGGCTACGGCGTTGGCGGCTCGTTCGGTGCGAATGTCACCGACGGCGTCGCGATCAACGTCGGTGGCAAGTGGTTCCGCAACGGCGCTGGTGAAGACACCGCCCACGGTGCTGCCCAGATCGTCGCCAGCGTGACCGAGACCATCAAGCTCACCGGTGAAGTCGGTGTGTGGTACGGCTCGCACTCGCAGGCTCAGGCTGGCGCTCCGGCACCGACCTCGGTGTACTACGGCGCGGCGGAAGTTGCTTGGACCCCCGGTGGCGCCAACAACTTCTCTTCGTCCCTCAAGGGCGAAGTGTACTCGAACGGCGCTTACAAGGCGACCTTCAAGGCCTCGAAGGCCTTCCAGTAAGCCTTACTGGACTAGTGACTTGGAAAGGCCCGGCTCTGCCGGGCCTTTCTCTTTTCAGCGTCCCAGTTCAAGAAAATCTGTAGTCGGCTCGGTCGCTTGCATGCTTGCGGATTTGCCGTGATGGGCTATGGCTGTCTGCGGGGGCGCGAGAGTCGGTTCACTCTGAGGGCGCAATGAGCGGCATCTTCTTGCGTTGGGGCATTCCCGCGCTGGTAACTGTTGTTGGCGGAACGTCACTGGCGATCTCCGCCACGGACGCCACAGTCACCAGGGACCTCACCGCGCGGACGGCGACCGTTCTCACCGCCGAGCAGCGCAACTGGGCCGCCGTACGTTTCGATGCGCGCGATGCTGTCATCACCGGCACGGCGACCGATCAGCAGATGATCGATAATGCTGTCCGTCGGGTCGCCGCGGTTCACGGCGTCCGCTCCGTCACCTCCGGCGTCGTTCTTGCCGAATTCGTGAGTCCGTTTCCGTTCCGCGCGACGCAGGAGGGGGGGCGTGTCGTCCTGTCCGGCGGTGTCCCCGACGAGACTGTGCATCGTGAGATTGTCGCGAAAGTCCCGGACGCCACGGATTCGTTGCGGCTGATGTCGGGGGCGCCGCCCGTTGAAGCGTGGCGGACCGCAGTCGTATTCGGGCTCGATCATCTGAGCGAGCTCGACGAAGGAACATTCACCCTCGACGATCTCGATATGTCCGTAACCGGCCGGGCCCGCACGCCCGCGGCCTATGACGCGCTCGCGCTCCTCGCCAATCAGGTGCCGGTCGGTACGCGTCTGGTAACGCGAGAGATCGCACCGGCTCTGGCCGATCCCTTCACCTTCGAAGCGAGCTTCAACGGCAGCCGCGTTTCGGTGTCCGGGTTCGCGCCGACCGAGGCGTTCTCGGAAGCACTGCGCACGGATGGCGTGGGCGGCTGGCCGGTCTCCACCAGCCTCGTCCTGGCCTCGGGAGCGCCTGCCGCTTTCGAGGACGAGGCGCGTAGTCTGCTCGAAAATCTCGTGAAGCTTGAAAGCGGTAGCGCCAGTATTTCGGGCGATGCCTTAGCGCTCGATGGCCTTCCCGCCGACAGCGCCACGGCCGACGCCGTGCAGCTTGCAATGACCTCGATGGGGGCAATCGTGACCCTGGCGCCGCCGCGCGTCGAGGGCTACGAGTTCATCGCGACTCGCGAGGGCAGCAACATCGTCCTCACCGGCCATGTCCCGGATGCGGCCACGCGGGACCGGCTCGAAGAACTCGCCGGGGTGGATGCGTCCGGGCTCGAGCTGGCGCGCGGGCAGCCGGAGCGTTTTGAGTCTGCGGTCGAATTTGGGCTCGATCTGCTGGGGCGCCTCAGCGAGGGGCGCTTCGTCATCAGCAACACCATGCTCTCGATCAGCGGCCGCGCCGCGACCGTGGCGGATTTCACCACCGTCGAAACGACGCTCGCGGCCGGTGCGCCGCAGGGTCTTGTGCTGGCCGGCGCTCAGATCCGGCCGCCGATGGCGACTCCGTTCCTGTGGTCGGCGCGGAAGGATGCTGATGGTGGCGTGCGGCTCGCCGGTTTCGTGCCGAGCGGCGACGCCCGCAGTGCCCTGCAGGCGCTTGTGCCCACCCTCAAGGACGACACCACCACCATCGCCGACGGCAATCCCGAGAATTTTGCGACCGAGGCCTCGTCGGCGCTGGGTCTGCTGCCGAAATTCGGCACCGCGCTGATCGACTACGACGGGACCCGCTGGACGCTGAGCGGCGTGGTGACCAGCGCGCAGGATGCATTCGAGATCGATCAGGCCTTCGGTGCTGCCGGGTTGCGGCAGGCAGGTTGGACGCTGAGCCTTGATCTGCCCAGGCCGGCCCCGGTGGCTGCCCTGCCGATCATCGATCCGTACGTGTGGCGTGCCCAGAAGGCCGCCGACGGCCGGGTCACGCTCGGCGGCTTCGTGCCGACCGAGGGACTGAAGAAGATCCTGTTCATGCGTGCCGGCGCTGGCGCGATCGACACCACCAACCTTGGGGCAGGTGTCCCCGATGGCTTTATCCTTGGCACGCTTGCGGGCATCGATGCGCTGCAGATGCTGAAGGAGGGCTCGCTCGGCTTCGACGGGCGCTCTTGGACGCTGACCGGGCAGGTCGCCTCGACCGCCGACCGACTTGCGGCGGAAACCTCCCTGCGCAAGGCTGTGGACGCGACGGATTGGCAGGTTGCGATCCAGGCGCAGGATGCGCCGCGCGTCGTCACGCCTTACCGGTGGATGGCCACCAAGGATGCGGCGGGGCAGGTGACCCTGTCCGGCTATGTGGCGACCGAGGAGATGCAGCGCTTCGTCGCCGTCCGCGCCGGCGCCGATGCCACGGACACGACCGAGGTCGCGTCGGGTGAACCCGCCGGCTTCACCGCCGATGTCCTCGCGGCGCTTGAGGCGCTGGGCCATCTCGTGTCGGGCACGGCCCGCTACGAGCGCGGCGTCTGGACCCTCGAGGGAACGCCGGCGACGGCCATGGCGGGCACCCTTGCCGTCGCCGCGCTCGAGGCGGCGGCGTCGGGCGGCCCCGGCTGGCAGTATCGGCTCGACGATCCGCTGGAGCCTGCGCCCCCCCCGCCGGGACTGGCCATCGCCAGCGTGGAGCGGGAGGCCATTGTCGAGCGGGCGCCCGAGGCCATGGCGCCCGACGTTCCCGCCGAAGCCGCAGCGCCCGAAGCGCCCGCCGAAGTGCCGGCGGAGGCCCTTCCGGAGGCACCGCCGATCACAGAGCCCGTGGTCGAGCCGGCCGTGCCTGCCGAGACCGACGTCGCCGTGGTCCCGGCGCCGGATGCGCCGGTTGACGCCTCGCCCGAAGTCGCAGCGCCGTCGGTGGCGCGCAACTTCGTCTTCTCGGCCACCAAGCCGCTGGGGCAGCCCATCGAGCTCAGGGGGCTGGTCCCGGCCGATGCGACGCGGCGTTTCTTCGCGGTGATCGCCGGTGACGTGCCGGTGGACAATGTCGAGGTGGGCGACACGCTGCCGGGTAACTTCATCCCCAATGCCGATGCCGGCATCCGGCTGCTGGCTGCACTCGAATCCGGTGAGTTCGGGCTCGATGGCGACACCTGGGTGCTGAGCGGCAAGGTCGGCTCCGAGGCAGCGCGCAGCGCCGCCCTCGCCAGCATCGCGGCGGTGCCCGCGGCCGCCGGTTGGCAGACGGATGTGTCCCTGCTGCCCGCCATCGATATCTGTCGCGAGCGGGTCGGCAGCTTTGCCAGCCGCAACGCCATCCTGTTCGAATCGGGGAGTGCGCGGCTGGCGGAGGAATCGATGGCGGCCATCGATGAGCTGGCGGGGTACCTGAACAGCTGCCCCGAGGTGACCGTGCATGTCGAAGGGCATACCGATGCCGATGGCGACGACGCCCTCAACCTCGCCATTTCGGTGTCGCGGGCCGAAGCTGTAGTCGAGGCACTGATCGATCGTGGCGTCGGCTATCAGCGGCCCTATGCCGCCGGCTATGGCGAGAGCCTGCCGATCGCCGACAACGCCACGGCGGCCGGCAAGCGTGCGAACCGCCGCATCGCGTTCACGATCCTCGACGAACCCGAGTAAGAAGCGTCATGTCCGTCGATTCGCTCATCTACCTGCTCGAGGTCTATTGGCCCTATCTGGCCGGTGCGGCGGTGATCGGCCTCGTTACCGGCTGGGTCACCTACCAGGTTCCGGGCAAGTAGCGCCGATGCCCAATCCCGCGCATATCTTCGAGGTCGCGCTGCTGATCCTCGTGGCTTTCCTCATCGGTGCCACCATCGGATCGCTGGCGCGTCGCCTGACCCTGCCCAGGGCCAGGCCGGCCACCGCGCCTGTCGTGGTCACGCAGCTGCCGCCGGGCCCGCAGCTGGTGACGGCCCCGGCCATCGTCCCGGTGGATCGCAACCGTCCGCGCAGCGCCGCCGGACGGCTGGCCGCTGCCGGCGCGGCCGACGAGCCGGCGGCCGCGACAGAGGCGCCGGTCCCGGTCGGCGAGGCCCTGCCATTGCCACCCGCCGCAGCACGGGAAGACATTCCGCCGCCGCCGACCCCCGCGCCGTCGCTTGGCGGCTTGCAGGCGAGCATCAGCATGCCGGCGATCGTGCTGCCCGAGTTCTCGACGGCGCCTGCGCGCCAGCCGGCGCACGTTGCGGGCGAACCGACCTCGGCGACGGACAGCCCGCCGCCTGCTTTCCCGCCGGCTCAACCCCATGAGGCCGACGCGGACGAGGCCCCCGAGGTCATGCCCGAGCCGGCCGATGAGCCGGTGCGAGCGGAGGACGTCCCGCCGATCGATGAGACCATGCATGTGATCGAGCGCTATATTTCGGCGGCGATCGCGGCGGACCCGCTGCCCACCTCGAAGCCGATCGAGGCAGCAAAGGTGGAGCCCGTCCCGGTTCCGTCGACGGTCGAGTTGTCGTCCACACCAGCGCCCCCACCGCTCGACGCCGCACCTGTCGCGGCATCGATGGTCGCGCCAGCGCCGGCACCCGAACCTGAACTGCGTCCCACCGAACCTGTACCCGCAACCAGCCCCGAAGCCGCGTCGGCGGCGGAGCCAACCCGGGCGCCCGATCCACTTCCCGAGGCCGAACCCACGCCCGAGCCTGACCCGGCTCCGGAGCCAGTACGCCCGAGCGACACCGCGCTGTTCGACCGCGAGGCGGAGTCGGCCGCCATGCATGCCATCGAGAGCGGCAACTGGTCGCCGCGCCGCCGCACTCCGACGCGGCCGGTACCGGCGCCCGAGGGCACGGCGGAGCTGGATACGGCCATGGCGTCGGCCCGCTCGGCGGTTGCCGCGGCGACGGCTGCCGCCGCGGCCGCCATCGTCGAGGCCGAAGTTCCCGCGAGCTTCGAGACGGGATCGGCCGCGCAGCTGAAGTCTTTCATCGACGAAACGCCGACGACGCCCGCACCTGAGGGGTTGCAGTTCGATCCGGCAGTGGAGCCGGCGACCGAGGCCGCCGCCCAGCCCGACGCCGCGAAGGAAGCCGAAGCTCGCGACTAGACGTGAGACGCGGCACTCAGGCGCTGGCGCGTTCCGGCGGCCGGGCCCTGTTCTTGATCACCTGCCGCACGAAGTCGGCGATCGGCTCCACGTCTTCGGTGCTGTTGAGCAGGGCAGGCGAGGCCTGCCCTTCGATGATATAGCTGTCGGCGTCGCGCCGCCGCTTCATCATCTCCTCGAACACGTCGCGGCGCAGCTGGTCGGTCAGCTGCGTGCGCATCATCATCATCGGCATCGGGCTCAGCGCGTTGAACAGCGGCCATTGCGCCATCAGCACGTCGTCGTGCTCGAAGCCTTCGATGAGTTTCAGCAGGTGCCGGTCGAACAGCGGCTGCACCCGCCCGCGCTTGTCGAGATAGTGCGCCCGCGTCGCCAGCGTATCGAGCAGCGTCTCCGGCGCCCCGGGATAGTCCGAGCCCAGCATGCGGCGGAACATCGAGCGCAGGCCCGCCGCGCTGCGGGGCCCGTCGATGTCCTTGAGGTTGTTGCGCAGGCGCACGAGTCCGCGCGGATCGGACACCGGGCCGGAATCGATCAGCGCCACGCCGCCGATCAGGGTAGGGCGCTCGGCCCCGAGCGCCATCAGCACCTGCCCACCATAGCCCTGGCCGACGAAGATGGCGCTGTCGATGGCGAAGGTGGCGCAGATCTGCACCAGATCGCGGGCGTCAATGGTCGAAACATACCAACTCTTGTCGACCCGATCACTCGAACGGCCCCGGCCCTTGAGGTCGACGAGCAGCACCGGCTGGTCGTCCCCCACCATCCGGCGCACCAGGCCGCAGAACTCGGTGAAATCCGACATGTTGCGGTGGTAGCCCGGCACGCAGACGATCGGCATCCGCCCGATGCTCAGGCGCCCGGCGACATGCACCGCCATCTGCTCGCGCGCATCGCCCACCGCCACCAGTTGCACGGGCAGGGAGGCAAATGCCGGGTGGTCGGGCGGGGCGGCGCGCTTTCCAAACATGGGTCGAGCCATAGCAAAGCCCGCACCGGCCGCGAAGCCCTCAACTGATGTGGCGCAGCGCCTGCAGCGGGCTCAGTTCGTCATGCCCCAGCCGGGCGCGGTAGACGAGATAATTGCCCAGCACCCGCTGCACGTATTTGCGGGTCTCCTGGAAGGGGATCATCTCCACCCAGGTGACCGGGTCCACGTCTTCCGAGCGCGGGTCTCCACAGGCCTTGATCCACTTGCGTGCATTGCCGGGGCCGGCATTGTAGGCGGCCGCCGCCAGCACCAGGGAATCGCCGAACTGGTCCAGCTGCGCCGCGAGGTAGGTCGAGCCGAGCAGCGCATTGTAGGCCGGGTCGCTGGTCAGCCGCCCCTTCGAATAGGGCAGCCCCACCTTCTCGGCCGTCTCCTTCGCCGTTCCCGGCATCAGCTGCATCAGGCCGCGCGCCCCGGCCGAAGACACGGCGTCGCTGCGGAACCGGCTCTCCTGCCGGACCACGGCAAAGATCGCCGCATGGTCCACTTCGGCCACCATCGTGGTCGGCACGCTGTCGGGGAAGCTCACGAGGTCGAGCGGCATGCCCTTGCGATCGGCCGTATCGGCGATGGCAATCGCGAGGTCGTTGGCGCCCAGGCTTTCCGCCAGCCGCGCGGCGAGCAGCAGTTCGCCGCCGTCATCGAAATCGTGCCCGAAGCTGCGCAGCAGGGTGATCGCTTTCGATCGCTCCCCGGCCGCCAGCAGCAGGCGCACGGCCTTCACTTCGTCGCGCGCGGCAAACGCATCCGCCACCGTCGTCGCGTCGGGCATGTCGCGCAGCGAGATGCCCGTGCCTAGCTCCGCGCGAGCCAGCTGGCCGTAGTAGACGGTGCCATAGGCCGCGGCGGCAGAGAACGCGGCCTCGGCCCCTTCGCTGTCCCCGGCGGCCTGCCGGGCGCGGCCGAGCCAATAGTTCGCCTGCGTCACGGAATCGGGAAGCGGGGCGTGCTTGGCCATCTCGCCGAAATGCTCGACCGCCGCAGCGGGTTTGTCGAGGAAGGCGAGGGCCAGCCAGCCGGCGTGGAAATGCGCCTCCACCAGCCGCCCGTCGGGGCCGGTGCGGTAGCCGTCGGCGGCCTTGAACGCCAGCTCGTACTTGCCCAGCGCCATCAGCTGCCGGGTCAGCGTGCGGCGCTCATACCACCACTCGGCCGAGGCCGGCAGGTCGCCCTTGGCCTTGCCGAGCCAGGCGACGGCATCGTCCCACAGCTCGAACTGCCGCGCCCGCTGCGCCCGCGAGAACACGAACACCGGATGCGACTGCATCGAGGGATCGACCGCATCGAGCAGCGCCTTGGCATCCTTGGCGTTCCGCGACACGGCATTGCGCGCGACGGCGAGCGACTTCTGCGCATCGGTCATGAAGCCGGTCAGCCGCTCCACGCCCTGCGCCCGGTCGTGCATCATCAGGTTGATCGCGCGCTGCCAATGGTCGTCCTTGGTCAGCAGGTCGCCCAGCCGCTTCAGCACGGCCGCTTCCTGTTCGCGCGTCAGGAAATTGTCGACCCAGATGCTGCGGGCAATGCGCGCAGCGCGGTCCTTCTGGCCGTCTTCGACATACGCCATCGCCAGCGACATCTGCGCGTCGACGGTGTTCGGCATCGAACCGCCGAGCACGCGGATCACTTCCGGCCCGGCCGCATCCACCTTCACCAGCGCCTGCTCGAGGCGCGTCTTGAAGGTCGTGCCGCGGGCGAAGGCCGGTGCCTCCGCGGCAAAGCGCACGACCGCGCGGTAGTCCACCTTGCCCTCGCCGTACTGGATCGCGGCCCATTGCAGGGCGTACCGCTCGGCGCTGTCGCCGAGCCCGGCGGCGAGTTCGAACGCTTCGGCCGGGTTTCCCTCGCGCAGCGCGGCCAGCGCGGTCGAAAACTCGGCCGAACCCTCCAGCCGGTCGATTGCCTCGATGGCTTCGAGCGCGGGCGGCAGGGCAGCGGGCGTCGCCGTTTGCGGCGATTGCAGCATCATCAGGTTGGGCGACGCGGGGGCAACCGCCACCGGCGCAATGGCCGCCGTCGCCGACTCGGGCGTCAGTGCCGGCCGCGCCGGAATCGCGATGCTGGCGACCGATCCGGTCGACTGCGCGTCGATGCCGGGGGCATTGTGTCCGCCGAAGATGAAGGCCGGCACGGCAAAGCCGATGGCAACGAGCGCCGTCGAGGCAGCAACGGTGACACCCAGGCGCCGGGGGTTGCGCAACAGCTCAAACATACGCAGGAACCTGATCGTTCGAGCGGCGTGCCGCCGCAGTCAAAATGGTCGAATGCATCCTGCCCGTCCGGCGTGAACTTTTGGTTTCAACCCGTGGCGTGGGCGCCCCCGCGCATCCCTTGCTTGTCGCGTCGCCTCAGAAAAACTATGGTGGGTGAGTGTGGCCCGCCGATGAACGAGTTGTGGCCGCAGTTTGGCGAAAATAACGAAGAACCCGGCCCCTGGCGGTCCGCGGCATTCCATCGAGGACAGATTCGACATGTTGAGAGGTTCCATCACGGCGCTCATTACTCCGTTCTCCGACGGGGCCGTGGATGAGAAAGCCTTCGAGAATCTGGTCGATTGGCAGATCAGGGAAGGCACGCATGGGCTCGTCCCGGTGGGCACCACGGGCGAAAGCCCCACCGTCTCGCACGAGGAACACCGTCGCGTGATCGAGATCTGCGTCGATGTCGCCAACAAGCGCGTGCCGGTGGTGGCCGGTGCCGGCTCCAACTCGACCGATGAGGCGATTTCGCTCGCGCGCTTCGCCGAGGACACGGGCGCCGATGCCATCCTGTCGGTCGTGCCCTACTACAACAAGCCCAACCAGGAGGGGCTGTTCCAGCACTTCTCGGCCATCGCCCGGTCTACCGGTCTGCCGATCATCCTCTACAGCGTGCCGGGGCGCACGGTGGTCGACCTCCAGGTCGATACCATCAGCCGGCTGCGCGATGCCCATGACAACATCATCGGGGTCAAGGACGCCACGGCCAGCATGGAGCGGGCGAGCATGCAGCGCGTGCTGCTGGGCGACGATTTCATCCTGCTCTCGGGCGAGGACATGACCGCGCTGGGCTTCAACGCCCATGGCGGCAACGGCTGCATCTCGGTGACTTCGAACATCGCGCCCAAGCTGAGCTCGCTGTTCCAGAATGCCTGCCAGCAGGGCAATTACGTCGAGGCGCGGGCGCTGCAGGAGAAGCTGGTCCACCTGCACAGGAACCTGTTCATCGAGCCCAATCCGCAGGGCGTGAAGTATGCGGCGGCGCGGCTCAACCTCTGCAAGTACGAGCTGCGGCTGCCGCTGGTTCCGGTGTCCAAGTCGACCGAAGCGGCCATCGACTTCGCGCTCGATCACGCCGGGCTGCTGCAAGCCGCCTGACATGGTCGACAAGAAGGACAAGAAGTCCGGCATGGTGGTCACCGGCAGCGTGGCCGAGAACCGGCGCGCCCGCTTCGACTACGAGATCCTCGACACCGTAGAGGCGGGCATCGTGCTGACCGGCACCGAGGTCAAATCGCTGCGCAGCGGCAAGGCGCAGATCGCCGAATCCTATGCCTCGCCGGAGCGCGGCGAGCTCTGGCTGATCAACGCCCACATCCCCGAATATCTTCAGGCCAACCGCTTCAACCACGCCGAGCGCCGGCCCCGGAAACTGCTGGTCTCGAAGAAGGAGCTCGCCAAGCTCAGCCAGGAAGTCGAACGCGCCGGCAATTCGATCGTGCCGCTGAAAGTCTACTTCAACGACCGCGGCATCGCGAAAGTGCTGATCGGGCTCGGCAAGGGCAAGAAGAGCTTCGACAAGCGCGAGACCGAGAAGAACCGCGACTGGAACCGCGAAAAGCAGCGGCTGCTCAAGCACGGCTAGATCGTCGAAGCAACCGGACGCTCACGCGGCTCTCGCCCCACACCGGGTGTCATCCCTGCGAAAGCAGGGACCATCTCAGGGTCCGCACCAGCGGCGCGGTTCGTCCCCTGCGCAACGTCCCATCACAAGCGAACTAATCAGCGCACCGTGCGAAGATGGTGGTGAAATCCGCGCCGTTCTCAACCGCGAGAATGTCGGGCGAGGGGCGGTGCAGCGTCGTCGGCCCATTCAACTGCCGAACCGCCTGCAGCCCTGTCTCTGCCTGTCGGTCGTCGGCCGGATCGAGGCCGAAGAAGGCCATGTAGGACGCGGGCTCGGTATAGGCAGAGAAGGCGAGGCCGCCCAGCACCGAGTAGGTGGTGCTGAACGAGCCGGTCCTGCCGGCCTTGAAGACGACGATGCTGAAGCGGTTCGGCACCGTTATCTCGTAGGGGCGGTCACCTTCGCAGGCGCGCTTAATGTTTGCCGGATTGACGGCCCCTGCACCGGCATCGAGCGCGCTGATCGGGAACCAGCGGCCGGCGAGGTCGTCCATCCCCTGCGCCGGGGAGGCGTGCACGCACTCCCGCCCGGCCCCGGGGCTCCCCCCGTAGCTCTCGCCCGCCCTGCCGGATTGCTCGATCACGCTCCGCGCC